>Ga0209415_10008560_pt1 | contig 17730 bp, 19 predicted proteins | sample PeaSoiSIISIP2007_FD_187696 | JGI IMG/M metagenome (GOLD analysis project Ga0209415, IMG submission 187696) | Peat soil microbial communities from Weissenstadt, Germany - SII-SIP-2007 (SPAdes) (version 2) | ecosystem: Environmental > Terrestrial > Soil > Wetlands > Peat | place: Germany... | reverse complement strand
ACCGCCGCGAACAGTGCGCCGGCCGCGCAATGAGTTCAGCGCCATCGAACCTCGAGGTGCTACTGAGCGAAGCCGAGGTGAACGCCCGGGTGGCCGAGCTCGCGGCCGCGCTGGCGCCGCGCGTCGCCGACGACGCCGTCGCCGTCTGCCTGCTGACCGGCGGACTCTGGTTCGCGTCCGACATTACCCGGGCGCTGGCGCGGCTGGGCAAGCACGTCGCTTTCGACGCGCTGTGGCTGGCCTCCTACGGCGACAACCGCACCAGCCGCGGCCGCTGCCAGGTGCGCGCCGACCTGCAGCGCCCGATGGCCGGACGCCAGGCGCTGGTGCTGGACGATGTGGTGGACACCGGCCTTTCGCTCAGCGAGGCCGCCCGCCTGGTCCGCGACGCCGGCGCCCGCGAGGTGATCACCTGCGTCTTCGCCCGTAAGCCGTGGCCGACGCCGCGCGCTCTCGAACCCGATTTCGCCGCCTGGGACGCCCCGCCCCGCTACCTGGTCGGCTACGGCATGGACGCCGAGGGCAGGCTGCGCGGGCTGCCCTATATCGCGGCGGTGGACTGACCGCTCAGGTCGCCAGCCAGGCTGGCATCTGCTCGCGCTGGAGCATCTCCTCGTAGGTCGGACGCTGGCGGATGATGGCGAAATCAGACCCGTTCACCAGCACTTCCGGCGCGAGCGGACGGGTGTTGTATTCGCTCGACATCGCCGCGCCATAGGCGCCGGCGGTCATGAAGGCGACCAGGTCGCCCGCCTCTAGCGGTGGCAGCAACCGATCGCGGGTGAAGGTGTCGCCGGTCTCGCAGACCGGGCCAACCACGTCGTAGGCGACCGGTGGGCCCGCCCGCAGCTTGACCGGGCGGATGTCGTGATAGGCCTCGTACATCGCCGGCCGGATCAGATCGTTCATCGCCGCATCGAGCACCAGGAACCGGCGGCCTTCCGGGCGTGCGTGGACGTGGATTACCCGCGCCAGCAGGACCCCCGCGTTGGCGGCGATGACGCGTCCGGGCTCGAACGCCAGCTGGACGTTCAGCCCACGGACGACCCCGGCGACCATGGCCGCATAGTCGGCGGGGGTCGGGGGATCGGGCTGGTTGAAATAGGGCACGCCCAGCCCGCCGCCGAGGTCGAGCCGCTCGACTGTCAGACCCTCGCTGCGCAACCGCTCGACGAGGCCGCGCATCTTCGCGAACGCGTCCCGCAGCGGCGCGAGATCGGTGATCTGGCTGCCGATGTGGCAGGCGACGCCGACCGGCCGCAGCGAGGCGCAGTTGCTGGCGTTGGCGTACAGCCGTTCGGCCTCGCCGAACGAGACGCCGAACTTGCTCTGCGCGTGCCCCGTGCTGATCTTGTCGTGTCCGCCCGCGCCCACCTCGGGATTGACCCGGATGGCGATGGCGGCGCGCACGCCCTTCTCGGCGGCGATGCGGGCGAGCAGATCCAACTCGGGCTCGGCCTCGACGTTGATCTCGGCCACCCCGACGTCGAGCGCGAAGGCGAGCTCGGCCGCCGTCTTGCCGACGCCGGAGAAGACGACCCGCTCGGCCGGCACGCCGGCGGCCAGCGCCCGACGGATCTCGCCCTCTGAGACCGTATCGGCGCCGGCGCCGAGCCTGGCCAGGGTGCGCACTACCGCGACATTGGAGTTGGCCTTCAGCGCATACGCGATCAGCGGCGCGCCGAGCTCCGGGTGCGCGGCGAAGGCGTCGCGAAACACCGTGAAGTGCCGCTCCAGCGTCGCAGTCGAGTAGACGTAGACCGGCGTGCCGACCGCCTCGGCGATGCGGCTGAGCGGCACGCCCTCGCAGGCGAGTTCGCCGCCCAGAAGGTCGAAGTGGTTCACGGCAGCCGCATCATGGGCCGCCGGTCTGCGGCGCGCCCGACGGATAGACGCGCTCGCCGGGAACGGGCGCCTGGGGCGTCGGCGCTGTCGTGGTGTAGGGCTCGATCGCAGGGTTCTGCGGCTCGGCCACCGAATTGGCGGCGGTTTCGTTGTCCACCTGGGCCGCCTGGGCCCGCTTCTGGGCTGAGTACTCGGCCCTGGCCTTCGGTCCCAACATCGGGCCTGGACGGTCGAGATCGGCTTGCTTGCCGCATGACGCCAGTGCGGCCACGAGGGCAAGGGCCGCAAGGGCGAGAATGGCCGTGCGCATCACCTGAGAATCTCCTTCCAGCGTGCGATCTCGGCGCGCACGCGCTGCGGCGCCGTCCCGCCGAAACTGGTTCGACTTTCCGCCGAAGCCTGAGGCGTCAGCACGGCATAAACGTCCGCGGTGATCCGCGGTTCGAGTGTCTGCAGATCTGTCAGCGGCACGTCGGCGAGCTCGAGGCTCCTGGCCTCCGCCAGCTTCACGGCCTGGCCAGCCACATGGTGGGCCTGGCGGAACGGCAGGTTCAGCGCGCGCACCAGCCAGTCGGCCAGGTCGGTGGCGGTGGCGTAGCCGGCGCCGGCCGCCGCCGCCATCGCGGCCGCGTTGGGCTTGAAATCGGCGACCATGCCGGTCATCGCCGCCAACGCCACCTCCAGCGCATCGAACGCCTCGAACGCGGGGACCTTGTCCTCCTGCATGTCCTTCGAATAGGCGAGCGGCAGCCCCTTCATCACCAGCGACAGCGCCGCGAAGGCGCCTAGCACCCGGCCGGTCTTGGCCCGAGTGAGCTCCGCGGCGTCCGGATTGCGCTTCTGCGGCATGATCGACGATCCGGTGGTGAAAGCGTCGGACAGGCGGATGAAGCCGAACTGCGGCGTCATCCACAGCACGATTTCCTCGGCCAGCCGCGAGAGGTTCAGCGACAGGATGCCTGCCGCCGCCAGCGCCTCAAGGGCGAAGTCGCGGGCCGAGACGGCGTCGAGGCTGTTGGCCATCGGCTTGTCGAAGCCGAGCGCCTGGGCGGTCATCTGGCGGTCGATCGGGAACGAGGTGCCGGCCAAGGCCGCAGCGCCCAGCGGACTCTCGTTCATCCGTGCCCGGGCATCGGCGAACCGCCCGGCGTCGCGACCGAACATCTCGACATAGGCCATCAGGTGGTGGCCGAAGGTGACCGGCTGGGCGCTCTGCAGGTGGGTGAAGCCCGGCATCAGCGTCGCTGCGTGGGTCTCGGCCTGCCCGACAAGCGCCCGCTGCAGGCCGATGACCTGCTCGACCGTGCGATCGCACGCCTCGCGGATCCAGAGCCGGAAGTCGAGGGCGACCTGGTCGTTGCGGGACCGGGCCGTATGCAACCGGCCGGCCGCCGCCCCGATCAGCTCCTCCAGCCGCTTCTCGACGTTGAAGTGGATGTCCTCGAACTCCTCCCGAAACGGAAAGGTCCCGGCGGCCATCTCTTCGTCGATCTGATCCAGGCCCCTCAGGATCGCGGCCTGGTCCTCAAGCGAGATGATCCCCTGCGCCCCCAGCATGGCGACGTGCGCCTTCGAGCCGGCGAGATCCTCCGCCGCCAGGCGACGGTCGAAGCCGATCGACACATTGATCGCCTGCATCAGGGCGCCGGGCTTGGCGGAGAAGCGGCCGCCCCATAGAGAGTGCCCTTCGGTTTCGGTGGATTTGGGCGACGACATGGGCGGTGCGATGGCGAGCTTTGGCGTGCGTTGGGGGCGAGGCGGCCTCGCCGTGGCTGGCTTGGCCGCGGCTCTATATGTCATCCCCGGCTGCACTGCGAAACCCGCCGGCGGCCTGAAGAGCCTGGCGCAGGGCCAGATGAAGAGCCTGGTGGTCGACGATACGCCCTCGCCGGCCCCCACCGTTCCCTTCGCCGACGCCGCCGGCAAGACGCACACCCTGGCGGAGTTCAAGGGCAAGGCGGTGATCGTCAACCTCTGGGCCACCTGGTGCGCGCCCTGCGTCCAGGAGATGCCGACCCTGGCGAAGCTCGCCCAGACCAGCGCCGGTCAGCCCGTCGCCATCGTGCCGATCAGCCTCGACAGCGCCGACGACGTCGCCAACGCAGAGAGCTTCATCGCCAAGCGGCCGCCGCTGCCGTTCTATTCCGACGTCAAATATGCGCTGCCGTTCGGCTTCAAGCCGTCGGTCGCCACCCTGCCGACCACGCTGCTGATCGATGCGGCCGGCAACGTCCGCGGCCGCGTCGCGGCGGGCGCCGACTGGGCGGGACCCGACGCCAAGCGGGTGGTCGAGACGCTTGAAAAAACGCCATGAGGCGGCCACCAACCCCAAGCGGGGCTTGGGGAAACCGGGTTGACCGTCGCAATCGGGCATGCGCATTTCTGGTCCGCAATCCGTGCTTTGGGCCTGCACTTGAGGCGACCGAAGGCGCCGCTTCCCAGAGGTGAGTGATTGTACGGGGCCTCGCTTGAAGGGAACTCGAGGTCGCGTCCGCAGGAAGGGCTTACGTCAGGGAGAACAAAGGCGACATGGCCAACGGCACCGTCAAATGGTTCAATTCCGCCAAGGGGTACGGCTTCATCCAGCCGGACGACGGCGGCAAGGATGTTTTCGTACACGTCAGTGCGGTCGAACGGGCGGGCCTGCGCGGCCTGAACGAGGGCCAGAAAGTCGCTTACGAGTTGCAGGCCGAACGGGGACGCACGGCCGCAGTGAACCTGCAGGCGCTCTAGCGGCGCCCGCCGCCCAGGATTGGGCGAATCGGATTTAAGGTTGGCGGGCGTCGGTCCTCACGCGGGGGTCGGCGCCCGTCAGCGTTTGGAGGCTGTTTGATCGATCCGCACGTGATCGAACCCATCTCCGCCCGCGGCTGGCCGGCCGCGGAGAGCGCCGAGCTAGGCGGTTGGCGCCTGCACGCCTCCGCCGGACAGAGTGGCCGCATCAACACCTGCTGGGCGCTCGAGCCACCCGACCGCGACATCGACCTGGCGATCGCGGCGACGGAGGCCTGGTACGCGGCGCGCGGCCTGCCGCCGAAGTTCAAGATCGTCGAGGCGGACGAGGGGGCGCTCGACCTGATCGCGCGGCTTCGTCGCCGCGGCTATGTCTCCGACACCCCGACCCTGACCATGGCCGGCCCGCTCGTCGGCGCGATCGATCCCGACGCGACCATCGCCGCCAAGACCTGCGACGGCTTTGCCCGCGTCTTCGCCGACCCGTCGTTCGGTCACGAGGCGGACGCAGCCGAGCGCCTCGCCGCCTTGGCCCGCATCCCGCCGCCGCGCGGCTTCGCCCTGATCCGGCGCGGCGGCGAGCCGGCCGCCGTCGGCGCCTGCGCAGTCGACGGCCAATGGGCCGGCGTCATGGGCATGCGCACGGCGCCCGCCTTCCGCCGCCAGGGCCTTGCCCGCCGCCTGTTTCGCACCCTGACCGCGTTCGCGGCCACGGCTGGCGCTCGGCACGGCTACCTCCAGGTCGACCAGGACAACGCCTCGGCGATCGCCCTCTACGAGGCCGAAGGGTTCGAGGCCGGCTATCTCTACCGTTATTGGAGTAATCTTCACCCCTAGGGGGGAGGATCAAGACCGAGTTCGCGCCTCAGCTGCTCCGCGGTAACGCCTCGCGCCCGCAGCTCGCGCAGGGTCTCGGCGCGGTCGCGCTTGGCGAGCCGCTGGCCGTCAGCGCCAACGATCAGCCGATGGTGGTGGTAGCGCGGCGCCGGCAGCCCCAGCAGCGCCTGCAACACCCGCTGCACATGAGTCGCCGCGAACAGGTCGACGCCGCGGACCACGTCAGTGATCCCCTGCCGCGCATCGTCGACCACCACCGCGAGGTGGTAGGCGACCCCGACGTCCTTGCGCGCCAGGACCACGTCACCGGCAGCGGCCGGACCGACGGCGATCCGGCCGCATTCGCCTCCGGACCCGTCGCCGGCTTCGTCGAAGGTCAAGGCTCCGCTTGCGGCGAGCGCCGCCGCCAGGTTCAGGCGCCAGGCGAACGGCTCGCCTGCCGCCAGCCGCGCCGCTTCCTCACGATCCGACAGCGGTGCGCCGCGGTAGCCTTCCAGCGGGCCGTGCGGGGCGCTGAGCATCGCCTCGGCGATCGCCTTGCGGGTGGCGAAGCAGCGGTAGACCAGGCCGGCGGCGCGCAACCGATCGAGCGCGTCGAGGTAATCTTCCCGGTGCTCGGACTGGCGCAGGACCGGCGTCTCCCACTGCAGTCCGAGCCACGCCAGGTCATCATAGATCGCCGCCTCGAACTGCGGCCGGCAGCGCGTGTGGTCGATGTCCTCGATCCGCAGCACGAAACGGCCGCCCAGACGCCGCGCCGTCTCGAACGCCCTCAGCGCCGAGAAGGCGTGGCCCTTGTGCAGGTAGCCGGTCGGCGATGGCGCGAAGCGGGTAGCGCTCATCGAGCGCGCGGACCCTAGTGTCCCGATTCCGAAGTTCGCAAGCGCATCATGGCAGGCTCCTCCGAACTTCGGAATCGATCAGGACACTAGCAAGGCAATGTTTCTAGTGTGCTTTTTCAGATTTGAAGTTCGCTCTGTGGCCGATCCCAAGCGAGGGCGAACTTCAAATCCAGCACACTAGTGCTTGATGCGCGGGCTGAAGGTGCCGAAGTGGCGCAGGACGGCGCGCAGGAAGGCTTCGTCGCCGCCCATGGCTTCCTTGAGCGGCTGGAATTCCTTGAAGTTGGCCATCTCGGCCAGGCCGTGCACCGCGCACCACGAGGCGATGGTGGCCAGCTCCAGCTCGCCCGCGTCGGTGGGATCGCAGCCGGCTTCGACCAGGGCGCATTGCACCTGATGGTAGCCGCTATCTTCCTCTTTCGCGTGCTCGGGCATAGCCGTGCGGTCGCGGCTGGTGTCGTACATCAGCCGATAGAGCGCCGGGTTCTCGCGGGCGAACCTGACATAGCCGATGCCGATGTTGGCGATCGCATCGCGCGGGTCGGCGGAGTTGCGCCGAGCCTCGAAGATCGCATCGGACAACATCTCCCAGCCGCCGTGCGCGACGGCCTCCAGCAGCTCGGTTTTGTCCTTGAAGTGGTGATAGGGCGCGGCTGGGCTGACGCCAGCTTCCCGGGCCACGGCCCGCAGAGACAGCGCCTGCGCGCCCTCAGCCTCAAGGATGCGCCGGGCGGCGTCCACGAGGGCGCGGGAGAGGTCGCCGTGGTGGTACGGGCGGACCTGAGCGTTTCCAGTTTCTCTCATCGGCCCCACCGTAAAACTTTATCCGAACGCTGTAAAGATCATGTTGACACCGTTCAGATAGGTGCTATTTAAACACCGTCCAGATCGGACACCCCCACTCCCCTGGGGATCGAAAACGAAGCCTAAGGACTCTTGTCATGTCTCTCGCAACCCTTTTTGACCGCGTCACTGTCGCGATCACCATGTTCCTCGGTATGGCGGCCGCCGCCGGCACCGCCTTCATCGGCGCCTAAAGGTCGCAGCCGAGTGACCGGCCCAGAGGTTCGAGGAGCCCGCTAAGGCGCTGCTCCTCGGACGGGCCGGTCCGGCGGCGCAAAGCGGCCGCCCTCCGCTAGAAGCGGATTTCTCTTACAATTGAATGTCTCGAACAGCTGCCCAGCGCCGGGTCTCGACGCGGAGGCGATCGCCGCCGGCTTGGTCCGGGACCTAAGCCGCCCGGCTCATCACCTCGGAGAGGCGGTCCAGCGACGGCGGCGACAACGACTTCAAGAGCTCGATCAGGCGCTGCTCCGGTTCACCCAGTCCGCCTGGACCCAGCCGGCTAAGCAGCCATTTCGCCTCTTCCTCGGTAATCGCAGCGGCCGCGCTCTCGGCCGCATCCGTCTCGGCCTCGGGCCGGCGCCATTCGTCGGCCTCGTCGGCGAACGGATGCAGGATGTCGTGCATGGCCCCGCGCAAGTCCGGCGCCCGCGCCATGGACGCCGCGAATGCCACAGGGCTTTCGCGCTCGGCCAGCCAGGCGTCGTCGCGGGCGGTGTCATCACGACTCTCGACGCTGAACGGACTGACCGCGGTCAGCGAGTCGGCCACCGCCTTGGCGAAAAAGTCCGGCCAGGTCTCGTCGTTGGCCCCGCCGCGGCAGGCGTCGTTGATGTCGAACAGGGTATCGGCCTCGTCGCGCGTGACCCCGACATTGCCCGGGCCGCCGCCGGCGAACACCAGCCGCCGCAACAGGGCCACGCTCGCTGCGTCGACACAGCCTTCAGCGGCGATCGCGGCCTTGACCTTGCCAAGGATGAACGCCGCGAGGTCCGCCGGCACCGTGATGGCCGCCTCGACGATGCGGACCACGGCCTCCAGCGACGCATCGCGGGTCAGATCGCCAGCGAAGACGCCCATGACCCAGGTCGACTTCGCACCGTCGACGTAGTCGGCGGGCTCCTGCTGGTGGACCACATAGTCGACCACGGCGCCGGCGAGGAAATCGCCCCACTCGGGTCCGCGGTCCGCCACCGCCTTGTCGAGATCGGCGAGGGCTTCGACGTCCTCGGTCGCGATCAGGGATGGGGTGTAAAAGGCGCGACGCAGCATCAGCACATCGTCGGCGGCGATGCGGCCCTTGGTTTTCAGGTTACCGACCAGCTCGGCGAGGGTGGCGTTCACGGCGCTTTCGGCTCCTGCGGCGCGCGGAAGTCGGAAGAACCGGGGCGCGTCTCTTGCGCCACCGTATCGTGAAACCTGTTACGAGCGACCTAATCGACCTCTTGCCGTCATCGTGGTGTCGTGGAATCTCCCTTAAGGAGCGGCCAGGATGCTGATTCCGCTGACAGCACGAGCCGCAAGGAGGCGTGTCTTCAGTCCAAGTCCCGGTTCATATCGCCAATTGGGGCCGATGAGCTGTCGGCGCGGGGAGGCCTGCCATGCAGGTGCTTAGCCGCGTGCCGTCCGGCTGGCCGGCCCTGGTGCTCAACGCCGACTACCGGCCGCTGAGCTACTATCCGCTCTCGCTCTGGCCCTGGCAGGAGACGATCAAGGCGGTGTTCCTCGGCCGCGTCGACGTGGTCTCGACTTACGACAAGAAGATCCACTCGCCGTCGTTCGAGATGTCGCTGCCGAGCGTTGTCTCGCTCAAGCAGTATGTCGCCCAGGACCGGCCGCCGGCCTTCACCCGGTTCAACGTCTTCCTGCGTGACTCCTTCACCTGCCAGTACTGCAGCTCGTCCGACGAGCTGACCTTCGACCACGTGACGCCCCGCTCGCGCGGCGGGCGCACCACCTGGGAGAACATCGTCACCGCCTGCGCGCGCTGCAATCTCGGCAAGGGCGGGCGCACCCCGCGCGAGGCCGACATGCACCCGCGCCGCCATCCGCGCCGCCCGACCATGTACGAACTGCAGGAACACGGCCGCAAGTTCCCGCCCAACCACCTGCACGAAAGCTGGCTCGACTACCTCTACTGGGACATCGAGCTGGAGGCTTAGGGCGTCACATTCGCAACGACCGCTTCGCGGCCGGTCGCCGATGACCGGTTCCGCCCAGAGCAGTCATCCGGTTTCAGCGCGGAGCCCAACGGCAGCTTCTGGCGCACCTCGGTCCCGGCGGCCGGTGTCGCTCCGATCCCGGAAGCGCCGACCTTACTGTGACGTTGCGCCGACGATTACAATACGCTACACGATTGTAGCGAAATATCCGTTTGAGACAAGACATGAGCGCCATAGAACCATCGGCGGTCCCCCGTCGTCCGCCTGGAAGACCGAGGAGCGAGCGGGCCGACCGCGCAATCCTGGACGCGGCGTTGGCGCTGTTCGTCGAGCGCGGCTTTGACAACATCTCGATCGACGACATCTCGGCACGGGCCGGCGTCGCGAGGACGACGGTCTATCGCCGCTGGTCCTCCAAGGCTGCGTTGATCGCGGAGGCGATCGGCTCCGAGAGAGGCGCTCCAGAGCTGGATGTGGACGCGAAGGCTGGTTCGCCGGAGCGGGTATTTGACTCTCTGGCGCAGGCGCTCACCGCGCCCGACATGAAGAAGATCATGGCCCGCCTCATCGGGGCGTCCGTCGACCATCCAGAACTCATCGCCGCATACTGGCGGACTTACATGGAGCCCCGTCGCCTCGCGGCGATGGGCCGGTTGGAGGCGGCTCAAGCAAGGGGACAGCTTCCGGCGGACACTGACGTGTCCGTTATCCTCGATGTCATCGCGGGCGCGATCGCATACCAGATGGTGGTGCGCCCAGGCGAACGAACAGCCGGTGAGATCAAGTCTCACCTGATGGCGGTGCTGCGCGAACTGGGGATCGATTCAGCTTTGCCAGCGTCTCGGGTGCGTCGCCAGAAGCCGACCTCATGAGCCGGTTCGCGGACCAGGTTGCGATCGTGACCGGGGGCGGCATGGGCCTGGGAAGGGCCCTCTGCGAGGCGTTGGCCAAGCGCGGGTCGCGTGTGCTGGTGGCGGACATCGACGCTGAAGCGGCGGCGGACGTCGCAGCTCGCCTCGTCGAAGCCGGCGGGACTGCCAAGGCGATTCACGTCGATATCTCCAAGAAGGCCGACGTCCAGCGGATGGTCGACGAAGCGGTCGCTGAGTTTGGACGGCTGGACTACATGTTCAACAACGCCGCCATCGCCATCGGCGGCGACACGCGCGATCTGACGATCGAGCATTATGACCGCGTGATCGGGGTCGATCTGCTCGGCGTCGTCTATGGCGCCGTCGCGGCCTACCAGGCCATGGCCAAACAAGGCGGGGGTCACATCATCAACGTCTCGTCGCTGGGCGGCATCATGCCCCAGCCGGGCAACACGCCCTACTCAGCGTCAAAATGGGGCGTCGTCGGTCTCTCACTCGGACTTCGGTTCGAAGGCGCAGACCTGGGCGTGAAGGTTACCTGCGTCTGTCCAGGCGACATGAAGACCGACATCTACAAGAACCTGACAGTCGTGAATTTGGATAAGAGCACGATCGAGCGCGACAGTCGCCGGACGCACTTCCTGCTTCCGCAATGGACCGCCGAGCGCGCCGCGCTCACGATATTGGCCGGCGTTGAACGAAACCGCGCGATGATTGTGTTTCCGTGGATCGCACACGTCATCTGGTTTCTGCACAAGGTACTGCCAGGACTGATCTACTGGATCAGCCTGCAGCGGTTCCGAGTCTTCCGAAGGATGCGCGACGCCTACATCGCGGCTCACTGAGGCCGGAGTATTGGGCAGCGCCTAGTCACCACCCCGCGTCGAGGCAGCGTCGGCCTGGTGGGTCGCGGTCGATAGAGCGAGCCCCCCGCGTTCGGCGCCAGGCCGAACGCCAGCTATTGGCGCATAGCGGTCATTGGGCCTCGGCGCCGCCAAGGGCAACGTTCCACCCATTCTCCCCGTTCGGAATGGCAGCTATCGGGCAAGAAGCCAGCGCAACTTATGGCGCTTTGCCGACCGCGCTTGCTGCTCTCAGCCCTTCATCCAGGGTTTTGACTTTCCCGAGGCTAGGGCGGCCGTCTGCTGGCGCTGGAACTTGCCGCCACGCGGTGGCTTGGGCCTGGCGTTGGTGGCCGCGCGCTTCAGGCGAAGCGCGCGCTGGATCGGCGTCTCAGCGGCGACGTTGGGCGGTTCGCTCATCGGCATGTCTTACCACGCATTCCGCCCGAGCGCCGAAACGCAGCGCGGCAGCCGGCATGTTGGCAATCCGCGACTCCCATCGCACGCTCGGGCGACGCCAGTCCCTGAAGTTGCGGTCCGCGCAAAACAAAAGGTGACCAACCGCCCGTTCGGGTGGTGGGCTACGACGGCTGGCGCGCCGTGCAGCAATCTGTGCTTCACCGCGACTTCCGCGATCCTCGCCGCGCTTGGCCTGCAGTTCGCCCTGTGGCGCGCCGGCGCCGTGGGCGAGTTGACCAGCAGCCACCGCGGCGCCTGAATGGCGGCATGAGCGACCTCTTGATCGGCACGCGCAAGGGCGCTTGGATCCTGCGCGATGAAGGCGGGCGGGCCGGCTGGCGGCTCGAGGGGCCGTTGTTTCTCGGCCAGATCATCAACCACTTCGTCGCCGATCCGCGCACACCCGACGTCTGGCTTGTGGCCGCCAAAACCGGCCACCTGGGCCCGACGGTGTTCCGCTCGACTGACGCTGGCGCGACCTGGGCCGAGGCGCGGCAGCCGCCCGCGTTCCCCAAAGCCGACGATCAGGCGACCGCGCGGGCGGTCAGCCACACATTCTGGCTGCAGCCCGGCCATGCCAGCGAGCCCGGCGTCTGGTGGGCGGGCGCCTCGCCGCCAGGCTTGTTCCGCAGCGAGGACAACGGCGAGACCTGGGAGAGCGTCGCCGGCTTCAACGAACACCCTATGTACCCGAAGTGGGCGCCGCCCGGCGAAGGCACGCCCGACGGGCCGCTCTTGAACCAGATCGTCATCGATCCGCGGGACGCCGCTCACATGTACATCGCCACCTCGACCGCCGGCGTGTTCGAGAGCCTCGACTGCGGCGCGTCGTGGGCGCCGCTGAACCAGGGGGTGGAGGCCAACTTTCTGCCCGACCCTAACCCGGAGTACGGCCAGGACGCGCACTTCATCGCGCTGGCGCCGACCCGGCCCGACCGGATCTGGCAGCAGAACCACTGCGGTATCTATCGCGTCGACCGTCCCGAGACGCGCTGGACCCGAATCGGCAAGGCGATGCCGCCAGAGGTCGGCGACGTCGGCTTCACCATCGTGCCGCATCCGCGCGACGCCGACACAGCTTGGGTGTTCCCGATGGACGGCACCGACGTTTGGCCGCGCGTCAGTCCAGGCGGCCGCCCAGCCGTCTACCGCACCACCGACGCCGGCGTCTCCTGGACGCGGCAGGACGGTGGCTTCCCCGCCGAGCAGGCTTGGCTGACAGTGAAGCGCCAAGCTTTCTGCGCCGACGAGGCGACCCCGCTCGGCCTCTATCTCGGCGCGACCAACGGCGAGGTGTGGGCGAGCGCCGACGAGGGCGAGAGCTGGCGGGAGATCGCCCGACGCCTGCCTGAGATCTACTCGCTGGCCGCGGCGCCGGCCGCATGATCCGCGTCCTGGTCCCTTCGCAGCTGCACGCCTACACCGGCGGCGCCTCGCGGCTGGAAGCGGCCGGTGCGGCGATCGCTGACGTGCTCGACGACCTCGACCGGCGCTTTCCCGGGCTGAAATTCCGCATCATCGACGAACAGGACCGGGTGCGCCCGCACATGCGGCTGTTCATCGGCAAGACGGCCGCGCGCGACATCCGCGCGCCTCTCCGCGACGGCGACGAGCTGCTGATCTTCGGCGCCCTGAGCGGCGGCTAGGCCGTGTACTCATAAGACGAGGCTGGCCGGGCTGCGTCATTGGTACGGACGGTGGGTCGACCCGCCGGCAAGTTGACTCTCCGAATGGGCGATATGGGTCGTTCGGTACCCATCAGGCGGGCCCGGCGAATGTCCGGTTTCTGGCAGTAAGCGGACGTCGGCTCATGGCGCATAGCTGACGCACATCGGCGGCGGTTCTGACCGCGACCACAGGCAGCGGTTCGCGCTAGGCTGCGGCGGCCAACCGGAACGAAAGGCGCCCCACATAATGAACGTGTTCTTTGCCGGGCTCGCGACCGAGAGCAACTCATTCTCGTCGATCCCGACGGCGGAAGCCGCCTTTGCGCTAGGCGCGCGGCGCGGAGAGGCCGTGTTCGGCCAGCGGGGCATGTACGGGGAGATGGCGCGCTGCCTGCGGGAGCTGGTTGCGGCCGAGGGTGGGCGTGTATCGCCCGGACTGTTCGCCTTCGCCGAGCCCGGCGCCCCCACTGTCCAATCAGTCTATGAGCGGCTGCGGGACGCCTTGCTGGACGACCTTCGCGCGGCCGCGCCGGTCGACATCGTGATCCTCTTTCTGCACGGGGCGATGATCTCGCAGGCGTGCTGGGACTGCGAGGGCGAAATTCTGACGATGGTTCGCGACATCGTCGGGCCCTCTACGCCGGTAGGCGTCGTGCTCGACCCGCATGCGCATCTCACTGCGACCATGCTGGAGCAGGCGACCGTGCTCTGCTTCCAGAAGGAGTACCCGCACATCGATGGGTTGGCGCGGATCGCGGACGCCTGGAAGATCTGCCTCGCCGTGCTGCGCGGCCAGGCAGCCCCTGTCTGGGCCGTGCACGACTGCAAGATGGTCTCCTTCTGGCCGACCCAGAGCCAGCCCATGCGCGGCTTTGTCGATCGAATGCTCGAGCGCGAGGGCCAGGACGGCATCCTTTCCATCTCGTTCGTACACGGATTTCCATGGGGCGATACGCCAGTGACCGGCGCGAAGATGCTGGTCTATGCCGACGGCGACCGTGAAAAGGCGGCAGGTCTGGCGCGGTCGCTTGGCCAGGAGATCTGGGACCTCCGCCACGAGACCCAGATTCGTCAGCTTTCGCTCGAGGCGGCGCTGGAACGGATGGCGGCCGTCAACCTGGGACCGCTCGTCGTCGCAGACATTGCGGACAACGCAGGCGGCGGCGCGCCGGCCGACTCGACGTTCGTGGCGCGCGCGATTCTCGAGCGAGGTCTCACCGACGTCGGCATCGCGCTCTTCTACGATCCCCAGGCCGTGGCCTTCTGCCACGAGGTTGGGGTGGGAGCGGAGATCGACCTCAGGGTAGGCGGCAAGCTGGGGCCCGCGTCCGGGGATCCGCTCGATGTCCACGCGACGGTGCGCGGCCTGGCGAAGGACGCCACCCAGGTCGGGCTCTCGGGCCTGGTTGGACTCGGCAATGCGGCTTGGATCGAGGTCGCCGGCGTCCATTTCATCCTGGCCTCACAGAGAACGCAGTGCTTTCACCCGACCGCATTCACCGCGCTCGGACTCGATCCGACCACGCTGAGATCGGTTGTGGTCAAGTCCACCAACCACTTTCGCGCCGGCTTCGATCCGATCGCCACGGATGTCGTCTACGTCGACGCGCCAGGAGCCATCCGCTCGGACTTCGCCTCGATCCCCTACCGACGGTTCAAGGCGCCGTACTGGCCAAAGGTGGAGAACCCTTAAGCAGGCGGTCAGGCGAGAGTTCCGCCGAGATCGGGTCAGGGTCGCCGGATGATCGCGCGATGAGGTGCGCGGTAAGCTGAGCCAGCGCGGGCGACGTCTGGATGCCATATCCGCCCTGTCCGGCAAGCCAGAAGAAACCCTCCGTCCGCGGGTCGAACCCGCACACCGGCGTGCGATCTGGCGCGAAGGTGCGAAGCCCCGCCCAGCGATGCGAGATGCGGCGGATGGTCAGCGTCGTCGCCGTCTCGATGCGGTCGGCCGCGATCGCCACGTCGAGGTCCTCGGGTTGAGCGTCGCACGGCTCCGAGGCGGTCTCGTCGGCCGGCGAGATCAGCAGTCGTCCGGCCTCCGGCTTGAAATAGAAGCGCTCGCCGGCCTCGATGACCAGCGGCCAGTCCGCGAAGGCCGCATCAGGCCCGTCGACCACCGCGACCGTCCTCCGCTTCGGCGACAGTCCGATCGCGCCCAGTCTGGCAAGGCCTGCGACCTTGTCGGCCCAGGCGCCGGCGGCGTTGATCACGATCGGCGCGGCGAAGTCGCCCGCGCCGGTCTCGGCGACCCAGACGCCACGCTCGCGCCTGAGCCGCGCAACCCCGGCATTGACCACGACGCGCCCGCCGCGGCGACGCAGGCCCCGCAGGTAGCCCTGGTGCAAGGCGTCCACGTCGATATCCATCGCGCCGGCCTCATAGAGGCCCGCCGTCGACGCCTCGGATCTCAGGATGGGCACGCGCGCCCGGACCTCCTCGCCTGAAAGCCCAACGAATGCGCCGGTCGCCCGCTCCGCGGCCGCCAGCGCTTCGAGCGCCTCCAGTTCGGCCTCGCCGGCGATGAAGAGCGCGCCACGCGGACGGAGCAACGCCGTCTCGCTGAAGCCGTCCGGTGCGTCGGTCAGGAACGATCGGCTCGCACGGGTGAGCGCGCGCACCGCGGCGTTGCCGTAGGTCTCGGAGAACAGGGCCGCGGAACGGCCGGTGGCGTGAACGCCGGGCCGCTCCTCCTGCTCCAGCACGACGACCGCCCCGAGCGCCGCCAGCTCATAGCCGGCCGAGGCGCCCGCCGCGCCGGCGCCGATGACGAGAAAGTCCGCAGTAGTTGCCAACGACATGCCCCCGGCGTTGAGCCGGTCTCTTTGCACCGGCCGCGCCGGCGCGCAAAGTCGCGGCGCAACGAACGGTGCGAGGTAACCGCATGGCCGCTGAGACCCCGATCGCCGCGCCCGCCGGCAAAACCATCGACGAACAGCTCGACGCGCTGTTCGCGCCGTGGAACCGCAGCGACGAACCGGGCCTGGCGATCGGCGTCGCCAAGGACGGTGCGGTCGTCTACCGGCGCGGCTTCGGCATGGCCAGCCTCGAGACCGCCGTCGCCAACACGCCCAAGACCCGAATGCGGATCGGCTCCACCAGCAAGCACTTCACCAGCCTGCTTGCGCTGCTGCTGGCCGAGGAGGGCAAGCTCGATCTCGACCAGCCCATCCGCACCTTCATCCCCGAACTCACGGGACCGGGCGGGGATCCAACCCCGCGCCAGCTGCTGCAACACCGCGGCGGCTCGCGCTGCTACCTCGACATCGGCTTCATCGGTCACGGCATGAGTGTGCCGCCGCTTGGCCGGGCGCTCGCCGTTCAGGTCCGCCAGACCGGCCGCAACTTCGAGCCCGGTGCGGCGATGATCTACAACAACGGCGGCTACCACCTGGTCTCGATCGCCATCGAGCGGGTGGGCGGGGCGCCGTTCGAGGCGCAGCTGAAGCAGCGGCTGTTCGACGTCGTCGGCATGCCGGATACGGCGTCGATCCCGAGCGACCATGACATCACCGCGGGCGTCGCGACGATGCACATCCCCGGCCGCGACGGCCGCTGGCGCCGTGGGCTGTTCCCGTCCGACGAGGTGCGCGGCGAGGGTGCGATCGTCTCGACCGTCGACGACATGCTCCGCTGGATGGCCCACCTTCGCACCCGCGACCGCTTCGGATCAGACAAGACCTGGGCTGAGCTGACGGCGTTGCCGCGGTATTCCGATGGCTCGCTCGGCGTGTACGCGCTGGGCCTCATGCGCGACGAGTACCGGGGTCTGCCTATCTTGCACCACGCCGGCGGCGTCATGGGCGGCACGGCCCAGATGCTAGCCTTCCCCGAGCATGGGCTGGACGTCATCATTCTAGCCAATGGCGCAAGGGGCGCCGACGTAGTCCGCCTGGCCCAGCAAGTCGCCGACGTTGTGCTGGCTGATCATGTCGGACCTGAGACGCCGACGGTCGCGGCCGAGGAGTCCAAGTCGCTCCTCGGAGACTACTGGTCGCCCGACAGCCGAATGATCTACAGTCTCGTCGACGAAGGCAGTGTCTTGAAACTCTCGATCGCCAAGTCGCCTGGCGGCGTCGCGCTCGTCCGCCGCGGAGACGACGGCCTGCTGGTCTGTCCCGCCGGCGGCATCGGCGAAATAGCCCTCAGGGTGCGCGGCGAAGATCTCGAGGTCCGCTTTGGACCGGACACTCTGGTCTACCGACGGCTGACGGATGGTTCAGGCGATGCGGCGGCGTTCGCGGCGGCGGCGCAGGGGCGCTACAGAAGCGACGACGCCGACACGCTCGCCACCATCGACCGGGCCGGCGAGGCGCTGACGCTCACCCTCAGCGATGGATTGGGACAGGTTAGCGCGCCCTTGATCGTGCTGTCGCCCACCGTCGGCTTTTCCAAGCCAAAGGGCGCGATGAACGTGTTCCGAGCCACACTCAGCCTCGACCTCGAGGGCGACCGGGCGTCTGGTTTTCAGCTGAGCACCTCGCGCACGCGCAATCTTGTGTTTCGACGGCTCTGATCCGGGTCCACCAGATTGGCGAGGGGACCGACAATCTGCGCCCAGATCGTCGGCAGGCTCGAAATCAGACTGCCAGAAAGCTGCCGTTCCCAACGGCGGAGAAGGGTCGAAA
>Ga0209415_10008559_pt1 | contig 17730 bp, 15 predicted proteins | sample PeaSoiSIISIP2007_FD_187696 | JGI IMG/M metagenome (GOLD analysis project Ga0209415, IMG submission 187696) | Peat soil microbial communities from Weissenstadt, Germany - SII-SIP-2007 (SPAdes) (version 2) | ecosystem: Environmental > Terrestrial > Soil > Wetlands > Peat | place: Germany... | reverse complement strand
CGCGATCCGCGACCACCAACAGGACAACGGACACTCGAAATTGAGATCGTCGACGAGGCTCCACTAAAGGATGCAACAAAGGAGCCCCAAACGACTCACCAGCCCAGTTCGGAAGGTCCCCGCGAAGATGATCCTGCAATCAAGCGAGATTAATGATGTCGTTTCCATTCAAGCTGCCGAAACGCTACGTCTACGAGGGCCCGACCCTCGATGGTGGTCAAGGTTCGGTATACATCTGCCGCGACAAGTTCCTCGACCGAAAGGTCGCAATCAAAGTTCTCACTGGAGTCTCTGATAGCGCGGAGATCGGAAAAGAACTGAGCGCCATACAAAGCGTACGTTCAAGACACATAGCCCAAGTATACGATTTTGTGACGCCAGACCAAGGACGTACCATGGGTCTCGTTCAGGAATTCGTGCCGGGCCCGAATGTCAACCTCTACGCCAAAAGCAACAACCTCAACGCAATCTACGTACGTCTCCTGTATCAAATAGCATGCGGCATATCGGACATCCACAATAGCGGCAGGATTCACCGCGACATCAAGCCGAGCAACATTAAACTGGATGCTGAGGACGTAGTAAAAATCCTTGATTTTGGCCTTGCGGCACATGCCTTGCCCGATCCGGAGACCACCGACGCGCGCGGTACACCGTGTTACATCGCACCTGAGCTATACGCCACGCCCCCCATCAAGTACACACCTGCAGTGGATGTTTTCGCGTTCGGAGTAATGGCCCGAGTTATCGCTGAAGGCGGGGCCATTCTCCCGGCTTTTCGCCAAACACCTCCTTACACAACTCCTTTCCCCTCCTTCGCGTCCTGCCCGGTTGCCTTAGCACCGGAGGTAATTTCCGCTCTAGACTCGACGATTTCGATCGACCCGAAGAACCGAATCGCCATGTCACAAGTACGCGACGTGCTGGCAACGCGCTTGCTTTATGGTAAGCACCGAGCAATCGTCACATATGGAACGATGCATGAGCTCTCATCGCCCGGCAAATCCATCAATCTGAAGACGGGCGCCGCGGGCGTCACAATCAGATACAACGGACTCCAATTCCTAATCGAGTCGGTCTTCGGCGATGCCTATATCAACAATGCTGTAGGACGGGTCGGACAATCACTTCCTGGCTCGTGTGTTATCACGCTTGGGCCGCCGTCCTTCGGCGCAGCAAGAACATTCGTGCCATTTAACGTCTCCCACCCCGGCGTAGTTTTATGAGCACGCAATTGCATAAGGCGGGCGATCTATTAGCAGACCGATATTTGGTCAAACAGTATTTGGATGAAGGCGGCATGCAACAGGTGTACCTAGCCAGAGACATAACCTTTGGCCGCAAGGTAGCCCTAAAAGTCCCAAAGAGCGATTCCGCAGAAAAGAGATTTGCGCGAAGCGCCCGAGCTAGTGCACTGGTCGTACATGCAAATGTGGCCGCCACCCTGGACTACTTTGAATCCGACGGTAAGTCGTATTTGATCGAGGAATTCATTGAAGGTCAGACGCTCTGGAGCCGACTAGAAAATGACTTCCAATTCCTGGACCCGCATCTCGCCGCCCATCTAATTCACCATCTGGCTAAGGGCGTCGCAGCATCGCACCATGCAGACGTGTTCCACAGAGACCTTAAGCCTAGCAACATAATGGTTAGCGACGATCCCGGATTGGCCCGAGTTAAAATCACAGATTTCGGAATCGCAAAAATGGCGAAAGAAGAAATAGCCGACGCATTTAAAGATAAAGAGTCCACAACCGGGTCCCAGACGGTGATGGGCGCCCTTCCTTACATGGCCCCGGAAATGATTATCGATCAAAAGTCAGCGAACCTTCCGGCAGACATCTGGGCACTCGGCGCATTGTTGTATCAACTGATTAGCGGCCAATTGCCCTTCGGTCGTGGGTTGGGAGCGGCAGCCACTATCGTGACCGGCAAGCTGCCGTTACCGCCACCCCTGTTCACAGCTAAACCGCAGTTTCGGCCACTAACGGACGATCTTTGGGGAATCGTTACTAGCTGTCTCAACCGCGACGCGGCTAAGCGCCCCACATCAGACCAACTTGTAGAAATGTGCTCAAAACTTTGTTATTCAAACGCTCCTCGGCACACTGGCGTAATCGACAGCTTCGGCGGCCGGAATCGCGGACAATGGGGATTCATCGATCAAGAAGGCGGCGGCTCAGTTTTCTTCCATAGAGACAGTTATTTCGGTGATGCCGTTAGTAAAGGGACAAGAGTCACGTTCTCCGCCTTCTCAGGTGTTCCGCAGGTCCGAGCCTTCCCAGTGGCCCCGATGAAGTAAGAAGCCGGGTGCCCCAGACGCCGGTCTTGCGTCTGAGTTCTTTGACTTTTCCTCCCGCGCCTCAATCTCCGTTCACTCCCCCTAATAACCGTTCAACCCCCGATTTCGGCTATTCACTGTAAATGTCTTTACTCTCTCGCCAACTCCGTGATACACTCCTTCATGTTGTCCTCGCCAAATCCGCAAATCTCCTCAGGCAATTGCCGCATACCCAGCTTTACCTCTCCGCATGTTGACGCTCTTGACGCCGCGTCAAGCATAAGTCCTTTGTTTGTTTACCCTGAGCCTCGAAGGGCCACTCTTTTACCCAGAGCTCGCGCGAAGGGTACAAAAAACACCGGGGGTGGGGGCTCCTCCCAAGCGTCGGCAAAGAACTCCAATCGCAATCCCTCCGACTTCAACTTTAGACTTATTGCCCTGAGCGCAGTCGAAGGGTCGACCTTGAACTGTTTTTCCCCTAACCCCTTTATAATCCGCACTTCCGCAGAATCTATCCCTAACGCCTTTAGAATGAACACTTCCAAAACACGGCACTTAAACCCCTTTAGAATCCGCACTTACAAAAAAACCGGGGAGGGGGTACCCCTCTCAACCATGAAACGCTTTCTTCTCCTCTGGCGTCACACCCCATGCAAGCAGTACCCTGTGGCGGCTCCATTAAGATCCAGAAAAGCCAGTCCCATAACGGAGGAGAAGAGTGCGCAAGCATGTGAGTGTGGTTGTAATTCTAGCTTTGCTCTTGGCGGTTGCCCCGTCCCGAGCGCAGGCCCCGTCGGTCAGCACGTCCGAACTAGCGGCCATCCATCAGATTCGCGAAGAAGGCTTCGATCCCAAGACTTCCAAAGTCATAGAAATCATCAGCTACCTGAGCGACATCCACGGCCCGCGCCTCACCAATTCGCCCGACATCAAAGACGCCGCCAAGTGGACCACCGAAACGATGAACTCCTGGAAGCTCGCCAATGTGCACCTCGAGCCTTGGGGCACTCCTTTCGGCCGCGGCTGGTCCAACGAGCGCACCAACGTGCAAGTCATCGCGCCGCACCCGTTCCCGTTGATTGCGTACTCCAAAGCCTGGACGCCCGGCACCAACGGCCCCGTCACTGCCGACGCCATCTTCGCTCCGATGACCAAGGAAGAAGACTTCGCAAAATTTAAAGGACAGCTGAAAGGAAAATTTGTTCTGACCGCCGCGATTCCGGAGAATCCCGCACGCTTTGAAGCCCAGGCGCACCGTTACACCGACGCGGAACTCGCCGATCTCGCCAAGCAGGAAGTTCCCGCCGCCGGCCAAAGCTTCGAGGACCGCATCGCGCAATTCCGCGCGCAGCGCGAATTCCAGACGAAAGTGCAAGCGTTCCTACTCGAGGAAGGCGTAGCTGCTTGGATCGAGCCTTCCCGCAGCGACGACGGCACCGTCTTCGTGCAACAAGGCGGCGATCGCGACAAGGACAAGCCTAAAGCCCCCTGCCGCGTGGCGGTGGCCAGCGAAAATTACGGCCGCATCGTGCGCACGCTCGAAAAGAAAGTTCCCGTCACTATGCTCGTCGATATCGAGAACAAGTTCTACGACGACGATCTGAATTCTTTCAACATCATTGGCGAAATTCCCGGCTCCGATAAAGCCAAAGCCGACGAAGTCGTCATGCTCGGCGGCCACTTCGATTCGTGGCAGTCCGGCACTGGCGCCACCGACAACGGCGCCGGCTCCGCGGTCATGCTCGAAGCCATGCGCATCCTCAAAACCACCGGCCTCAAAATGCGCCGCACCGTCCGCATCGGCCTCTGGACCGGCGAAGAAGAAGGCCTCCTCGGTTCTCGCGCCTACATCAAGCAGCACTTCGGCGATCCCAACGCGGAAGATCCCTCCACTCATCTCATCAAGGTCACATCAGAGCACGCCAAGCTCGATGCCTACTACAACATCGACAACGGCACCGGCAAAATCCGCGGCGTCTATCTCCAAGGCAATGAAATGGTCGCCCCCCTGTTCAACGCCTGGATGGTCCCGTTCCACGACCTCGGCATGACCACCCTAACCATTCGCAACACTGGCGGCACCGACCATCTTTCCTACGACGCCGTCGGCCTACCCGGCTTCCAATTCATTCAAGATCCGATGGACTACGACACGCGCACACATCACTCCAACATGGACGTCTACGAGCGCATCCAGGAACCCGACATGAAGCAAATGGCTGTCATCGTCGCCAGCTTCGTCTATTTGACCGCCAACCGCGACGAAATGCTCCCTCGCAAGCCGCTACCCAAGCCGGTGCCCGTCCGCAATTTCCCATGAGATCCGCGAACAAAATCGCGTCATCCCGGCGCGCCGCACCCATCTCTGTAGGGGCCGCCCTTGGGCGGCCCTCTGCATTAAGGCTGGCCACGCTTTCGTCCCATGTGGGACGGCGCACGTGGCAAGACCTTTGCCTCCGGCCGTCGTCTTATCGTGCTGAGGGATAACTATGACTAACCTCCCGCGCGACCTTCGACACGCGTTTCGGCTGCTTCGACTTAGCCCTGGATTCACGGTTGTGGCTGTTCTCACACTGGCGCTTGGGATCGGTGCGAACACGGCAATTTTTCAGCTTATTGATTCGATTCGGCTGCGGACAATTCCGGTCAAGAATCCGGAAGAGTTGGGGACGGTACGCATTGCGGACCGGCACTGGGGTTCCGGCAATTTCCAGGGCCAGTATTCGCAGCTTACGTTTCCCATGTGGGAGCAGATTCGCAAGCGTCAGGAAGGTTTTTCCACGATAGCGGCGTGGGGCGAGCAGTCTTTCAATCTGGCCACCGGCGGGGAGGTGCATTTCGCAAGAGGCATATGGATCAGCGGCGATTTCTTTCGTGTGCTCGGCATGCAGCCGTTTCTGGGCCGGCTTCTTACTGCCCAAGACGATCAGCCCGGTTGCCCCGTAGCGGGTGCAAATATCAGCTGCGCGTTTTGGCAGAGGAATTTTGGCGGCGATCCGTCGGCGATTGGCAAGCGCGTTTCGCTCGACGGCACTTCGTTTGAAGTGCTCGGTGTCACGCCTCCGGGATTCAACGGAATCTCCGTGGGCAATACGTTCGACGTGGCTATTCCGATTTGTGTCCAGCCGATCCTGAATCCGCGCGACAACCGCCTGCCGGAGCGTGCCAGTTGGTGGTTGGCGACCATCGGCCGGTTGAAACCGGGATGGACGATTCAGGGGGCCAATGCACAGATGAACGCCGTCACTCCGCAAATCCTGCAAGAAACAGTTCCGCCAACTTACGATGCCGACGGCGCGAAACACTATCTCGCGTACAAGCTCGGCGCCTTTTCGGCGAGCACAGGATTCTCCGAGCTGCGCGAGGATTCGGAAACATCTCTCTGGCTGCTCCTTGGAATTTCAGGTTTGGTGCTGCTCATCGCGTGCGCGAACCTGGCGAACTTGATGCTCGCACGCGCCGGCGCTCGCGAACGGCAGATTACGATTCGCCGCGCACTGGGCGCGACACGCTGGCGCATGATTCGCGAGCTACTGTCCGAGAGTTTGCTGCTCGCCGTCGGCGGAGCGGTTTGCGGATTGTTCCTGGCGTTTGCCGTGAGCCGCCTGCTCGTTGCGTTCATCAGCACGTCGGACAATCAAATCTTCCTGGATTTGGGAATGGATTGGCGTGTGCTTGCGTTCACCACGACTCTCGCGGTGCTTACGACGATTTCGTTTGGATTGGCTCCCGCGATCCGCGCTACCCGCGCGGAACCGGCGACGCTGCTTCAGTCCGGCAGCCGGGGATCCACCGGCGGCAAAGAGCGATTCAGTCTCCGCCGCATTCTCGTGGTTTCGCAGGTTGCGCTCTCGGTTGTGCTCTTGATGGGCGCGCTGCTATTCGTCAGAAGTTTGCGTAACTTGACGACGCTCAACGCCGGGTTCCAGCAGAGCGGCATGCTGGACGTCGCCGTCGATTTCGAGCGTTTGCACATTCCCGACCAGCGGAACAATGAATACAAACGCGACATTGTAAGACGCATACAAGCGCTTGCCGGTGTGGACGCGGTGGCCGACGCCGACATGGTGCCCTTCGGAGATAACTCCTCGAACGACAATGTGTTGACAGAAGGATCCGATGTTGAGAAAGGCGTCGCCTGGATCAACAATCTTGGCCCAGGCTATTTTCAAACGATCGGTACGCCGCTGCTTGCTGGCCGCGATTTCAACGATCAAGACACTGCGACGTCTGTCAAAGTAGCCATCGTCAACGAGACGTTTGTGCGCAAGATTCTCGACGGGACGATGAACCCCCTCGGCAAGCGGTTTCGCATCCACGAACCGCCGGATAAGCCGCGCCCGCTTTATGAAATTGTGGGTGTGGTCAAGGACAGCAAATGGCGGGACATGCACGAGGAATTTCTGGCGTTCATGTATTTCCCATCAACGCAGGAGGAGAAGCCCGGCCCTTACGACCAGATTCTTGTGCGCTCTTCGCTTTCTTTGACGAGCCTGATCGGTTCACTCAAAGAAACGATCGGGAATGTGAGCCCCGGCATCGATCTCGATTTCAAGGTTATGAAGACCAGCATCCGTGAATCGCTGCTTCAGGACCAACTGATGGCCACGCTTTCCGGCTTTTTCGGGTTCCTGGCGGCGCTGCTTGCGGCCATCGGACTCTACGGAGTGATTTCTTACATGGTTGTGCAGCGAACAAAAGAAATCGGGATTCGCATGGCGATAGGCGCTGAAGGCCTCGATGTTCTGAAGCTGATTCTCAACGAAGCAACGATGCTGACCGCGACTGGACTGGTGATTGGCGCTGGCCTGGCGCTGGCCGCAGCGCAAGCGGCCAAATCTCTGCTCTACGGATTGAAACCACGGGACCCCATCACTCTGCTTGCCGCGGTGGTCGTGCTGTCTGCGGTAGCGGCGTTCGCCAGCTTCTGGCCGGCGTATCGCGCTTCCAATCTCGATCCGCTCATCGCGCTCCGCTACGAGTAATTCGAAAATGTTCGATGGCAAGGGCGCAGCATGCTGCGCCCCCACAAGAGCGGCGAAGGCGGCGCGCGGGTGGTATCAAGGTGGGAATCGAAGCTTTGGTTGCAGCTTTCAGCGCTTGCGGCGAGCCGCTTTGATTTTTGATTTTGTTCTTTGAGCCGGTTTCTTTCCGGCTTTCGCATTCTTCTCGATTCGCAGTTTCCACGCGACTTGCAAGGCGCCGTGAACGACGTCTTCTGTGGCGGCGGAAAGGCGAATGTGGGTGGCGCCCATGCGGCCCCAGCCGCCGGGAATGGGAAGAAAAATTTCAGGCAATTCCTCGACAAAGGTTTTCTGTTGCTCGGGATCGAGCATCAAATTGCCAAAGCCGTTGTCGATGGAAGCCAGAGTCGCAAAAATGCGGCCGCCCACGCGAAAATCGGGGTGGCCCATGTGCGAGCCTTCTTCCGCGCCTTCCAGGCTGAGCGCGATGCGGCGAAAGTCTTTCGCGTTCATTCGAGTGCCCCTGGGATGCGATTCGCTCAAGCGTTAAAGTCTACTTCAATCGGCTCGATGAGCGGCATCAGCCAGCCTAGCAGTTTTTGATGCACCGGGTGCGCTCCATACGCTTCGCAGGCGGCCTTGTCAGCAAACTTCATCACGCCGCCCAACTCATATCCTTGTCCGCGCGGCGAATCGTTCCTGCCCACCCAAGTTTCCAGAATGCCGGGAATTTCGTCCCGCAATTTCCGTATCGCCGCGACGATTCTGTCTTTCTGCTCGTCCGTCACCGCCGGCTTAAACCGAAACGCAAACATATGTATATACATAACTCTCTTCAATCCCTCGGTTACCTTCATTCTGAAGCTATCTTATCGCTCCGACTGTGTAAGACGCTATCTCCTCTGTTAAACTGCGGCGCAGTTGTCTCGTACTTCGATGGGGAGGAGTTCTCGTTATGAAGATGGTCCGCGGCGCTGTCATGGGTTTGCTTGTTTTGTCTGTCGGATTTGCTGCAAGGCGGGCGGAGGCGGATCCGCAGGCTCGCCCGGGGGCGGCTGCGCCTCGGCTCGTCACTATTGATGACTACTTTCAGATTCGAGATGTGGGGCAGCCGGAGATTAGCCCGGACCGGCAATGGGTGGCGTATACCGTGCGGACGAAAATGCTGAAGGAGGATAAAAACGAAACGCGGATTTGGATGGTGTCGACGCATGGCGGCGAGCCGCTGCCGATGACGGCGGAGGGCGTTTCTTCCGGGCATCCACGATGGAGCCCTGACGGCAAATATCTGGCGTTTACTTCATCGCGAAACGGAGGCAAGAGCCAAGTGTGGCTGCTTAACCGGATTGGCGGCGAAGCGGTTCGGTTGACGGAAGTCACGCAGGGAGTGAACGACTTCGAATGGTCGCCCGACAGCTCGCGACTTGTTCTAGCCATACAAGATCCCAAGCCCGAAGACGCGGAGGCGGAGAAAGATAAGGACAAACCTGCTCCGGCAAAACCGAAAACGCAGCCGCCGTACGTTATTGATCGTCTTCAATTCAAAGAGGACACGGTCGGTTACCTGGACAACAGGCGCACACACCTCTATGTGTTCAACGTGGAAAAGAAAAGCGTAACGCAAATTACTTCCGGGAACTTCGATGACGAACAACCGGCGTGGTCCCCTGATGGGAAGCAGGTGGCGTTCACGAGCAATCGCAGCATGCCCGATCCGGACGCGTCGCGAGACACGAATATTTGGGTGGTTGCAGCGGACAACACGGATAAAGGCGCACATCTGACACAGATAACGACCAATCCCGGAGCGGACGGTCAACCAGCATGGTCTCCGGATGGGAAATGGATCGCGTATGTAACGCAACTCGACGTGCGTCTTTTCTGGTACGCGACGCAACATCTGGCGATATCTCCTTCGAACGGCGGGGACGCGAAAGTACTTACGCAGACCTTCGACCGCAGCGTGCGGCGGCCGCGATTTTCCGCGGACGGCAACTCGATCTTTTTCGTTGCCGTGGATGATGGGACGCAAAATCTATGCCGGATCGCGGTTACGGGCGGAGAAATCAGCCGCGTGATTGGCGGGCGGCTTACGGTGGGGAGCTTTTCGCTGGGCAAGGACGGGGCGATCGCCGCGCAAGTCGGTACGACGGATCGCCCCGACGAGATTTTTCTTCAGAATGGCGGTGAGCTGACACGATTGACGAAGACGAATGATGCGCTCATTTCTCAATTGCGATTAGCAAAGGTGGAATACGTTCACTTCAAGAGCAAGGATGGAACGTCGGTGGCCGGCTATATGTACAAGCCGGTGGATTTCGACGCGAGCAAAAAGGTTCCGACTCTGCTGAATCCGCATGGCGGGCCTGTCAGCGAATATGAAGCATCGTTTAGCCACCTGGCGCAACTTTATGCGGCGAATGGGTATGCGGTGCTGCTGCCCAATCCGAGAGGCTCGTCTGGCTATGGCGAGAAATTTTGTGCAGCGATTTTTGCGGACTGGGGAGGCAAGGACTTTCAGGACGACGTGGCGATGGTGGATTACGCGGTCGACGAGGGCATAGCTGATCCCGATAAGCTGGGCGTTGGCGGGTGGTCGTATGGCGGAATTTCCACGGACTTCATCATCGCTCAGACGACGCGGTTCAAGGGCGCGATTTCCGGTGCGGGCGTGGCGCTGATCACCAGCTTCTACGGGCATGACCACTACCAGCGCGATTACGAAACTGAGCTCGGTTATCCGTGGGAGCATCAGGCGCTGTGGGACAAAATTTCGCCGTTCTACCGGGTGAAGAGTATTACGACGCCGACGCTTTTTATGGGCGGCGAGATTGATGCGAATGTGCCGATTCTTGGAGGCGAACAGATGTTCCAGGCTATGAAGGCGCTTGGGCGAGCGACGGAGCTCGTGGTGTACCCTGGCGAATATCACGGGTTTACTGTGCCATCGCATATCAAGGATCGGCTGGAGCGATATTTGGCGTGGTACGCGCATTATGTGAAAGGCGAGGCGACGCCGGCGACGCCAGAACCAAAACCTGCGGCAAAGGTGAAAGCCGGAGATAGCCCGGCGAGTAACTGAGGAATTCTGAATCTTCAGGGTAAAAAATCGTGGTGCAGGAGGCGCAAGAGCATGGTTTTGCCTTCGTCTTCGGTGAGAGTGCCTTTGCGCATGAGCGCGATGATCAGTTCGTTCAGGACGTAGCCTGGCTCCTTGGCGGATGGAGCATGGCCAGAGCCATTGTGGTGGATAGGTTTTACTGCTCCGAGTTCGCCCATCTCGAGCGGGGCAGAACCGTTTAGCTCGCCGATCCATTTATCCAGAACGCCAAGCTCACCTGGCTCGACGGTGGTGAAAGCCAAGCCCATACCCATGCCAATTTTGGAGTAAACGACTTTGGCTTCGGCGGTGAAAGACAATTTTTCGCGCGTGATGCGAATTTTGACGGGGGTTTTAAGCGGGAACGGGCTGAAGGTATCCACGTAACAGCCGCCTTTGCCGATATCGCTGGTGCGCGCGTTCATACGAGTGCGATGCTGCGAGTCGAGGGCTTCCGCGGCCGCGCAGAAGTGAAAACGCGGGTGGGTGCGGCGGTCTTCAGAAGGCAAAGTGCCATGGCCGTTTCCGGCTCTCAGACGTTCATCAAACATAGCTGGGCGCTACTTTCCGAGCGTCGGTGCCAAGAGGGAGGTCTGGCGGAGGGAGGAGCCAAACCAACACGAAACGTGCAACAACTGGACTTAGTTTATAGCTGGGCTGGAATTGAGATGAATATTCCTTTGGGGATTTGCCTTAATTGCAACCAGCGGGCGAAGGGGCGGGTTCGAATTGCCGCAGCTCAGAATTTTTCGCGGGGATCGACGCTTTGAAAACCGGAGGATTCGTAGCGCGTGGTGATTTTTCCGTCGTGCAAAGAGGCGACGGTGAAGCCTTCGGGGAAACCCATGCGCGGGCCGTGCCACCAATTGCCGCAGACCGCGCCGCCGGTGATGAATTTTGTGTTTTTGTACTCGACGATTTCGTTGACGTGGGTGTGGCCTTGGAGGACGGCGATGACGTTGTGGCCTTCGAACGTCTTTAATACTTGAGGGGCATTCGCGACGGTGAGAGTGCTGTATTTGCCCGCGGGGCGCGTTGGATCCGCGCCGAAGGTGGCGAAGGCGGTGACGAGCGGGACATGGACGACGCCGACGATGGGCGTGTTTGCTCCGGTGGACTGAAGGTCGGCGGCGAGCCAGGACATTTGTTTGTCGTCGATGCGGGCTTCCCAAAGGCGGTCGTCGGTAGGTTGGATGGAATCGAGAACGAGGAAGTGATAGCCCTTGTGATCGAAGGAGTAGTAGGTCTTGCCGATGCGGTCTTCATACATTTTTTTGCCGTAGGCGGGATCGCTAACGGGGACACCGCTTTTTTCGATGATGCCGAAGGGATCGTGATTGCCGATGGCGTGATGGATGGGCATCTGGAGAGATTGCTCGATTTTTTTGTAGAGGTCGAAGACAGTGTTAGCGCGATCGGCGCCGACGGAGGTGGCGTCGTAGACGTGGTCGCCGCCCATGATGGCGAATTCGGGCTTGAGGGCGGCGATTTTTTTGAAGCAGAGATCACAGCCGTGGGCGGCATCGAGTTCGGGCTCGATGTGGGTGTCGGTGAAGAAGACGAAATCGAAGGAGCCGGGTTTTGTTGCGGCGGCAGCTATCGAATGCTGAAGCGCCGAATGCCGCAGCTGCCCCCGTCGCGACAGCGGTCTTCAAAAAGCTTCTGCGATCTAGAGTCATCCGTTACCTCCGGAAAAACTTTCTCGACGGAGGGATTTTAACACTGCCGAGGTTCTGCCGCGTCGGGTTTCGATTCCGAGATGCAGCGAGCGTGCGCGCGGGATTGGTTGCTGAACAACTTCGCACGCGCTATGCTCACTCGCTCCGGGGAGGATTCATGATTCAAAAAATGCGTTTCATTTTTGGGGCCGCCGCGACGATCTTGCTGCTGCCATTTGTTGTGTTGGCGCAGCGCGGCCCAGTTACGGTGGGAACAGCCACGGCGGCGGTTGGGCAGAAAGCTAATGGCTACATTGAAGTGCCGGCGGGTGTGGACGCGGGGACGAATATTCCGGTGGTGGTGGTGAATGGGGCGAAGGCGGGGCCGGTGCTGGCGCTGGTGACGGGGGCGCATGGGACGGAGTATGTGTCGATCATCGCGGTGGAGAAATTGATTCGTGAGCTGGATCCGGCGCAGGTTTCCGGGACGGTGATCCTGGTGCCGCTGGTGAATGTGCTTTCGTTCGAACAGAAAGTGCCGCATGTAAATCCGATCGACAACAAAAGCATGAACCGTTTTTATCCGGGAAAGATGGATGGAACGCAGACGGATCGCGCGCTGTATATGATCACGAAGGAAGTGGTGGATCGCTGCGACTATTTAATTGATTACCACGGCGGGGATTTGGACGAGAGTTTGCGGCCTTACGCGTATTGGGGAGCGGTGGGTAAGGAGGCGCAGGACAAGATTTCGAAACAGATGGTGCTGGCGTTCGGGTTGGATCACATCATTATTTGGAGCGAGCGGCCGACGGATCCCACAGCGACGCGGTATCTGGACAACACGGCATCGATGCGCGGGAAGGCGTCGATCGTTGTGGAAGCGGGGCACGCGGGGACGGTGGAGACGGATGATGTGGCGTTGCTTGTGAACGGGACTTTGAGCGTGATGCGTTTGTTGAAAATGATTTCTGGCGGGCCGCACTATGTGGAGAATCCGGTTTGGCTGGGGAAAGTCGTTGATGTGATTTCAGAGGGGCCGGGGATTTGGTATCCGCTGGTGAAGCGCGGGACGTACGTGCAGGAAGGGATGATTTTGGGACGAGTGACGGATTATTTTGGGAAGGTGATTCTGGAAGCGCGGGCGCCCGCCGCGGGAGTGATTCTTCACGTGAATGCGGTGCCTTCGTTGAAAAAGGGAGACAACATCGCGGACATCGGAGTGGTGGCGGCAAAAGCGCCGTAGCCATAAGGCGATTTGCGGGATTTCGACTTGTGTGAGGTATCCCCGTTAGTTAGCGCTACATATTGGAGACAATTTTTCGGACTAGGGGCACGGCGTCCTCTCTCGTACAGGGACACATCATGTACATGATGCGAACGACTTTGTCGCCCTTTCGCGCCAGGATCATGGCGCCGCCGATGTCGAAGGCTTCGTCACCAATTTCGGGCAACTCCGTAAAGGCGGGACCCATGCGGCCGAAGATCGCGCGCGTCATGCTGATTTGTGCTTTGGCCGCGTTGTTGCCCACGCTAAAAAGGAATACAGGCGACTCGCCGGGATGAGCCGAATTGGCTGGTTGAGGGTTGGCGCCTTGCCCGATGGATTTGGCAAAGGACTCAATCGACTGCCGCTGCGCATCCGTTGTTTGTTCCTTTTGCAGAAGCGCGGTGTGCTTGGCAATGAGGTCCACATATTCCCCCATGACGCTGTACTGGCACCCTGGATCGCTCCCTTCGATGGGTTCGGCGCGGACGACGTCCATTTTCACGACTTGGCTGACATCGGCTTTGGAGAGGAGACTGCAGGGGTCGACGCCGGCGAGAGCGGGACCGCGAGTGGCGTTGGTTGAGTTGGAGATATCGTCGAGACCGATTTCGTGGACTTTTTGTTTTACGCGATGGGCGATGTACCAGAGGCCCGCGATACCTGCAGCGCCAAAAACAAAAATGACGACAACGAAGATGAGTAGGACTTTGACAAAGGTGTTACTGCCGGATTTCGCCGGAGCGGCAGCGGCGGCTTGCGGAGCGGGCGCTGGAGCTTGCGGCCTGGGCTGAGATGCGGCTTGAGGGCGCTGCGCCGGCGGAGCACTGGAAGCGGGTGGCGGAGGCGCGGCCGATGAGCGAACCGGAGGACCAGAAGCGGGTGTTCCGCACTTCGCGCAAAAAGCCTGACCGTCATCCAGCGGACTGCCACAATTCCTGCAAAAACCAGCCATGATTGCCCCCGAGAAGAAGCTTGGTCAAATGCGACCTGCGGTGGCATGCATCGTGCCAGATGCGCGGAGCACGGGCAAGCGCGACGTGGTATTTTGTTTCGCGCAGAAACTACCGTAAGGCGCGACCTCCCGGGGCGCAATAGGTAGAATAGGCGAAGTAAGATTGCCAGCTTGGGGAGCATATATGCCTTCAGATTATTTGCTGAAAACGGAACCTACCGTGTATTCGTTTGCGCATTTGCAGAAGGATGGCGTGACGATTTGGGACGGTGTAACAAATCCTACGGCGGTGAAGAATCTTCGGGAGATGGAGCCAGGCTCGCGGCTCGTGATTTACCACACTGGCGATGAAAAGAGCGCAGTGGGAACAGCGACGGTGATTTCCGTGGACGCTTCTAATCCCAAAAATCCCGCGGTCAAGATCAAAGCAGGAAAAGCGATTGCAAAACCAGTGTCGCTTTCGGAGATCAAAGCGAAGAAACTGTTTGCCGATTCGCCGCTGGTGCGAATAGGAAGGCTTTCCGTTGTCCCACTGACGAAAGCTCAGTACGAGGCACTGGCCGGGAACTGATTGACAATAAAGTATTCGCAAACGGGGAGAGGACCCAAAGTCAATGACTGACAAGGTCGCTGTGGTGCAAGCCTCGCCCGTCGTGTTTGATCGCGAACGCACGCTGGAAAAACTTTCGGCCCTCGTTCGCGAAGCGGCGCAGCAGGGGGCGCGGCTCGTACTTTTCCCGGAGGCGTTTGTTTCCGCATACCCGCGCGGTCTTGATTTTGGAGCGGTGGTCGGCTCGCGCACAGAGGCGGGGCGCGAAGATTTCCGGCGGTATTGGGAAAGTAGTGTCGACGTGCCCGGGCCGGCGGTCGATCATCTTTCGCGCATCGCGCGCTCCAACAGTATCTATCTCGTGGTTGGAGTCGTGGAGCGTGACGCAGGCACTCTGTATTGCACAGTGCTTTTTTTTGCGCCGGACGGGAATTTTCTGGGGAAGCATCGCAAGCTGATGCCCACAGCATCGGAGCGGCTGGTTTGGGGCTGCGGGGACGGCTCGACGCTGCCGGTGTTCGCAACGCCACTCGGCAAACTCGGCGCTGTGATTTGCTGGGAGAACTATATGCCCCTGTTGCGGACCACGATGTATTCGAAGGGCATCGAGATTTACTGCGCCCCGACCGCGGATGCGCGCGATTCGTGGCTGGCGACTGTTCGGCATATTGCAGTGGAGGGGCGCTGCTTCGTGCTTTCGTGCAATCAGTTCCAGCGGCGGAGCGATTTTCCCGCGGATTATCACGCGGCGTTCGGCGGTGATCCGGACGCGGTGATTTGCCGCGGCGGCAGCTGCATCGTTGATCCTTTTGGGAATTTTCTTGCTGGGCCCAATATGGAAGGCGAAGCGATTCTTACGGCGGAAATCGATCTCGGGCAAATTGTTCGCGGAAAGTACGATCTCGATGTGGTCGGGCATTATGCGCGGCCGGACATTTTCCACCTCCACGTCGACGAACGCGCCAAGCGTCCTGTCAGAGTCGCCGACGACGCGTCCGCGACCACTGTCGAACAGAAGGTAACGGAGGCAAAGTCCGGATTTTGATCTGCGGAGAGCTCAATCAAGGGCCCGAATAGGATTTTAAATCGCTAAAGTGGTTTGGGGTGCTCGGCTAAAGCCTCCCGGTAGAACTTGAGATTATTCTTATCCACCGCCACGGTACCGGTATCCACGGACGTAGGCATGGGCGGCGCGAGGGCGGTACGCCAGTCCTTGAATTGATGGACGGCGTTATGGTGCAAGTCGTCGAGAAACTTCAGCCCGTAGTAGCTCATGACGTAGGGTTTTTGCGTGATTGTGGCTGTGATGACGCCGCGATCGATCCAATCCAGTGTCTCCGGATCGTTGTCAAAGGCCACGATCGGAATCTTGCTGTCCATGCTGAAGCGGTGAACGGCGCCTGCGGCACCGGAACCTCCGGTCGCCTCCAAGCAGATAATGCCGTCGATTTTTTCTTTCTTTTGGATGAGGTCGGAGACCTGGTCGAACGCGCTTCGCGCGTCGCCCTTGTCATCCAGGATTTTTGTCAACTTGAGAGCAGGAAAATTCTTCAGCGCGTCGGCCACGCCCGCAACACGATCATCGATGTTACGCTGTCCTGAAATCGTGATCACCGCAATGTTTCCTTTGCTTGAGAGGAGCGCGGCAATCCGCTTGAGGCTCTCTCTGCCGGCCTTGAAATTGTCCGTTCCTATGTAAAGCACGCGCTTCGAGTTCGGCACATCCGAATCCACGCAGATGACCGGGATGCCTTGTGCGATGGCTTTATCAATGTCTCCCTGGAAATTCTCAGGGCGCGCCGCGGAGACGCAGATTCCGGCGGGGTGCTGTTCGACGATCTGGCGGAAGATTCCTACCTCGCCATCCGGGTCGTAGGTTGTGGGGCCAACGAGTTCTCCCTTTACGCCGAGGGCTCTGGCCGCATCCTGGAAACCTGCCTGGGCCTCCTGCCAGTACGGCAAGTTAATGTTCGTGGCTACGAAAACATAACGCTCGTTTTCCTCGTGGTAAGGCTGCGTACACGAGGCAATCATTGCTGCCGCTATGAAAATAAGAACAGCTACCAGCGTGACCCCATTTCTCCGCATTGGAATTCTCCTTTCGCAATCGTGCTGGCCTGCGGGGGAGTTTGTGCGCACCCTCGGAATTCAAGGTCAGGTACAGGTCTGGTCGGGAATAGTCGAACAAACGGGAGGGTCACCTCCACTTCCACTGATTTCCCTTAACTCTGGGCTGGGTTCTCGATTCCGGCTTTATCTCTACGCAAGACCATAGGGCGGTCGCCCTCTTCCTGTCAATCTCCGGTCATCGGAGGCGGGTGGAGATGGGAAGCGTTCAACTGGCGGCGATTGAGGCGCATTTGGCTTGTTCGCAATTGGCGTGCGGGAGGCGACGCGGGTATGATGCGGGCGCGACACAGCGAGGTGATTCTTGTGAGACGCGCGATTCTTGTTTTGATGGTTGGCATGGGCTTGTTTGGAGCTGGGCGGCTTTTCGCGCAGCAGCCGCCGGAGATTCGGTATATGTCCGTGCCGGATTTTTTGAAGATGCCGGCGGATGTTTATCTGGGAGAAGTGGTGGGGGTCGCGGTGAATTCGAAGGGGCACGTGTTTGTTTTCTCTAGAGGAAATTCGACAGGGCCGGCGTATGCGGCGAGCGGTGCGCAGCTTTTGGAGTTTGATGGTGGCGGGAAATTCATCCGGGAGATTGGACACAATTTGTATGCGTGGTCGTTCGCGCACGCGGTAAAGATCGATGCGCAGGACAACATCTGGGTGGCGGATAAAGGGTCGGACATGGTGATCAAGTTCAACCCGGAGGGACGCGTGGTGATGGTGTTTGGGCGGAAGCAGGAGGCGTCCGATGAAGGGACAGGTCCGTTGAAGCATGTGAAGCCGCCGCTGCCGCCGGTGGACGGGATGTTCCGGCAGGTGACGGACATGGCGTGGGATGCA
>Ga0209415_10008558_pt1 | contig 17730 bp, 22 predicted proteins | sample PeaSoiSIISIP2007_FD_187696 | JGI IMG/M metagenome (GOLD analysis project Ga0209415, IMG submission 187696) | Peat soil microbial communities from Weissenstadt, Germany - SII-SIP-2007 (SPAdes) (version 2) | ecosystem: Environmental > Terrestrial > Soil > Wetlands > Peat | place: Germany... | reverse complement strand
CACGGGGCCGGCGGCGCCCGAGCCGATGCTCGATCGGGCCGAGACATTGCTCCGTCAACAAGACCCCAAATCGGCGAAGAAGGTCCTGCTCGCCTGGGAAAAGGACCACAAAAAATCACCGGCCAGGGATCGCTGCATTTTTCTCCTGGCGGACGTTTTCTATCAGCAGGACGACCGCTTCAAGTCTTTTTTCTACTGCGACGAGCTGATGGATGAATACCCGGAGAGCAAGCTATTCCAGGCGGCGCTTCAGAAACAGTTCGACATCGCCAACGCGTATTTGAACGGATACGAGGACACGTTTTTGGGGATGCGGATCGTGGATGAATCGGCGGAAGCGGTGCAGATGATGTGGCGCATTCAACAGCGTGCCCCCGGGTCTCCCCTGGCGGAAAAGGGATTGCTCTACACCGCGGACTATTATTTCAGCGATCGGGATTACGATCTGGCCGAGGACGCATACAACTTCTACGCCCACAGCTATCCCAACAGCGACCGGGTTCCGCAGGTGAAACTTCGGGCGGCGTTTTCGTCGCTGGCGCAGTTTCGCGGGGTGAAGTTCGACGCCACCCATATCATCGACGCCAGGGCGCAACTGCTGGTGATTCAAAAGCAGTATCCCGAGCTGGCGGCCGAGGAAAACGTGCAGACGGTGATCGACCAGATCGACAGCGCCTTCGCGAAGAAGCTGCTGGATCAGGGGGAGTTTTACGAGCGTACGGGCGAGCTGCATGGAGCGGTCTACGAATATCGCTTTCTAGTTCAGAGCTATCCCAACGCTCCGGAAGCGTCGGAGGCTAGAAGCCACCTTCGCCGGATGCCGGCCGCGGTGCTGGCCGAAGCCCCGCCGCCGCCGGCCAACGGATATGCCCCGGCAACCGAACCCAGCGCGGATGCGCGGTGAGGTACGCTTATGACACAACCCTATCCATATCAACCATATCCATTGAATTACGGCATGAACCCACCGCCGCGGAAATTTCCAAGGCGGATTTTTGGATGGCTGCTGTTCATCGGTTTGGCAGTAATGTTGACAATGTTGCTGGCAAAAAATAGCGTGCCTCGTCAGGCAATCTCGTTAAGCGATTTTTATTCGCAGCTACTGGCGAACCACCTTACCGAGATTAATCTCGGTGGGGATGAGATCACAGGCGTCATGACAACGTCCGCCGGTGTGCCGGTCGCCTTTCGCACTCAACTGCCGAGTGGAACCTCATCAAATTGGACGTTTACCCAGTGGCTGCTCGACCACGACGGCAATGCGAAAGTTACGGTTGACGTCAGCTCATCGGAACTCACGAATATCTTGGTGCCGTTGATCCCTTGGCTGCTGATTTTTGGGTTCATCTGGTTCTTTGTCTTCCGAACACTGCGGAAACAGAAGCAGACGCAATGGGGGATGATACCTCCAACTCCGTCAGGTGCGGCATTTGCCGCATGGATTTATCCGTCTCAGACCGGCGGGCCGCCGCCTGCTCCCGGAACTGGACCTGTAAACGAGGTTCGCCCTCAATGATTCGTCACGTCGCCAGCACTGCCATGCTATGGGCCTTCGCGCTACTGCTCTCCGGCTGCGGCTATCAATCCGGCGCCGATGGGGGATGGCACTGGGGTTCGGTTTACCGTCAGGACATTCACAGCGTCGCCGTGCCGGTTTTCACCTCCCGGGACTTTCATCGCGGGGTGGAATTCCAATTGTCCGATTCCCTGGCGAAAAGGATCGAGGAATTCACGCCATACAAGATTGAGCCGCGCGAGCACGCCGACACGGTGCTGGAAGGGGAAATCGTAGCGATCACGCCGACGGCATTGACGCTGAACCCCAACACCGCCACCCCGCAGGAAGAGGAGTATTCCATTATCGTGAACTTCACCTGGAAGGACCTGCGGACGGGGAAGATATTGGTCTCGCGCGTGGGTTTCGAGCAGGCGAACACCTATTTCCCGAACCTCGGCGAGGGGCAGTACGTAGCGGCTCAGAACGCCGTGGAACGGCTGGCGCTGGGGATCGTGAACGAAATGGAAGGCCCCTGGTAGGGTTTTTTCGCCAGATTTTGCCGGTTGAATCGTTTGTAACGGGTTTACCGCTGGAAAAAGCGCGGGACAAGCCCTTATGATGGCATGGACGCACGGATTGCATAGACGCGGAGCCAACCGCCGCCGATGCTCAATGGCGTGCGGCCAAGGAATTGCGCCTTTTGAGGCGCTGTGCCGTTTGCGGCGCTGCACGTGTTGAGGCATTGCGGATAGTTGTAAGGAACGATATGTCAGAACCAAAGCCCCCGGAACGACCCTTTCGTAAGAACGGCCGCAACAACCCCAACGGCGGCGGCATGCGCGTGGGCCGGGGATTGTTCGGGTGGGTCCTTTTCATCAGCCTGGCCATCATGCTGGTCTTGCTCCTGCGGAATTCCAGCCCGGCGTATCAGAAAATTCACATGTCCGATTTTGAGACGCTGCTGGCCAACAACCACGTCGAGGAGTTCACCATCGACGGCAACGAGGTGGACGGCATCGTCAAGGAAAACGTGCAAATCCCCGGCGCCCCTTCGAACAGCAAATATTTCACCACGGAATACCCCGAAGGAACGTTCTCCAACGGCGTCTATCTGGCGGAGTTGATGAAGAAGCGCGGAGACACCGCGGTGGACTCCAAGAACCAGTCCAACCTCCTCATGAACATCCTGCTGCCGCTGGTTCCGTGGCTGCTGATCTTCGGATTCGTCTGGTTCTTCGTCTTCCGGCAGTTGCGCAACAGCGCCGGCGCCGGCGGGATGCTGGGCAGCTTCGGCAAGAGCAAGCACAAAATCACCGCCAAGGACCACACCAACATCACCTTCGACGACGTGGCCGGAATCGAAGAGGCCAAGGAAGAGGTGATGGAGATCGTCGAGTTCCTGAAGAACCCGAAGAAGTTTCAGCGTCTTGGGGGCAGAATTCCCCGAGGCGTGCTGCTGGTGGGCGAGCCGGGCACGGGTAAAACGCTACTGGCCAAGGCGATCGCCGGCGAGGCCGATTGCCCCTTCTTCAGCATCAGCGGTTCGGACTTCGTGGAGATGTTCGTCGGCGTCGGCGCCAGCCGCGTGCGCGACCTCTTCAAGCAGGCGAAGGACAACAGCCCGTGCATCATATTCCTGGACGAGATTGACGCGGTCGGGCGTCGGCGCGGCAGCGGATTTTCCAGCGGCGGGCACGACGAACGCGAACAGACGCTCAACGCCATCCTCGTGGAAATGGACGGCTTCGACACCAACGACCAGGTGATCGTGTGCGCCGCCACCAATCGCGTGGACGTTCTCGACCCGGCGCTGACTCGGCCGGGCCGATTCGACCGGCAGATTTACGTCCCGCTGCCGGACGTCAAGGGCCGGTTGGAAATCCTCAAGGTCCACAGCCGCAAGGTCAAGCTCGGGCCGAACGTCGACTTGCAGCGGTTGGCGCGGGCCACGCCGGGATTCAGCGGCGCGGACCTGGCCGCGATCATCAACGAATCGGCGTTGGGCGCGACGCTGGCGGGCAAGGAATTCATCGAACAGGACGACCTGGAAGAGGCGCGCGACAAGGTTCGTTGGGGCCGGGCGCGCAAGAGCCGGGCTATCGACGAGAAGGAAAAAATCGCCACGGCCTATCACGAGGCCGGACATGCCGTCGTGCAGTACCTGGAAAAGGATGCCGACCCGATCCACAAGGTGACGATCATCCCCCGCGGCAACTACGGCGGGGCCACCATGGCGTTACCCGAAAAAGACCGCATGTCCCAATCCAAGAAATGGTGCTATGCGTTCATGAAAGTCTGCTTCGGCGGGAGAATCGCCGAGGAAATGTTCACCGGGGACGTCAACACCGGCGCGGCCGGCGACATCCGCCAGGCCAGCGCGCTGGCGCGCAAAATGATCCGGGACTGGGGCATGAGCGACCGGCTGGGCTTTGTCTTCTACGGCGACGACGATTCGAAGATGAATTATTTCGAGCTTGGCGGCGGCCGCGATTACTCCGAGGAAACCGCCAAGGCCATCGACGAGGAGATCAAGCGCCTGATCGACATGCTCTATGACGAGACTCGCAAATTGCTCGAGGCCAACAAGGACCGCGTGGAAGCCATCGCCAAGGCGCTGGTGCGATACGAAACGCTGGATGCTTCGGAAGTGGATCGGATCATGAAGGGCGAAACGCTCACGAAGCCGACGGTCGGCGACCTGCTTGAAAAAGAGCAAGGCCGCCGCGGCGTGGTGGTGCAGCCTTCGACCGATCCGAGCGGCCCCGACCTGACGCTGGGCGGCGGGCCGCTGCCGGCGCCGGGATGAAATGACGCGACGCCGCTATTAGGAAAGCCGCTCACTTTTTGGGGCGGCTTTTTTCATTTGAGCGGGTGGAACATTTATCGATGTTTCCAGAATCCAAATATTTCCCTGGCCCGGAAATGCCGCGACGGCTTGGCGTCAGGGCGTGCGGCGCTCCGATGGGTGAACGTGCTCGCGCACGATCTTCTGGGCCAGGAGAAGCCACTCTCCTTCCTGCTGCACGTCGAATAACAGACCGTTGAAGATCGTGCTGGGCATGTCGTCAATATAAATGTCGGGCTTGGGAAGAAAGGCTTCGAACAGCGATGCAATTTGCATTCGTTCCGCGACGGATCGGCAGTAATCGGCCCCCCCAGTGGACCAGAGAAAAAGGTGGCAACCCCCGTCATGCAACGAGTGCATCGCCTCAACCGCGTTTGGCAGCGGCACACTTCGATGATCGATCAATGTCAGGTCGACATCGACGAAGACGTTGACATTCCGCATCTTTGGCAACGGCTCTCCTCCACGAAATACTACCTGTTTCTAAACGAGTTGCGAAGGTTTCTCGCGCCGTGGAGCACGCGCAGCAGTTCGATACCGCCGCGCATCGGACGATAAAAGAGCAGATAATCCCCTACCGGAAAGCTTCGAACGCGAGCTCCGAGTTCGGGTCGCGCGGGACCGGCCTTGGGGTAATCGGACAATAACTCGAGTTTGGCGTCAAAAGTGCGCAGCAGTTCATCGGCGGCAGGCACGTTATCCCGTGCAACGTAATCCCAAATGACCTGGTAATCGCGAAAGGACGCCGTTGTGCGACGAATGAGTCCCATCACGAGGTTTTCTTGCGACCCGCCTGCCGTTCGGCAATGACGGCCTCCGCGTCGAAATCCGCAAATTGGCCGCGGTTGGCCTCGTTGATTCCGACGTCGATCTCGCGGCGAAGTTCCTCGATGTCATCCGCCGTTAGCTCCTCCCGCTGACGCGACTGCTGCAAAAGATTGTTCACCGCCTCCTCGGGCGAAGCGTATTGGCCGGTCTTCACCTTTTCCTCGACGTATTTTTGCACATCGGGTTTGAGAGAAACGTTCATGATGGATGAACCTCGGGTGCGTCAATCGTACCAGAAAAGCCGCGGAAACAGCAGAATAAATTACTCCACCCGTAAGACCACGTTGACGACGTGGAGTTGACCCTTGCGGAGAACGTCGATGCGAGTGTTTCCGCGGCGGTTGGCGATGGCGGCGGCGAAGGTCGGGGCGTCGCCGACGGATTCGCCGGCCAGCTTGAGGATCAGATCGTCCGATTGTAATCCGGCGCGCTCGGCGGGGGAGCCGGGAATGATCTGCTTGATTCGCAATGCGGGCGTGACGCCCAGAGCCGGATTGGACTGGCGTTCGGGATCGTCGGGAGCGACGGTGTCGATCACGACGCCGAGGAATGCGCGGCGAACCACGCCATGCTCGATCAATTCGGTCACGACCGGTGCGCACGCGGCGGCGGAGAGGAAATGTCCGCCCTTGGTGAATCCGGCGATGGTGCCGTCGATGTTCACCAGGATGGAAACGTCCGGTTCCCAGCCTTCCCAGACCGCCAGCCGATTGCTCGCCGGATTCAGCGACATCACCAGCAGCAGGGTGCCGGCCTGCGGAGCATCGGCGGAAACCAGCGCGGATTTGGTCTTCACCTTGCCGTTGATTCGAAGCAGCGTCAGGTCCGCCTGGCGATCGGATGCGACGAACGAAGCGGTGGCCAATCGGCCGTCGCCCATGGACACGGGGATGGGAAATTGGCACGCGGCCTGATCGACGTAGCGTGGAATCAGCAGATGGTTTTCATCGTCGAGCACGATCCCGATTCCATTGGGCGAGAACCGATCGAGCCGCAGGATGATCACGTGCGGGGCCTGTTCCACAACCGGCTGTGAAGTGGATGGAGCCGTCGTGGGATGAATCTCGGCGGTGGCGTAGGGTGTGCCCGGGGAGCCGCGTTCGATTTCCTCAAGACGGGCCAGCGAGGCGGGATCGAGCCGGTTGGCCCATTTGGACAGCGGATCGTCCGGGGGCAATCTGAGACTTGTCGGCATCGGCAATTGGACCCGAACGATGCTTGGGGCGATCTGCTTGAATAGCGTCTGGGTCTCGTGATTGAGCTCATCGAGCAGCGGCCGGGACGTCGGCAGGTCCGCCGTCTGCGCGCGCGATTGCGTGGGAAATAGTATCAGTAGAAGAGCGCAGATGCCCACGGCGGCTGCGGAGGCTTTGCCTTCCGCGCCGCGAGCGCGGCAGGACGGCTTGAATACAGTTTCAGACATGCTCGCTCAAAACTTATCCATCGCCGGGCTGATATTGGAATCTCCTCCGCTCGGCGCGGCCGATTGGGCCGCCTGAATGTCGTGCACGAATCGTCTGGCATCATCCATCGAATCGAACTCCTGCACCGTGACCAGCTTCCCGGTGCGGTCATGCACCTCGACGGCATATTTGCTCGCCAGCGGAAGCTGAGGGCCGCTGCCGGCGGCTGCGATGTGCGATCCGCTGGTCGGCATATTCGCGATGGGCACCGCATTGAAACGATCCCGTCCCAGCCAACCGACCGTAAATCCGAAGAGGATCAGCGCCGCCGCCGACGCCACGATGCGAGCGGCATTGCCCATCCAGTACATGAAATCTTCCCGGCGCGTGGCGCGCATCAGTTTGGCTTGCAGGCGGGCAATGGAGGAATCATCCGGCTCAAGGCTGTTCCAGACCATCGTCCGGACCGCATGATCTTCGCGCAGACGGTCCAGTTCGCCCATCAGGTCGCGTTCGATCGCCAACCGGCGCCAAAGCCCCTCGCACTCGGCGACGGGGAGCTCGCTATCGAGATAGGCATGAAGCAATTCCAGGTCACTATCGTTGACTGCCATAGTTCTCCTGCCTTCTGAGAAAGCCCCGTTCAAGTCTGCTCCGCATAAGCCCGCAGCAATTCAGCCAATTGCCGCCGGCCGCGATGAATCCAGGTCTTGACCTGGGGAATACTTGCGTCAAGTGTCTCGGCGATCTGGGCATAGGACATTTTCTCATATTCGCACAACACCAGCGCCGCCCGGAAATTCTCCGGCAATCGATCGATGGCGCGCCTGACGTGAATCACGGTCTCGCTCTCGATCATGTGACGGCTGGGCGACTGCGATGCGCCGCTGGGGTCGCCCGTTTCATCCGGCAACACAGACATGTGAGGCTGCCGCAAAATGCGCAGCGACTCGTTCACAACGGTTCGCCTCATCAAGCCGCCGGCCTCGCGCCAGTCGTAACGGTCGCGGTGCTGGTACAGGTTCATAAATGCCTGTTGCACCACATCTTCCGGCGAGGCACGGGTCCCGACGATGGCCCTGGCTATCGCCAGTAGCCGTCGTGAATGCAGCCGCACCGCACGCTCGAATAGCTCATTGGTGCTCAGTGCGGCTTCAGGTTGCCGACCGTTCTCTTCCAGTGACACGCGCTGACTCCAGCAAAGTTACAGCCCTTATGGCCCTATACTTGTATCTTATCTTATCGGTCGTCCACGACTTTGTCAGGGACCAACGATCTTCGGAAAGGAAGCACTGATGGCTTTGCTCAAAACCCCCCGCCGGAAGCTCGGAAACCAGGGTCTGACCGTCTCGGCACTGGGCCTGGGCTGCATGGGAATGTCCGAATTCTACGGGTCCAGAAACGACCAGGAGTCCATCCGCGTCATCCATCGCAGCATCGAACTGGGCATGGATTTCCTCGACACCGCAGACATGTACGGCATCGGGGCCAATGAGGCTCTCGTCGGCCAGGCCATTCGTGACCGGCGCGCCAAGGTGGTTCTGGCCACGAAATTCGGCAACGTCCGCGGGGCGGATGGCAGTTTCAAGGGCGTCAACGGCAAGCCCGAATACGTCCGCTCCGCATGCGAGGCAAGCCTCAAACGGCTGGGGGTGGAGGTGATCGACCTGTATTACCAGCATCGCGTCGATCCCAACACGCCGATCGAGGAAACCGTGGCCGCCATGGCCGAACTGGTTCGGCAGGGGAAGGTGCGGTTTCTGGGGCTGTCCGAAGCCTCCGCCCAGAGCCTTCGCCGGGCGATGAAGGTACATCCGATTTCTGCCCTGCAAACCGAATATTCCCTTTGGACGCGCGAGGTGGAGGCGGAAATCCTGCCCGCCTGCCGCGAACTGGGCATCGGCTTCGTCGCCTACAGCCCACTGGGAAGGGGATTTCTGACCGGGCAATTCAAAACGCCGCAGGACCTTCCCGAAGGCGACCGACGGCTGCAATTCCCTCGGTTCCAGGGGGAGAATTTTAGCAAGAACCTCGAGTTGGTACGAAAGATCGAAGAGATGGCGGCGAGAAAGGGATGCAAGCCATCGCAACTGGCCCTGGCCTGGGTGCTCGCCCAAGGCCAGGACATCGTGCCGATTCCGGGAACGAAGAAATTGAAGTATCTGGAAGAGAACGCCGGAGCGGTCGACGTGAATTTGAGCGATTCGGAATTGCGGGAGATCGATCGAATAATTCCGCACGGCGTCGCAACCGGCCAACGCTATCCCGCGGAGGCGATGGGGGCAGTGAATCGGTAATGCTGAAAACTCAGATTCACCGTGCAGGACGCGGAGGACGCCGAGAAATCAAAAGAATCGAGGAACAATGCTGGAATCGTCCGATTCCGAGCCGCAGCCCCAGCCCGTTGATTATGTACGTCCCGGCGCATTCCGCAGCGCCCCGCGCCTTCGGTTGGTCGGTTTTTGCAGCTTGTTCGTAGGCATCCTGACCTTGCTGCTCAGCGGCTATTCCCTCTGGGCAAGTTTCGAAGCTATGTCGAAAACGGCGATAGAGATCGTCCACAATCCGCCACGGGCCTATTCCTCGCCTGAATTTGAAGAACGACACCGCCAACTTGAGAATGATTATACGGCTGATTATTACGGATCAATGATATTTGGCGGGTTCCTTCTGCTGGCAATTCTGCTGCTGGTGGGCGCGGCCAAATTGAGTAGGGCAGATCGGTGGGGCCTGGTATTGCACTGGATATATATCCCCTTGCAGATCCTGCTCAGCATTGCCCTCGCGATTGACTACATGTGGCTTATCGCCAATGCCTTCCCCTTCGGCTTCGGCGGCATAATATTTTATATCGGTGCAATCCCCGGCCTCATAGGCTGTCTCTACCCGGTTTCATTGCTCCCGCTGCTCCTATGGGGTGCACGAAGACCAAGGTAAGGGATAATGAGAAATCTGAAACTCAAACCCCTCACCAAAATGAACGCGCGGGATTTGGCAGATGCCACGCGGGAGTTCGACGAGCCGTTTGTCATGGACCGCGGCCGGCCGCGGATTGGGATCGGCTCTGGAATTGCTCATCGGCCGCAAGGCGGGCTGACGCTGCAGCCGATTGGTCGGAAAGGGGGACAAGGGGGGAAGGGGAATTAGGCCGACCGCCGCGCGAGCTTGCCCGAGCCGCGCGCTTTGCGTCCTTTGGCGACAAGCTCTTGCCACATCTGGGCGAATGGGCCGTTTCGCGTGGCTTTATCAAAATAGACGGCTTCCTGCTCGCTCGTCATGCCCCTGATTTTGCGATAGATGTGCGATTGAGCCTTGCGCTTTGACGCGAGGCAGTCGAAGGATTTTTCAGTCTTCTTCGCGGGTTTCACGGATCGCCTGCAGCGGCGCCACTATTGTTAAGGGGCGGTAGCCATGAGCAACGTTCACCCGTCATACCCGTACCGCTCTGCCATTATTATACACATCTTTTTCTTGCGTCAACGAATGAATAAGCTATCATGTTCAACGTGCAATACGAATTTCGCTGGAACCAATGGAACGTGGGGCACATTGGAGAACATGGCATTTCGCCAGAGGAAGCGGAATTCGTGGTTTCCCGCGCGCGTCGCCCTTTCCCGCGGGAGTTGGGCAACGGGAAGGTTTTGGTTTACGGTCAAACACCTGAAGGCAGGTATATCCAGGTGATTTATATCTTTTCTCCGGAGGACGTGATTTTTGTCATTCACGCCCGACCTTTGAACGGGGCGGAGAAACGGAATTTGCGCAGGAGACTCCGATGAAAAAAACCAAGCAAGCGGCCAAGCCGGCCAAGCCCTACACCGAGATGAACACGCGGGAGCTGGCGGAAGCGACTCGGGAATTCGATGAGCCTTTCGTGATCGATCGGGCCAAGCCGCTTAGCGCCGCGATGCGAGAGCAACACCGCCGGGCCGCCAAGCGCGGCCGCGGCCGGCCGCGGATTGGGAAGGGATCGGAGCGAATCAATATCACGATTGAGCGCGATTTGCTAACCCGTGCCGACGCCGTCGCCCGCCAGCGGAAAATCGGGCGATCCGAGATGATCGCCTCGGCTCTGGAATTGCTTATCGGCCGCAAAGCGGGTTGACGGTAGGGAGTTCATTGCTGCTGCTGGACTTCCTGCTGTTCGGCCAATTCGCGCAGGGCGGCGGCGCCGGTGGCGAAGGCGGGAATTTCCAAGGACTGCATCCGCTCGGCGGCAAGCTCGGGAGGAATCGCCGTTAGTTCCTCGGTCTTGACTGCTACGTCGATGGTTTCGCTGGCGTTGCCGCGGTAGACGCCGCGGTTGGGGGGGACGTCGCGGAAATCGCGGCCCACGGCCACCTTCACGAAGTTTCCGCCGATGACGCAGTTGTTGGCCGCGTCGAATCCGACCCAGCCGGCCGAGGGGAAGAGCAACTCGCACCAGGCGTGCGTCTGGGTATATCCGCGGTATTTCTCCGCATCGGGATGGATGAACCCGCTGACGTATCGCGCGGGGATTTTCAGCACCCGTGCCAATGCGATCATCAGATGCGTGAAATCCTGGCAGACGCCGTAGCCGGTGGCCAGGATTTCGGTGATCGGGCTGGCGGCGTTGGTGATGCCCTTGCGGTAGGTGAATTTGTCGTCGATGAGATGGAGGAGGCGAAGCGCCAGTTCGCCGGCGCTGATTCCGTCCTTGGGCGCGACCAGATTCGCCAGATCGTGCAGTTGCGGACAGTCGATGATCGGGCCGCCGAATTGCAGAAAATCGTAAGCCGTATAATCGTACGCCTCGGGGGAAACGGGCCACGGATCGATAAACCGCTCCGGCTCCTTGCGCGGCCGATCCGTCTCGACGACGCTGGTGGCGACGATGGCAATCTGCCGGTGAAACATGTTCACGCTGAAGGTATGAACCGCATTGTCCAGCCAATCGAAATAGCTGCTGACGGTCGTGGGCGGCCCGATGGCCAGGTCGAACGACAACCGATGCTGATCCTGCTCCTGCCGCGGAACCATCCGAAGTTCCATGATTGATTCGCTGATGAAATCGGAGTAGCGCAGGTCGGTTTGATGGGTAATCTTTAGAAGCATGAAGGTATTTCCTATTTCCTATTTCCTATTTCCTATTTCCTATTTTCAAATTGGCAATAGGCAATAGGAAATAGGCAATTCCTGTCAGTGCATAAAATACGATTGCTGCACGGCGACGGCGGCATCGTGAACGGCGGTCTGGATGCGTTGGAGATAGCTGGGAATGCCCTCGGCGAGGATTTCCGACAACTCGGCGTATTCGAGTTGGGCGTCGAGCCGGCCGAGGATTCGCTCCGTGGGATCGATCACGTTGCCGCGCGATCCGGTGCGGATGGCGCTGATCGCCGCCAGCGCGCCGGAAATGCTGAAACGAACGCTTCGTGGAAAGCCGCGCTCCAGGATGAGGAATCCGGTGACGCGAGTGGGGTCCATGTCGCCGAGATAGTTCCGGCGATACGCCTCGATCGAGCAGCAGCTCCTCAGGACCGCCATCCAGTGCAGGTTCCGCAACGTGCTGTCGAAGATCTGCTCGTTGGACTTGAGGATGTCGTATTTGGTTTGGATCACCCGGCATGTCACGTCGGTGCGTTCCAGATACTTGGCCAACTGCGCGAAGAGCCAGCGCTGATCGTGCGGCAGGGTTTGATCGGTCAGGCCCTGGAAGAGCATCGACCCGGTCATCACCGAGCGGAACAGATCGTCGGGGGACTCGTCGAATCGGCCGGGCGTGTCGTCGCCGCGCAGCGACCAGTAGAGCGTGTTGAGGTTTTCCCACATCTCCGCGGAGATGTTCTCGCGGATTCCGCGGGCGTTTTCGCGGGCGCGCGTCAGGCAATTGAGTATGCTGTTGGGATTGTCGATGCCGAAGGTGAGAAATTGCCCGACGCGTTGGGCGAGGTCCGGCCCGTCGGGAAGCTCGGGTAGGCGGAGGATGGTCAGAAGGCTTTGCCATTGCCGGGCCTGAAGCGCCGGGGCAAGGTCCCCCACGTCGATCAGCAGGTTGGAATTCACCAGCAGCAGGCGCGACACGTGCTCGGCGCGCTCCATGTAACGGGCCATCCAATACATGGCGTCGGCGTCGCGCGCGAGCATCGGCCGTTCCGGCTTCAGCGTCGTCGGCATGGCGATGCCAAAAGTGCTCGGCGAAGGGGCGGCGGGTTTTTCGGCGGCGGCGGTCATCGTCACTCTTCCTCCAGGACCCAAGTATCCTTGCTCCCCCCGCCCTGGCTGCTGTTTACCACCAGGCTCCCCTTTCTCAGGGCGACGCGCGTCAGCCCGCCGGGCATCACGATCACCTTTTGGCCGTACAGGATATACGGCCTCAGATCGACGCGCCGGCCCTCAAAATGGTCCTCCACCAAGCTGGGATGCTGGCTCAATTGAATCACGGGCTGGGCGATGAAGTTGCGCGGATCGGCATTGATCTTCTCCGCGAACAACGCCCGCTCCTCGGCTGGCGCCTGATGCCCCATCAGCATTCCATATCCCCCCGATTCGTTAGTGCTTTTCACGACCAGTTCGTCCAGGTGCTCCAGAACGTATTTGCGGTCGGACTCGCGGGCACAAATGTATGTCGGCACGTTGGGCAAAATCGGGTCCTGGTTGAGGTAGAACTTGATCATGTCGGGAACGAAAGGATAAATGGCCTTGTCGTCGGCCACGCCGGTGCCGACCGCGTTGACCAGCGCCAAGTTGCCGACGCGATAGGCGTTCATCAGCCCCGGCACGCCCAGGACGCTGTCGGGCCGGAAACAGAGCGGATCGAGGAAATCGTCGTCCACCCGCCGATATAGAACGTCGATCCGACGCAATCCCCCCGTCGTCCGCATGTACAAAAATCCCTTGTCCACGACCAGATCGCGCCCCTCGACCAGTTCGATCCCCATCTGCCGGGCCAGAAAACTGTGCTCGAAATAAGCCGAGTTATAGATGCCCGGAGTGAGGATGGCGATGCCGGCGTCATCGGCATAATGCGGCGCGATGTATTTCAGCACTTGCAGCAGGTTGAAGGGATAATCCTCCACCGCCCGGACCCGGTAGGCGCTGAACAGCGACGGGAAAACGCGTTTCATCACCGCCCGGTTTTCCAAAACGTAGCTCACGCCGCTGGGCGTGCGGCCATTGTCCTCCAGAACGTAATACTTGCCGTCCTGGTCGCGGATCAGATCGGTCCCGCAGACGTGGATGTAAATGTCGCGCGGAACTCTCACGCCGAACATCTCGCGCCGGAACATCTTGGCGCCGTAGATCAACTCGGGCGGAATCACGCGTTCCTTGATAATACGCTGGCCGTGATAGACGTCCTGGCAGAAGAGGTTCAGGGCGGTGATCCGCTGAGTCAGTCCCCGCTCGATGACGTCCCACTCATCCGCGGGAACAATGCGGGGAATCAGATCGAAGGGAAAGATTTTCTCCACGCCGCGCGTATCGCTGTAGACGGTGAAGGTGATCCCCTGATTGCGGAACAAGACATCCGTCATCCGCCGGCGTTTTTCAAACGCCGTCTGTCCCAGCCCCGAGAGTCGGCTCACGAGGGATTTGTAATGCGGACGCGGCTGTCCCTCGACGGCGAAAACTTCGTCGAACAGCCCATCAACCTGATAATTGTCGAACATCGCCGCCGGTCCAATCTCCCGTCTCGCACGGCCGCCGGGGGAGATTCTAGGGACTGGTGCCACTCAGGCAAGCCCCGTCTGGCGGTTGCATTCCGGCCGGTCTCGTGGAGAATGTGCACCAGACGCATTGGCGCGGCGGCGGGACATAGTGACTCTCTTTCAAGGATTCGCATGTTATTAACCAAGCACGAAGGCGTAACCTTTCAAGACCAAACCGTTTACATCAGCGGCCAGGCGTTTGTCCGCTGCACGTTCCGGGCCTGTACGCTGGTGCTGCGAGAAACCGTGTATTACCTGGAGGGCTGCACGTTCGACCGGTGCAACTGGCACGTGGACCGCGTGCTGTTGTGGGGAAGCCCCGAATCGGTTCAGGAAGTGAAAGCATTGGTCAACATGATCGAGGCGGTGCAGCAACAGGCCGCCGCCGCCCAGGCCGCTGCCGGCGGCACCGTAACCGCACAATCACCGGTCCTCGCCGCGGATTCCACCGACGTGCCTCCGCTGACGACCTAGAATCCGCTCGTGAGGTTCCCTCGCCATCTTCCCCGGATCGCGCTGGTCGCGGCCATTTTATGCCTGACCGGATCGGCGCTGGCGTCGCTTCAGCCGGATCAAATCCTGCTCATCACCAACAAGAATTCCCCCGACAGCCAGAAGCTGGCCGCGCAGTATTGCCAACTTCGCGGCGTCCCACCGGGGCAGACCGTTGCGCTGGATTTGCCCACGGATGAGGAGATGCCCTTCGAAACCTACGAAACCAGAGTAGTCCCCCCGCTACGCCGGTACCTCAATGAACATCAGTTGCAATTCAAGGTGAAATGCCTTCTGACGTTCTACGGCGTGCCGTTTCGGATTACCGCCAGACACAACTCCCCCGCCGACGAGCGGGAACTGGCTGAACTGCAAGACTTGCGGGCGGAGACCGTCAAGGAACTCCAGCCCGTCGTCGTCCAGTTGGAAAGCAAAGCCAGTGGATTGGACGCATCGTTCAAGCCCGCCGTGGGCGATTCGATTCCAGCCCTGCTGGGCCGCGCACAAGCGGTCAGTTCCGTGATCACGGCCCAAATCGCCGCGATCACCGACGCCGACCAGGCCGCCGGATTGCGGTCATTGCTGCAGACCGTTAACGGGCCTGCCGATCCCGACCTGCCCGCCCGCGAACTGGTGCGGCGCCTTCAGTCCGCGCGCTGGGACAACCGGGCCCGCTCGCAACTTCGCCATGCGATGCTCGCCACGCTCGGCCTGGCCGGATTGCTGCGCTGCCTCGACGCCCAGATCGATTACTTCGCCACGGATGCCACCACGGCCGCCACCGACAACGAGCTGTCGCTGCTTTGGTGGGACTATTATCCCCGGCGCGGACGGCTTGGAAATCCGCTGAATCTAAATTTCTCCGGCAGAACGACGCCCGCCATGATGGTCATGCGGCTCGACGGGCCGGACCCGGCAACGGTCGGGCGAATGATGCAAACCAGCGTTGACGTCGAAAAGACCGGAATCCAGGGAATCATCGCCATCGACGCCCGCGGATTGCCTCCCATCGACGCCAAGGGAAATCTCGATCCCTACGGGGAATTCGACGAGACGCTGCGGCATCTGGCCTACATGCTCCGCACCACCACCGATCTGAAGATCAAGCTCGATGATCAGGACCTGGTCTTTCCAGCGCATTCCGTGAAGAACGTGGCGTTCTATTGCGGCTGGTATAGCGTCCAGAACTATATCCCAGGATGCGATTTCAATCCGGGCGCGGTCGGGTATCACGTTGCCAGCTATGAGCTGGTTTCGCTTCATACCCCGTCATCCCGCTGGGTGCGGGGATTGCTCAACGATGGCGTGGTCGCCACGCTCGGGTCCGTCGCCGAGCCGGGCCTCGAGGCCTTTCCCAAGCCCGACGAATTCTTTCCGCTTCTGTTGACGGGCAAGCTGACGATGGCCGAGGTGTATTGGAAGACGACGCCGTTTACTAGTTGGATGATCAGTTTTATCGGGGATCCGCTGTACACGCCGTGCAAACTGCATCCGCTGATGAAGGTCCAAGACCTGCCGCGGGGGTTGCAAAGGGCGTTCCGGTAGTGCGGGGAGATGGAGAGAGTCCCTGCGGTCAATTCAAGTCAGATTCATATCCGGCCGATATCCAAGACGGAGAACCTGCCATGGCCGTACAGATCATTTGTCCTAATCTGCGATGCAGGAAAATCTTATCCGTTCCGGAAGAGGTGCGCGGCAAGCAAGTCAAGTGCCAGCATTGCCAGACCACCTTCCGAGTGCCCGAGCATCGCAAGCCCGTCGTCGCCGCCGGGGAAAAGAAGTAAGCCCGCTGGGGTTTCGTATTCGTTTATTCCTCATCTTTAACTGTTCCAACCGCATCCGGAGAGGCTGCCGCGTCCTGATCCAGTTCCCGGTATTAAGAAATAAGCTTGAACATTCGGGTGTACTTTAGAATCACCGAGAAGTTCCTGAATTTCGAACCAGCGCCATTCCGCATGTTGGGAATGCGGCAACTTGCCCACATCGTCCTTTGACGCCGTTAGGCAGTACGCCAGAACCACATAATGCACCGAGACCGGGATTTGATTGCTGGCAGGGTAGTGATGCTCGAACACCCCCTCGAACCGGGCATCGGCGACGTCGGCCGAAACACCGAGCTCATTGTCGATATTAAGTTCCTCCTGGACGATCCGCCCAAACGCTTCCGCGAGCTTTTCATCTTTTCTGATGCGGCCGCCTGGAACAAACCATGTTTCTTTGGCAGGCTCATTATTCCGGAAACCGAGTAGAACGCGCCCGCGCGCATCTTGAATGATCAAATCGATGGACACGAGCGGCGCCCATCGGCGCAACTTGTCAAAATTTTCCGGAGGCAGTTCCGCAGACATTGAGCACCGTATAGCAAAAGCTCGCCCACGCCGCGATTCTGGCATGCCCGAGGATTTAATGGAAGTTAGAGATCGGCTGAATTCTTTCGCAGGACGATGGAAAGGTCGGAGTGACGAGACACCAATCGAACTTCTCCTGCATTTCTGCGCCGAAATGAGGGATTTCAGGCTATTTTGACTACGCAATTTCCTTGAACCACGGCTCCCTTTCGATGGCACGCCGCAGTTGTGTCTTTACGAAATCCGGCGCGCGCACGATGTATTCAAACGCCATCGCCTTTCCTTCGGGCGAAAGGGTTTTGAGGTATTCTAACGCTGCCTCGATGGAAAATTCTTTGCAGCAGTGATCCTCGAAGTTACTTTTCAGCCCGGTCCATACCACGGCGTCGAGCGGTTTTAGACAAGCCCACCGACGGATTGCGCGAGCGGCTGGATCCTCGTTTGATCCTGGTAAAGAGACGACTACACGGTGAATGTTCTCGCAAGTCGTGCCTTCGCGACATCGCAGGTCACAAGCTGCGTCAGCAATTTCGGACCTCTTGCTTCGGCACCACGCGACCCTGGTCGGAGCGCCTTTATCCTCATCAATCACAAGCGTGAGCGCACCCTTTCGCGAGATATTCCCAAAAGTAGTGGATGGCCGCGA
>Ga0209415_10008557_pt1 | contig 17732 bp, 11 predicted proteins | sample PeaSoiSIISIP2007_FD_187696 | JGI IMG/M metagenome (GOLD analysis project Ga0209415, IMG submission 187696) | Peat soil microbial communities from Weissenstadt, Germany - SII-SIP-2007 (SPAdes) (version 2) | ecosystem: Environmental > Terrestrial > Soil > Wetlands > Peat | place: Germany... | reverse complement strand
TTTCGGTTCCCCAGGGCCTCATCATGCTGATGCCGCGCTTCGGCATGGACGTGGTGCTGGCGCATCCGCCCGAGTACAACCTGATGCCCGAGACCATGCAGGCCGCCTGTGACAACGCCCGTACGGGCGGCGGCGCCTTCCGCGTGGTGGACGACATGGACGCAGCCTTCCGCGACGCCGATATTGTCATTCCCAAGAGCTGGGGCTGCCTGGACACCATGGGCTCGAACCCCGCGGAATCGCTGCGCATCGCTAAGCAATACACCGGCTGGATCTGCAACGCCGAGCGCATGAAGCTGGCCAAGCCAGACGTCCTCTACATGCACCCGCTCCCCGCCGATCGCGGCAACGAAGTCACCGACGAAGTGATCGACGGCGCCAACTCGGTAGTCTATGCCGAAGCCGAAAACCGCTTGCACACGGCCAAGGCCATCATGGCCCTGACCATGTCCGATGAAGAGGTGCCCTACGAGCAGTAGCCTGCGGTTTCATCTCTGGCAACACTTTCCAGAAACCCCTGGACAACCCACTAATTCTGAACTGTTTGTGGGGCAGCCAATCTTGGCTGCCGCCGGCTTCAGCCGGCGCTCCACAACCCCCGAGGTTGCTGCCACCAGAGACGTTCCCGAAGGGATCGTCCGGCGCTCGTGTCGAAGCTTGTTCGGCGCCAAAGTGGGGCGGACGCCCTCGTCCTGGGTGCCCTCTGGGCACGACCCCCTGGTCGCGCTCTTCTCAAACCCACACGCACTGGCCGACCAGGAGGCGCCCTACGAGCGCTAGCTCCACCATCGTTCTCGCACTCGGCGGAAACGCCATCACCCGCCCAGGCGAACCCGGGACGATTCCGCAGCAGTTCGAACACACCGCCGAAACGCTCGACCACCTGAAGCCCCTTTTTCGCAGTGACGCGAAGCTGGTCATCACGCACGGCAACGGCCCACAGATCGGCAACATCCTGATCCGCGTGGAAGAAGGCGAGCGCCGCGTCCCGCGACTGCCCCTCGATACCTGCGTCTCCGATTCCCAGGGCGGCATGGGCTACATGATCCAGCGCATCGCCTGCGAGTTGTTCCGCCGAGAGCGCATTCCGCGCAGCGCCGCCACCGTCATCACCCAGGTGCTGGTCGATGCTAATGATCCCGACCTCACGCATCCCAGCAAGCCGATCGGCCAGTTCTACACTCAGGAAGAATTCTGCCACATCCAGCGCGAGCGCCCGCACTGGCTGCTGCATGAAATCGAGCCCGGCCGATGGCGCCGCATGGTGGCTTCTCCGCGTCCCCTGCGCATCCTGGAAGAGGAGGCCATCGCCCGCCTGGTGGAGGCCGGTGTGGTAGTGATCGCGTGCGGCGGCGGCGGAATCCCGGTGGCGTGGCAAGGCGACCGCCTGGTGGGGGTGGAAGGTGTGATCGACAAGGACCTCGCCTCCAGCCTGCTGGCCCGCGATCTTCGCGCGCAGAAGCTGATCATCGTGACCTCCGTGGAACAGGCCGCCATCCGATTCGGCCAGCCCGGCCAGCAGTGGCTGGACACCATCACGGTGCGGCAGGCGCGCGAATACCTGGTCGCCGGCGAATTTCCCGCCGGATCGATGGGCCCGAAAATCGAAGCCGGCGTCGACTTCGTGGTCCACGGCGGCGAGGAGTGCATCATCACCTCCAGCGCGCACGTCGCCCGCGCCGTCCGGGGCGAAACCGGCACTCACATCGTGGCATCATGATCCTGACCAACGCCCGCATCCTGACCTTCGACGCCGCGAACCGCGTGCTGGACAGTGGCTCGGTCGAAATAAGTGGCACAGGCATTCATGCCTGTGTTCCCCGCTCTTTGCCTTCCACTGACACTATCGACTGCCATGGCAAGCTTCTGATGCCCGCGCTCATCAACTGCCACACTCATCTCTACAGCACGCTGGCCCGCGGCCTCACTCTCCCCGGCCCCGCGCCCAGAGACTTCTCCCAAATCCTGAAGAAGCTCTGGTGGCGACTCGACCGCGCACTGACTCCGGACGACATCTACTACAGCGCCCTGATCGGCCTCATCGACTCCGCCAAGAACGGCGTCGGCACCGTCATCGATCATCACTCCAGCCCCAACGCCTGCGCCGGCAGCCTCGATCTCATCGCGCAGGCGTTCCACGAAGTCGGCCTGCGCGGCGCCGTCTGTTACGAAACCTCCGACCGCAACGGCCCGCACCAGGCTCGCGAAGGCATTCTCGAGAACATCCGCTTCATCGAGCGCCGCCCCCGCAACGGCCTCGTCTCCGCCGCTTTTGGTCTGCATGCCTCTTTCACCCTGTCCGACAAGACCCTTCGCCAGTGCGTGGAAGCCAACGAGTCGCTCGGCGCCGGCTTCCACATCCACGTTGCGGAAGACCGCTCGGATGCCGGAGCCGTCAAGCGCCTGCGCGATCACGGCATCCTCGACAAGCGAACGCTCGCCGCCCACTGCGTCCACATCAGCGCCGCCGACCGCAAGACCCTCGCGCGCCTCCGGGTCAACGTGGTTCACAACCCTCAGTCCAACTGCAACAACGCGGTGGGCACCGCCGACCTTCCCGCGCTCTTTCGCGAAGGCGTGCTCACGGGCTTGGGCTCCGACGGCTGCTCTCCGCGCATGTGGGACGAATTCAAGACCGCCTTCCACGTGCAGAAACTCCGCGCGCGCGATCCTCGCGTAGCGTACGCCGAGGCCTACGCCGCGGCCTTCCTGAACAATCGCGAGATCGTGAAAAAGGTTTTCGGAATGGACATTGGCCGCATCGAGGCGGGCGCCAAGGCCGACCTCCTCCTGGTGGACTATTACCCGCCCACCCCCATGTCGAGCGGCAACCTGTTCGGCCACCTCCTGTACGGTATCGCCAACGCCCCTATCGATTCCCTGATTGTCGACGGCCGCTATGTCGTCAAAGACAAGCAGTTGGTCAACGTAGACGAGGCGCGAGTGGCACAGACATTCATGTCTGTGGTGCGTGCCAAAGGACCCCTATGACCACCGTATCCGGTCCCGCTTACCACGAGATGCTGCACCCCGAGCTGCTGCCGCCGGCCGTCCGCGCGCAGGCCCTCGCCGCCACCAGCGAGTTCGACCCCATCAACCTCTTCAATATCACTTGGCGCGGCCCGGACTCCGCGATCCGGCACGTGGTGCTTCCAGGCGCGCTCACCGGTGTCGCCGCCAACATCGTAGTCCTCACCGGACGTTACTTCCCCTCCGGAAGTCACAAGGTCGGCCCCGCCTACACCACACTCATGGAAGGCGAACTGAGTGGCGAAATACAGCCCGGCCAAAGCACCATGATCGGCCCTTCCACCGGAAACTTCGGCATCGGCGTGGCCTACATCTCGAAGCTCAAAGGCTACCCGGCCATCGTCATCATGCCCGAGCAGATGAGCGAAGAGCGCTACCAGCGCATCCGCCAGTACGGCGGACAGTTGGATCTCACTCCCGGCTCGGAAAGCGACGTCATCCTGGTCCTCGAACGCACCCAGGAGTACAAGCGCGACCCGAAGAACAAGATCCTCGCGCAGTTCGAGCTGCTGCCCAATTACCGCTTCCACCGCTATGTGACGGGCCGCAGCGCGATCGAAGCCGCGAAACCCCATGGCAATGGCCGCGTCGCCGCATTCGTTTCCGCACCAGGTTCCGCCGGCACCATCGCTGCCGGTGACGAGATCAAGGCTCACTTTCCCGAGTGCATGGTCTGCGCGCTCGAGCCCAAGGAATGCTCCACGCTCTTCAACAACGGGCGCGGCACGCATCGCATCGAAGGCATCGGCGACAAGATGGTGACCCTCATCCACAATGTGCTCACCACCGACTACATCGGCCTGATCCACGATGACGATTGCGTCGCCGGGCTGGAGCTTCTGGAGCGCCGCCGCGGGTTGGTAGAGCGTATCCTCGGCATGACTGCGGGATCGCTCGGCTCGCTCGCGGGCCTGTTCGGCATCTCGGGAATCTGCAACATCCTCGGTGCCATCCGCCTGGCGCGCCATCTCGCCCTCGGCCCCGGCGACAACGTAGTCACTATCGCCACCGATGGCATGGACCGCTATCCTTCCGTGCTGGCCAACCTGGAAAAACGCCGCGGTCCGCTCGATGAGCAACGACTCACTGACTGGTTCGAAGAGATCTTCCGCGGCGGCCAGTCAACCGATTTCCTCGATGTGCGCTCCACCGAAGAGAAGAACCGACTCTTCAGTTACAAGGAGCAGGTCTGGACCAACTTCGGTTATTCCCGGCCGTATCTGGAGAGCATGAAGTCACAATCCTTCTGGGATGCCGAATTCGAAAAAATCCGAGAGGTTGACCACTCCGTCGCTACCAACAGACGGGGACAGATTTGAGAGGAAATTCAGTTTCAGCGTCTTGGAAGAGGCCAGTTCCCTGGCGAAGCCACTTGAGGCTTCAAAAGGAAAGCCCGGATTAGTGGTCCGGGCTTCCTAGTCTGTTGAAGCTGAGGAGGTGAGGCTCTTGAGGAGCATCACGCTCTACGTGAAAATCGTGCTGAACCACTTCGGCACGGTGGTAGCGCGGCTACGAATCCAAAGGGTTCGTAAACCGAACTAAACCGGGCAACCGGACGAGAAGCCGTCTCGTCCGGTCCCTTTCAGAATACCGCAATCTGTCCCCGATGGAAAGCCCAAAGTTCTGTGCGATTATCCTAAGATGGCCAAAGTCCTGGTGGTCGAAGACAACGAGATGAACCGCGACATGCTTTGTCGCCGCCTGATCCGCCAGGGGCATGAGGTCGTCGAAGCCCTCGATGGCGAGCAGGGAGTCGCCACTGCCAGGCAGGTGTTGCCGGATATCATCCTCATGGACATGAGCCTGCCCTTGATGGACGGCTGGGAGGCCACGCGGCGGCTGAAGGCCGACCCGTCCACGCGCTCGATTCCGGTGATCGCCCTGACCGCGCACGCCATGCCGGACGACCGGGCCAAGGCGATCGACGCCGGCTGCGACGATTACGATACCAAGCCGGTCGAGTTGCCGCGCCTGCTGGAGAAGATGAACCGCCTGCTAGGGAGCGGCCGGTAACACTACGCCCCGGCACTCGCCCAGCCCGATCCGCCGGAACCCCGGAGCCTCGCACCAGCCGCGCAGAATGACCTCGTCCCCATCCTCCAGGAATCGCCGCACCTCGCCGGTGGGCAATTCGATGGGTTCCGTTCCGCGCCAGGTCAGTTCCAACAGGCAGCCGCGATTCGCCCGCTCCGGCCCCGAGACCGTCCCGCTGCCGATCAGGTCGCCCGGGCGGATGGGGCAGCCGTTGGAAGTATGGTGCGTCAGCATTTGCGCCAGCGTCCAGTACATCGACGCAAAGTTGCCGCGGCTCACCCGGACAGGCTCCGCCATTTTCGCCGAGCGAAGCCAAACCTCCAGAGTGATCGCGTAGGCGCCCGCGCCGCTCATAAGATAAGGTAGCGGCGGCGGATCGCCCTCCACGCGCGCTTCCACCTCGCACCGGTACGGCTCGAGCGCGTCCATCGTCACGACCCAGGGCGAGACCGACGTGGCGAAGTTCTTGGCCAGAAACGGACCGAGCGGCTGGTATTCCCAAGCCTGTATGTCGCGCGCCGACCAATCGTTGAGCAGGCAGACGCCGAAGAGGTGATCGCCCGCTTCAGCCACCGGGATCGGTTCGCCCATACGATTGCCCGGCCCGAGAAACGAACCCAATTCCATTTCGTAATCCAGCCGCCGGCTGGGCGCATAGACCGGTGGGCCCACGGGATATTCAACCGTCTGCCCCCAAGGCCGACGCACCGGCGTGCCGCTCACCACCACCGACGACGACCGCCCGTGGTATCCGACCGGGACCCACTTGTAGTTCGGCAGCAGCGGGTGGTCAGGCCGAAACATCCGGCCGACGTTGGTGGCGTGGTGTAGGGATGCGTAGAAGTCGGTGTAGTCGCCGATCTCGCAGGGCAGCAGCAACTCAACGGATGCCATGGGGACCAGGAACGCATCGGCGCCCGGCGAGCGTTTCGCCAGGTATTCGCTGATGCGGCGGCGCAACTCCGCGCGCGCGGCTCGCGGCATCGCCATCACGGCTTTTAGCGATTCGAACCCAAATGCCGCCGAAGCATCCAGGACCTGATCGCCGATCGCAACTCCCAGGTGCGGGGATCCGCTCCCTCGGAAAGTTCCGAAGGGCAGGTTCTGAATCGGAAAGTCCGTGCCGGGGCGGTTGGCGGACTCGACCCAGCTCGTGAGCGATGGATCGTGCGTCTGGTCGATCACCGCCGCAGTACCGCGACAGGCTGGCGCCCGTCCCAGATGATGACTCTACCCTGATAGTCGCCGGCGATGGCTAGTTTGCCGTCGGGAGAGGCGGCCACCTTGGTTAACAGCGCGTCGGCGGGCTTGCTGGCGCCTTGCGGCTTGCCGTCGGCGCTCCAGACCCGGATGGTGGAATCGCGGCCCACGCTGACCACACGGCCATCGGAGGTGAATTGCAGGCTGAGCACGCCGCCGCGCGGAGGGCCTCCGTGGGCCTTGGCGATGCTGGCCACCGGGAATCCGTCGCCGACGTTCCAAATGATGATCTGGCCATCCTCGCTGCCGGAGGCCAGCAACTGGCTGTCGCCGCGCCAACTCAGAGAAGTCACCGAGTCTTTGTGCTCGGCCAGGTTGCCGGTGCTTCCGCCGCTGGCGCTCTCCCAGAGGAAGATGCCGCCGCTGCGGTCGGCGGTGGCGAGGCGGCTGCCATCGGGACTGAACTCGATGGCGGTGATCCAATCGGTGTGCTTCTTGAGCTGGTAGAGTTGCTTGCCGTCGGGTACTGAAAAGACTTTCACGATTTTGCCCGGGCCGCCCAGAGCCACGAGTTTGCCATCGGCGGTGATGTCGGCGGCGAGGACGATGTCAGTTTCCTGGCCCAAGACTCCCAGCCGCTTGCCGGTGCGGACGTCGAAGAGCACCACTTTGCCGGACTGCACGCCGCGCCCGCCGGCGGCAAGTAGAGTCGCGCCATCGCGGCTGAAGCGCAGCACGTACGGAATGCCTTCCGGAAATGGCAGTTCGCCGGCGGGCTGGCGGGTTTCGAGGTCGCAGAGATAAATGCGGTCGTGGCCGGCGATGGCGACGAGCGGCGCCCATGGGCTGGCCGCAAGCGCAGTCACCGGGTGTGCGCGCGCCGGTTCCGGCAGCGACATGGTGGCGACTGACTGCGGCATGGCGGGCGGACCTTCGGGGCGATTGAGGCTGGTGGGTTTGAAATCGAGGCTCGGAGCGACCGGCCCTTTGGGCTGGCTGTTGGCAGTTTCGAGCACGCCCTGCGCAATCCAATCGCGGATGAGCGCGATGGCCGCATCGGGGATTTTGGCGCCGCCAAGCGGCATCTGCGGCGCGCCTTCCTCGCGCGCGACGGCTTTATAGAGGAGGCTGGATGCGGGGCGGCCGGGGATGACGGCATCGCCAGATCCGCCGCCTTTGAGCACGCCGGAGTAGGCTTCGAGATTGAGGCCGGAGCGCATTTCACCGGCGTTGTGGCAGCCGAAGCAGTAGCGGGCGAAGATGGGCTTGACGTCGTCGTCGTAGTTGGGGTGGCGGCCGGTCTGGGCGAAGGCCGGGGTGAGCAAGAACACAGGCAAGAATGCCTGTGCCACTAGTGGTTGAAGGCGAATTCGGTGGAGTTGAGGAGTGCCCATAGGACGTCGTCGTAGGCTTTGCGATCGGTGGCGTTCGCCGCCACCAGCGGGAGGAGGCGCTTCTTTTCGGGCTCCGAAGGCTTGCGGCTGAACGCGCGGATGAACAGCTCGTCGAGGATCTCTTCGGGCTTGCGGCCGGTCTTCAACATGCCGGCGATCACGGTGCTGCGGCTAAGCTTGCCTTCGATGGTATCGCCGTTGAGCAGGTGCAGGGCCTGCGCGAGCGTCGGTTCCAGGCGGGTTTCCGAAACGTTCACCGAGTCGCGCGGGCAGAGTCCGAAGGTCTTCAGGAAATAGCTGTTGGCCCGGTGATCGCCTTCGAACAACTGCACGGCGCGGAGGCCGGCGGGAGTCTCGTTGAAGGTGGACGGCGTGCCGGTCACTTCGGCAATGGAATCCAGCAGGACATCGGCGCGCAGGCGGCGCAGGCGGGCGTGCGAAAACTGCTGGTCGTCATCGCGATTGGTGGCGTTGGTGGCCACCGCGAGCTGGTAGGTGCGGGAGGTACAGATATCGCGGATGAGTTTCTTCGCATCGAAATCGTACGAGGCGAGGCGGCGTCCCAGCTCCTCGAGAAGTTCGCGATTGCTGGGCGGATTGCTGATGCGGACGTCATCCACCGGCTCGATGATGCCGCGGCCGAAGAACTGCGCCCAGATGCGGTTGGCCATGTTCTGGCGGAAGAGCTGGTTGTCTTTGGAGGTGAGCCAGTCGGCGAGCGCGATGCGCGGGTCTTTACCTTTGACATCGGGAGCGTCGCCGCCGAGGAAGCGGGCGGGCACGAGATGGCCGTCCAGCAGGTGCTTGGCGGGTGGCGCGTTGACGTCGTCGTAGATGTAGAACTCGCGTTCCTCGGAGGCCATCTTGCGCTTCACGCCGGTGAAGAAGCTGACGAAGCCGTAGTAATCGTCCTGCGTCCAGCGGTCGAAGGGGTGGTTGTGGCATTGGGCGCACTGCACGCGGATGCCGGTGAAGATCTGGGCTACGTCCTGCGCCACGGCCTTGGGATCGTATTGACCCTGCGGCAGCATGGTGTACAGGTTCACCGGCGGATTGAGCAGGTTGCTTCCCGCGCCCGAAACCTGGGTCTTCACGAACTGGTCGAGGGGCACGTCCTTCTTGACCTGGTCGCGGATCCATTCGTAGTATTCGTAGGCGGCTTTGCGGTCGGTGCCGAAGGAGCTGTTGTTATCGCTGCGGACCTTGAGGGTCTCGGCCCACTTGGTTGCCCACAGGTCGGCGAACTCGTCGCGGGCGAGCAGGTCGTCGATCAGGCGGGCACGCTTGTCGCGAGCGCGGTCCTTCACGAAGCGCTCGTATTCGGCGGGAGTGGGCGGGAGGCCGATGAGATCGAGATAGGCCCGGCGGAGGAACTCTTCGTCGGTCGCGAGTGAGCTGGGAAGGATGCGGAGGTTCTTGAGCTTGGCGTAGACCAGGTCGTCGATGTAGTTGTTGGAGGCGAGCTTGGGCCATTTGAATTTGCCGGGCGGCAGGACGATGATCTCGGCGCCGGTGGTGAACTTGGCGAAGCGCGCGAAGACGAAGGTGTCGCCGCGCTTGCCCGCGGTCACGTTGCCCTGGTCATCGATATCGGCGGTGGTCTTGTTGTTGGTGAGGTAGAGGGCCAGGCGGTTGACGATGCGGGTGGTGCCGTCGGAATACTTCGCGATCACCTGGAGCGGGCGGCGCTTGTCCTTTCCAGAGAAGACGACTTTGTCGGGCACGAGTGAGATCCCGGCGACTTGCGGGAGGTTGGCGGCATCGTCGGGAGCACCGGCCTGAATCCAGCGGAGCAGCGTCTGGTAGTACTCGCTATCGGGCTTGAAGCGGCGGCCTCCGGTGTGCGGGACGGAGCCGGTGGCTTTGAGGAGCAGGAGGCTTTGCTCGGGGACGGCGAGATCGAGGCGGCGTCCGACGAGCTGTTGGGTGAGGCGGTAGTAGTCGCCCGCGGGGTCGTATCCGAAGAGGGAGAGGTGGAAGCCGTCCTTGCCGGCGGCGGCGCCGTGGCAGCCTCCACTGTTGCAGCCGGCGCGGAAGAAGACGGGCTCGACGTCGAGGCGGAAGGTGATGGGACGGGGGGCAGGCGCGATGACGGGCGGCGGGTTTTTGGCGGCGAAGAGTGGGAGGGCCGACTCCACGTCGATGTGATGGGTCGCGGCTTGCGCAGTGAGGGGCGGCGGGTCCTTGGCGGCGAATGCGGGGATGGCGAGAAGGAGGAGGGCGAGTTTCATGGCTTGTCCTGTGACACAGGCGTGGACGCCTGTGCTACGGTACGGGGCGCGTCAATCCGCAGCACGCCCGAGCCGGTGTGCTGGCGGATGGTTTGTCCCTCTTCGCTGAAGGCGATCTCGCAGGAGATGTTTTTGTACAAGCCCGCCAGCGCATCGGGATCGGCTTGAATGTGAAACACGACTTCGGTGTCCTTGGACGTGATGGTGGGCGCGGGGTTGCGCATCGTGATGCCGTTGGGCAACTGGCGGAGCGTGACCGTGGCCTTGCCTTGGAATGGTTTGTTTTGTTTTAGCGTGCCGACGATCTCTCCGGTCTTGCCGCGCTCCACGGACCCGCGGCCGAGATCGATCGAGAGGTACGGCTCGGTGACGCGCAACTCCACGAAGGCGGATGAAACGCGGATGCGGCCCACTCCGCTGTAAGAGTCGCCAGTGCCGGTGGTCCCGGCGTTCATGGCGATGCGGTAGACGCCCGGCGCGGCCTTGGCATCGGCCTGAATGGTGAACGTGCCTTCGTCCTTGCCGGCGGGGACGGTGACGGTGGCGCCCTTGGAGACGCCGGGCGGTAGCCAGTCGGGCTGCATTTCGACTGGGCCATTGAAATCGCCGTGGCGCACGACCTTCGCCTTCAACTGCAGCTCGCCGGTCTGCGCGATGGGGATGGCCGGCGGCTCGAGCTGGATGTGGAAGGGCGCGGGACCGGTGACGGCGAGCGCGTACTTATCGAGGAAGACGAAATGCCAGGGAAGCTCGCCCGGCTGATTGATGAGCGCGAAGGCCTGGCGCGATGCGGAGTCGAGGTGGGCGGCGCGGTCCACAGGCCGGGCGAGTAATTCGATGAGCGCTGCTTGCGGCTCGGCATCGGGCGCGGCCACAAACTGCACGGGCATGCGGTTCGCGCCCTTGGTGTAGCGCGGAGCGATCATGGTGACGCCACGCGGAAGGCCGACGGCCTCGAGCTCGATCTCGCCCTTGTAGTTGTTACCGAGGCCTTGGGCGAGCTGCACGTCGACCGTCCAACGATTGCCGCGCGGCACGATCAGGCCGGTGAGCCGGGGGATCTGGTAGCCATCGGGCGCGGTGATGTGGGTGTAGACGGTGTCGCGGAGCGGCTCGATTTCGATGCGGTAGACGTGATCGGGGCCGTAGCCACCGGTGGAATCTTCGATGCCGAGTGTGTAGTCGCCATCGGCCGGCGGACGGAAGACGACGACCGGGTCCAGTTGGTCTTTGATGTGCCACTGGCCGCGCGTGGAGGGCAGGCCGAGATCGACCATCCGAGAGTCGTCGGCTTCCAGAAGATTCTTGGTGGAATTCGCGGGGCGGATCCAGATTTTCGGATCGACCGGCGCGCCGAGCGTGCGAGCAAAGACCTGCACCTTCCACGCCTGACCTTTTTTCGCCGGGAACTGGAAGGTTTGCACGTCGCCGGGCTTTTCGAGGATGCCGTTCAGCGCAGCGGGCAACGCGGCGGGGGAGTTTGGAAAAAGCACGTTGGGGTAGGGAGAGACCCGGAGGATGTTGGGCGACGGGGCTCCTTCGAGGTAATCGAAATTGCCGGGCTTGGCGGGGAGAGCGATCTGCTCGGCGCGCTCTCCGGTGGGATCGCCGAGGACGCGCGCTTCGATCGTAGTGCCGGCCTGTCCGCCGGCGGGAAAGATGGCGGTGGGCCGCGAGAACGTGCCGATGTGCGCGCGGTACCAGGCCTGTCGCGGCGGCGTGAAGATCTGCTGGCGGATCTCGATGTAGTAGCGGCCAGTGTGCGGGGCGAGGATGGAGAGCACGGGGTCCTGCACGTAGAGGGCGCTGTCGTCGTTCTTGCCGAGTTCCTTGCCATCGGCATCGAGGATGCGGACGGCGAGGTCGCTCTCGCCACCGAAGTGCAGGGTGCCGAGGCGCGCGGCTTCCACTTCCACGGAGATGCGCTGTCCCTGCTCGACGTCGACGCGGTAAAGATCGCGGTCCATGTCGGGGCCGGGTAGGATCTGGCCCTCGACGGTGGAGTTCAGCGGCACGGGCTGGGCCTTGGCGATGGTATCGTTTTCGCCGATCTTGGTTTCGGATTCGTAGACGGTGGGGAATGGGCTGACCCAGAACGTCACGGCGTCGCTGAGCGCGGTAGCGGTGCGGACGCGGAGGACGTGCTCGCCGAGGGGGCAATCGCGGGCGATTTGGAAGCGGACTTTGAAGCCATCGCCGGGTTTGGGGAGCGATTCGAAATCGGTGGCCTTGATGCCGGGTTGGTAGAAGAGGATCTCGCGCGGGTTTTCGAGAGAGCGTCCGTGGAAGGTGACTTGGACAGCGATACCGCGTCCGCCGCCGCGGGGGAGCAGGTAGTCGACCATGTACTGGGTGTCGGCGTGGAGGTGGGGGGCGAGGAGGAGGAGGAGGAGGACGAAAAGGGGGTTGGGGGTTGGGGGCTGAGGGTTGGGCTCGCCAAAGCGCGAGTGGTTGTGTGAAGAAAAGCAGGGGCCAGGGGCCAGGCTCGCCAAAGCGCGAGTGGGCCGGGGGCCAGGGTTGTGTGAAGACCGCGGCATGGGGTTAGGCTATTAGGCCTTGCACGACGTGGCCGTCGCGGACTATGTCGATGGGGCGGCCTCCGGGGGCGAGGAGGCGGACGGTGGAGTCGATGCCCACCTGGTGATAGACCGTCGCGAGGAAGTCTTCGACGGTGACAGGGTCGCGATCGGGCTCGGCGGCGGTGGCGTTCGAGGCTCCATAGATCTGGCCTCGCGTGATGCCTCCTCCCGCCAGCGCGTAGGAGTAAACGCGCGCCCAGTGGTCGCGGCCGGCGTTCTCGTTGATCTTGGGCGTGCGGCCGAATTCGGAGGTCACCATGACGAGCGTCGAATCGAGCAGGCCGCGCTGATCGAGATCGGCGATGAGGCCGGCGAAGGCCTGGTCGAATGCCGGCATGCCGTCGCTGACCGCTTCCTTGATGCGCTGGTGATTGTCCCAGCCTTGCGCTCCGTTGTACATCACGGTGACGAGCCGGACTCCGGCCTCGACGAGACGGCGGGCCAGCATCAACTGCCGTCCGATGGCGAGGTGGCGGCCGCGCAGGTTGTAATCGCCGTAGAGCTTGGTCATGGACTCGGGCTCGCCATCGAGGGAGAAGGCCTTGCGCGCCTCGGGCGAGCTGATGAGCTTGTAAGCCTGCTGGTAGAACTCGCCCATGGCATCAAGCTCGGCGGGATTCGATTCAAGCTGGCGGAAGTGGTCTTCGAGCGCCTCGCGCGCGGTGCGGCGGCGCTCGAAACGATCGTCGGTGATGCCCTTGGCGATCGAGATGTCGCGCACCTGGAAATTTTTCTGGCCGGGATCGGCGCCCAATTCGAAGGCACCAAATTTGGAGCTGAGGTAGCCGGTGCCGGCCTGCGGCGGAACGTTGGGCACTCCCACGTAGGCCGGGAGATTCTTGCGCGGCCCGAACTGGTTGGACATCACGGCGCCGATGCTGGGGTGTTGGATGGCGGGCGTGGGCAAGTAGCCGGTGAACATCTGGTAGGTGGCCTGCGCATGGTCGGGGATGCGGCCGGTGATGGATCGCACCACCGTGATCTTATCGGCGATCTGGGCGGTATGAGACAGATTCTCGCTGAAGACGATGCCGGGGAGTGTGGTTTTCACGACGCCCAAGGGACCGCGGTATTCGATGGGCGCTTCGGGCTTGGGGTCCCAGGATTCCTGGTGTGCGATACCGCCCGGAAGAATGATCTGGATGACGCTTTTGGCTTGGCCTTCGGGCCGCTTTGCGCCGGTGGCGGGCAGGACTTCGCTGGCACGCGCGGTCCCGCGAAAGAGATCGGGCAGGCTCAATCCGAGGCCGCCCAGCAGGCCCACTTGAATGAAGCTGCGTCGTCCGAAGGACGTCAGGTACTGCGGTCCGGGACAATTGCGAGCAGAGACACAGGCAGGAATGCCTGTGCCACGATTGCACGGATTCATACAGGGTCCCCTCTTAGTGACCTAATTCATATACCCAGGATAGCGCCAAAACGCACCCAGAACCTTCGCGTTGTGGCACACCAAGTAGGTGTAACCCGCGTCCAGAATATAAAGTTGCTGGCCCTGGACAGGCCGGGAGGCCTGTCCCACGAAGAGCATCTATGGAACCAATTTGGCGAGCCGTACCGCGGCGGCAACCGGGCTGCCGCTGCCGAACCAACTGGCGGGGATCGCGGTGGTGGTCGACGGAATGGGCTTCTCCACGGGCGCGACGTTGATCTACGCGTCGCCGACGCAGGTGAACTTCGGTGATGCCCGCGGGCGTGCCTTCGGGCACGATGAACGTGCGGGTGGTGGGTCCCGAAATCATCATCGCGAGCGGGACGGCGCAGGTGCAGGCTGTGGCGCCGGGTTTCTTCAGTGCGGATGGCACGGGCGGCGGACCGGCCGGTGTTCCTATGCGATGCGCCCTTGCAGAACTGCCACGCGGTCCCGATCGATGTGGGGCTGGATGCGCCGGTTTACCTGGAATTGTTCGGCACGGGGATTAGCGGCGGGACGAACTATTCCGTCACGGTGGGCGGACAGAGTGTTCCGGTTCTGTATGCCGCAGAATCAGTATCCGGGGCTGGACCAGGTCAACATTCCTCTGGTGCTGGGCCTGCGGGGAGCGGGGACGGTGAACGTGGCGCTGACGGTGGACGGGGTAGCGTCGAACCCGGTACGGATCGCGATTCAGTGAGTGAAAGTAAACTTTCACTTTTTGAAAGCGGTTCTTCGTGGAATCAACTACTTACAGAGAACGGAGTGAAAGTTTACTTTCACTTTGCCCTCGGTTCGAACTGCGACCGAGAATTGCCTCAAGACCCAGTGTAGCATGGAAGTAGCCTGCACGTTGTGGCTTTTTCCGCGTCTGGTGATTGACAGGAGTCACGATGGTGTCAGCACGGCGGTATCTGCTTTTGGCTGTGTTTGCGGCGGCCGTCATGTTTGGGCAGCCGGCGCCTTCGCCGGCCTTCGAGGTGGCATCGGTCAAGCGGAATTCCGGCGGCCAGGGGCCGAACACGCGGATGAATTCGTCCGCCGGCGGCATGCGCTACATAGCCGTCCCTTTGTTGTGGATCGTCGCGGAGGCTTACTCAGGCAGGTACGAGATGTAACTGGGCAAGCGCGGCTCCGGCAGGATTCGCCTTCTGATGATTTCCGGAACCCAGTGCCGCCCGAGGCTTCTTTCCAGTGGCATTATGTATTCCGCATCCATTCCGAGCGCCTTCGCGGCACTGACAACCGAGAGCACCAGATGCCGCCGCTCGTCGCCACGGATAAGCGGAAACGAGCCGAGCACATCCGTACGGGTTTGGCAGATATGCCAGACGAAGTTTGCGGCGGCCGCGATGCCATCAATGGAAGTGGTGGCATTCGCCCAGCGAACGAGGCCGGACCGCACTGAGTGGATGCAGTCCGCATCCAAGCCCCAGTCTGTCTGGGCCGCGTGGCGCAGGAACCACTGCAAGTATCTGTAGCGGTCACTGCCGGTCAGATCCGGATAGGCCTGTCGTAAGTCTGCCCGTCGATCATATAGATATGCCGCCAGGTTGGATACCGGCAGCCCGGCGTAAATTCCGGCCCCGTCGATATTGCAGGGCGCGCCGGCCCACCGCAACAATCCGGCGCGCTGCGCATCGACGAATGCCCGATCGAGACCATATTCCGTTTCAGCGTAGCGCAGGAACCATTGTACGTATCCGTAGCGGTCACTGCCGGTCAGATCCGGATAGGCCTGTCGTAAGTCGGCCCGTTGATCATGTATATATGCCGCCAGGTTGGACACCGGCAGCCCGGCGTAAATTCCGGCCCCGTCGATATTGCAGGGCGCGTTGGCCCAGTTCAACAGTCCGGCTCGCTGCGAATCGACGAATGCCCGATCGAGACCATCTTCGGTTTCCGCGTGGCGCAGGAACCACTGCAAGTATCCGTAGCGGCCACTGCCGGTCAGATCGGTGTAAGCCCGTTGTAAGTCGGCCCGTTGATCATGTATATATGCCGCCAGGTTGGATACCGGCAGCCCGGCGTAAATTCCGGCCCCGTCGATATTGCAGGGCGCGCCGACCCAGCTCAACAGTGCGGCGCGCTGCGCATCGACGAATGCCCGATCGAGACCATATTCCGTTTCAGCGTAGCGCAGGAACCACTGCAAGTATCCGTAGCGGTCACTGCCGGTCAGATCGGGGTAAGCCCGTTGTAAGTCGGCCCGTCGATCGTATATATATGCCGCCAGGTTGGACACCGGCAGCCCGGCGTAAATTCCAGCCCCGTCGATGTTGCAGGGCGCGCCCGCCCAGCGCAACAGTCCGGCGCGCTGCGAATCGACGAATGCCCGATCGAGACCATATTCGGTTTCCGCATATTGCAGAAACCACTGCAAGTATCCGTAGCGGTCGCTGCCGGTCAGATCCGGATATGCCCGTTGTAAGTCGGCCCGTCGATCATATAGATATGCCGCCAGGTTGGACACCGCGAGCCCCGCGTAAATTCCGACCCCGTCGATGTTGCAGGGCGCGTCGGCCCAGCCCAATAGTCCGGCGCGCTGCGAATCGACGAATGCCCGATCGAGACCATATTCGGTTTCCGCGTAGCGCAGGAACCACTGCAAGTATCCGTAGCGGTCACTGCCGGTCAGATCGGAGTATGCCCGTTGCAAGTCTGCCCGTCGATCATATAGATATGCCGCCAGGTTGGATAGCGGCAGCCCGGCGTAAATTCCGGCCCCGTCGATGTTGCAGGGTGTGTCGGCCCACCGCAACAAGCCGGCGCGCTGCGAATGGATAAATGCCGGGTCGAGACCATACTCGGTCTCCGCGTGGCGCAGGAACCACTGCGCGTATTCGTAGCGGCCGCTGCCGGTCAGATCGGGGTAAGCCCGTTGCAAGTCGGCCCGTCGATCATATAGATCTGCCGCCAGGTTGGATAGCGGCAGCCCGGCGTAAATTCCGGCCCCGTCGACGTTGCAGGGCGCGCCGGCCCACCGCGACAATCCGGCGCGCTGCGAATCGACGAATGGTCGATCGAGACCATACTCGGTTTCCGCGTAGCTCAGGAACCACTGCGCGTATTCGTAGCGGTTACTCCCGGTCAGGTCCGGATAAACCATCCGGACATCGGGCCGTTGGCCGTATACGAATGCAGCCAGGTTGGAAAGCGGCAGTTCCTGGTAGAGTCCTCGCCCAGCCGGCGCGCAGGGCAGGTTCAGCCAGTCATAAAAGCTGGAGGGCCCGGCCGCCGCGAGTTGCTCTTGCCAATGCGCGCGTTGCTCCCCACGGGCCCAGAAGAAGCATTGAACCAGAACTGGTGCAACCGCCGCACTATTTTCGAAGCGCTGGAGAGTGGCCATGGGGTGGCGTGGCCGGGATGGAAGCGTGCGGTTGATCATCGGGTCAGCCGGGTCCATGGAGTAGCCGAGCGCAGCCACCTGGCCGGCATAGGGAGCCACCGAACGGAACACTTCGATTACATCCGGCGGCAGGAGGTCTCGCCAGCTCCCAATGCGGCCTTCGCGAAAGAAACCGCCGAAGCGTCCGGCCAAGGCCCGCATGAGCAGAAGATCGCTCATCTCAATGGCGGCTTCGATGCGTTCGTCCGGCACGGCAGAGATGCGCGACGTCAATTCGCGGAGCGTTCCCGGCGGATCGGACCGCAGATCTTCATAGCGCACAACATGCGTTCCGGCCTCGGACATCCAATCCAGCGAGAAGGCCAAATCGGCCCAAAACGGCTGGCCGCTGGAGTCGGTGGTTATGTTGCCGCGATCGAAGCTGGCCGATAACATCCGGCGCACGAAATCGAAATCGATGCTCTGGGCGCGAAAGCTCCGAAGATGGTGAAAGAGCCAGATGAG
>Ga0209415_10008555_pt1 | contig 17736 bp, 13 predicted proteins | sample PeaSoiSIISIP2007_FD_187696 | JGI IMG/M metagenome (GOLD analysis project Ga0209415, IMG submission 187696) | Peat soil microbial communities from Weissenstadt, Germany - SII-SIP-2007 (SPAdes) (version 2) | ecosystem: Environmental > Terrestrial > Soil > Wetlands > Peat | place: Germany... | reverse complement strand
GCCTCCTTTTTTCTGCATCCACGGCGGCGGCGGAAATGTCCTCATCTATCGCGACCTGGCGCGGCATCTCGGCTCCGATCAGCCTTTCTATGGCTTGCAGGCACAGGGCCTCGACGGCGAACGTCCATGCCTGACCACGATCGAGGCCATGGCGACTCTTTATGTGTCGGAGATCCGCCGCCTTCAGCCGCAAGGCCCATATTATCTGGGCGGCTATTGCCTGGGCGGAACCGTCGCCTATGAGATGGCGCAACAACTGCAAGCACAGGGTGAGGAGGTCGCTCTGCTCGCTCTGTTCGACACCATGAACTGGTGCAACATTCCATCTGATAACGCCTGGAGAAAAATGCGGCAGATGGGACAGAGAATCCGGTTCCATGGCAAGAACTTTCTTCTCCTGAATACCGGTGAAAAGAAGCAGTTCTTCGCCGAGAAAGTCAAAGTCCTGCGCAGCCGCTCGAAGATCTGGAAAGGCATGATGTTTGGCCGGTTCCTTGCGAAGGAATCCGGCAGCCAGCCGGAATCCGTTGCCCTGGCTAGGATGTGGCAGATCAACGACCAGGCCTGCGTCGTTTATCAAGCGCAGCCGTACGATGGCGTCGTCACCGACTTCCGGCCGATGCGGCAGTACGCGAAATACGCTCCGGCGGAAGGCGACTGGAGCCGCTTGGCGCGCGGAGGCCACGAGATTCTGACCCTGCCCGTTTATCCCGCGGGCATGCTGCTGGAGCCGTTTGTAAAGCATTTGGCCGATGCACTGAAGACGACCATTTCTCGAACGATCCGGTAAAAACTCAAAACCCTCCTCGACTCCAAAGGAGACCCATAAAACATGCAATCGTCCATCGAAGAATCCGTCGAAACACCCATCGCCACCAGCGCCCCGGTTCGGTTCATTGAACCCAACGGCCATTTTCGTCCGGATTTCAACCGGCTCCCGTTCCAGTTCTTTCATCGCCTGACGAACCACCCTCTATTCGCGCTGCCCCGACTGCTCAAACTGGCCCAGGCGACCCGGCAGGAGCGTCCGCGTGATTTGTACTACGACGCCGGGCCCGACATACGCCCCGACCAGCGCTGGGACCAGATGGGCCCTAAGCCATTCGTGGTGGACGAGGCGCTCCATCGCATCGAGACCTGCGGCGCGTGGGTGACGCTCCATCAAGCTCAGAAAGACCCTGAATACGGCGCGCTCTTCTACGAGTGCATGCGCGAGTTCGAAGGCCTCACCGGAGTCGACTTCCAAAAAGTGATGCGAGTGGAAGACGCGCTCATCTTTATCACTTCGCCGCGCCGCGTCACTCCGTATCACATCGATCGCGAGTGCAATTTCCTCCTGCAGATTCGCGGTGAGAAAAACCTCTTCGTGTTTGATCGGAACGACAGTGACGTATTGCCCGTTACCGAGGTGGAGCGCTTCTGGGCCGTCGACAACAATGCTGCCGTCTATAAGCCGCAGTTTCAAAGCCGGGCAACGACCTACCGTCTGGTGCCGGGGAATGGTGTCCACATTCCGGTGAACAACCCCCATTGGGTCCAGAACGACGACAACGTTTCCATCTCCCTCAGCGTCAATTTCACCTGGAACGATTGGGAGCGCGCCAACGTCCATCGCGCGAATTTCCTTCTGCGAAAGCTGGGGATTTCGCCCCGACCCCCAAAGCAGTCCACTCTGGTCGATGCCGCGAAGAATGTGCTGATTTCGACGAGCTATATGCCCGCCTTCTACATGGCGCGGGGAGGTGTTCGGTTGCTGCGGCGTCTCCGGGGAGACCGGGGCGATGGATTTCGTTCGAAGGACAAGACTGCAACGGCATGATTCTCCCGCCCGCGCAGTTGGCGATTCCATGAAACTCACGGCAATGCCGCTCCCAAACTCAATCGAGGCAGAAAGAAAGCAGCAGCGATCGCGAAGAGATATTCTCGCCGCTATCGACGATCGCTCTCTCGCCCCGAAGGCACGCAAGAAGGCGCTGGTCGAGGCTCTCCTCGAGATTGGTCCATTGTCTTCTCTAGTCAATCTTGGAAAGCCCAAGGGCAGTTATCGCCGCTGGTTAACTCGCTGCCTGCCTTCATGGGTCAAGCACCGCGGCATCTATGCTTCCTTTGAGGATGCTCGCGCCCATGCGCCCAAGAGCGTTCGCCTGGGGTACGATCACGACGAAATCGCACTCGGATACAAAGGACAGAAATTTCTCTGCAGCGATTATCCGGCCGCTTTCTGGCTGCGCGAGGCCTTGCAGGACGCACCTACTGTTCTGGACCTCGGTGGCAGCGTCGGGATTTCGTTCTATGCCTGGGAGCACTACTTCCCGTATCCTGAGGACCTGCGCTGGGTCGTGTGTGAAGTGCCCGCGGTCGTTCACGCGGGAAAGAAAATTGCCCGTGAAGAAAATGAAGACCGCCTGCATTTCACCGCGCAAATCGAGCAGGCTGATGGCTGCAATTGCTTGCTCGCATCCGGCTCTCTGCAGTACTTCGAGACTTCCATTTCAGATTTGTTAAAGCGTCTCACTCGCCAGCCTCGGCATTTGATCATCAACCGCGTTCCACTTCACAGCAGCCGGGAATGCATCACGCTGCAGAATATTCGCTGGGCAGTATCTCCGTACCGCATATTTCAGCGTGACGTTTTCATCGCCGAGTGCGAGTCTCTGGGCTACACCCTGATCGACGCCTGGACCGTTCCCGATCACAGTTGCTGGATCCCGTTGTATCCCGAATTTTCCGTGGCCACCTACTCGGGCTTGTACTTTAGAAAAGACCGGTAACAAAGTGTCGAAGCGCCAGGCGGCACGGCGCATCGCCTCATGACCCTTAAGACCAATCAATCCGAGTTACTCCCCAGAAGGCTGGCGAACAAGCTTCTGTTGGTGGCGTGCTTTTTGATCCTGTGCGGAATTCTGATTGCCGGCCTGTCGCCATTTACGCCGCATCTCAAGAATCAGGTCCGATGGCTGGATCGACACAACGGTTTATATTTCGGTGAGTATGCCTCAATTTTAAGCTCCGCCCCACTCCGTGTGGATGGGCCGCCGGAGGGTCCGTGCAGCGTTGAGCTTTGGCTCCAACCTGCAGTTATTGACGATTCCAGCACCATTCTCGCGTTCCAAACGCCCGAGACTCCTCTGCAATTCAGCATTCGCCAGAACATGGATGCCTTGATGCTCACCCGCCAAGTGATCGGCCCGGATAGCCGGGCAACCAAGAAGCTCATCTATATGAATGAGGTCTTCCGGCAGAACGTGCCGGTGCTCATTACTGTGACTGCCGGTGCGCAGGGAACCGCTGTTTATCTGGATGGCGTCCTCACCCGCTCGGAGGCAAACTTCGGGCTCACTCGACAGGATCTCAATGGCGGCATCGTCGTCGGCAATTCTCCGGTGGTCAACGACAGTTGGTCGGGTGTTATGCGCGGAATCGGCATTTACAACCGGGAACTGACAGCCGACGAAGTTCGGCGCGATTATGAGGGCTGGACCCACTCCGGCCAGCCCACGGACGTGGCAGACAAAAAAGCTGTAGCAGTTTATCCCTTCACGGAGCGCTTTGGAAAAATGATTCACAACCAGGTGGATTCCACGGTCGACCTGGAAATTCCAGGCTATTATCTGGTTCTCTATCCGCCATTCCTCGAACCATTCTGGAAACAATGGGGCTGGAACTGGGCTTTCTGGAAGGATTGCCTCGTCAACGTCGCTGGATTCATGCCGCTAGGATTCTGCTTTTGCGCATACTTGTCGCTGTCGAGGCCGATTAGTCGAGCGATTCTTCTGACCATCCTTATCGGGTGCGTGCTCAGTTTCATTATCGAAGCCACACAATTCTATTTGCCGACACGAGATTCGGAGTCCGCTGATTTCATTAATAACACGCTGGGTACCGTGCTCGGGGCGCTGTTATATCGGCCTCGTTTCGTCCAGGGCCTGCTGGCGCGGTTCGGCATTGCTGCACTCGAGAACCGCCCCGCCCATCGCGTGCCCGATGATGCTCTGCTGGAGGCATCCTGACTATGTTGCTGTTGCTTCCCGGCATCGCCTACTGTCTGCTTTTCCTGGTTCTGCGGGAAAAAGGACTGGAGTGGCGTCAGGCTGCGCTGACGGCAGCCGTGTTTTGCGGAGCATGTGTCGTCCTGTTTACCGAAGCCCTGAGCCTTCCGCGACTTCTTGCTCGCGGCCCGCTCGCCCTGTGCTGGCTGGCGCTTTGCGTGGCGGCCTTTCTTTATCTGAGAACGCTCAAGAGTGCGTCTGCGGAGTCTTCCCCTTTGCATGATGGTTCGTCCGCAACCCTCCCCCACGTCCCGCTAGACCGTCCAACCAAAATTCTGCTCGTCAGCGCAGGCGTCATCGTGGCACTCGTTGCCCTCACCGCGCTCGTCTCGGCGCCGAACGTCTGGGATGCGATGGAGTACCACCTGCCCCGCGTGGCCATGTGGATGAGCAACCACAGCGTCCGTTTTTATGCTACCCCCGACTATGCGCAGTTGATTTTTGGCCCGTGGGCAGAGTTTGCCATGATGCACACGGAACTGCTCTCGGGCGGCGACCGCTTCGTGAACGTTGTCGAGTTTCTGAGTTTTCTGTTCAGCGCGATCGGTGTTTCGCTGATTGCAAAATTACTCGGCGCGGGGCCGCGCGGCCAGGCGCTCTCCGCGATCGCCTGCATCACGATTCCGGAAGGGATCCTCGAAGCCTCGGGACCCATGAACACCTACGTCGTGTCCTTCTGGATCATGACCACCGTTTTGTTCCTGATGCTTTGGAATGAAGACTCCAGCTGGCTCAATACGATTTGCGTCGGCCTGTCGGCAGGCCTTGCCATCTTCACCAAGGGCAGCGCCTACATCGTTCTTCCGTTCCTGGTTCTGGCGTGCTGGTGGATGGGTTCGCCGGCGTCGCGAATCCGCTTTCTGAAGCGCAGCGCCCTCTTCGTGGTACTGATTCTGGCGATCAACGGTCCGCACTATTTTCGAACCTACCAGCTCACGGGGTCGCCGCTTGGATTCCCACTCCCCAGTAAATATCCCCGCTTGCAGGTTGTCGTCGATCGCGTAAGCGCTCGCGGAGTGCTCGCCGGCATGTTGCGAAATGCGTCGCTTCATGTTGTTACCCCAAGCGAACGCGTGAACACCAACATCGACCGGGCATTCCATGCGGCGATCTGGAAACTCGGAGTGGACCCGGATGATCGTGGGCAGGTCTATCTTGACGATCCCTTTCATTCGAATCATTTTTCCTTGCATGAGATTCATGCCGGCAATCCGCTGCACTTCCTGTTAATAGCCTTCGCCATTGCCGCAATCGTCTGGAAGTGTGGGCGGCAGCCGAGGGACCCGGCTCTGTGGTATGCCGTTGGCCTGCTCCTGTCGCTCACGCTTTTCAGTGCACTCTTGCGCTGGACGCAGTGGTCGAGCCGCTACCAGTTGCCTTTCTTTGTAGTAGGTGCAGCTCTCGCAGGTGTTGTGTTGGACCGCTACCTGCCCAGGAAGGCTGCAACCGCTCTTGCAGCTTTGCTGGTTCTCGTTGCAGTGCCCTTCGCGGTTGCGAATCGCACGCGTTCCCTTGTCCCATGGAGTCGCGTCGAAAATCTCTACCATCACCGCTCCTACCAGTACTTTCTCGACAGCCACACCGCAATCGCTCCCGCCAACATGGCCGCCGCAGAGTTCGTGAATCGCCTTTCCTGCGACCGGGTGGGGATCGATGTGTACCTCGACCATCCTGTGCTCGATTACACTCCGCGGTCCATGTTTGTGTATCCGCTTCTGGCCCAGATCCACGCGGACGGCGAGAACAAGACGGTTTGGTACACGGGCGTGCAGAATGACACGATTCGCTATGCCAGCACTGAGACGCCATGTGCAGTTATTTGTCTGGAGTGTGCGCGAGTTACTATGAAATGGGAGGAATACCGCAAGATTGGAGGCCGAGCCTCGGTCTTTGACTACATCGTGGTTTTTGCCGGCAAAGGTGCTCTGCTAAACTCGGACAGTAGCCTGACGCTGGCGCAGGGTGGCACGAAATCGTCGTTAGACGACATACGGAAGTAACGTTTGCAGGACTCTTAAATCACGATAGATTTGTTCTAACAACGCGGGTGAAGTAGGCGATGGACCCGACCAGGGTCACAGCGGCGGTGCCGATTCCGTCCCACCCGCTCCAAATTCTGCGGATTTCCGTCCGCTCATTTAGTCTCGGATAACTTAAACTCAAGATATTGTCCACTGGAGAATCGGTGCACGTATTTCACATCGTAGGCGCACGCCCAAATTTCATGAAAGTGGCGCCCGTGATGAACGCGCTCAAGACGCGCAAGCACGTGGTCCAGACCCTGGTTCATACTGGCCAGCACTACGACGCCAACATGTCGGATGTGTTCTTTGAGCAGCTTGGTATCCCTGCTCCGGATGTGAACCTGGCGGTTGGTTCTGGCACGCATGCTGGGCAGACTGCTGAAATCATGACTCGATTCGAGCCGGTACTGCTGGAGCGCCAGCCCGATATTGTGCTGGTTTATGGCGACGTCAATTCAACCGTCGCCACCGCTCTGGTCGCGGCCAAACTCGGGGTACGCGTCGGCCACGTCGAAGCTGGACTGCGTTCCTTCGACCGCACCATGCCGGAGGAAATCAACCGGCTGCTCACCGATCAGCTCGCCGACTTGCTGTTTACACCGTCCGAGGACGGAGACGTCAATCTTCAGAGGGAGGGGATTCCCGCGGAAAAGATCTTCCGCGTTGGCAACGTTATGATCGATTCGCTGGTAAAGCTCCTACCCGTGGCTCAACGTCAGAGCCGAAACGGCCTGCCCCCGCGCTATGCATTAGTCACCTTGCATCGCCCAGCCAATGTCGACGACAGCGCGATTCTGAAGCGCATTCTCCAATCCTTACTCGAGGTCAGCGAGGATCTAACGGTCATTTTCCCAGCGCATCCGCGCACGCGAAAACGCATTGCCGATTTCGGATTGCAGGCCGAACAACTCCAGATTCTCGACCCACTGCCCTATCTCGAGTTTCTGGGTATGCAGTCGCGCGCAAGCGTTGTCATCACAGACTCAGGTGGCATCCAGGAGGAGACCACCTACCTCGGCATTCCTTGCCTGACGCTCCGCGAGAATACCGAGCGCCCGGTTACGGTTTCCCTGGGTACGAACGTTCTTGTCGGTCGCGATCCCGACAAGCTGCGCTCCGAACTCTCCCAAGTCCTCGCCGGGAAAGCAAAGAAGGGAACTGTGCCTCCTCTCTGGGACGGTCACGCGGGCGAACGAATCGCTGATTTACTTGCTAACAACGACCAGGGCCATGCCAGATGAAGGGAGTCAGTGCAGTTGCCCGCGAGCCCAAGCTACGCCCTGACGCGTCGTGGCCGCCAGCCCAGTCGCCTCGGGTGTTTCCCGCTGGCCGCGTCGATGTCTGGAGAGTGCGTCTTGACGAACCGCCGACTGCAGGCTCTGAGGCCGGCCTTCTGTCTTCCGATGAGATCACGCGCGCCGCACGATTTCACTTCGAGAAGGACCGTATTCACTTTACCCGCTGTCGCTCTGTGCTTCGGAACCTACTTGCCGGCTACCTTGCCATTCCGGCCGCCGAGATTCGTTTCGAGTATCCGAGCAGCGGCAAGCCTCAACTCGCAGCCGGGCAGAATCCACGCGCGCTGCAGTTCAACGTATCGCATTCGACAACGATGGCGCTGATCGCGGTGGGAAGTGAACACCGGCTGGGCGTCGACATCGAAAAAATCCGCGGTGATGTCGACACAACTTCACTGGCCGAGCGCTTCTTTTCCCCTCGCGAATGCGCTGGCCTTCAGACATTGCCCGATCGTCTCCGCGTGCCCGGCTTCTTTGCTTGCTGGACGCGAAAGGAAGCCTTTCTAAAAGCCACCGGTACAGGCCTTTCTTTTCCGCTGGCGGATTTTTCTGTTACCACGCACCCCGATCTCAATCCTGAGATTGAAGAAATCAGTGGAAATGTGGACGCCGGGAAACAATGGTTTTTGGTCGACCTCAGCGTCGCCGAGGGCTACCGCGCGACCGTGGCTGTAGAACAGTCTCCCTCCCGCCTGGAAACCTACTCCTGGAACTGACACCGCGATCCCGTTCATGAAAGATGTGCCTCATCTTGCTTCCGCTGCGAAATTCCCTATCTTGGCAGCACTGTCCCTGCTCTTCTGGTGGCGGCCTTTAGCCAATACGTTGAAGCTGGCTTTGGCCAGCGAGGCCTATACCCACATTCTCCTGATTCTTCCTCTGAGTGCCGGGCTTATATACCTGCACTTCAACCGCCTCGATTCGAAAACACTGCGCGACAATAACGATTCTCAGCCCAGCCTTCGCCTTGGTGCGACTGGGCTGGTTGTCGCATTGCTGATCGTTTGCTGTACGCGATGGGGGATGAACGCCGCGCCGGATGATGTCCGATTATCAGTCGCCGTGCTTGCCCTCGTGATCTGGTGGATCGCCAGCGTGATCTTCTGTTTCGGACTACGCACTTTTCGGTTCCTGCTGCTTCCGCTCTGCTTCTTGTTTTTTCTCATACCGGTGCCGAGGATCGCACTGAACGGGATCGTCGAAGGGCTCCAGCACGGATCCGCCTGGATGACCGCTTCACTATTCCGAGCGTTCGGCGAACCTGTCCAGCGAGACGGGGTCCTGCTCTCCCTCCCCAAACTGGATATTGAAGTAACCAAGGAGTGCAGCAGCATTCGATCCAGTTGTTTGTTGGTGATTATCACTATCGTACTGGCTCATCTGTTTCTGCGATCCTGGTGGCGGAATCTTCTTCTGGTATTGATCGCAATTCCACTGTCGATCGCCAAAAATGCTCTTCGCATCTTCGTGATTGCTGAGCTGGGAACTCACGTGGATACGGGGTTCTTGGATGGGAGACTTCATCACCAGGGCGGAATTGTCTTTCTTGCCATCGCGCTGGGGGCGATCGTGGCACTCCTCGCGATTCTGCATCGAGACGAGATGCGCTTGGAATTACTCAGCGCGCCCCCGAGATAGGCGCACGCCGCCTGCGAGCCAGTATTAGTCAACAAACCTGATCAAAGCACGATCAAAAGAATAGGTTAGCAAACAAGGCCTACTCTGCGAGCGAATATGCTCGCAAAGTAGGCCTGTTTTGTTTTGTGGCTGAAACTTACGATTGTCTGGACTTTGCCATCCTGGACCTGACGAACATGGCCCCGAAACATGTGAGCCCCGCTCCGAGCAGGTAGATTGCAGTGGAACCGCCTTCCGGTACGCCCTGGCAATCTTGTCTCTGCGATTGACCATCACATCCGTGGTGGTGGCGGCCCCAATCGGCAAACGCTGCCGGAGTAAGACAACAAACTGCGATAACTGCCAGCCACCATTTTCCTTTGCCGCTTTTCATGCCAATACTCCGTTTGGATTCAGTTAGTTAGCGAACGGCTAGCAGGGGAATTACAAAGGGGGGACCTTAGTCACTATTTGAAATCCCAGGAGCCCCACTGTCAAGATGATACTTTTTGCGACAGTTGCACGAAACTGCAACCTTCGCACCTGTGCAGCGGAGGACAACGTCCCCCCAAAAAGGTCGGATCGCGGGGCCCGCGCCATAGTTATCAGTCACTGGTTACCAGAGTTACCTGTAACTGCTCAACGTCAGCCTCACGAGCTATGGATTCGGAATGACCGCCTGAGTTTCATTCGAGTATCCGCTCTCATTCTGGTCGGCACCCACTGCCGTGGCTACGTAATAGTAAGTCTGGCCGGATACGACGGTGTTGTCGGTATAGGCAGTCGTGCCGTCGAGGGAAGAGTTAATCATCGAGTACGGGCCGCCGGACACGGCGCCACGGTATACATTGTAGCCGGCGGCAGCAGCCGAGGCGTTCCAACTGAGATCCACGGTGTGCTGAGCGGGCGCCGTGCCCGTGCCGGTCATCGATTGCACGGCTGGCGAGTTGGCTGCGTTGCTCGAAAACGCCAGGGACGCCGAGCTAGCTCCGCTGGCTTGCGGAGTGAAAGTGACGGTGAAGGACGTGGATTGACCGGCGGCAAGCGTTGTCGGCAGCGAGATTCCGGAGAGCACAAAATCAGCGTTGTTAAGACTCGCCGAGGTAATCGTGACCGGCGCGCTGCTGGCGTTAAGGCTGCCGTTGAGCGGCGAACTCGACCCGACGGCCACGTTGCCAAAACTGAGGCTGGTTGGAGACACCGCCAATTGGCCCGCGGCCGTTCCGGTCCCGGAGAGTGGAATCGTGAGCGGCGAGTTGGAAGCGTTGGACACCACGGACAGGCTTCCGCTTACTGCACCGGCACTGGCCGGCGTAAAGGTAGCGGTAAACGTCACGCTTTCGTTTGCCGTGAGAGTGAGGGGCAGGGGCAATCCACTGATCGAGAATCCCGCCCCGGTCAAATTCGCTTGCGAGATCGTGATCGTCGATCCACCGGTGTTGGTCAGCGATTCAGACAAGTTCGCGCTGTTGCCCACCTGGACACTTCCGAATGTCAGGCTGGAAGGATTGGGATTCAGCGCGTCGGGACTAACTCCGTAGCCGCCCAACGTAAGGACTACCTTGTTGGTTACCTGGTCTTCCGCAACCGTATAAAACGAGACGGTGCCACTGAAATTCCCGCTTCCGGTGGGCGCGAACGTGACCGTAGCTGAAGTCGCTCTTCCAGCTTGCAGTGTGAGTGGCAGGGCGAGGTCGTTCATCGAAAATCCTGCGCCGGTCATCGTCGCCCTGGTGATGGTGACATCGGTTCCCCCGTAGTTCGAAAGAGCCACATTGAGGGTTTCGGTAGCACCAGTCTGAGTGGTTCCAAAGGCAACCGGCGAGGGATTTGCCTCAAGCCTTCCCCGCACAACTCTGCCAGAGGCGGACAGCGTGAGCAGTAGGAGGCTGCCAGCAATCACGAGGGAATTAGCCAAGTGACGATAACCGTTCAAAACGACCTCTATGTGCCGTCTGTGCGTCCTACGGCGGGGGATTTTCGGTCACCGAGCTGAAAATCGAGTCCGGCAAGGCCAGTTTCGCTCCTCAGGGTCGCGAGCCATAGATGGCGAAAGGCCCAGCCCGGCGCGGCATCTGGCCAACCCGCGCCTCGTGAAATCTCCCTTCGAGGGATGAACTACGGTGCGAAAGGGCAGAACCCTTCAGCGATGAGGGTAAGTGATTGCTAATAAACGTTCTTTCGCCGGACTAGCCCGCCACCGGCAGAAGGCTTCTGCGATCTTGCATGTGGCGCGGACCTTCCTGCGCCCGGTTTTTGACTTTATCCAAGTCACGAAGCAGTGTAGTATTGCGCGGGCATGGCAGCTGCCGCACTGGGGATGCCGCGAAACAGGCCGTCCCGCGCCGCAAGTGCCAGCATTGGTGATTGTGATGAATGCACTTCCGCGTTTGCATAAAGACCGCGACCCTGGTGAAGATTAGATATGCGGTTCTCCCCCCAAGCCGCCGTCGCAGGGCTGATCTTCTGGCTGGCTCCGGCATGTGTCTGCGCTCAGCAACTTCACTGCGATCCTTGCAGTCACAACTTCGGCAAGGTGCAGATTGGCACTTCCAGTTCCTATTCCATCCAACTCTCGAACACAGGGAGCAAGCCCTTACGTATCGCTTCCAAGTCGGAAAAGGGGAGCGCTTACTCATTCGGCAAAGTTACTTTGCCAGTAAAACTCCAGCCTGGCGCAAGCATCCAGTTGCCAGTAATTTTCACGCCGGCTGCCAAGGGATATGCCAGCGGCATTTTCACACTTACAAGCAACGACCCGAATTCCCCACTTAACATGCACGTCCAAGGGACCGGCTTCTACCCCTCGGACCCGAAACTGGAAGTGACGCCTTCGGCCCTCGTTTTTGGGGACGTCACGGTGGGATCGACTGCCAGCCTGCAGGCTACGCTCACCGCCTCGAACGACGCCGTAACCATCTCATCGGACCAGGCGACGAATCCGGAGTTTGCTGTCCTCGGGCTGAATCTGCCGGCAACGATTCAGCCTGGACAGAGCGTTCAGTTCACAATTCAATTTACGCCGACCGCCTCAGGCGCGGCCTCGGGCAAAACCGAATTTGTCAGCAGTGCAGGGAACTCTCCTGCAGTGGAGCGATTGACTGGTACCGGAGTGGCTCAGGTTTCCCATAGCGTCGGTCTCTCCTGGGATCCGGGCAGTGGAAACCCGGCGGGATACAACGTTTACCGCGGCAATGCCTATGCCGGTCCCTTCCAGATGATCAACACCGCGCTGGATGCTTCGACCAACTACACAGACGACACGGTCGTTTCTGGGGCGACGTATTATTACGTCACAACTCAGGTGGATGCCAATGGTCAGGAAAGCGGTTATTCAAATGAAGTGTCGGCAGTGATTCCAAGCTCCTAGTCGCTCGTGAAGTTCCGATAACCCTTTTGCTTTCAGCCCGGAATCAAGGGCTGGGGGTTTGTTTCCGCCCGTTCCTGCCCGAGAGCCTCGCGCCCCTTCCAGTCGCCGCCCCGCTGCCATGATCCGGCCATGATCCGGCCATGACCCCGCTTTCCTCGCCTTGTCGCGTTACTGGGTGAACGCTCAAATCCATTCAATACGAGACGAAAGGAAAATAAAATGGAACGCCTGAACAACAACACGCTAATCAGCAATTATTCGACGCAGTCTTCACCCGCTTCCAAACTGAGCCGGATCGGCTTCAGCCTGACCCTGGCCGCGGTGTTCTTGGGCGGACTCGCTGTTTCAGGCCTGTCCAGCTATGCCAACGCGCAGAGCATGAGCGAAGCAGCCATCGAGCACCCGAACTGGGCGCAGCTCCCCGGCGAGTTAATCCGGCCAGACTGTGTCCACGAAATCCCCAAAGGCGCAAGGGTAGAGATCGGGAACGATGGCGACCTTACCGGCGATGTGACGTTAAACGGCAAACTCATCGCTCACTATGATGCCTGTCCCGAAAAAGCCATCATCACGCGTCAGGGCGCACGCACTCAAGGCGTTGCCCAGGCGCAACAAGAAGAGACGGGCAACGGCTGGGTCGAAGACGACCAATGGAATGCGCCGGTTGGTGGAAGCGATAACATCGACTACGTGGGCAGCAATTGGACCGTACCTGAATATCCGTCAGAGGTCGGCGGCCAAGTGATTTATCTGTCCAATGGGATCGAGCCTTCGAGCCATAAGTGGTTCCTGGAAGCGGCGCTCGAGTGGGGCTACAACGGCGCCTTCGGCGGCAATTACTACACAATCGAAACTTTGCTCATCGGCCCCAGCACGGTGTACTACAGCTCGCCGGAATATGTTAATCCGGGAGACTCGCTCACCGGCTACAGCTACATGACCGGTGAGTCTGGCAACACGACGTACTGGGAGTCAGTCATAGTGGACAATTCCACCGGATATGGCTCCGAGGGCTCCTACTGGGTTTCTGGGCAACATTGGACATGGGCTTACGCGGGCATTCTGCAAGCGTACAACTTAAATTCGTGCGCAGAGTTTCCCGGCAGCCCCCGAACATCCTTTAGCGATTCCGCCGTCGCCCACGGATTTCCGAACTTCGATTGGTACAGCTACCCGAATTGGAAGGGAGCCATCCCTGGCTACGGAGGCCCGACCTGCCACTTCGCGGTTGTGGCCGCCAGCGCAACGTTGGACTACTAAACTACTCACTTGGCCAGCCCGGGAGCAACCTTCCTCTCCTCCCGGGCTTGCCCTAACCTTTACCGCAGTGGTTCAAAATTAAAACCGCTCTCCCGTTGTTTCCAGCCTTCACATTCGTCTTGGTCTCAGGGATCTTCCCCTACTGAACTGCGTTTCCGTACGTCGGTACTCCCTGCTGCACCAGGAAAAGCAGTGCTTGTCCGCGGGACGACCAGTCGCTTTGCGGATACTTGGAAATTAACTGCTGGGCCAGCGCGACCGCGAGGCCCTTGGCTTGCTCCGCTTTCTTGGGCTGTTCTTCTGTCTTATAAATCTCGATCAACGCGGCTCGCCGGGAAGCGGCGTTGTACAGCGCCTCGGGAGCGGCCGGAGATTCAGGGTGCTCTTTTGCGTACTTTTCGTAAATGTCAGCTTCTTTATCGGGGCACTTCGAAGATCCCTGCCAGTCGCCGCACAGCTTGTTGTCCAGCAGGTGGAATGCGGCGAGTTGTGCCCATTTTGTGTCCGGAAACTTCTTCATCACCTGCTTCATGGCATCCTCGTTCATGCCGTAGCGAAGCATGGGTTCCTTTTCGCGCGCCGAGGGCCGGGACTGCATGTCCGCTTTGTCGATCTGCCACTGAATGTCAGCGGCGCGGTAGAGCGCTTCGCCGGCCAGGGAAGCGGTGGGGAAGATTTCAAAAACGCGGCGATAAAGACGCAGCGCGTCCTGCGCTGCGCCCCGGCGCCCATGGCGCCGGCTGGCCTCATCTTCAGAATCGACGGCGGCGCCGAACAAAACGCGATCTCCATTGGGAGTAGTCGCCCAGACGATCCCGGTGTCCAGAATCCAGCCGCTGATGGTCTTCCCCCGGTCTTCATCTTCCAGAACGAAAGCCGGGTCGGGAGCGTACGAGGGGCCGAGCAGAGCTTCCACATGGAGCCAGTTCGGGCTTTTGTCGAGGAGAATCAACTCCCGCCCGCGTTCCACTTGGCCGAGCTTGCTCGAACTCGTATCGGGAGACAAATAGAGGACGGCCTCGCGGACCAAAGTACCGCGATCGGCGGCCAACAACGGGGAGGTTCCCAGAACAATCAGGACGGTAAAATGCAAGAGCTTGGTAATGGGTTTCACGGTCGTGTTCGTCTCCGGTTTCGAGCGTAGCATGATGTTTAGGATGCGTGGAATGGGCGGCGAGGTGGAGGCCCGGACGCCTTGCGATTCCGCCCTGTTTTTGCCGGAGCCCCCGAGCGAAGCCGAGGGGGAATCAGTAGGCTCCAACTAGCCCGCACACTCTTCGACCCCCACTCGATTGCTGTTGACAGCAATACAACTGGTGCTGTAGACGGTTGTGTCTCTTCAGCAACGCACTTCCGCGTGGAGATCGCCATGTCCGGAGAACCGAACTTAAAACGCGCGAAAGGCCTGCCATGATGGCTGGTGCACAGCAGATTAGCATTCGCGACCTCAAAAGTATCGATGACCTCAGCCAATTGAAAACGTTGGAGAAGGAGGTCTGGGGCATGGCGGACGAGGACACTGTGCCACTCACGCTGGCCATCGCCTGTAAAGCCGCGGGCAACATTTTCGTCGGAGCCTTTACAGACAAAAACAAGCTGGTCGGCTTCGCCTTTGGTTTCCTGGGCCGCGAACACGGCCAGACGACAATTCATTCGCACATGCTGGCCGTGCTCGATGCGTACAGGCATCTGGACCTTGGCTCGCGATTGAAACAGGCACAGCGCGAGCGGGCCATGGCCATGGGTGTTCGTGAGATGACGTGGACCTACGATCCGCTGCAAAGCCGAAACGCCCACTTCAATTTTTCCAAACTGGGCGTGCTTTCCGATACCTATAAAGTAGATTTCTACGGCCCGGAGACTTCCAGCGTTCTGCATCGGAACGGAACTGACCGGCTCTGGGTGCGTTGGATGCTGAACTCGCGGCGGGTCCGGGACCGGCTCGCCGGTAAGAGTCCGAATTCGCGCGCAGAAACACTCGACGCCCTGAGACTGCTGGCCCCACTCGTGCGCTTTGATCCCAGCGGAAAGCCCGGACGGGCCGAACTGGCGGAAGCGCTGTCCCGCCAGCGCGTCAGCATCGAAATCCCGGGCGACATTCTGGCGGTCGAGCGCACCGACATGGGGTTAGCGCGAGAATGGCGTGACGCCACCCGCTGGGCGTTCCGCGAATCCCTCAAAGCGGGATTCTTGGTAGCAGAATTCTGCCGTTCCATCCGTGGACAGCAGGGGCCGGGATCGTACTTGCTGCAGCGCGGAACCGTGAGCGAACTGGTTCCCGAAGCCTGAGCGAAGCTGTATCGAGCAGGACGAAGTCTAGAGACGCGGACTGCCCCGTCTTTCCGGGGAAACTGCTAACGCGTCGCTGAGGCTGAGCGCGACACGTCCGACTGGCGCCGTTCGCGCATCTGCTGCAGGAAGGCTTCGACTGGCGCCTGAAATTGCTGCCGGAACAGATCGACGAGGGCGTCATCGGATTTGGAGGCGCCGGTTACGGACACTGGGGCGCCGGGCGGATGAGCGCCAGAAGACGACCTATCAAGTCCCTCGGGTTCAACCTGCAGCTCGGGGCTATCAGCTCTGGCGCGTAGGGCCTTGCTCAAGAGCTTCGCTTGATCGCGTTGCTCGGCGGTCTTCTGGAGGAACTCCACCCCCATCCCGAATTCGGGATGCGCGACCAGTACGAATCCTTTAGCGCGTACTTCCTGGTCGGCAGTCTTGATCAAAAGGGTGACATTCGTCCCTCTCGGAAATGGCGAAGCTGTCGTGAGATAGCAGCCACCCAGGCTGTGCTCAGTGACCCTGCAAACTACCGGTGGGTCATCCTGCTCCGGCTCTGAAAATTGGCTGCTTAACCACTGGCGAAGCGTGGCGCGCTGCTCATCTTTGATGTCCTTGAAGCGAACCCCGGCCTGCTTGTCGCTGCCTTCCCACGCCAACTCTCCGTCGATTTCAAGCCCGCCCGCCCCCGGCAATTCAAGCGAGAAACGGAGCGGGCTCTCTTTTGGACTACGGCCCAAAAACTGGACCGCCATTCCCCCTTCGCAAAGATCAAGAGTCTTCGCTTTATACCGGCTGTCCCCAAAACACTCGACGGGAACCTGCACCGCGACCCGCATCTGCATCCGCCGTTCCCGCTTCATCAGCGCTCGAACTGCACGAAAGCTGGCTTTGGCGCGCTCTACCGCGAAAGGTTTGTGAAGAACGAAATGGGCCCCCATCTCAAATCCGCCCTTCATTCCCACGGAGGATTCCACCAGCACGATGGCCAGCGCTCTCTTGTTGGCGGGCGCGCTTTTCGCTCCCCGCAGAACGCTGCCGGCTTCTTCCATGTTCGTCACATCGACGATGATGCCCTCGAATCGCTGCCGGGTGATCTGGCGGATGGCATCGTCCGCGGTCGAGCAATGCTCCAAGTCGATTTCCAGATCGCCGAGGACGCGGCGCAGTATGCGCACCGTCTTGTCGTCGGGACTTAGAAGTAAAGCCTTTAAATTCATTCGCCAATCACGCTTCAGTTCGGTTTCGTGCGCCGCCGCGGCTTCGCCGAGGCGGATTCCCATGAATAAGCTGCAAATCGCCCTGCTTCGCGCCTGGGGTGGGACTTCCCGGTTACGCGATCCCGTTGCATCCCCTGTCCGCACTCTAAGTCTATGAGATTCCGTGGTCAACGATCTGACGGGTCTGCAGGTTACTGTGGTCACACTGCTCCGGGAAGGTCTCCGAACCTGTCCCGTTCGCTTTTTTCATCGGTCGCAAACCGCAGGTTAACAAGCAGGTTCCCCCTCCAGCCGGGTGACGCCGTCCCATGCTCTTGGGTAAAACTGCAAGTAGCTGCACCCAAAGGGGATATGGATCAGGTTGCAGAGGATTCAACTTTTCTATTGACTTATACAAAAAACCCTATTATTATCAATAGCTTCCATAGAGGCCGAGGGGCTTGAATCTGTGGCTTGTTTTTCCTTTTGACCGTGAATCCCCTAGGCTCTCGTTGGAATCAAACCAAATAGCGGCGTGGAACTACTAGAAGTCCTGATTCCACTAGAGGGTATATTTTTCATGGCTAAGCGACGCGGAAACCCAAACTGGGCAAAGCCCGAGCCTATCGGGCCTGTCAT
>Ga0209415_10008553_pt1 | contig 17738 bp, 7 predicted proteins | sample PeaSoiSIISIP2007_FD_187696 | JGI IMG/M metagenome (GOLD analysis project Ga0209415, IMG submission 187696) | Peat soil microbial communities from Weissenstadt, Germany - SII-SIP-2007 (SPAdes) (version 2) | ecosystem: Environmental > Terrestrial > Soil > Wetlands > Peat | place: Germany... | reverse complement strand
CTCATTAATTCGTAGTAACCGGTGAGCGAGCGCCGGCTGGCCAGCACCTGCTCAGCGGAAATGGGCCCCAGCGCAGCGGCAACGATGGTTGCGATCTGTATGCGCATCTGGACCACGTCCCCTTTGCCGTTCGGGTGTACCCGGTTCGAGAGAATGATGAGATAGGTTTTGGTCACCGGGTCAACCCAGATGCTCGTTCCGGTAAATCCCGTGTGGCCAAACGATCCAACTTCGAATAGCTCGCCCCGATTGGAGGCGAAAGGCGAGTCCAGATCCCAGCCCAACCCGCGCACGGCCATCTTATCAGGGGGGGTCTGCGGCGAGGTCATCTTTTCGACGGTCAGAGGGCTCAGGATGCGCGCGCGTTTGTAGCTGCCCCCGTTGAGAAGCATCTGGGCGAATATCGTCATATCATCCGCGCTCGAGAAAAGACCGGCATGGCCCGCGACGCCGCCCATGTTGTACGCGGTGGGATCGTGCACCTCGCCCCACAACATTTTTCCCCGGTCACCTTCCTGGTATTGAGTGGGCGCAATGCGCTTGCGCCAACTCGCAGGAGGATTGAAGCGAGTATCCTTCATGCCCAGCGGCTTGAAGATGTGTTCCGAGCAGTAGACATCCAACGGCTGGCCCGAGACACGATGCACCAGTTCCCCCAGAGTCTCAAAGTTGATGTCGCTATAAACGAAGCGGGTGCCAGGCGGGTTGATGAGCTTTGTCTCCGCGATCATCTTCATTGCCGTACCGTACCCCGACCACTCCGGCTTTAACTCGAGATCAGGAGGCAGCCCGGAATAATGCGTCATCAGTTCCTGCACGCTGATGCCTTCTTTCCCGTTAGCCTTGAACTCCGGCCAGTATTCGGAGACGGGCGCGCTTAAGACGATTTTGCCTTGCTCCACAAGTTGCATGACGGCCGTGGTGGTGGCCACAACCTTGGTCACCGAAGCCATATCGAAGATAGTATGGACGTTCATCGGCAACGCCCGCGGAACCAAAGCGCGTTGCCCGAAAGCCTTGCGGTAGATCACCTTTCCGTTCTGCCCCACCACTACCAAAGCCCCGGGGCAGTCCCCTCCGCGAATCGCTTCCTTCACTACGGAATCGATGGCAGCCAGCTTTTGTTTAATGATGTCCTGCTCCGGCTTCTTCGTCTTCTCTACCATGACCGCTCGAGCAGCGGGTGCACTCGCGAGCACGCAGACCGCAAACACCAGACTCGATATCCGCAAACGACTCACTTTCACCTCCGAGCCCCGAAGGGGCAACCTGACACAGCCCTAGCCAATGGCGTACGAACAACTGCAGAGATCCTTCGCATCGCTCAGGATGACATGTTCCAAATTTCTTCACACCTTCTTCGGCCTGGACTGTGCTGGATCGCCTCTTCGGGGCTATACGCAGGCATTCACTTTAGCCGACGGTTACACATGCTTCAATTCAAGAGACTTTTGCTATATACTCTCCGCTCACGTCTGTCAACAGACAATTGGGAGTCGCGAAGAGAATCCTCGAAGGATCCGTATACCAATGAAAATTACTCCGATCGACTGGCTGGTTGTAACTGCATATTTCGCCATCAATTTGCTCATTGGGCTGTACTACCGCAAAAAGGCCAGCGCCAGCACGGGCGACTTTTTTGTTTCCGGCAGAAAGGTTGGCTGGCTGTTGGCGGGCACTTCCATGGTGGCCGCGACCTTTGCGGCGGATACTCCTTTAGCGGTCACGGGCTTTGTAGCCCGGCAAGGGATTGCCGGCAACTGGTTCTGGTGGAGCTTTCTTCTCAGCGGCATGATGACGGTCTTCTTCTTCGCCCGCCTGTGGCGTCGCGCAGAGATCATCACCGACGCGGAGTTCGTCGAGTTGCGTTACGCCGGCAAGCCGGCCGCCTTTTTGCGCGGCTTCCGGGCGTTATATTTCGGCATCCTCATGAACTGCCTGATCGTCGGCTGGGTCAACCTCGCTATGGAGAAGATCCTCCAGACCGCCTTGGGTGTTCCGAGGAGCGTGGCCATTCTCATCATCTTCGGCATCATCGCCTTCACCGGCTTTTACACCTCGATATCGGGACTCTGGGGCGTGCTTTGGACGAACGCCGTTCAGTTTGTCCTGAAGATGACCATGGTGACGGTACTGGCTTATTACGGCATTAAAGCTGTGGGCGGGTTCGTATTAATGAAGCAGAAGTTGGCCCTCCTCGATGTCGAACGGCAGGCGGCCACGGGCGGTACGGGTTCCATTCTCTCGTTCGTCCCCGGTTTCGACTCGGCCTGGATGCCGCTACTGACTTTCTGTGTATACCTCGGAATGAACTGGTGGGCCAATTGGTACCCAGGGGCGGAACCGGGCGGGGGCAGCTACGTAGCGCAGACGATCTTCTCCGCCAAGGATGAAAAGAACTCACTCTGGGCCACGATGTGGTTCAACATCGCGCACTACGCCATACGTACCTGGCCCTGGGTGCTGACCGCCCTGGCCTCGGTAGTTCTCTACCCGCACCTCAAGGACCCGGAGATCGGTTTCATCAAGGTCTGGGTTGATCATTTGCCCGGAGCGTGGCGCGGCTTAATGCTTGCCGCCTTTGCTGCCGCGTTTATGTCCACGATCGCCACCCAGCTCAATTGGGGCTCCTCTTATATCCTTAACGACTTCTACCGGCGCTTCGCGGTGCGAGGAAAGAGCGACCGGCACTACGTGATCGCCGCCAAGCTCTTGACCGCTTTCCTGGCCATCCTGGGAGCCGCTGTTTCGCTGGTGATGACCAGTGTTGCCGGAGCCTGGGAGTTCTTGCTCGGGGTGGGCGCGGGCACCGGCGCGGTCTACCTGCTGCGCTGGTACTGGTGGCGGATTAACGCCTGGTCGGAAGTCTCCGCCATGTCTGCCGCCGCCATCATGACGGTGCTGCTGCACACGGTGATTCACATTCAAGGAACTCCGGCCAGCGTCTTTGCGAAGTCCATCATTCTCACCGTGGCCGTGACGAGTTGCGTGTGGCTTGCCGTCACTTATCTCACGCCTCCGGAGCCCGAAGCCAAACTTGTTCAGTTCTACCGGCGAGTGCGGCCCGGCGTAGCAGGCTGGCTGAAAATTGCGCGCTTGGCCCCGGAAGTTCCCCCTAGCCATGACGGTTGGTACAATCTCATGGATTGGGTGCTCGGTTGCCTGATGGTGTACATGGCGTTGTTCGGAATTGGTCACTTACTGCTGGGCTCCACCAGCCTGGGGATCGTCTTTTTATGTGTAGCCGCAGCGTCCGGCTACGCCATCTATTGGGACTTCTCGAAGCGAGGCTGGGAAACGCTGGCAAGATAGGGACTAGGGACTGGGGGCTAGGGTCTGGGGACTAGGGGCTGGCAAGGATTAAAGTGAAGCCTGGCAGCAGAGGGTGCTTTTGGCCCCAGCCCCTAGTCCCTAGCCCTTAGCCCCTTCGTTTGCACATGCGCATCACGGAACGCGAAAACCCGTCCTCAGCAGCGCTCGACACAAAACCCACCGCTGAGATCCTCCGTATCATTAACCGGGAAGATCGGCGCGTCGCTCCAGCCGTTAAGAAGGTCATACCACGCATCGCGCGCGCAGTGGATACGGCTGTGCAAGCCATCAGCCGGGGGGGACGTATGATTTATCTGGGCGCGGGGACCAGCGGCAGGCTGGGCGTCCTCGACGCTGCCGAATGCGGTCCGACCTTCGACAGCGACCGCGTGCAGGCTGTAATCGCAGGCGGCCGAGGCGCCATGCTGAAGTCCTCAGAAGAGACGGAGGATAACCCCCAGGAAGGTGAACGCGACTTGCGCCGCATCAGGCTCAGCAAGAAGGATGTCCTGGTCGGAATCTCCGCCAGCGGCCAGGCGCCTTACGTGCTGGGCGGGATGCGCTATGCTCGCCGGATCGGCGCCAGGACGGTCGGTCTGGCCGTCAACCCTGCCGCCCCGATGAAGCCGCTCGCGGATGTCTTCATTGCGCCCGTGGTGGGACCTGAGGTCCTTACCGGCTCCAGCAGAATGAAGGCCGGAACCGCCCAGAAGCTCGTCCTCAATATGCTCTCCACCACCGTCATGGTTCGCCTGGGGCGCGTCTTCTCCAGTTGGATGGTCAACATGCGATTGACCAACCGGAAGCTCCGCGAGAGAGGCCAGCGAATCCTGACGCGCTCCACGGGCGCCACTCCTGCCCGCGCCGCCCGGACCCTGAAAGCCGCCGGAGGAAATTTGCCGCTGGCCCTACTGATGCTTCATCACCGAATGAAACGGGACAAAGCACAACAACTTCTAGCAAGCGGAAAGAGCCTTGCCTCTCTCCTTCGTGGTGCGGGCGTCCCGCCCGCTGTCGCGGGAGCGTCCCGCTCCCGCGCGCGGGCAGGATGGCCGCGCGACCGCGGGCGAGACGCCCGCGCCACCTCCCTCAGAACGTCTCGTTCAAGCTAATCTCATTCAACGTCTGGTCCAATCGTTGTGCCGCCTGCTCGCGCTTTCCCTCGAGATCGGCGATCTGCGCGCGCAGCGCGGCGAGGCGGTCCTCTTGCGTATTGAGTTCTCGAGTGTAGCGCTCGGTCAAGGCTTTCTCCTCTGCACTGCCCTTGAGCGCCTTCATGTTCTCGCGCAGGCGCGCCTGGTCGGCGCCAATGGAATCGATCTCCTGACGGCGCGCCTGAAGTTGCGCGTCGAGGGCAGCAATCGCGCTCTTCTGGTCCAGCACGCGCCGGAAAGCCTGCTCCATGGCGGGAGTGACTCGCTGCTGCTGGGTCAGAATATCGACTTGGTCGCTCGTCAGGTTGGTGAGCGCCAACGTGGCCGTTTCGGGCTTATGCTCCTCGACCACGAGTTGGGCGCTCTCTTTCGGTTTCACTTTTACCCGGAAGCGGTAGAACGAAGCTGACGATTCTTCCGGTTTCAAGTTGTCCGAAAGCTTCCACTCGGGGCGGGCCGGGTGCTCGATGACAACCTCTCGTGAAGTGACGTCCGAATTGGAGATTTTGTAAGTCCTGCTCGAACGTTGTTCCCGGGTGGTGAACATCAGACCCTTGTTGATCACAATTCTGCTGATGGGTTTCTCCGAAAAGTTCTCCTCTAACTTAACGCGCAACGCCGGATCGGGCGCGTAGGAGACCAGACGCTTCTCACCAGGATGAACGGCTTCCAGCAGTCCCTGGCCGGCGAACGTATCGCCTTCAAGTATGTTGAAGCTTCCTGCATCCAGCGTCTGTCCGCTTGTGTTGGTCAGCCAGAGGGCGCGCAGGGCCGTGGCCGACTCAGGGTTCCACAACGTCACCTTCTCCGCATCGATATGCGCCTGGATAATCGGAACCAGGGCCGACTGGTTCTTATCAATGGTGACGGTTTGCTTGATATCGTATTCAAAGAGGTCGCCGATTTCCTTCGCTTCCGCTTGGGGCTGCTCCTGTTCCACCCACCTTTTGGGCTCAGCTAGTTGTCCGTTGGCATCGACCGCGACAGTTTGCGTAACGCCTCCGACTGTCAGAGTTGGCTGAAACTGATTCCTTCCGGAGGAGACGACCACGTTGTTCACGGCCAGCCGCTGGAACCCCGGTGAGTCGACGGCAAGGGTTGAGTCACCTGGCTGGGCGTTCCGGAACCGGTAGTGGCCCTGAGAATCTGCGCGGGTGGTTCGGGAGGCGCCGTTGGCGTTATTCGTCAGGGTCACTTTGGCGTTAGGGATAACAGCCCCGGACTGATCTCGCACGGTGCCCTCCAGGACGGTCGCCCCACCGACCACACCGCCTATCACACCGCCCATAGTTCCACTTGCAACGCCACCACCCACAGAGTACACCCCGCCGCCCACCCCTCCGCCTTCGCCCGGACCGTTAGCCGGGGGTGCAGCCGGCGCTGCCATCAACGCCATTTCATGCGTCTGGGGTGTGAGTGTCATCTCCTGGGGCAGAGCCACCACCGGCCGGCGCACGTAATAGGGCTGCGAGATCTGCTGGATGAAAGACTGCGGCGCGCCAGCGACAAGAGAGAGCCGGACGCCTTTCCAGTCCTCGCCGATGGTATTATCCACCACCGCCCATCCCTGGATGAGCGGCGAATCGTCAGGCTTGTCAGTAAGCAGGATGCGGTAAGTGCTCTTCCAAACCGGCACCTCGCTGATGTAACTCACAAACACGTCGCGTTCGCCATCGCCTGTGGCGGAGATGGTCATGCGGCGCAAGTCCATGGCCTTGGCGGACCCGATGAGGTTCAGGTAGCGCCCCACATCGTCGCTCAGATCCCGGTCGGCGATGCGCACCGAGGTGGCCGGCCCCATCTCGAAGCTACGCAGTTCGCCCCCATCGGTTACAAGGGAAAGTTCGGTCACTTCCGTCAGTTGCTCGCCCTTGGGATTGAGGGTCTTGCGTGTCTCGACGCTCAACACCCGGCCCGCGCCGGACGCCGAACCGTTGTGCACTTCCACTCTTGTGCCGCGCAGCGCGTTGAGAAAATCATCCCGCGAAGTCCCCTCGCTGAGTGGCAATCGAAGGGCCTTCAGCCGCTCGCTGAGGGGCGCAATCGAGTTGAACCGCACACCGCTAATCCGTCCTGAGCCGAGGTCCACCACGGTGAGCGAATTGAGGACGTCATTAAGCTGTGCCGTCGTGAAGTCGATGTTGAGCTCCTGCGTGCCGCGTACCCGGGCGGAGTGTTCGAAGTAGCCAACTCCGTTCTTGTAGAGCACCACCCGTTTCACCGGCAACCGCCCCTGCGAATCGGCTGCGACATTCGTTGCCGTCCGGCCACTGGGTTCCTGCTGGGCGTTCGCGATGCCCGCAAGCAAGACCATTAATGCACTTGTGACTATTAGTCTCCGCATTAAATCCCCCCTCGTATTGGAAAGTAGCAAAGCGGCGTGTTGAATAAACGTGTTCGCCGTTCTTTGGCTTAGACACCGGAGCCCAAGCTCAGGTTGCCGGACCTTTCCGGTTATTTTGTGGCGCGGGCGTCCCGCCCGCGGTCGCGGGGGCGTCCCGCTCCCGCGAGCGGGCAGAGCCTCCCCTGAGCGGAGTGAAGGAATGCCCGCGCGTCAGCGGGCGAGACGCCCGCACCACAAAATCGAATATCTTGGAACTTTCTGGGCCCTTCCTACGTTCCTGGTCATAGAGCGAGGAGGTGGTCCCCGATGATGAAGAAAACAGTTGGCGTGATGGTTGGCATGTTGGTCTTTGCCGCGCTGGCGTTGCCCGCGGACCCTTGGATACACATCCGGGTCATCGAGTCGGGTCCGGACGGAGATCGGGTGCGCGTCAACATTCCACTGAGCCTTGCGGAAGCCGTCCTTCCCACGATCAAATGTGACAAGCTCTACGAAGGCAGAGTGAAGGTGGGAGGCCATGCCTTTGACCAGGTGGATGTGCGCGCCTTGCTGGAAGCGGTCCGCAAGACGCAGGACAACCAGTACGTCACCGTCGAGTCGAAGGATCAGAACGTGGAGGTTGCAAAAGCCGGGGAGTTCCTGCTCATCAAAGTTCACGAGAACTGCAAGCGCGGCGCGAAGAAGGACCAGGCTTCGAAGGCGGAGAATACGGTAAACATCAAGGTTCCCTTCAAGGTCGCCAACGCCTTGCTCTCTGGCCCCAACGACGAACTGAATGTGCTGGCGGCAGTCCGTGCTCTCGACGAATTCCAGAATCTGGAGCTGGTCACCGTGAAGGACGGCAGCGACGACGTTCGCATCTGGGTGGATTCGAACAATACCGCAGACTGAGCTGTAGGGGCGGCCCTAGTGGCCGCCCGAGGGCGCCCACAAGGGGCGCCCCTACTCCGCATGAGGGCAACCACGCGGGTTGCCACTATAGGGCTTCGCGGAAGGCGGTGGGTTATGACGGCAGGCATGTCAGTTCTCGCAGGGGCGCTCGGGGTCTTCACGGCAGGCGCTGTGGTTGTCTGTAACGAGGGGGCGGTGAGGGTCGATGTGCGGGAAAAGAGCCAAGGTGGCAACCACATCCATTTGATTTTGCCCGCCGCCGTTGCCCCGGTGGCTGCATTTATGATCCCCAGGAGCAAATTGCACGACGCTCGCGACAAAATCAGGCCGTGGCTTCCGACCATCAAAGCGGCCAGCCAAGAACTCGCGCGCTGCGCCGACGGTCCGCTAGTTGAGGTAGACAGCCGTCGCGAGCATGTGAGAATCTTCAAGTTGCAGGGGTCTGTTTTTATCGACGTAGACTCGGACGAGGAAACAGTTCACGTCTCATTTCCGCTTGTAGCGGCCGCCGACACCGTGAGCCAGTTAGCAAGGTAAGCTTGAACTGCGTCTCCTCGGCGGAGCGGAAGACGGGGGGTGTCCGGTTCCAGTGCGTCCTTCGCCGACCGCCCCCTAATCACCTTTTCGTGCCGTTCAAAAACTCCCACATTGTCATTCTGAGCGAAGCGAAGAATTTCGGCAGTTGCCGTTTCCGGGCACTACAGGGATCCTTCCTTCGTTTCACTCAGGACCGCCTGCGGTTCCTCAGGATGACATGGTGAATGGTTTCCCCCAACCACCCTCCGCCCCTCCTTGGCTTTGGAGGGGAGATAAAAGCAGCCAAGGAGGGGAACCACGCCGACCTCAATTCACCGTCAGGGTGAGATTGATCGTGTGGGTGAGGGTGGAAGTCGAGGCGGCGGTTCCCGTGACTACCACGGTGTAAGTCCCCGCAGGCGTACCGGGGATGGTCTTGGGAGCAGGAGTGCTCGACCCACCGCCGCAGGCGGTCCACAGCATCGCCAGAAGCAAGCACGCGCCCAGCAGATACGCGGCGCGACGCTTCCTGGCGGCAGCCAGCGTCGCCAGACTTGCCAGCCCCAATAAAGCATACAGCCAGAACACTCTTCCAAGACCGGTAAAGCTGGGCGGCAGGAATCTTCCCGCAGGTGGCGCGAGCCACGCCGTGGATGGCGCTGTAGTCGAAACCGCCACGGCCACAGTCGCAGACGCCGTACCGCTCAGAGTCTCTTGCCCCGGTGAGAGCGTGCAGGTGGCGAGCGTCGGTGCCCCCGTGCAGGCCAGGTTCACGGTCTGGCTGAACCCGTCTTCGGGACTGAGTGTCAAAGAGTAATTTGCCGTCTGCCCCGCGCTCACAGTCTGGCTCGTAGTGGTGCTGGACAGCGCGAAGTCTATTCCAGTTCCCGAAAGCGCAATTGTCTGGGGGCTGCCGGGGGCGCTGTCCGTCAGCGTAATTGTTCCGGTTTGACTGCCGGGGCCGAGGGGCGAGAACGTGACGCTAATGGTGCAACTGGCGCCGCCAGCCAGCGAAGCGGGGCAAGTGTTCCTCTCCGCAAAGGGGCCGCTGCGGGCGATCGCTAGGGAAGAGAGAGCGGCGTTGCCCGTATTGGTCAGGGTGATCGTCTGCGGGCCGCTCTGGGTAGATACCGTTTGTGCCGGGAAAGTCAGACTCGTAGCGGAAAGGCTGGCCACGGCCCCGACCCCCGTTCCTGTCAGGCTCGCAGTCAGCGTCGCCGCGACCGGACTTGTGTAGGTAACGATCAATGTGCCGGTGCGGGTCCCAGGCGCGGTTGGCGTGAACGTAACCGTGATCGGGCAGGGGCTGTTGGTGGTCAAGACAGTCTCGCTTTCGCAGCCGGTTTGATATTGAAAATCCCCGCTGGACTGAATTGCGGGCACCTCGGGCACCCCGCTCACGTTATTGTCGGGGTTAGTGAGGGTAATCGTCTGAGACGCGCTCGTGGAGCCTACCGGCTCGTTGCCAAAGGTGAGGCTGGTGGGCGAGATGCTGGCGGGTTGCCCGGCGCCGACTCCACTCAGGGTCACAGTCTGGGGACTGTTAGTGGCATTGTCCGTCAGCGTCAGAGTGCCGGTTCGTGTCCCCGCGGCGGTAGGTGTGAAGGTAACACCGATGGTGCAAGCGGTGCCAGGATTGATGGGGACTGTGCAGTTATTAGTCTCGGCGAAATCTCCGCTCGTGCTAATCGTGAGTGGCGTCAGGGCCCCGGTCCCCGTATTGGTCAATAAGATCGATTGCGGCGCGCTGGTGGTTGAGACATTCTGCGAGGAGAAGCTCAGGCTCGTAGCCGAAAACGTGACCACCGGCGCGAGCCCTGTGCCGCTCAGCGCAACCGTTTGGGGGCTGTTGTTGGCGTCATCCGTAAGCGTAATTGAGCCCGATTGACTGCCGCCAGCCGTGGGAACGAAAACGACGCGAATATTGCAACTGGAATTGGCAGGGATGGCCGGCAGACAGTTATCGGTTTCGGTCCAGCCGTTCGAAATCGCCAGACTGGTGATGCTGATGGCCGCCGCACCAGGATTCGTGACGGTCACGCCCTGCGGAGTGCCGGGGGTGCCTAAGAGCTGATTGCCAAAGCTCAGGCTTGCGGGTGAAACAGTGACAGCAACAGTCGCGTCCCCGGTGCCGCTCAATTGGACACCTTGCGGGCTACCGCCGGCGTTGTCGGTAATCGCCACCGCGCCAGTGCGTGTTCCCGTCGCCGTCGGCGTGAAGGTCACATCGATGGTGCAATTGGCCAGGGCCGCTACCGTCCCGCCGAGATAAGGACAGGACGTTGCTGTGTTGACCAGCGCGAAGTCGCCGGTCACTCCCATGCCGGAAATGTTGAGGACCGCGTTGCCCAAGTTCGTCAGCGTCACACTCTGCTTCGCGCTGGTCACTTTTAGAAATCCGCCAGGAAAGCTCAGGGCTGGGGCGGATAAACTAACTGCCGGCACAGGGCCCGGCGAGAGCCTGGCCACAAACGCCACGGTCTGATTTGCCCAAGTGTCGGTGTTGGTAGCCTTCAACGGGTTCACCATCGGAAAGTCAGTTGACGATGTTGACCCAATCACCCAGGCGTTGAGGGATGGGTCCGTGGCGATGGAGTTACCAACGTCGTAAACGTTTCCTCCCAGGTAGGTCGAATACACCCAAGCCGAACCAGAGGGGTTTAACTCGGCCACGAAGGCGGTTTCGTTCTCGGCAGTGCCGACCGCATTATTGGTGGTCTGGATGGGATTGACGAGAGGAAAGTTCGTCGTGTTGGTCCAGCCGGTCACATAGGCGTTGCGCGAAGGGTCGAGAGCAATCGCGTTCCCGCCACTTAAACCCGAGCCATTCACCTGCTCGCTCCCGCCCAGGAAGGTTGAATAGACCAAAGCGGTGCCCGTCGCGTTCAGCTTGCTCACAAACGCATCCTGGAGTCCTGCTAATGTCCCCTGCGCCGCGGACGCGGTGGGAAAGTCGGGTGAAGTAGTGTAACCCGTCACGTAGGCGTCGCCCGACGAGTCCGCAGCGATGCCAAATCCCGCATCGTTATTGCTGCCGCTCAGGTAAGTGGCGTAGACCAGGACCGTGCCCGCCGCATTCACTTCCGCCACGAAGGCGCACTCGGGTGACGGAGCTATGGGTCCGGGCTTTGTGCAGGAAGTCTGGTAGGCGCCCGGAGTAACGGGAAAGTTCGGAGCGCTACTGCCGGTGATGTAAGCGTTCCCAGGGGGGTCCAGAGCGACGGCGTTCGCGCTGGTGCCGCCGCTGCCGCCCAGGAAGGTAGAATAAACGAAGGCAGAGTCGGTCTCGTTGATTTTGCTCACAAAGGCGCCCGTCGGGTTAGCCTGGATGGGATTCATCATCGGAAAGTCAGCCGAAGAAGTGTTTCCGGCCACGGTAACGTTACCCTGGACGTCTACCGCGATACCGTTGCCGATGTCGCTGTCGCTCCCGCCCAGGTAGGTGGAATAAAGCAACTGAGAGCCAATGCTGTTCAGCTTGGTCACAAACGCATGCCCGGCAACGGACTTCGGGCTCGGCTCCAACGCATGGAGCACGGGAAAATTGGATGAGCTAGTGGCGCCGGTCAGGTAGATGCTGCCGCCGGAGTCCACGGCGATGGCCTCGCCGAAGTCTTCGCCGTTGCCGCCCAGGAAGGTGCAAAAAACGAACCTGCCGGTCGGTGTCAGCCTGGCCACAAACAGGTTTTGCCCTCCCGCCAGGCTCGCCTGCAACGGATTTACTGTGGGGAAGTCGGTCTGGGAGGTGGATCCGGTTATGTAGATATAGCCGTACCCGTCACTGACCATGGCATTGCCCGTACTTCCGCTGATCACCGCTCCGCTGCCGCCCAGGTACGTGGAAAACGTCAGCGCCGGGTCGATAACCAGCGGCCGGCTGTGGTCGTAAGGGCCCAACTCGAAGCGAACGCGGTTCTGCGCGTCCATGCGGAAATGGCCCTGCCGGCATTGTCGATTGACGATGGCCGATTGTCGATTGACGACTTTTGGCTTTCGTGTTTCGTTCTGACCTGTTAACTGTGGACTGTCGACTGTCGACTGCTCTTGGTAGACCTGTGGCTTATGGAATCGGACCTCTCCGCCTTTGGCCGGGATCACGAGGTCGCCATTGGCGTCAACACGTAGGGGCGACCCTTGTGGTCGCCCTCGGGTGGGCACAAGGCCCGCCCCTACGTCCAGTGCAATGGCGTTCGCGTCGGCGCCCGGTGCGACGATGAAGTCGTACTCCAGTTGCCCGTCCTGGTTACCGTGGTATTCCAAGTCCACGCCGGGATAAACGTTGTGATAGCGCACCTTCGCGTAAGTCGGCACGTTGGTGCGCCACTTCTTCGGATCGTTGCCGATGAAGTAATTCACCTTGCCCGGAAGCTCCTCGCGCCCCGTCACTTCCGCATCCGGCTTCGCGCCCGCCAGTCGCAGGCGCACAACCTGCTTTTCGATTTTCGATTGCCGATTTTCGATGAGGAAGTTCGTCCGTCGTCCGCGCTTCCCATCTGGTGCGTGAGTTCTGACTTTGGGGTTCTGCTTTGTTCCTACTGACAACTGACCACTGACAACTGACGACTTCCTTAGTTCCAACACCGCCTCATTGCTGGTCAGGAACACAGCGTAGCCATGCCCGTGCGAGAGGAACTTCACCCGTCCATCAGTCTGCCCCTGGTTCGCCTCGAAACTGAGGGGTAGCTTCCCAAAGCTCGCCACGATCTGCGACTCAGCCCCGGACATCGCGGGCTTGGCAGAAATATCGTTCCCTGCTTTCCAACCTTCATGAAAACTAAACCAAAGACTCCCCAGGAAAACTACAGATACGCAAGCCCAGTAAATCACCATTCGGCTCGTCGCGGTGTGCGACTTTGGGATGAGCGCGGCAAACATGGGCACCTCCATGCCGCAAAGGAATTCAATCGCGCACACTATACTCCGCCCGCGAAGCAGATGCAAGGCATTCATATCGCACCCTCTGAAATCTCGCTTGGGATGCGGCAAGGCAAATAGGGTGTGAAGAAATGCCCCGGCGCACAGGTGTGGTGCGGGCGTCTCGCCGCTGTAGCTAGGGCATTCCCTCGCTCTGCTTAGGACAGGCTGACCGGGAGCGGGACGCTCCCGGGACAGCGGGCGAGACGCCCGCCCCACGCCGAAGTGAAGACGGTTCAATTCACGGTCATAGTCAGTTGAATCGTGTGGGTAAGCGTGGAGGTCGCGGCATCCGTTGCCGTTACGTCCACGGTATAAGTCCCCGCCGGCGTGCCGGGATTGCTGGGCGGTGGAGTTTTCGTTTCACCTCCTCCGCAAGCGCTCCACAACATCACGATCAACAGGCCCGCGCCCAGCAGCCACGCGCCGCGACGCTTCCTGGCCACGGCTAACACCAGCACGCTCGCCAGCCACAACAACGCGTACAGCCAGAACACTCTCCCCAGCCCTGTCGTGCCGGGCGGCAGGAATCTGCCCTGTGGCGGCGCGAGCGATGGCGCCGTGGTGGAAACTGCCACCGCCACCGTCCCCGATGCCGTGCCGTTCAGGGTCACCGTGTTGGGTGTGAGCGCGCAGGTGGATTCCGAAGGGGCGCCAGTGCACGCCAGGTTTACTGTCTGGCTGAACCCTCCTTGCGGCGCGAGGGTCAACGAGTAATTTGCCGTCTGACCCGCGGACACGGTCTGGCTGGTGGTGGTACTCGATACCGCGAAGCCCATGCCAGTGCCCGAAAGCTCGACCGTCTGCGGGCTGGTGCTGGCGTTGTCCGTCAGCGTCAGTGTGCCGCTTAGACTTCCCGCGTCGATGGGCGAGAAAGTAACGCTGATGGTGCAACTCGCGCCGGCCGCCACGGAACTGCCGCAAGTGTTGGTCTGGGCGAAGTCACCGCTACGAGCGAATTTGAGAGGAGTCAGGACACCGTTGCCAGCGTTAGTAAGTGTGATCGTCTGCGGCGCGCTCCTGGTGGAGACTGTCTGCGCGGAGAAAGTCAGGCTCGTACTCGAAAGGTTCGCTACCGGCGCAAGCGCCGTACCGCTCAGCGTCACCGTTTGCGGGCTGTTGTTGGCGTAATCGGTTAGCGTCAGCATGCCCGTTTGGGGTCCATAAACACTGGGCTCGAAGCTTACATTGATCGTGCAACTGGAATTGGCGGCGATGGAAGGCATGCAATTATTGCTTTCCGTCCAGCCGCTCGATATCGAGACGTTGCTGACGCTTAATGGTATCGAACCTGTGTTGGTGAAGGTCACAGCTTGTGACGCGCTCGCGATTCCCACCGTCTGGCCGCTGAAGGTCAAACTCGCGGGGGAGAGTGTCGCAGCGGGCGCTGTCCCCGTGCCACTCAACGCGATGGCTTCAGGGCTGCCCGCTCCTGTGTAAGTAATAGTCACGCCGCCGGTCCTGGTCCCGGTGGCGGTGGGAGTAAAAGTGACGTCGACCGCGCATGTTGAGCCTGCGCTTAATGTGCCGCCGGCGTAAGGGCAGGAATTGGCCAAAGTGACTGGTGCAAAATCGCCGCTGGCGGTGATGCTGGCAAGGCTGACGGCCGCATTGCTGATGGGGGTTAGCGTACTGCTCTGTGCCGGGCTAGTCGTGCCGCCGAGCACGGTTCCGAAATTGAGTGTGCCAGGAAAGAAGGTGACCGCGGGGGGCGGCGAGATCGCGGCCACAAAGGAGGTTCCGCCGCTCGCCTCGATCGGATTGACCGTGGGGAAGTCACCCCCATCTATCCCGGCCACGTGCGCGTTGCCGGAGGAGTCAACGGCAATGCCATTGGCTAGCGCCTGCGAGGTCCCGCCGAGGTAGGTGGAGTAGGCAAGGGCCGACCCGGTCGAGTTCAAGCAAGCCACAAACGCGGTGAACTTGGCGTTCGTGTCTTGATTACTGGCCTGTATGGCATTGACCGTGGGGAAATCCGTCGAGCCGGTCTGTCCGGCCACATAGGCAACCCCAGTGGAGTCAGTGGCGATGGCAAGACCGTAATCACCCCCTTCTCCGGGTCCTAAGTAAGATACCGGGCCGCTCCCGCCCAGGTACGTGGAATAGACCAGGGCGGAACCCCCCGCGTTCAGTTTCGAGACAAAGGCGTTCGAGTCCCCATTTGACGTCGCGTGATTGGTTGGCTGCAAAGGATTGACGGTGGGGAAATCTCCCGACCAGGTCGTTCCGGTCAGGTAGGCGTTGCCGGCGAAATCGACGGCGATACCCTGGCCTTCTTCACCAATGCTGCCACCCAGGTAGGTGGAGTAGACCAGGGCGGACCCGGCGGGGTTCATTTTGGCCACGAAAGCCGTCCCATACTCGACGAGCTCCCCCCCTGGACTCCCCTGCAATGGGTTTACGGTAGGAAAATCGCTCGAAAAAGTGGTGCCGATCACGTACGCGTTGCCCGAAGAATCCACCGCGATGCCATTGCCCTGAGCGCTGCCAAGATAAGTGGAATAGGCAAGGGTCGCACCCCCAGCATTGAACTTGCAGAGGAACGCGTACTCGCCGCCACCATAACTCTGGATGGGGTTGACTGTGGGAAAATCAGAAGACCATGTTCCCCCGGTCACGTAGGCGTCGCCCGAGGCGTCGACCGCGATGCCCGTGCCCTCGTCGGTCTTCCCGACGGCCGCATCTCCACTCCCCCCGAGGTAAGTCGAATAGACGAGGGCTGAGCCGGCCGCATTCAATTCCGTCACAAACCCGTCGCAGACGCCTTTGAGGCTCGCTTCAGTCGGGTAGACGGTGGGGAAATCAGGCGAACAGGCCGAGCCGGTCAGATACGCGTTGCCGGAGGCGTCGGTGGCAATCGCTTCGCCCTCATCACTCACGCTCCCACCCAGGTAGGTGGAATAGACGAGGGCGGACCCGGCCGCATTGAATTTGGACACAAAGACGGTGCCGTCTGCAGCCTTGTTGGTCGCCTGGTACGGATTCACAGTTGGGAATGTTGTCGAAAAAGTCGTCCCGGTCACGTACGCATTGCCGGTGGAGTCCGCGGCGATGCCGATGGCATCGCTAGTGTACCCGCCAAGGTAGGTGGAATAGACGAGTTCGGGGTCAATCACCAAAGGCTTCGAGTGGTCATATGGGCCGAGCGCAAAGCGGATGCGATGCTGCGCGCCAAGAACGAAGCGACCGTCGCGGAATTGACGATGGACGATTCTCGATTGTCGTTTGACGACTTTTGGTTTTCGTGTTTCGTTCTGAACTGTTAACTGTGGACTGTCGACGGTCGACTGCTCTTGATAGACCTGTGGCTTACGGAATCGGATCTCGCCGCACTTTGCTGCGATTTCGAGATCCCCATTGGCATCGATCCGTAGGGGCGACCCTTGTGGTCGCCCTAGGGCGGGCACAAGGCCCGCCCCTACGTCCAGCACGATGGCGCTCGGATCGGCGCCCGGCGCAACGATGAAGTCATATTCGAGTTGTGCGCCCTGATTGCCGTAGTATTCGAGGTCCACGCCGGGATAAACATTGTGATAGCGCACCTTCGCATAAGTCGGTACGTTGGTGCGCCACCTCTTCGGATCGCTACCGATGAAGTAATTCACCTTGCCGGGCAGTTCCTGCACTCCGGTGACAACGGCATTTTGATTTGCAGAGTCGAGCCTCAGCCGCAAGACGTCCGCTGTCCGTGGTCCGTTGTCCGTTGTCGGGCCCCCACTGAACATCGTAGAATCCCTGGCGCTCCTGGCTCCGAGCTTCCTGGTTCTGACCACTGACAACGGACGACGGACGACGGACGTCCTTTGCAGTTCCAACGTCGCCTCACTGCTGGTCAGGAACAAACCGTAGCCCCGTCCACGCGCGAGAAACTTCACCCCCACGTCGGCCTGCCCCTGGTTCGCCTCAAAACTCAGAGGGAGCTTCCCGTAGCCCGCTACGCGCCCGGGCTGAACTCGTGAAGCTGAGGCGGGCGTTCCGCGCTCCATCAGCACACCTTTTGAGGGTTTCAGCCTGCCGTGAATGCTCATCAAAGAGGCTGCGAGAAGAATGCTCGACAGACAACTGGCGTAGATCACGAACCGTCTGGGCGCGTTCTGCGCGTGAGGAACGAGGACGGAGAACATAACCACCTCCACGCTGCAAGGAATATGACTTGCCACAATATAGCCGCCCCTCAAAGCCGATGCAAGGCATCGTATTGCCCCGCCTGACATGTCCCTTTTGACCGAATCGCGACCAGACTTCTTGTCTCTTGACAAAGACAGACTTATAGGCTAGAGTATTAGGGTGGGGTTGGGCCGGCGGTGAAAGCCGGCCGGGAATACGATGCTGTATCCGCATTGCCGCAACGTAGCGCTGACCTTCAGGTCAGCAGGTTGGGACGGCGGTCTAATGCCGGCCAGAAGGTCGGCGCTACACGAATTCCGGGAACAAAGCGAGAATGTCTATGAAAACAAAGGATCGTGGGCTGGCGCAGACATCGATTTTGAATGTCTGCGATGCGCCGAAGGTGCAGTTCGGTCAATTTATCCCGAATTCGTAAGTTGAACTGTGATTTGAAGGGCTAACTGCCGTCATCGAGCCGTCCCTTTACCCTGTTGCTGGCG
>Ga0209415_10008551_pt1 | contig 17741 bp, 18 predicted proteins | sample PeaSoiSIISIP2007_FD_187696 | JGI IMG/M metagenome (GOLD analysis project Ga0209415, IMG submission 187696) | Peat soil microbial communities from Weissenstadt, Germany - SII-SIP-2007 (SPAdes) (version 2) | ecosystem: Environmental > Terrestrial > Soil > Wetlands > Peat | place: Germany... | reverse complement strand
TCGAAAAGCGCACGTTCAAAGGTGGTCCATGGGTTCGGCTGGAATTCAACCTGAGCGACGGGGTAGGTCAGGCGGTAGTAGCCGCGCTAGCAGCTAGAGATGATTTCCCTCAAAAGAGTGAGAGTGGATGTGGCGCTGGGTGCTTGTGCGTGAAGGATAAAATCCAGCTGCTGCCCTATCCGAAAGAGTCCGAACCGAGATCAGTCATCGTACCCGTTGGCGGTGACGATCTTATTCGATGCATAATTACCATAGTGTTCACAACGTATACAGGGCAATGTGATACCAAACATGGCGACGAAGATGGCCATAAATAGTAAACTGCGTGGCGCGGGTTTCCAAAGGCCACCGCACCCCTTGCGAGACGGCATAGACGGGCAAGTTTCCGATGCGCCCCTCCGCCGGGCTGATGTGTTCGGTCAAGGAGCTCAAGAACAAGGCCAAGGGCAAGGAGCTGACCGAGAAACAGAAGAATCAGGTCGTTCGCTCCCCGGCCGCACGGCGGGAGTTCGTCCAACAGCATCCCTGTCCAGCCGCCGGAAAGCCGACAGGAGCCTGCCCCGGATACGTCGTTGACCACGTGAAGGCGTTGGCGTGCGGCGGGGCTGATTCACCCTCCAATATGGAATGGCAAACCGTGGCGGATGCGAAGGCGAAGGACAAATGGGAGCGGATCGGCTGCCGCTGACGACCCAAAGGGGGCGAGGCTGCGCACACGCCTCAGAGTCCCGTTCTAGGAAGTTGCAGCCGAACCGGAGCCCGCGACCGGATCGCGCGCCGACGAGGTCATTGGGGCAACGGGCCTATTTTCGCGCCCTATGGGGCTTCAGCCTGCCGCCGGCTTTAGCCGGCGCTCCTCGACCTGCAGGTTTCTGCCGCCAGAGACGTTCCCGCCAGGGACCGTCCTCCGCTCATCGGGACGCTCTTCGAGAGTGGGCCGGTCCCCTACTCCCCAGTGCCCCGCAGGAATTTCTCCAGCTCCACAAACGAGATGGCCCACGCAACCGACAGCGCCTCGTAGCCTTTCAACTCCACCTCGCGCCGCACGAATGGCGAGGGCGCGGGCAGCGCCAGCTCCGTAAAGGTCCTTTCGCCCAGGGCCACTCCCAGACCGATCCCCTTGGTGGCGGCCTCCAGCCGGAAGGCCGCATTGACCGTGTCTCCGAGCGCCGTGTACTCGGTGCCGCCGATGATGGCCGGGCCCGTATTCACGCCCGCACCGATGCGCAATGGCCCGGGCAAGGGCAGCGTATTGCTGATCTCGGCGGTAGCCATATTGATCTCGTGGACGGCGCGCAGGGTACGCAGCAGGTCGGCCTGCAAGTGCGACACGTCATCATGCACCCACACGGCCATCACCGCGTCCCCGATGTACTTCTGCGCCCAGCTCCCCATTCTCTGGGTTACTTGTCCCACCTTTAGAAACCAGGTCCCGATGGTCTGGGACAGCAGGTCTCCGGACAGTTTGCGCGCCAGGGGGGTGAAGTCGCGGATGTCCACCACCATGATGGTTGCCAGGCTCCGGGTTTGCAGCGACGTGGTGGGAGCATTGCGCGTATCGGTCGACGGCGCGGTAATCCCGGAGGCCGGCGCCGAGTTGCGGAACTGCAGTTGCTGATCGCCAAACACCATCGAGTCCTTGTCGTTCAGCACCACCGGAACGGCCACCCGGCGGTTGTTCACGAACGATCCGTTGCGGCTGCCCAGATCCACCAGGCAGAAATCGCCGCCGTCCCGCCGCTGGATCAGGGCATGCAGGCGCGACACCGAACGGCTGTCCAGCATGACCGCGCACCCGTCACCCCGCCCGATGGCCCACGACTGTCCGTCGGCCAACGGGTAGCGGCGCCCTGAGCCTTCCAGGATCAGGTACGCATTGCCGGGAGATGGAAGCATTGATCACCAATTTAGCAGACCGTGCCTAAGCCCTGCCCAAAGTGCGTTTCAGTACCAGGACCAGGCGCCCCTTCCAGTACAAGTGGTACATTTTTGCTCTTTTTTGTCTGCCTGTTGCGGCTACAATGTTTACAGGAAAGCGCCGATAGAGTTACCAGGAAAAGTTGCATGGGTATCATTCAAGTCTTCCTTTATCTCCAGTTGTTGGATCTGCTCACCACGCTGGTGGGGTTCCGGTTAGGTGCGGTAGAGGTGAGCCCCTTTATCCGCGTGCTGATGCATGCAGGTCCGGCAGTGGGAGTAACCATCTCCAAGCTCTTCGCCCTGGCGCTGGGCGGAGTGTGTGTCGCGGCCAAGAAAGGTCACCTGATCCGCTGGGTCTCGTATTGGTACGCCGGCCTGGTGGTGTGGAACCTGATGGTGCTCCTGGTGTCGCCGGGCCACATGACGATGCGGTGAGCCTTCACCCCCGAAACAGCCACGACGACATCAGGATCAGGCCGGCCACCAGCAAGCCGCTGAGCGCGATGCGCACCCACGGCGCCGCATTCTCCCTTCCGGAATTGTCCAGCAACTCATTCTGCATGCTTCACCTCACTCGGTAACGCCGGCGGTAGCCGATCGCTGAAAGCCGACCGCTGAAAGCTCGCTGCGAAGCCGCAGCGCGCCACTACATTCTGCATCTGGTCTTCCCGGGAATTCAACGCGCGCTGGTCGCGGTAGACCAGGGCAAAGAAAGCCAGCGCCACGGCCACCAGCGCCCAGCGCTCCACCAGGCGCGGCCGCACCGCGCCTAACAGCGCGCAAACGCATACAGCCACGCCTAGCGACATGCGCTCGCCCACATAACTCAACGCCAGATAGAAGCCCGGGATCATCAACGTGATGGGCATAGCGATCACCGCCGAGGCGGCCACCAGGCAAACCTGGAACGGGATGCCCGTCACCACCTGGCGCGCTCCGGACCCGCGGATCAGCCCCGCAAAGAGCACGCCCCAAACCGCGGCCAATCCTGCCAGGACCGCGTAGTACTTCGGACCGAACACCGCGAGTTCGACTCCTGAGGCAGCGGCCGTCGGCGCGAGTGCCCCTTCAATGAACATCAGGTGCGCGACCAGCAGGTTACAGACCACCATCGCCAGCACGAAGTTGGCGGTCAGCAAAGCGCGTCGCTTGGGGGTGAGCGGCCGGGCGAGCGAAACGTAGCTCAGCAGGCCCAACATCCAGACCACCGGCAGCGCATGCGAGAAGTACGCCAGGAGAAAAATCGGCAGTGCGGCTGCCACACGCCACGGCTTCGGGTCCCAAGCCACCGCCATGCCCCAGAAACACAGCCCCAGGCTCAGGTAGAAATCGAAGAAACCCATGCGGAAGACCCAGCCGTATGCCAGCATGGCGATCGACGGCATCAGGTACCAGGCCCGCTTGCCCGAGACCACCGACACGAATGCGAAGGCTCCCCAGGCGAAGGTCAAAACGGCGATGGAAACCGAGATGCGTTGCGCCGCCTCCGGACCCAGGGCCCGGAACAACCCGCGCAGGATGAAGTCGAAGAGGACATTGGTCCATCGGCTGGCGATCTCGAGTCCCTGCGCACGCCCGCCTTCGAGCAGGCCCGAGAGCCACCCGTTGTAGATCAGGTTGGAAAGATCGCCCGCCTGCAACCGCGGCTGCCAGTAGCAGGGCGCCAGCAGCAGGAGCGAAGCCAGGGCATAGGCCTTCCGTCCGGATACGCCGGCAAGCCAGTCTCTTGCTCCCATCAACTCCTCCTCAGACCCACGCCCGCCACCGTGGCGGGCAAGACAAAGGGCGTCGCCACATCGGCGATATTCTCGCCGGTCTGCCGGATATTCTGTTCCAGCATGTGGGAGTTCGCTTCTCCCGAGGCCAGCCGCAGATAGCCGATCTGGTACGGATCGATCTGCATGATCCGGCAGCACGTCGCATCCACCGCCACCGGGTCATGCCCGGCTACCAGGACCCCCACGGGCTTGGGGACGCCTTGGATGGGCCCGTCGCCTTCCATCCCGACGATCCCGTCGACAATGGCAAACTGCCTCGGAAAAGCCGCATGCAGGTCGGCAATGCATTCTTCGATGCCGGCCCAATGAAGCGGGTTCTTCGGCCACCCGTAAACACCGCTGGGCACCACTCCGAAAAGGTTCTTCATCGCCAGCGTGGCGCCCGTCCAGTGATGCGTCTTCATCTTGGGCATGGAGACCAGCAGATCGGCGCCCAAGACCGTGTCGGGAAGATAGAGTTTCTCCAGGCGTGAGAACTGCCGGCTGGGACGTATGCGAGTGACGTCGTCCAGGTTGAGGTCTACGAAGAGGTCCTCGAAATGCGGAACGATCTGGAAATACCCGGCGGCGTCTGCCAGGTCCAGCGTGTTCCGCCGGTGACCCGGCCCTTCCCCGATCCGGACGCTGGATGCGCCCATGGCCTGAAACGCTTCCCAGGCGGCGTGGACCAGAATCGGGTGGGTATTGATGCTGCTCTGCGGCTCGAATTCCACCAGGTTGGGCTTGAGCACCACGGTGCGGCCGCGCACATCCACCCGGTGATCTTCGAGAATGCGCCGCATGGTTTCGTAAATCCGCTGGTCGTACGCGGGCGCGCGGACAATCGAAACCGTGGACGGAACCATGGGCACGCTCTTGCCGCAGCCGGCAAGCATGGCGGCGCTTCCCGCTGCGGCCAACCACTCGCGCCTGGTGAATTTCGTTTCCATGAATCGATTTCTCAAAAAACGGCTCAGCCCAATAACCCCTCAACCCCAAAAGAACTCGCGCCCTCTCGGGCCGCCGCCCACAAGCAGAGCGAGCGATGCCTCGGGAAGGGTGCGATAGGCCAACCGGGGGGGCGGACAGAAGCCCTCTGGCAACCGTCCATGGGTCAGCAGGCCAAGCCGCAGCCAGTTCAACGCGTCCGCCGAGCGGCACTCGTCGAGAAAGCCCCTGGCCACCGCCAGGGCGCGATCGACCTTGGGGCCCACCACTCCCCGCAGAGCCGCCAGCGCCATTCCCGTGGTTTCGGGGTAGGGACGCGATTCGTACCCCGCGGCACGCGACGACCCGTGATTCCAGCCGCCTTCCCCGCACATGCGGGCCAGCAGGAACCGGCGGCCGCTTTCGATGCGCTTCTGAATCTCCGGCGATGGCCTGCGCCGGGACTCTTTCTCGAGCGCCAGAATGGCTAGCGAGGTCGGCCCCACCCACGCGGCGGCGCCCGGCACCCAGGGCCACCCTGCGAACTGCTGGTCGGCCGGCCTCGAATTTCCGAGAAGCCACTGGCGCAGCCGATAGTCGAAACTGGACTCTTTGCCGCAGGTCGCCAACAGCCACGCGATGGCGCGCGCGTGGACCGCGGGCCCCAAATCTGCGGGAGGCAGCAAGGCAACCACTGCGGTCACCCACGTGCTCTCGTCGATGCCGATCTGCGGCGGCCAACCCCCGTCCGGCCGCTCCGCCGACCGAATCCATTCGAGGCCTTTGCGCGCGGCTCCGGTCTCCCCTGCCGCAAGCAAGGCCAGCGCCGCGTACGCCGTCGGCTCGGTCCACGAGCGTCCTCGAACATTCGCTCTGAGCGAGCGACCCGCGCCCGGCTCACGCTTCTCACCAATGTTCCGTTGCGGAGTCGTGGCGCAGGCACTCATGCCGGGGTGCCCTCTGGGCCCGTCGGCACTCATGCCGACGCTTGCCTTCGATACCGTGTCACCGCCGCGGAAAGGCGTCGAGACGAGTCTCGACGCAGCAGGCACGAGTGCCTGCGCCACATCGGCCGGCGCTGTGCGAGAAATGCGGGTTGGCGAGCAACTCGCGTTTGGCGAGCAACTCGCGTTTGGCGAGCAACTCGCGTTTGGCGAGCAACTCGCGTTTGGCGAGCAATATGGCCATCCGCCATCCGGATTCTGATTGCTGAGGAGGGTATCGATTAACCCGGAAGAGTCGGGCGACATGGAAAAGTCCAGAGACATGGAAAGAAAAGTCCGGGCTGGCGGGAGCATCCGTCACTGCGCGATGTCCCGCGCCAGCCTCTGTCCGGCCGGAATCATCGCACCGGCCGCCTTTTGCGCCGGCGCGATAGCAGCATGACCAGTGTCACACCCGCAGCCAGCCAGATCGATCCCTGAATTGCGAGTTCCATTCTCTACTCCTTAAGGCATGCTCCGGCTGCCGAATGGTACGCCGAAGCCATTCCGACTTCTGACTTCTCCCTTCTTAGTGCTGCGCTCGCCGGCTCCGCCGCCTTTTCAGGAAGACGAACAGGACGCCGCCGGCGCCTAGCCAAATCAGACCTTGCATCAATGTACTCATCGTTTGTTTCTCCTTTACTGACCACCGAGTTGTCTCATCATTGGGAACAGTTGCTTGAACACCTGTAACAGGCCAGGACCTGCCGCGACGATCAGCATCGACGGCAAAATGAAAAAGAAAATCGGGAAAACCAGTTTTACTCCCACTTTCCCGGCCCGCTCTTCGGCTTCCTGCCGCCGCCGCGTGCGCAGGTAGTCCGAATGGGTCCGCAGGGAGTCGCCCATGCTCGTACCGAAGCGGTCGCTCTGAATCAGGATGGCGACCAGCTTCCGCAGCTCCCCTTCGCCGGTTCGTTCGGCCAGGTTGCGCAGGGCGTCGGAACGGCGCTTGCCGGCGCGCATCTCCAGCGTCACCAGCGATAACTCCTCACTGAGTTGTGGGTGGCTGTTCTGTAACTCGCGGGCTACGTGCTGGATCGCCATGTCCAATCCCAGGCCGGCCTCCACCGAAACCACCATCAGGTCCAGCGCATCCGGCAGCGACAGGCGCAGCGTCTCCTGTCGCCGCTTGGCCTTCTTCTCCAGGAACATTTTCGGGAGAACCCATCCCAGGGCGCAGCCGAACACCATCACCACGATGTTGAACATCGGGTTCGGCGGCATTCTGCCCGACATCATCAGGCAAAAAACCAGCATCATCAGCGTGCTGATAATCCGCACGCCGTAGAAGACCGGCATGGCATTATCCGAGCGGAAGCCCGCCCGGATCAGGTGCGCGCGCAGTTCCGCCACTTCCGCTTCCGACGATGGCACCTTCGACCCGAGCTGGTGCAGAAACGTCACCAGGGTGCTCGATTCGCTCTCGCCATCCGCGCCCATCATGGTGCCGAACTGGCCCGTGATCACCGGGGCTCCGAGCTGCTGCTTCAGGTAGCGGCCCTGTTTGTAAAACAGCCGGTAGCTCACCCAGGTCATCAGGACCATCAGCGCCAGGAATGTAAAGGCCGAAAGTAAGATCGGATGTTCCATGTCAAACCGCAGTCTTTGTCAAACTTTGATGTTGATGATCTTCTTGATGCAGATGTTGCCCAGGATCTGCGCTATGACGGCGCCGACGATCAGCTTCTGGCCGTCGGGATCTGCGGCCATGCCTTGCAGGTAACCCGGCGCCACCACCAGCATGCCGACCATCGTGGCAATCGGCAGCACCGTCAGAATGGTGGCCGTCAGCCGGCCGTGCGCGCTGGCGGCCTTCACTTGGCCCTTCAGCCGGAACCGTTCCCGGATGACGTAAGCCAGCCGCTGCAGAATCTCGCTCAGGTTGCCCCCGGTCTGCTTCTGCAGAAGCACCGACGAAGTGAAAAAACGAACGTCCAGCAGGGGCACCCGCTCGGTGAGATTACGCAGAGCCGTATCCAGCGGCGCCCCCAGGTTCTGCTCGTTGAACAGCGCTCGGAATTCCTGGCCGAGCGGGTCGGGGGCCTCTTCGCCCAGCATCTCGAGCGAGATCGTGAAAGCGTGGCCGGCCCGCATGGAACGCGCCAGAAAGTCCAGCGCCTCGGGGAATTGTTCCTCCACCGTGTCCAGCCGCTTCTTGCGCTTTCGGCGGATATAAAGATAGGGCGCCGCCCCCAGCAGCACCGCCAGCACAACCGATACAATGAACCCACCCACGGGCGCCGGCAACACAAAGCCCACCACAAAACCGGCGATCGCCAGAATACCCATGATCGAGACCAGCCGTGTGGACGACCACGTCAGGCCCGCCTGCATGATCTGCACTTGCGCGTGGCGCGCAAAATGCAGCGAAGAAACCAGTTGCTTGAGGCCGCCCGGATTCTCCGGCTCGATCTCCTTCAACAGGCTGGTAATCGCCACCACGGACTCGCCGGCGGCCGTTTGCAGCATGTTGACCATCTGGCTCTTGCGCCGCGCGTCGAAGAACTTCAACCCCACGCTCACGGCCATCAGGATGAGCGCGAAGACTACGATGAAGGAGGCCAGGATTCCAACCATTAACTGATCTCCACCACGGTCTGGAACAACTGCGGCGCGAGCGTGATGCCGCAGGCCTTGAGCCGGTCGTAGAACTTGGGACGGATGCCGGTGGCGCGAAACCGCCCCAGCACCCGGCCGGACTCCGTAATGCCGGTCTTCTCGAACAGGAAGATGTCTTGCAGGGTGATGATGTCCTGTTCCATCCCCACCACCTCGGTGACGTGCGTGATGCGGCGGGTTCCGTCGCTGAAGCGCGCCACTTGCACGAACAGGTTTACAGCCGATGCAATCTGCTGGCGGATCGAGCGAATTCCCATGTTGGCGTTGGCCATCCCCACCATGACCTCCAGACGCCCCAGGCCGTCGCGGGGAGTATTGGCGTGGATGGTGGTCAGCGAACCGTCATGACCGGTATTCATGGCCTGCAGCATGTCCAGCGCTTCGTCCGCGCGAACCTCGCCGACGATAATCCGGTCCGGCCGCATACGGAGAGCGTTGATGACCAGTTGGCGGATGTGAATCGCGCCCGTTCCCTCCACGTTGGCCGGACGGGTTTCCAGGCGCGCCACGTGCGTCTGCTGCAGTTTCAATTCGGCCGCGTCTTCTATGGTCACGATGCGCTCGTCTTCGGGGATGTAGGAGGAGAGCGCGTTGAGCAGCGTGGTCTTGCCGGCGCCGGTTCCTCCGCAGATCAGAATGTTCAGCCGCGCCTTGACGCAGGACTTCAGCAGCTCCAGCATGCCCTCGGTCATGGCCAGTTTGGCCACCAGGTCCTCGCCTTTCAGCCCGTGGCGCCCGAAGCGCCGGATGGAAAGCAAGGGTCCGTCCACCGCCACCGGTGGGATAGCCGCGTTCACGCGCGAGCCGTCCGGCAGGCGCGCATCCACCAGCGGCGACGATTCGTCCACCCGGCGGCCCACCCGCGAGACCACTTTTTCGATGATGCGCAGCAGGTGGGCATCGTCCTTGAACTCCACCGGGGTGCGGTAGAGTTTGCCCCCACGCTCCACGTAGACCAGTTTGGGCGTCGTCACCAGGATGTCGGACACCGTCGGATCCTGCAGCAGGGGCTCCAGCGGGCCGAGGCCGAAGACTTCGTCCAGGATCTCCTCGATGACCCGGTCCTTCTCCACCAGGCTGAGCGGGGTCTTCTCTTCTTCCACCAGCTTGGCCACGGCCGCCCGGATCTCCGCCCGGACTCGTTCGCCCGCCATCGAGGAAAGCGCCTCGAGGTTGATCCGGTCAAGCAGCTTCCGGTGCAGCGTGAATTTCAGTTCCTGATACTCCGGAGTGTACCCCTCGCGGTTGAACAGGCGATTCACCCAGCCGGTTTCCCGGTTCTCGCTCGGCTTCGCAATCGTATCCAGCACTGCAGGCATAGTGTGTCGACCCTTTTTATCCAACTACCTACCATTTAGGAGCCAGGAGTCAGGAGACAGAAGTCAGGAGGCTCGTGGCCTCCGGCTCCTCACCTCTAGTTCCCTCTCAGCGCTCTCTGCCACCTCGGCGCCCTCAAGATTTGACTCTGTCTTCTCCGCGCTTGTCTCCGCGACTCCGCGTCTCCGCGTCAAGTCCTACCCGAACAGCCCGAACTTCTTCTTTCCCGCCTTCTCGTCTTCCAGCCCCGCCAGCTTCACCGCCAGCTTGGCAATCTGTTTCCCCAGATCCGAGCCGTGGTTCAGCATCCGGCCCTCCGCGTACGTCTCGTACAACTCCGGATAATCGTTCGGAACCATGGCAAATATGGGAATCCCCAGCATCTTTTCCAGCTCGCCGGGCGTAATATCCAGGCGCTTCGGCGCACGGTTCAGGACCAGGCGGATCCGCGCCTTCCCGTATCCGCTGTCGAGCAGCGTCTGCACGATCTGCTTCGACTGGTGCAGCGCCGGAACTTCCAGCGTGGTGACCAGGCACACTTCGTCGATTTCTTCCAACGCGGCCATCGCCAGGCGGCTCAATCCGCGCCCCAGGTCCACCAGCGTCCAATCGTAATGCGGCCGCGCGAATGCCAGAACGTGCCGCACCTGGTCGTCCTTGGGCTGCTGCTTGGAGGCCAGCGCCAGGGGCGCCGCCACGATCTCCACGCCCGGAATCCCGTTCGACACCAGGGCCTTCCAATAGGAAATGTCGAGCCGGTGCAGGTTGTTGACCGCGTCCAGTATCGAGTAGACCGCCTTGGTCTTGGTGATAAACCCGACCATCCCGGCATCCAGGTCCAGGTCCGTCAGCAGGACCTTCTGGTTTTGCCGGCCCAGCTCCTGCGCCACGTGACACACGATCGTGGTGGCGCCGCATCCCCCCTTCGCGGAGAGGAAGGCGAAGCTCTTGCCCGCGCCTTTGGCTCCGTCCCGGCGGCGGCTGCGCTCGGCGGAACGCTTCTCCAGCGCCTTCTTGAGCGACTCCTGGAGCGGTGGAAACAGGTATTCGTTCACTCCCGCGCGCAGCGACGACAATATGGTCTGCGCTTCCGCTGAAGTGTTCAGCGCGATGATCATCGGATCCCCGATGGCGCCCCGGATGGATGTTACCAGACCTTCGAGCGGCTCCTTCCAGCCGCTGATATCGATCAGAACCACATCCGGACGCATGCGTTCCAGACGATCCAGAAAATTGCTCAAATCCCCGATGTCCTGGTGCTCGACGATGATGCGGAACGGCAGATCCGCCAGGCAGGACTGCGCCTGCTCCCAGAGATCGCGATTCTCAATCGCCAACCCGATTGTCAACGGGTACATATCGCGTCTCCAGGCCTTAGTACCAACGCAAGACTAACTTCACATCCGGAGCCCGGTGGGGCGGGCTTCAGCCTGCGCGCAGCTTTAGCCCCGCCTCTCCGGAGTTCCCAACACTGCGCAGTTACTCTTGCGCGCTCTCCAAGGGTCACTTGACCACCCCTCCAGGCGCCGGCGGCGGCGCGCCAGGGGCCTGCGGTGTAGTGGGAGGACCACTCAGGTTCGAGCCCGGGTTCACTGACGGCGGATTCGGCTGGAAGTTCACCGGCGTCGCTTCCTTCTTCGGGACGACTTCTTCGAACGGCAGGCTGGTCACCGGAGGCTTCACGGGTACCGGCCCGGTCTTGTCCATCCCCGGTTGCGTCAGCGGGCCTTTGCTGTTCGGAGGCAGAAATGTCTTCGGGAATTGTATTTCCGGAGTCGCCTGGCCCTCCGGGATCGGCCGTACCAGCTCCGGGGTGATGATCACCAGAAGCTCGTTACTGGTGCGGTTGACGTTCTTGGATTGAAATAGCTTGCCCAGCACCGGGATACTTGCAATACCCGGCACCTTCGAAAGATTGTCGGTGGTCTGGTTGTCCAGCAGGCCGGCGATCACAAAGGTCTGGCCGCTGTCCAGTTCCACGTCCGTCTGCACCCGCCGCGAGGAGAGTCCCGGCACCGTGAATCCCTGGATCGTGACCGCGTTGGTGTAATCCAGCGAGCTCACTTCCGGCGCCACCTTCAGCCGGATCGTGCCGCGAGGCGTGATCACCGGAAGAAAGTTCAACCGCACACCGTATTCGCGCCACTGGATGCTGACCGCGCTCGATCCGTTGGCCGAGGGCTGCACCACCGGAAAGGGGAACTCGCCGCCCGCCAGGAAACTGGCCTGTTCGCCCGAAATCGCCAGCACGTTCGGCTCGGCCAGCAGTTGCAGCACATTCTTGTTCTGCAGCGCCTGTATCTCCGCCACCAGGTTGAGGTTGTTGCGGAGCAGCAGAATGTTGATCGCCTGGGGAACGGAAAACTGTCCCGCCTGGTTCGGAAAAAGCGCGTATCCGGTGCCCAGCGAGGACTGCTGATTGAACGCGTTGCTGAAAAGATTCAACCCGGCCGCCAGGCTCGCGGAGCGGTCCAGGGCGGCGAAGCGCACCTTCAGCACGATTTGCTGGGCCACCGGAGGAACATCGACGCGCAACAGGTTGACGGCCTTCCCCAGCGTGGTGGCGATGGACATCGCCCGTTCCCCGGCGGTCACGTCTTTCACCGTGCCGCGCACGAACGCCGTGTCGTTCTCGAAAGTAACGTTGATATCGTCGTCTGGAAAATCGCGCGCCAGTTGCTGGCGCACCGCTTCCAGCCTCGTGCCGCTCAGCCGCACCGTGAGGTCGTACACCAGGCGGGTTCCGTTCTGCTGCCACACGATCAGCGAGGTCTCGCCAGCCGCCGTGCCGTTGATCAGCACCTCTTTCGGATTTACCGCCACCGCCTCGGCCACCGCCCCATTGGCGATGGTCACCCGCGTGATGTTCAACGGACTGTCGATAATCAACGATTTGCCGACCGTGACGATCAGCTTGCCCGGTGCGGCGGCCGTCTCGGACTGCGCCTGGGGTGCGCTGTCGGCCGTGGATACGCCTTGTACCGGAGCCGTGCTCTGCTGCTGCTCCTGCTGTTGCTGCTCCTGGGTGCCGGCGGTAGCCGGCTGGTGGTAAAGGAGCGAACCGCAAGCCCCCATTGCCACAACCACTGCGAGTTCCCCGATTCGTGACACCTATTTACCCTCCCCCGATGTGAATTTCATCTCGCTCTTTTTGGTTCCCGAGATGATCTCCATGGTGAACGCTTCCTTCTTGGGCGGCGGCTCCGCTTTCGCAACGGGAGCCGGCGGGGCCGACCGCGGACGGGGCGCCGCCGGTGGAGCGGGCTCCTTCAGCTTTTCACCCGAGAAAAGATTCGCCAGCGCCGCGCCCGGGGTCTTGGACACTTCGCGATCCAGCGGATTGCGCAAAATGAGCTGGATCTGCGTCTGGCTGGCCGCCAGGCTGAGCATTTCCGCCTGCTCCGGGGTCACCAGCAGGTTCACCACCTGCACCGCGATCGGTTTCCCTTCCGCGTCCTTCTTGAAGTCCTGGCCTGCCGATAAAACCTCGAGGTTCTGCAGCAGCGTCTTGGAGAGCGTCCCTAGGGCCGCCGAGCCTCCCGGCCGGTTGCCCGAGATCAGCACGTCCACGTGCATTCCGGGCACCACGAATCCCGCCACCCCCACCACTTCGTTCACCCGCACGGCTGCCGCGCGCATGCCCTGTGGAATCATGGCCGCCAAACCGCCGCCCGCACCTTTGGGGGCCAGCCGCGAATCGATGATCGGTTCTTTGGCGTAGATCGGCGTCATCACACCCCGGCCGGTCACGTCCTGAACCTTGGTGCTGGCCCCTATGGGGACCGCTCCCGGCCAGTCCGTCATCTTGACATCTTCCTCTTTCAGGACGGTGCCGATTTCGATGTCGCGCGCCGCCAGTACGATCTGTACGCTGGACATCGCCGCCTTGGCGGTCGGCCGGTTGATCAACAACCGGTACAGCAACAGACTGGCGATCGTCGCCACGATGGTCGCAAATGCCAGAACACCGAGAAATCTCTTATTCATAAGTCTTCCCCATCACCTGGCCTGATATTCTGTGCCGCTATTCGCCGCACCGGTTCTCCAAAAGCGAGCCCCGCGGCCAGGGTTCCATCCGTCAAAGAAAATTCCGGGGGGCGCCGGCGCCCCGGGTAGCACAGGCATTTGCCTGCGTTCTTCTCGGTGCCGGAGCCCGAGAAGCAGAGTACCGGCGCCCCCCAAGCGGCCTAGCTGGCCGAGGTTGCAGCGTTGGCGAGCTGCGTGTTGGCAACGGTCCAGATGCTCTTGATGCTGCCGCCGGCGCCAATGAACAGTGCCGCCGAAGCCAGGGCCACAAACGCCATTAGCAGGGTGTACTCAATCAGGTCCTGCCCTTGTTCGTCATTCCAGAAATTACGCACAAACGTCATTGTGTTCGCTCCTAAGTTTTGATTTTTTGGTCTCTTGTGATCGCCTGATCACGTGCCTCGGTTTTCGTGACCTCGCGATCACGGCCTCTTCCGGTGCCGGTTTGAGCAACGGAACTGGATGTGCCCCCCTCCTTTTGGAGAACGTCCTCGTGCGGATCGTTTTTCCCGCGGGACCGGAAGACCAGCGCCACGCCATCGTCGAACACCAGGCGCCAGCGGCTGGACTCCTTGAGCGCGCCGGCCAGCGGCGCGCTGATGGGCAGCAAAATCGTATCGACGCCAAAACGCCCCAGGATCTTCTCCCAGTTGTATTTCACGTTCAGGACGTCTATGTATCTTTCTTCGAAATCGTGGCCGTAGAAATCGCTGCGGCCATCCACGAATACCTTGTGCGAAGGGTAAAGACTCCAGATCAGGTAGTCGCCCCATTCGTCGTCCGTGAAGATCCGCGCGGAAGGATCCCGGCGCAGCGTCTCCAGCACTCCGGTCGGATACCTCTTCGGATCGAACTCCGCGCGGAATCTCTTGGGCGGGTTCGGCGCATACAGCAGTGCCCCCACCAGCGCCAGGCTCATCGCGCTGACCACGCGCCAGCCCCCGGCCGCCGCTTCGGTCCTGCCCGCGCTGGCAGCCAGGCGGTTGAATCTTCGTCCGGCCTTCTGCAGCCACTCCGCTACGTTCCATTCCGGCAGCCGCTCCAGCCACTCCTGGATCGTTCCCGCCACCGGAACCGCCGCGGCCAGGGCGAAGATCTCGATGTTGCGCCCGGCCAGCAGCGCCGCGTGGGCCCACATCCCCAGCAGCAGCGGCTCCGTGAAACGGCCCTTCGACAAGCTCCAGCCGGCCGCCGCCACCGCCAACACCAGCATCATCTCGAAAAAGCGCACTTCCAGATTGTGGAAGTTCGGCGAAAGAAACTCCTGGATGTATTGCGAATTGAACGGGTCGCCCAGGTACGCCCAGATGTGCGTGTGCAGGCGATAAAAATATGGATTGATCAGGCTCGCCGCCAGACACGCCAGCGCGCTGCCGAAATACCGCCCCGCCTTTGCCCAGTGGCACAGGCATTCCTGCCTGTGTGCCGTCCCGTGGCACAGGCATTCCTGCCTGTGTGTCTTTCCGCTGTTCTCCGCGAAGACCAGTTCCAGGACCTCGCCCGCCCCGTAGGCCGCGATCATGAGGATGCCGGTCACGAAGCCCCCGTGAAGGTTGGTCCAAAGCACCGTCGCCACCGGCAGAATCGCCAGGTACGGCACCCCGGCCAGCCGTTCCTTTCCTTCCTTCACATGCTCCAGCGCCGTGTAGAACAGCACCAGGAACAGCAGCGTGAACAGGTGCGGCCGCGCCAGCCAGTGCACTGATGAGGCCACCGCCGCTAGTACCGTGATCAGAATCGCCACGATCAGGTTCGACTTGCCGCGCACCAGCCGGAACAGCAGCGTAAAGGTGAGCGAGAGCAGCAGAACGCTGAACAACACCACCCCGCGCAGGCCGCCATGCCCGTTGAGCCAGGCGAAAACCACGTCCGACAGCCATTCCCATGCGTACCAGGGATCGCCCGGCTTCGAGTACGAGAAAATGTCCCGCACCGGAACCGCGTGATGGGCCATAATCCACTCACCCGTCCGGATGTGCCACCCCGTGTCGCAGTCCGACAGCAGCGTTCGCGCCCCGTTCATGTGGCCGAACAGAAGCGCGATCGGCGCCAGGAACGCCAGGTCCCCAAAGGAGGGCCACAGCTTGAGGAAGAGCGGAGCTGATTGCGTTCTCATAGCTCAGGCCGCCTTCCCCGCGGAGCGGAATACCACCGCCACGCCATCGTCGAACACCACGCGCCACCGGGTGGACTCCTTCAACGCGCCGGCCAGCGGCGCGTTGACCGGCAGCAGAATCGTGTTGACCCCGTAGCCGCCCAGAGTCTGTTCCCAGTCGTATTTCACGTTGAGCACGTCGTTCAGACGCTGGTAAAAATCGCCGCCGTAGAAATCGGCCCGGCCGTCGACAAACACCTTCTGCGACGGATACAGGCTCCAGATCAGGTAGTCGCCCCATTCGTCACCGGTGAAGATCCGGGCGGATGGATCGCCGCGCAGGGTCGCCAGCGCCCCAGCCGGGTACCGGTCCGGATCGAATTCCGCGCGAAACGCCTTGGGCGGATTCGGCGCCCAGATCACTGCCGCCACCAGCAGCACGGCGAACACGCTGGCCAGGTGCCAACGGCCCGCGGCTTCCGTCTCGCCCGTGCTGGCCGCCAGCCGATTAAACTTTTCTCCCGCCGTACGGACCCAACCGGCCACCTTCCAACGCGGCAACTCGTCCAACCACTCCTGGATGCTTCTCCCCACCGGAACCGCCGCAATCACCGCAAAGATCGCAATATTGCGCTGCGCCAGCAGTGCGGCGTGCCCCCATAGCAGCAGGAGCAGCGGCTCGGTGAAGCGGCCTTTGGAAAAATTCCAGTAGATCGTGGCCGCGGCCAGCACCAGCATCGCCTCCAAGGGCACCGCCGTGGGTCCGTGGAAGTTCGGCGAGAGATACTCCTCCACGTGCTGCCAGTTCGCCTGAGCGCCTAGGTAGGAGGTGACGTGCCTGAGCAACCGGTACGTATAAGGATTGATCAGGCTGGCCGCCAAACCCGCCGCGGCCGCCCCGAAATACCACCGCGCCCGGAGCCATCCGGCCCGGAGCCCTTCGGCGCGGGATCCGTTTCGATCGCCCAGGAGTACGATCTGCAATATCTCTCCCACCCCGAATACTGCGATCGTCAGGATGCCGACAAAAAAGCCTTGGTGGATGTTGGCCCAGAGAACGATGCCGGCCGGCAGAACGGCCAGGTAGCGGATTCCGGCCGGACGCGTCTGCCCTGGATTGACTCGCTGGTTCAGTTCGGCGAACCGTTCGAGCGCGGCGTAGAACAGAACCGCCAACAGCATGGTGAACAGGTGCGGTCTCGCCAACCAGTGAATGGAAGAGGCTCCCGCCGCCAATACCGTGACCAGAATCGCCACGATGGGGCTCGACTGTCCGCGAACCAAATGATACAGCAGCGTGAAAATCGCCGAGATCAGCAGAATGCTGAAAAGCACCACCGCGCGCAGTCCCCCCGCCGCATTGAGCCACGCGTAACCTACATCCGCCAGCCACGACCACGCAGCCCACGGACCCCCCGGCTTGGAAAACGAGAATACATCGTGAAGCGGAATCTGATGGTTCGCAACGATCCATTCGCCCCCACGGATGTGCCACCCCGTGTCGCAGTCTCCCAGCAGCGCCTGGGCGCCGTTCATGCGCCCGAACAGCAGCGCCATCGGCATCAGGAACGCGAAGTCCGTGAACGAGGGCAACAGCTTCAGGATGATAGTGGCACAGGCATTCTTGCCTGTGTTGGTAGTGGCACAGGCATTCTTGCCTGTGTTGGTTCGAGGAAATGGAGACCGTTGCGCTTCCATATGATTCCTCAGGCCATCCACGTATTCGCGACCGGCTGCAACGCTTCCAGCGCGCGAATTCGATCGTGAAATGAGCGAAAATCCATGTAATTCACTTGCAGGGCCACCCGCGGGCATTCCGGATCCGTCTGCGACACCCGGATCACCGTGCCCTGGCAGTGAATACATTTCTGGCCGAATCCGTGATTGGCCGGCAGTTCCACCTCCACCGTCACAATCTGTCCGACCGCGGGCACCGGCAGCGCTGCGCCTTCCGCGCGCCACGCCAACAGGATCCCGCTTCTGCTGATGTTTTCTGTGCAAATCGCACTGCGCACCCACAGCGCGGGCGAAGTCACGTGGCACCGGAGCTTGATCTCGATTCGCGGGCTCTCTCGCCGGTTGATGTTTTTCATT
>Ga0209415_10008550_pt1 | contig 17742 bp, 11 predicted proteins | sample PeaSoiSIISIP2007_FD_187696 | JGI IMG/M metagenome (GOLD analysis project Ga0209415, IMG submission 187696) | Peat soil microbial communities from Weissenstadt, Germany - SII-SIP-2007 (SPAdes) (version 2) | ecosystem: Environmental > Terrestrial > Soil > Wetlands > Peat | place: Germany... | reverse complement strand
CGCCGGGAGTTCGTGCTCGCGGGCGACGAGCCGCCGCGGCTGCTGTCCGCGCCCGAGCAGCTGCTCGAGGTGCGCCGCATGCTGCGCGGCGAGGCCCAGGACGGCGGCGCCCGCTGGCCCGAGGCCCTGCGGCCGGCCCTGGCCGTCCGGGGGTTCGCCGAGGAGGTCCGCGACCTGCTGCTGCGCGCGGCCGAGCGCGGTCTGGACGGCCGGGGGCTGGGCCAGCTCGGCAAGCTGCGCGGCCGCGACGACTGGGTGGCCGCCGCGGCGTTCCTGGACCGGTACGCGGCCCGTTTCGACCTCGCCCCGGTCCCGGCCTACGACTACGCGGAGATCGTCCGCATCGCCGCCGCCCTGCTCACCCGCGAGGAGATCAGGCAGCGCGAGCGCGCCGCGTACGACGTGGTGTTCGTCGATGAGTACCAGGACAGCGACCCGGCGCAGGAGTCGCTGCTGCTCGCGCTGGCCGGCGACGGCCGCGAGCTGATCGCGGTCGGCGACCCGGATCAGTCCATCTACGAGTTCCGCGGCGCCGACGTGCGCGCGCTCACCGAGTTCCCCGAGCGGTTCCGCACCGCGGCCGGCCGGCCCGCGCCCGTCGTCCCGCTGCAAACCTGCCGCCGCAGCGGCCCGGTCCTGCTCGCCGCGTCCCGCCGGGTGGCCCGGCGGCTGCCTCGCGGGCTCGTCGGCCACCGGGACCTGATCGCCGGGAACCCCGCGCCGGGCGAGATCCGCATCCTCATCGCGGACAGCTCGACCCAGGAGGCGGCCCTGGTCGCCGACACGCTGCGCCGTGCGCACCTGGCCGACGGCGTGCCCTGGTCCTCGATGGCGGTCCTGGTCCGTTCCGCGGCCCGGCAGGTGCCGCTGCTGCGCCGCGCGCTGACCGCGGCCGGGGTCCCGGTCACCGTGGCCGGCGACGAGCTGCCGCTCACCGACGAGCCGGGCACCCGGCCGCTGCTCATGCTGCTGCGCTGCGCGCTGCGCCCGGCTCTGCTCGACGACCAGACCGCCGCCGAGCTGCTGTGCGGTCCGCTCGGCGGCACCGACGCCCTCGGCCTGCGCCGGCTGCGCCGGTCCCTCGGGCTGCTGGCCGAGGCCGGGGGCGACCGGGCCGGGGGAGGCGGCGGTGACCTGCTCGCCGAGGCCCTGCTCGACCCGCGGGACCTGGCCACGCTCCCGGACAGCGTGGCAGGCCCGGCCCGGCGGGTCGCCGGGCTGCTCACGGTGGCCAGGGCCGCCATCAGGGCCGGCGGAAACGCCGAGGACGTGCTCTGGGCCATCTGGGACGCCTCCGGGCTGGCGCCGCAGTGGCAGCAGGCATCCGCGGCGGGAGGCGCGGCCGGCGCGGCCGCGGACCGGGACCTCGACGCCGTACTGGCCCTGTTCGACAAGGCCGCGCACTTCGCCGACACCATGCCGCCCGGCTCACCGGGCCTGTTCGCCGACAGCCTGGCCGGACAGGAGATCGTCGGCGACACGCTGGCCGAGCGCGCCGTCCGCGACGACTGCGTCCGGGTGCTGACCGCGCACCGGTCCAAGGGCCTGGAGTGGGATCTGGTGGTGGTCGCGGGCGTCCAGGAGGAGACCTGGCCGGACCTGCGGCTGCGCGGGTCGGTGCTCGGCGCGGGGGAGCTCGCCGAGGCGGTATACCTCGGCCTCTCCGAGGCGGGGCACCAAGGGGTGGACGCCGCGATCCTGGCCGCCAAGCTGCTCGCCGAGGAACGCCGGCTGTTCTACGTGGCGGTCACCCGGGCGCGGCGGCTGCTGGTGGTCACGGCCGCGGGCGGCGAGGACAGCGACCTGCGGCCTTCCCGGTTCCTGACCGAGCTGGCCGGCGACGACGTGCCGGTCGAGCGGATCGGCGGCGGGCACGGGGCGCACCGCTGGCTGTCCATGCCCGCCCTGGTCGCCGACCTGCGCCGGGCCGCCGCCGAGACCGGCCGCCCCCTCGCGGTCCGCCAGGCCGCCGCGGCCCAGCTGGCCCGGCTCGCCGCCGCCGGGGTCCGCGCCGCCCACCCGCGGGACTGGTACGCGCTGACCGAGCTGTCCGACGCCGGCGCGATCGTGGCCGGCGGCGAGGCCGTGCGGCTGTCCCCGTCCCAGGTCGAGTCGTTCACCCGGTGCGGCCTGCGCTGGCTGCTGGAGGCCGCGGTCGGCGCCGGGCGATCAGACGTCCTGCGCCACCTGGGCACGGTCATTCACGCCGCCGCCGTGCTGGCCGCCACGGGGGCGACCGAGCAGCAGGTGGCGGACCGGATCGACGAGATCTGGCACCACCTGGACTTCGGCAGCGCCTGGTACAGCGCCAAGCAGCGGTCCCTGGCCGAGCGCATGGTCCGCAAGTTCCTCGACTGGCACGCCGCCAACCCCCGCGCTCTCGTCGCGGTCGAGCAGGCCCTCAAGGTCCGCATCGGCCAGGTGGAGATCACCGGCCGGGTCGACCGGCTGGAATCCGACGACCGGGGCCGCGCGGTGGTCGTCGACCTGAAGACCGGGGCCAGCGCGCCGCGCGAGGAGGAACTCGGCCGGCACCCTCAGCTCGGCGTGTACCAGCTGGCCGTGCTGCTCGGCGCGTTCGAGCAGTTCGGCCTGTCCGAGCCGGGCGGCGCGGAGCTCGTCCAGGTCGGCAAGGCCGGCCTGACCGCCCGGGTCAAGGTGCAGCGGCAGGACGCGCTGGCCGACGACCCCGAGCCGGGCTGGGCCAAGGACCTGGTGGAGACCGTCGCGGCCGGCATGGCCGGCCCGGTCTTCACCGCGCGGGTCAACCCCGGCTGCCGCACCTGCCCGGTCGCCTCGTGCTGCCCGGTCAACCCCGAGGGCGAGCAGGTCACGCGCTGAGGGGCCGCAGGATGGCCCGGGCCGGCGATCTCGAAGGGGTGCTCGATCTCGATCACCCTGGCCTCGCCCATCGTCGCGGTCAGCGGCATCTCATCCAGCCCGGGCGCCTCGTGAATGAAGTGCACCGGACCGTCCATATGCGTGCCGGTGTGCACCCCCATGGCGAGGTGGGAGACGTCATTGAGACCTCCCGCCCATCACACCCTGCCCGGCCGTCATGACCCCTGGTCTCATCCACGGCGGATGATTGTCGGCGCGCCCGCGGCGTGCAGAATTCGGCGGGAGTCAGGAGCCAGAATGAACTATCTCGAATCTCTGGACGCCGCCTTCATCATCGACACGTTCCTGCTGCTCCTGATCGGGATCGGGCCCAAGATCGCGCTGGTGCCCTTTCTCGCGGTCACCGCGGGCATGCCAGAGGCGGTCAAGCGCCGGGTGCTGCGCAAGATGGTGGTCACCGCCGCCGCGGTCGCCGCGGTCCTGCTGGTCCTCGGCGGCCTGCTGACCAGGCTGCTGCACTTCTCGCCGGGCGCACTGGGCGTGGCCAGCGGGATCATCCTGCTGATCATCGCGGTCACCATGGTGCTCGGCCAGCAGAACGGCGACGGTGAGGCTCACTCGTTCAGCGACCGGGATCCGATGCAGGTCGCCGCCACCCCGCTGGCCGTGCCCTACCTGCTCAACCCGGCCGGGATCGTCGTCCTGGTCACCCTGTCCGCCGAGGCGGACAGCGTGGCCGTGCTCGCGGTCGCCGTCGGGGTGCTCGCGGTGGTGCTCGCGCTCGACGTCGCGGTGTTCCGCTGGGCCGTGCAGGTCAGCAGCAAGCTGGACGCCGGCCGGATGCTGGTGACCGAGAAGGTGTTCGGCTTCCTGCTCGCCGCACTCGCCGTCCAGCTGGCCCTGAACGGGCTGTCCGACGTCGGCGTGATCCACCTGTCCATCGGCCACTGACCGCGGGAGGACGAGGCGATGGCGGCGGAGACAGGCGGGCGTCCGCGGCGGCCGGGGACTGGGCGGCCGGGCGCGGGTACGTGCTGCGGGATGTGTCCTTCGAGGGATCGGATCTGCACGTCACGATCGAGGGCTCTGGCCCGGTGCCGTCGAGCTCTCAGCTCCTCGGCGAGTTGCGTGGCCGGCTGCCCTCGGGCATGCCGGTGGTGGTGAACACCGTCACCGGCGCCCTGGTCCTGATCGGCCGCGTGCCCTCGTAGCTCATCCCCGATGGGTGATGCCCCCGGTGGCTGGGCTGGCGACAGTAGCAGCGGAGCCAAGGCGCTTGAGGTCACCGGGAGAGGATATGAAGGCCGTCGCGGTGTTTCCCGGATCTCAGCAGGTCAAGATCATCGAGCAGGAGGTTCCCCGGCTCTTCGAGCCCGACCAGGTCCTGATGCGGATGCTGGACGTCGGCATCTGCGGCACCGACAAGGAGATCTGCTCCTTCGAGTACGGCACTCCGCCGGCCGGGGATGATCACCTGGTCATCGGCCACGAATCGCTGGCCGAGATCGTGCAGGCGGGCCCGGCCGTGGCGCGGTTCCAGGCGGGAGACCTGGTGGTGCCGTCGGTGCGCCGCCCCTGCCCCCACCGCGGCTGCCTGGCCTGCCGTTCGGGACACCAGGACTACTGCTACACCGGGGATTTCCGCGAGCGCGGCATCAAGGAAGCCCACGGCTACATGACCGAGTACGTCGTCGACCGCGAGCGGTACCTGAACCTGGTGCCGCCCGATCTGCGGGAGATCGCGGTGCTGGCCGAGCCGCTGACCATCGCGGAGAAGGCGCTCGCGCAGATTTTCTGGATGATGCAGCATCGCCCGCCCTGGCTCGATCCGCAGGCACCCCACCAGGAGCGCGGCCGGGGGCTTTCGGCGCTGGTGCTCGGTATCGGGCCGGTCGGGCTGCTCGGGGCGATGACGCTGGCCACGGCCGGCTTCACCACCTACGTCTACTCACGCGAGCTGCCTCCCAGCCCGCGGATCGACCTGGTCACCGCCATCGGGGCGACCTACGTCTCCTCCCAGACCGTGACGTTCCCCGACCTGGCCGCGCAGATGGGCAACATCGACCTGGTCTACGAGGCGGTCGGGCACTCCCACTTCGCCCTGCAGGCGTTGCAGGTACTGGGCACCAATGGCATCTTCGTGCTGACCGGCGTCCCCGGCCTGCAGGCGTTCGTCGAGGCCGATCCGGCTCGCCTCATGCGGGACATGGTGCTGAAGAACCAGGTGCTGCTGGGCACGGTCAACGCCGGGCCCGACGCCTTCGCATCCGCGCTGCGGGATCTGGATGCCTTCCGGCGGCGCTGGCCAGAAGTGGTCCGGACCCTCATCGCCGGGCGCAACCCGCCGGAGCAGGCACCGGACCTGATCCTGGGCAGGCCCACCGGCATCAAGAGCGTGATCGCCTTTGACGCCCCCGCGTGAGGCGCGCCGCGGGGCAGGATCGTTCAGGGCATGACAGCACCTCGCGTCGCAGAGAGCCTGGTGGCAACGGCTCAGGACGCTATCGTGGCCGTCCCAGCCGGGCCATCACCCGCGGTGGGTGAGACACCCGGCCGCGGGCCGCCGGTCAGTCTTCAGGCCCAAGGTAGCTCCAGACCTGCGGGAAGCGCCCGATGCCGAGAGCCCGGCAGATCTTCTGGGCGGCCATGCAGACGGCCTCGGTGAAGGTGGGGAACGCCAGCTGGAGTTCGGCGACTTGCTCGACGGTCAGGCCGGCGGCCATGCACGCGGCGACCGTTTGCACGGTCTCGGCGGAGTACTCGCCGAGCACGTGAGCGCCGAGAATGGTGTGCGCCCGGCGGTCCGCGATCAGCTTGCAGAAGCCGTCGGGGCGGCCGTCGGCGACGGGCCGGAGCAGGTCGTCATAGCGGGCGATACCGACTATCACTTCGTGCTGCTGCGCGGCCTGGGCCTCGGTCAGGCCCACCCTTCCGTATTCGGGGTCGGTGAAGCTGCCGCTCGGGACCACGTCGTAGGTGGCCTGCCTGGTGGCTCCGCGGATGGCGTTCATGGCCGCGATCCGGCCTTCCATTCTGGCGGTCTGCACGACCATGGACCGGCCGTTGACGTCGCCGGCGGCGAAAATGTGCTCCACGTTGGTGCGCAGGTAGTCATCGACTGGGATCGCGCCCGGCGTGGCGTGCACCCCGGCGGCCGCCAGGGCCAGGTGGCTGAGGCTGGCGGGCCAGCCGACGGCGAAGAACACGGCGTCGGCGATCAGGTGAGCAGATGCCGGGCCGCTGCGGTAGTCGACGCGGATGGCACCGCCGTCGGCGCCGAGCGACTCAACCAGCGTGTCCGTGTGCACGTTCATGTTCTGGGCGCGGAAGGCGCGGCCAAGTTCGGCCGAAACGCTGGCATCGGCGGCGGGTATGAGCACAGGCCCGGCTTCGAACAAGCTGACCGCGGCGCCGAGGTCGTCGAAAATGGACGCGATCTGGCAGCCGGTGTCGGCGCCGCCGACGACCGCGACCCGGCGGGGAAAGCTGTCCAGGGACGGGATGTCCTCGTAGGTGAGCGCGAGGTCGGCGCCGGGGATCCGGAGCCGGCCGGCGTGCCCGCCGACGGCCAGGATGATGCGGTCCGCGGACCAGGTGCGCCCCCCGTCGGCGGCGAGGGTGTGCGGGTCGGCGAAGCCGACCGGCCCGAGGTCCTCCAGCAGGTCGATCCCCTGCCTGCGGAGATGGCCGGCCATGTCCTTCTTGTCATGGGCGTAGCGGGCCACCCGTTCGCTGTTGGCCACCACCGCGGGAAGGTTCGGGACCGGCGGCGGGCCCTCCAGGCCGAAGGTGGCCCAGGAGGACCAGTCGCGCGCCAGCCGGGCCGCGCGCGCCAGCGTTCGCACCGGCGCCGGGCCGCGGTTGAGGCTGGTGCCGCCCACCTGACCCGCCTCGAGCAGGGTCACCGGCGCGCCGAGCTCGCGGGCCTGGAGGGCGGCGGTGACCCCAGCCGGCCCCCCGCCCACGACCAGCAGGCTGATGTCAGAGCTCATAGCCGGATCCGGACGGGCCCGTCGTTTCGGCGCTGAGCTGCTCGTCCGCCCTGATCAGGTGCATGACGGCGTTGATCAGCGCCAGATGAGAGAAGGCTTGCGGGAAGTTCCCGAGGTGGCGCCCGGAATGCGATCGGCGTGAGTCATGGCGCCACGGTCCGACCAGCAGGACGTCACGGACCACGGCCCAGCCTGCCGGGGTGGCCCACGTCGTCTCCAGCACCATCGTCCCGGGCAGATAGCGCCGGCCGGCCGGCACGCTGACGTCCGCCGGCCCCAGCCGGAACGACCCGGCGCCCCGGTCCAGGACCGTGGCGAAAACGCTCGGGCTGTCCATCCGGGGCAGGCACATCCATTCCACCGCGCCGCTGGCCGCGATCAGCGCGGATACCTCGCAATCGGACAAGAACCCATACTCCGCGATCGGCGGGAACGGGCTTCCGCGCACCGTCGACCGGCTCGACCGCCGGCTCCTGGTCAATTCTTCAGGCACAGCACCTTAGTCTCAGCCCGGCCCCGGGACGGCGGAATCACCCGGCCGGGGTGATGCACGCCGCCGCGGGCCGGCGCCACCCTGGCTGGCGTGAACGGGTGGCCGGAAAGGCCGGTGATCTACGAGGTCAACACCGCCATCTGGCTGGCTGACCTGTCGCGGGCCGCCGGGCGGCGGGTGACGCTGGCCGATGTGCCGACGTCGGCCTGGGACGACGTCACGCCGGCCGGCACCGACGCGGTGTGGCTGATGGGCGTGTGGGAACGCAGCCCGGCCGGCCTTGAGCTGGCGAACGCCAACGCCGGGCTGCAGGCCTCGTTCCGCGAGGCGCTGCCCGACCTGCGCCCTGACGACGTGATCGGATCGCCGTACTGTGTGCGCCGGTACGTCGTCGACGATTCGTTCGGCGGCCCCCGGGCCCTGGCCGAGGCTCGCGCCACGCTGGCCGCCCGCGGCGTCCGGCTGCTCCTGGACTACGTGCCCAACCACGTCGCGCCCGACCATCCCTGGGTGACGAGCCGCCCGGAACTGTTCGTCAGGGGCGACGAGTCCGACATCGAAGCCGAACCGGCGTCCTGCGTACGGGCCGCCGGGCACATCCTGGCCCACGGCCGCGACCCGTACTTCCCGCCGTGGCCCGATGTCGTGCAGCTGGACGCGTTCTCACCCGCCCTGCGCGCGGCGACCGCGCATACCCTGACGGACATCGCCGCGCAGTGCGACGGGATCCGCTGCGACATGGCCATGCTGATGACCAATCAGGTCTTCGCCATGACCTGGGCCGGCCGGACCGGCCGGGAGCCGGGCGAGGAGTTCTGGCCGGCCGTCATCGCCGGCCTGCGCAGCCGGTACCCGCGGACCGTGCTCGTCGCCGAGGCCTACTGGGATACCGAGTGGACCCTTCAGCAGCAGGGCTTCGACTTCTGCTACGACAAGCGGCTCTACGACCGGATCCTGGGCCGGGACGTGTCCGCAGTCCGTGATCACCTGCGCGCCGACCTGGCCTACCAGTCACGGCTCGTCCGCTTCCTGGAGAACCACGACGAGCCGCGGATCGCGGACGAGCTGCCCGGCGACGCCGAACGGGCCGCGGCGGTGGCCATCGCGACCCTCCCGGGTGCCACCTTGTGGCACGAGGGGCAGTTCGAGGGCCGGCGGGTGCGCCCGCCGGTCTTCCTGTCGCGCCGGCCCGGCGAGCCACCCGACGCCAGCCTGGCTGGCTGGTACCGGCGGCTGCTGGCCACCGTCGCCAGCCACCAGGTCCGGGCGGGCGCCTGGCTGCTGCTCGAGGTCAGCGGCTGGCCCGACAACGATTCCTGCTGTAACCTGCTCGCCTGGTCGTGGTCCGCCGACGCCGCCGCCGGCGTCGGCGAGACCGGCACCGCCGCCAGCCGGCACCTGGTGGTGGTCAACTTCTCCGCCGAGCCCGCCGAGGGGCGGGTCGGGCTCGGCTGGACCGACCTGCGCGGCCGCGGCTGGACTCTCACCGACCTGCTCGATGACCGCGTATTCGAGTGGAGCGGCGACGAGCTGGCCGGCCAAGGGCTGTTCGTCGCCCTGCCGCCGTGGGGCTGCCACCTGCTCGCCATGCGCTGACGTCGCGCGTCACCCTCGCCGGGTGAGGTGCCCGGCCGCGCCGCGGGAGAGGATCGTGGATGCCGTGCCCAGGGGATAAGGATCGAGGAGGCCATGCCACCCGAAGAGCAAGAAACGCCGGTGGAGTTCATCGCGGCCAGCGCCTGGCAGACCACGCTCTTCCTGGGCGTCGTGACGGTGATAATCGGGCTGATCGTGAGCTTTCGTCCGTCAGGCTCGCTCAACGTGATCGCCGTCCTGCTCGGCATCCTCATGATCATCTCGGGGATCTTCCACCTGATACGGGTGTTCGACGGCGCTGAGCAGCATCGCGTCTGGCTGGGTATCGCCGGGCTCCTGTACGTCGTCATCGGCGTGATACTGATCCGCCACCTGCACCTCACCGTGGCCCTCATCGGCCTGATCGTCGGCCTGACCTGGATCGTCCAGGGACTGTCCGCTCTGTCCGGCGGCGTCGCGGGCTCCCGTGAGGGGCGTGGCTGGTGGATCTTCTTTGGCATCGTCAGCCTGATTGCCGGGATCGTCGTGGTGTCGGCCCCGGTCTCGTCCGTCACGGTGCTCGCCGTCCTGCTGGGGATCTGGTTCATCGTCATGGGCTTGTTCGAGGTCATCGCGGCCTTCATCATCCGCCGGGCCGTTTCGGCGCCGCCCCCCTCACAGCGGTTCACCGGCGAGGAAGCAGCAACGCGGTAACGAGGCCCGCCACCGTGATCGGCAGGAGCATCACATGGACAGCACGAACGACTTGGTTCCGCCGGCCGTGCCCGATGGGTCTGCGCCATCGCCTGCTCTGCCCGATCCGGCCTCGCTGACGGCCGAGGAGCGGCGCCTGCGGGAGGCTAGGGAGGGGGTTCAGTGGCGGGCCTGGGGACCGTATCTCAGTGAGCGCCAGTGGGGGACGGTCCGGGAAGACTACAGCGACAACGAAGACGCCTGGTCGTATTTCAGCCATGATCAGGCGCGGTCTCGGGCGTACCGGTGGGGTGAGGACGGCATCGCCGGGATCAGCGACGACAAGCAGCGGCTGTGCCTGGCTCTCGCGCTGTGGAACGAGCGGGATCCGATCGTGAAGGAGCGCCTGTTCGGCTTGACCAATGCCGAGGGCAACCATGGTGAGGACGTGAAGGAGTACTACTTCTACGTCGATAACCTGCCGACGCACAGCTACCAGCGCTACCTCTACAAGTACCCGCAGGCCGAGTTCCCCTACGGCGAGCTGGTGGCGGTGAACCGGGCCCGGTCCACGCATGAAATGGAGTACGAGCTCATCGACACGGGCGTCTTTGACGACGGCCGTTATTTCGACGTCGAGGTGGAGCACGCCAAGGCCGGTCCCGAAGACATCCTCTGCCGCGTCACCGTGCACAATCGCTCGTCCGAGGACGCGGCGCTGCACGTGCTGCCCACGCTGTGGTTCCGCAACGTATGGTCATGGGAAAAAGGTGAGCCCAAACCCCGGCTCGCTCGCGTCGAGGCGGCCCATCCGGTCGTCCGGGCCGAGCACCATAAGGTTGGCGTTTTCTACCTCTACGCCGAGCCGGAAGCGGCCCTGCTGTTCTGTGAGAACGAAACGAACATGGCGCGCGTATTCGGCGCCGAGCCCGCGACGCCCTTCCCCAAGGACGGCATAGGCGACCACCTCCTGCACGGCCTGGACACCGTGAATCCCGACGGCGAGGGGACCAAGGTGGCGGCTCACGTCCGGCTGGTCGTGCCATCCGGCGGGCAGGCCGCGATGCTGGTCCGGCTCACCCGTGACGGCCCGGAATCCCTGGTGGCGCCGTTCGCCGGTGCGGACGAGCTGATCGCGCGGCGGCGGGCCGAGGCGGACGAGTTCTACGAGGCCATCACGCCCCCGGCGGTGACCGGCGATGCCAAGGCGGTCATGCGCCAGGCGCTGGCCGGGATGCTGTGGTCCAAGCAGTGCTACTACTTCGACGTGGACCGCTGGCTGCGTGAGCGCCACTTCCACCCGCTGCGTTCTCCGGCCCGGCGGGGGACCCGCAACGAGTCGTGGTTCCACATGTTCAACCACGACGTGGTGTCCATGCCGGACAAGTGGGAGTACCCGTGGTACGCCGCCTGGGATCTGGCGTTCCATTGCATTCCGCTGGCCATGGTCGACCCCGACTTCGCGAAAAGCCAGATCGACCTGATGCTCTCCCGGGAATATCTTCACCCCGGGGGCCAGATGCCCGCCTATGAGTGGAACTTCGGCGACGTGAACCCCCCGGTGCACGCCTTCGCGGCTCTGTTCCTGCAGAACCTGGAGGCCGACCTCGGCCAGGTAGACCTGCCGTTCCTCCAGGAGAGCTTCGCGAAATTGCTGCTGAACTTCACCTGGTGGGTGAACCGCAAGGATCCCTCCGGCCACAATGTGTTCGAAGGCGGCTTCCTCGGCCTGGACAACATCGGCGTGTTCGACCGCAGCGCCGCCCTGCCCACCGGCGGGCGGCTGGAGCAGGCGGATGGCACGGCCTGGATGGCGATGTTCAGCCAGAACATGCTCGAACTGGCCCTGGCTCTCCTGCCGTACGACAAGACCTATCAGGAATTCGTGCTCAAGTTCGTCGAGCGCTTCTTCTGGATTGCCGCCGCGGTGGATCCGATCGGCGATCACCCCGACGAGATGTGGGATGAGGAGGACGGCTTCTTCTACGATGTGCTGCGGCTGCCCGACGGCAGCGGGATGCGGATGAAGGTGCGTTCCCTGGTGGGCCTGCTGCCCATCTGCGCCACCACCGTGATCGAGGCCGACCTCCTCGACCGTTATCCGCAGATCACCGAGCAGGCGGCTACCTTCCTCGAGCGCAACCGGGACCTGCTGGTCAATATCGCCGACCCGACCGTGCCCGGCGTCCGGGGCCGGCGGATCCTGTCCCTGGTGAACGAGGACAAGCTGCGCCGCATCCTCGCCCGGATGCTGGACGAGGAGCGCTTCCTCGGCCCGCACGGGATCCGCTCGATCTCGCGCTGGCACCTTGACCATCCCTACACCTTCAACGTCGGCGGGACCGAGTACCGGGTGCAGTACGAGCCGGCCGAGTCGACCACCGGGATGTTCGGCGGCAACTCCAACTGGCGCGGGCCGGTCTGGTTCCCCATCAACCTGCTTCTGATCCGGGCCCTGATCCAGCACTACCGGTACTACGGCAACGACCTGAAGGTCGAGTGCCCAACCGGCTCCGGGAAGATGATGACGCTGTTCGAGGTGGCCCAGGAGCTGTCACGCCGCCTGGCCGGCACCTTCCTGCGCGACAGCGACGGGCGGCGCCCCGTCTACGGCGGGACCAAGCTCTTCCAGGAGGACCCGCACTGGCGTGACAACATCCTGTTCTACGAGTACTACCACGGCGACAACGGGGCCGGGCTCGGTGCCTCCCACCAGACCGGCTGGACCGGCCTGGTGGCCAGGATGATCCAGAGCGTGGGCCAGTTCGACGCGGACTCCGTGCTCGAGGACCACGAATGGCCGATGGCCAGGCCGTACCGGCGGCTGGCCGCCGGACCCGTGCCTGACGTCGCCGCGGCCCGCGAAGCCCGCGGCGCGACCGAGCCATAGTCAGCTCGGTTTATGCCTGTGAGCGATCGTCCCGCAGCCCCGGGCAAGCCCTCCCTGGAGGCCCGGATCGATCGCGAGACGGCGCATCCGCTGGCCTGGAAGACGGTGGTCAAGCGCGCCGCGGTGGTCGCCGTCGCCGGCCTGTCCATCTACCTCGTGTTCCCCGCGATCACCGAAGTGCTCGCGTCCTGGCCGCGTCTGTCGACCCTGCACCCCTGGTGGCTCGCCGCGGCGATCGGGGCCGAGATCGCCCACTTTTCCTGCACGTTCGCGTTGCAGCGCCTGGCCCTGCGGACCAGGGCGTGGTTCCCGGTCATCACGTCCCAGCTGGCCGGCAACGCGATCAGCCTCATCATGCCGGGAGGGGCGGCGCCGGGCGCTGCATTGCAGTTCCGGATGCTGGCGACCAGCGGGCAGGACATGAGCTCGACGGTGGGCGGCCTGGCCGCGTTCTCACTGCTCGGCGTGGGGGGCCTGCTGGCCCTGCCGGTCTTCGCTCTCCCGGTCATCCTGCTGGGCGCGCCGACCAACCGCGGGCTGGTGAACGCGGCGATTCTGGGGGCCATCGGGTTCGTGGTCTTTGCCGCGTTCGGGGCGGTCGTGCTCGCCTACGACGCGCCGCTGCGCTGGGCCGGCCGGGCGGCACAGAAGGTCGCGAACTTGGTCTTGCGCAAACGGCCGCTGGAAGGGCTGGACGAAACCCTCCTCTCGGAGCGCAACAAGATCCGGGCCGTGCTGGGCCAGCAGTGGTGGCAGGCGCTGCTGCTCTCCGCCGGCCGCCTGGCGTTCGACTACCTGTGCCTGCTGTTCGCGTTGCGGGCCACCGGGAGCCACCCCCGTCCGTCGCTGATCCTGGTGGCCTACGCGGTGGCCGGCATCGTCGGGATGATCCCGGCCACCCCGGGCGGTCTCGGGCTGGTGGAAGCGAGCCTGACCGGGCTGCTGGTGCTGGCCCAGGTGAACTCCAGCCAGGCCGTCCTGGCCACCCTCACCTACCGGCTCGCCTCCTACTGGATGCCGCTGTGCGCTGGGCCGATCGCTTACGGCCTGTTCCGGATCCGGTACCGAAACCGCTCGTCACCCTCCCAGGACAGCGTGGCACGGGCGTGAGCGCACCCACCGGCCAGGTAGGGACGCAAACGGCGGTTGCGGGGCTGGCTCAGGCCAGGATCTTGGCCTTCTCGCGGTCGAACTCCTGGGCCGTGATGACCCCGCGGTCGCGCAGGTCGGCGAGCTTGGCCAGCTGGTCGGCCGTGTTCGGCGCACCCGCGGCCTGCTGGATGTAGCGGCGGGCCGCCTCGTCCTGCTGCTGCGCCTCCTGTACGGCGTGCTCGTGCATCTTGCCGCCGCGGGCGATCAGGTAGACCAGGACACCGATCAGCGGGATGAACAGCACGAACAAGAACCACAGCGCCTTGGCCCAGCCGGACAGGTCCCGGCTGCGGAAGATGTCGATGAAGACATAGATCAGGAGCCAGATCCAGATAATCCACAGGAAGATCTCGAAGATCGTCCAGAACGCGCCGAGCAGGGGATAGGAGTAGGAACTAGCTAGCGGCATGGCGTCTCTCCTAGGGAGGATCTCGTCACCGACCCAGATCGTCACATGCCGGCCGCCCGGCGGCCTCACCCCACGGGGGTGAGGCCGCGGTGGCGAAAGTCAGCCCCGGTCTGTCGCGGCCAGCCCGGCCAGCGCGTCGCGGGCCTCGTGCTCGACGGGCGGAGGCACGTCGTCCAGGGCCAGCACGTGCCGCAGCGCCTTGCCGTAGGCGACGTCGTAGGCCTCGGCTTCCGGCACGGCGACGTCCGGGATCACGCCGGTGCCCTGCCAGTTCGTGCCGGTGATCGGGTTGACCGACCGCGCGAACGGGATGTCGATGTGCACGGCGCGGCTGATCGGGAACCCCCGGGTCGGGTGGGCACCGCCGCCGGTGGTCTCGCCGATCAGCTCGGCGCGGCCCAGCGCCTGCAGGTTGTAGCCGAACTCCTCACCGCCGGAGAACGTGCGGCTGCTGGTCAGCACGTACACCGGGCGGTCGACGTAGCGGGTGCCCGGCACGTACGGCAGGGCCCAGAACTGCCTGGTCTCGCCGGTATCGGCGTGGAAGATGTCGTTGAGGTGGGTCGGCTTCTCCTCCAGCAGGTAGCTGCACCAGAACAGCACGCCCTCCGGCGAGCCGCCCCCGTTGTGCCGCAGGTCGATGATGAGCGCGTACGTCCCGGCGACCAGTTCCATCGCCGCGGCGATGGCCGGGCCCGCGTTGGCCGGAACGGCGACCCGGCGCACGTCGAGGTAGCCGACGTTGCCGTCCAGCCGCTCCACCCGGCGGATGCCGAAGTTGTCCAGCCGCCCCATCTGCCGCATGGCCAGCCGCCGGGCCTCATGGTCCTTGGGCTCCGTCTCGCCGGGGCCGGGACCGCCCGGCCCGGGCCTGCGGCCCGGCGGCGGCCCGCCGCCGGGCCGCAGCCTCAGGTGCTTGTCCCCGGTGATCTCCTGCAGATGCGTGGTCACCAGGTCGGTGAGCGTGATCTCGTCCAGGTTGTCGTACTCGCCGGCCGCCAGCCGCGCCTCGACCGCGACGGCGGCCTGCTCGGCGACCTCGGGGAACACGTAGTTGGCGCGCAGCAGCGACATCGCCGTGGTCACGATCTCGCGGCTGGACATCTGCTCGCCGGCCAGCGAGCCGTCGTCCGGCATGCTGATCCGCGGCGTGGCCTCCCCGGGGTGATCGAAGGTGAACTCGAGCAGCCGGGCCGAGGGCAGCCGCAGCGAGAGCTCGCGCCGCATCCTGTCCATCCCGGCCCGGTGGGCCTCCTGCCAGGCGGCCAGGGCTCGCTCGTAGTCCGCAGGCTCGTCAGGCGCCGGGACGAACACCCGCACCATCAGCTGTCCCGGCCCGATGGCCGGGTCGTCGCCGTGCTCCAGCAGCACGGCCCGCGGCACCGCCCCCGCGGCGAACCGCTCCTTCAGGTTGCGGTTGATGACCCGTTCGATCTGATCCTTCTCCGCCCGTTCCACGGTGCCTCCCATCCGTGTCACTGTCACAACGTCCCCCGCCGGCCGCCGGTTCCGGTGGGCCGTAACCGGCCACGGCCCGGCCGATAGCACTGCGGAATGTCAGTGGTCTCTGCTGGAATGACTGAGTGACCACGGTCATGTACAGCCCGGTGCAGCTGGCCCGCCTGCTGCGGCTGCCCGAGCCGACCCCGGAGCAGGCGGCGGTGATCGCGGCGCCGCTCGGGCCGCTCGCGGTGGTGGCCGGCGCGGGCTCGGGCAAGAGCGAGACGATGGCGGCCCGGCTGGTCTGGCTGGTCGCCAACGGGATGGTCCGCCCGGACCGGGTGCTCGGGCTCACCTTCACCAGGAAGGCGGCCGCCGAGTTCGCCGACCGGGTTCGCTCCCGCCTGGAGCGGCTGCGCCGCGCGGGCCTCGGGGAGACGAAACCCGGGGAGACCGGGCCCGGGGACCATGAGGACCCGTTCGGCGGGGACCCGGTGATCGGGACCTACCACGCCTACGCCGGCCGGCTGGTCGGCGACAACGCCCTGCGCGAGGGGCTCGAGCCGTCCATGCGGCTGATCACGCCCGCGCTGTCCTGGCAGCTGGCCGCGCAGATCGTGGCCGCCTACGACGGGCCCATGGACCAGATCATCTGGACCCCGCAGACGGTGACCGCGGCCCTGCTCGAGCTGGCCGGCGACCTGTCCGAGCACCTGCGGGAGACCGGCGACGTCACCGCCATCGGCCGCTGGCTCACCGCGGAGCTCGAGGCGCTGCCGGGGCGAGTACCCGGGGCCGTTCGGAAAATAATGGAAACCCAGCGGGCGCGCGAGCAGTTGCTCCCGCTGGTCGAGCGGTACGTGGCGGCCAAGGCGGCCCGCGAGGTCCTCGATCACGGCGATCAGGTCGCGCTGGCCGCGCGCATCGCCAGCCAGCACCCGGAGGTGGGCGCGGCCGAGCGGGCCCGTTACCACGTGGTGCTGCTCGACGAGTACCAGGACACCAGCCACGCCCAGCTGGTCCTGCTGCGATCGCTGTTCGGGAACGGCCACCCGGTCACCGCCGTCGGCGACCCGTGCCAGTCCATCTACGGCTGGCGCGGCGCGAGCGCGGGGAACCTCCGGCGGTTCACCGCGGACTTCCCGGTGGTGGCCAGGATGCGGCCCTTCGGGGCCTCGGCGCCCACCGGCCCCGCTCCGGTGCTGGTGCTGTCGACCAGTTTCCGTAACGCCGCGCGGGTCCTCGACGCGGCCGCGGTCATCCAGGAGGAACTGCGCTACGAGGCGCCCGACGTGCCCCGGCTGGTATCCGGGCCGGACCGCGGCGCACGGGGAGCGGTCGCGTGCGCCCTGCTGGACACGGTCGACGACGAGGCCGAGTGGGTGGCGGGGCAGGTCGCGGGCCTGCTGGCCCTGGACCCGGGCCGCGCGCCGGACGGACAGCCGTGGCCGGACCGCCGTGAACACGGGGTGCGCCCCTCCGACATCGCGGTGCTGTGCCGCAAGCGGTCCCAGTTCGTGCCGCTGCGGCGGGCCATCGAGGCTCGCGGCATCCCGGTCGAGGTGGTGGGCCTGGGCGGGCTGCTCGCGGTGCCCGAGGTGCAGGACGTGGTGGCCACGCTGCGGGTGCTGCACGACGCGGGCGCGTCGGACGCGCTGGCCCGCCTGCTCACCGGGCCGCGCTGGCGGATCGGCCCCCGCGACCTGGTGGCCCTCGGCCGGCGCGCCCGCGCCCTGGTCCGCGGCGAGGGCGACGGCAGGCCGGCCCGGGAAACGCACGACCCCGAGGACGCGCTGGCCGAGGCCGTCACCGACCTGACCGCGGAGACCGGCAGTCTGGTCGAGGCGCTCGACGACCTGGGCGATCCCCACGCCTACTCGCCGGTCGGCTACGCCCGGATGCACGCCCTGGCGGCCGAGCTCCGCAGGCTCCGCGCCCACGTCGGGCGGCCGCTCGCCGACCTGACCGCGGAGGCCGAACGGGTGCTCGGCCTGGACATCGAGGTCGCCGCTCGGCCGGGCGCCGATCCGGTCGCGGCGCGCGCGGACCTGGACGCGTTCACCGACGTGGCCGACGCGTTCACCGGCGAGGGGCCCGAGCCGACCCTCGGCGCGTTCCTGGCCTACCTGACCGCGGCGCAGCAGGAGGAGTTCGGGCTCGAGACCGGGAGGGTCGGCGAGTCGGACTCGGTCAAGCTGCTCACCGTGCACGCGGCCAAGGGCCTGCAGTGGCCGGCCGTCTTCGTGCCCGGCCTGGC
>Ga0209415_10008549_pt1 | contig 17745 bp, 8 predicted proteins | sample PeaSoiSIISIP2007_FD_187696 | JGI IMG/M metagenome (GOLD analysis project Ga0209415, IMG submission 187696) | Peat soil microbial communities from Weissenstadt, Germany - SII-SIP-2007 (SPAdes) (version 2) | ecosystem: Environmental > Terrestrial > Soil > Wetlands > Peat | place: Germany... | reverse complement strand
GGGGCTGTAGCTCAGTTGGGAGAGCGCCTCGTTCGCAATGAGGAGGTCAGGGGTTCGATTCCCCTCAGCTCCACCACCGTTCCGCGCCATCACCCCTCATCAGGCTGCCCCAGCGCCTGTTACATCTCCGCTTGTCATCGGATGCGAAGGCGTCCGCCTTGCCCGCGGCAACGATGGCGTAGGCGACGTCCAGACCGGGCGCGTCCGCCATCCCGATCGGCGGTGAGACGAGGCTGGCCAGGCGCCGGTCTCGTCAGCGGACCACCGGCACCGGCTTCGGTTTGCCCGCTGGCGCTTTGGTCGCTAGCAGCCTGTCGGACTTAGCAAGAAATCCAGATTTTTTGGAACATGGTTACGGCCAGGAGCCATCTTATGAAGATTTGCTGCGTAGCGTGATCGTCATCCAGTAGAATATTGCGCGAAAGGCCTAAGTCCGACAGGCTGCTAGTCTCGCACCCATCGATAAATCATCGTTTCTCGCTACGGCAACCGCGCGACAGCCCCGACGTCGCCGATGGTGCGGTTCCGCTGTTGCCTTCCCGGTGCTTTCTCACCGACTACGCAGCATGCTCCGGCAGCGTGGACAGGTACGGTACTGCCAACTGCAGGGTAGCGAGTCCACGCTGCGCATTGTGAATGTGGTCTTCGATCTCGACCCGTTGCATCTGCTCGAGGCTGTGCAGGGCAGCCGAGTCTGTAATGCCTTGCAGCGCTGACAGCACTTCCGCTACGCAGGCGAATCCGATTCTTGAGGCTGTTCGATCAAGATGATTTTCGCCCGGTTCCGGTGATCGCACCGCGAGGAAACCGGATTGGCGGAGCAAACAATCGACCAGCCGTATATCGCGAAGTTCGCACAGCAATCGGGTGATCTCGTCAGGACTGAACTGCGCGCGACCGTTCAGCCTGTTGTAGAGAGCGCCGTATGAGAGCCCCAAGGAGGCGGCCACTTCGCGCGCTGACGCACGCCGCTCATTGATCAATATCTGGCGGACAAGTTTGGCAAACGGGGCGACATAAGTCGTGGCCATTGGTGCGTTTCCTTACCCATCTGGCATTGGACGGTAACGTCGCCAGGGGAGCATTGATCTGGATCAAGTGGCCCGCGCTTGATCTGGTGTGACACGGACGCACAATTCCCAACCCATTGGCGGAGATCGGCAACCCGGTCATCCAGTGTGAACAGCCGCGAAGAATTGACATTTGGAATGTCGATCCCGGTCCGCTCGTGCGGCGCAGCCACGAAGTTGAGAAAATCCATCGAATCCAGATTCGGTTCATCGCGCGGTATGGCGCCGTCGCGCGGGTGCATCTGGCTCGCCCCCGGGCGCATGATCCGGGGTTCAGCCTCGGGCGCAATCCCGGCCGGCACGTCCGGTGCCAGGCGTCTGGCATCCGCATGGTTCCTGGCATCTCGGTCGCCGGTAGCTGACGGCCAATCCCGGCCAGCAGCCGGCCACTGCGATGGCCATCGCTGGTCCGGCGCTGACAGCGGCATCATAAGCGAGCGACGACGTTCCCGCCCGGCGCGTTGACCCAGATCAACCGGCGCGTTGACCCAGATCAAGCTGCGTGATCGAACGGACGCCGGATGTCGCGGTGCCGCGTCGCGACGACGCCCACGCGGAACAAGACACCGGAACCTCCGCAACCTTCGTATGATTGGCCCGGGAGCCGCGCGGGACCGGCGACGCGCTTGGCGCCGCGAGTCTGCTGCACGCAGTCACCGACCGCGCCTCTGGGTGCAAGTGTTCCCGTCGAGCCGTGTAAGAGATCCCGACAGCCAAGACTGCCAGCGGTTGCGCAAGGCCCAGCCCACAAGACCGAAGAAATTGCTTTCCTTTCAGATGCTTACAAACGAAGAGAGCAAAACAGTGGGAGATTTATCACGGGTGGTGAATACCATTGTATTACACGATTGTTCGGGTGCCGACTTCACGAAATTCATTAGTTCGACGGACCACGCGCATTTCGACGAATTAGGATTATCAACTAGATGAATCACGCATATTTGGACGATTTTGGCCGATGCCGGGCGCTGGCCATAGCTTTGCGACGCCGGATTGCCGCAACAGCCAGTCCGGTATCTCGTTTCGTGTCGGATAACGTTATGACCCTGCCCGACTGTGTCAACGATCATCGACGCAAGAGGTTGAAATGCCAACCAAATCTGAATTTGGCATGCAAATTGCTAGCCATATTGCGCCAGCGTCGAACGGGCCGCGTTGGGCGGGACTGGTTTGGGGAGCGTCACATCGTTCCTGGCGTGCAACCCGGCCCGAATAAAGGGGGTGTCTCAATGGCTAGTCGATTGTCGCTGTTTGCGGCCGTGATAGCAGGTGTCATCGCCGCACCAGCAGTTGCTCTCGCCTGTCCGACCACCGATCCCACTGTCCCAGCGGCGGTTGCCTGCGGATCCGATTATTTCCTGACCCAAGTCGGCACGACGTTTGTTTATGGCGGCCTCTCCATTCCGATGATGGGTGTGGGCTTCGGGCCTGGGGGAGCAGACACGATCGTCGAGCGGACGACAGACATCACGATCGGTGCCGCCCCCCCTCCTCCCACAGCGCCGGACCTCCTGATGACCGGACTGCAATTGGAGAGCACGGCTCCTGTGGCAATACCGGGGCTCGGCGATGTGCCGATCTATGTCAGTCTTAACCCGGCGAATTTGGCAAGCGATACCGGGACGGCGCAGATCCTACCGTGGCCAGGGCAGACACCCAGCCAGGCCCTGCTGAACGGCGGCACATTCAACTCATCACTCAATGTGAATTACGATATTTGCACAGCGGTCGGCACGAACGGCGTCGGTTGTGGCGGTGGCACGTCGATCGCGACAGGGGAGCTGGCTTTGTCGCAGACCGGGGCACCCTGGTCGCCAGTCGCCGCCGCAGGCTCGATAATCGTAGCGGGGACCGACGAAGGCCCGGGCGATCAGGCAGCGAATTGTCATTCGACAAATTGTTTTGTCACGGGTGCTCCTACGAGCCTTGGCCCCAACGAAGTGGATTTCTTTCCGGACACCCTGGCCGGCAGTCCAGTCGGTCCTCCTCCGGGCAGTCCTGCATGTCTCCAGTTCGTGGCTGGCGGCCATTGTTTCATGATCCCCAACCCGACTCATGTTTGGGGGATCGAGGGAGAGCCCACTGGATCCAAGCATATCGTGGGGGGCAAGGCGAGCGGTGATATCGTCAAGGTGGTCGAAGGTCAGGACGGAATCTCGGAATTCAAGGTGCTTAACACCGGTGATGCCGCCACCATCAGTCTCATTAACGTTGTACAAGGCCTGACGCAGGGCGACCCCACCGATTGGGCGGATATCACAGGGGTGGGTGGTACCTGCGTGCTGGGGGCTGTCCTCCCGGCGGGCGCGGGTTGCACGGTGGATGTAAGCTTCATCACCGACGCGCTGGATATCGGCCCGCTCTACGACGGGATGACCCCCTTCTACTTGACTTTCTCCCTGACCAACATCAACGGCACGGCCACACTCGACGCGACCCAGGTGGTCCTGGTATCGGACCCTGAACCAGCCGGCCTCGCTGTTCTGGCGACCGGGCTGGCCGGGCTTGGGCTGCTTCGTCGCCGCCGCGCCGTCCGTCGCTAATTTTTTGCCCTGTCGCAGTGCGCGCACAGACGGGCAACTTCGCGCCTCGGTTGGTTGCAGACGGCGCACGGAACGTGAACCCGCCTGCAACCACCCGAGCTGGGCCGCCGACCGCTCCGCCCGCCGCGCCGAATAGGGCCAGAAGTCGCAACGGGTGAACGCCGCCGAGTATTCCGCCAGCGCGGTCGAGGCGAAGGCACCGGCAATGCCGATCTCCCGGGGGATGGTCAGCAATGCCCTGGAATCCGCGCGCTCGTGCGAAGTACTCTGCTTCGCGCCCTTTTGGGAGCAGCCGGACGTCACTAACCGGCTGACACCGCCGCGCTCCCACCGCCCGCTCGTCCTGCTCCGTCAGCCGCCTCCGGCGTGTCCAGCTCCTCCAGTCGCCGTCCGCGCGTCTCCGCACCATATCGGCCGGCCAGGGTGGCGCCGAGAGCGACCGGCACCGCCAGGGCCAGGGCCGCCATTGCCAGCCCTGGCACCGCCGCCCCCATGGTGACCAATTGCGCGACGATGCCACCCAGCTTGCTGCTGCCTGCTACCAGGCCGGTGGCGCGGCCGCGCACGGCGGCCGGATAGCTCTCGGCACTGAACGGCAGCAGCACCGCAATCACCCCGCCAGTGCCAACCAGCAGCAGAGTGAGCAATACCACCGGCATGGCGCCCTGCAGTGGCACAACGCTGCCCAATAGCGTCACTCCCAGCAGTCCGGCCAGCGTCACCGACGACACCAATACCAGAGTCCACTTCGTGCTCCAGCGCTGATACAGAAGCGCCGTCACTACCGCCGTCGGCAGCGCGAACAGCGCGGCATGCGCCAGCAGCGCGTCCGAGGCGGCCACGCTGATCCCTTTGGCGCGCAGGTCCGCCGGCATCCACAGCAGCAGGCCATAGTTCACCAGGCCCCAAGCCAGCGCACAGAGATTGAGTGCGAGCGTCACCACGCCGAACGGCCGGCGCAGCAGTCTGCCGCCGCCGATCCCCTCGGTCTGGCGCTTGGGTAGCGACGAAGGCGTCATGTGGTAGCGCCGCATGACGATGCGCGCCTCCGCCAGCTCGCCGTGCAGCAGCAGGAAGCTGGGCGATTCCGGGATGAAGCGGTTCAGCAGCACCAGCGCGACGCCGGTCGGCAGGCCGAGGAACCACATGATGCGCCAGCCGAAATGCGGCTCCAGCAGCGCCGCCGCGCTGCTCGCCGCGAGATAGCCGCCGACCAGGCCGACGCCGCCGAGCAGAACCAGGAACCAGCCGCGATGCCGCGCCGGCACGGTTTCCGCCAGCAGCGTGTAGGTGATCGGCAGCATGCCGCCGGCCGACAGCCCCATCAGGAAGCACATCGCCAGGTTCCACCCGAACGACGGCATGGCGCCGCAGATCGAGGTGCCGATGAACATGATGGCGGCGAGCAGGATCGCACCGCGCCGCCCCATCCGGTCAGCCAGCACGCCCCAGGCATACGAACCGACCGTGGTGCCGGTGAGCGCCACGAACGGCAGCAGCGCGACCTCCTGCCGCGTCAGGTCGTACTCCCGCATGGTGCCAGGCACCACGAAGCCGAGCGTCGCCGGCTTCATAACGTCGATCACCAGCGCCATCGTCAGGGTGAGCATCAACCCCCAGTGTGCCGCCACGAGCTTCGGCTGCTGCGCCGTTTCGTCGGGCCGGGCCGCCGCCGCGGCCGGCGGCGTCGCGACCACCGGGCGCACCAGGGCCAGCCCGGTCGCCGCGGTGCCCAGCACGATGAGTGCCATGCCCAGCCTCATGCCACCGTCCATCTCCATGCCGGCCAGGCGGTAGCCCATCGAGGCCGCCATCAGGAACATCGGCAGGTGCAGCACGACCCCGACCGTCACCGCGCAAGTACCCAGCCAGAACGCCCAGGCCGCTGCACGGTGGCCGAGAACAGCTATATCGGGCTGCATGCGCCTCTCCTGTCCCCCTGTTGTTATTGGTGCACTGTAGCGCGGACAGCGAAACGCGAGAAAACCAAAACTTGTGACGGTTACTCCATCGGTACGTGGTCACGCAGCACCCGCGCTGGCGCCGCCTCGACCCCTCGCGTTCGGGTCGGGTCGAGCTGGCCGTCAGCACAACAGGGTGCGAGAGCACGGCCTCGGCCACGGCCACGGTAGCTGGCTCTTCGTCGACCCGGAACGTCTCCTCGAAGACGAGCATAGGCACGGTAACGGGTAGCCGATGAACCTTCACGGAATCGGGAGACGTCGGGATTCCTTACAGTCTGATAGCTGATGCCGAGTGATACCAGACTCTAGCAATTCTATTTTTTGATAGATATATAAGCTTCATCGTAAAACTGGCCGCAATCTCGCAAAAAGCGACGAAGCGTTTCGATGTTTGCGGGTCAGAGCACTGGGTACCCTCCATCGCGGTGGCGCGCAAGGTCGGTGGCAATGGCTCGGCGAGATCAGGCCGGGCATTGGGGGCTGGCCGCAGGCCAGGATTTGTCGGGAAATTTTACATGGTGGCGCTAACGGCATCGCAAATCTGTCCTGCTGGCAAAGCAGCCCATTGTAATTGTTAGCAAGTTTGCCATTGGCACAATACATGCACGCGTATTCACCCAACGCCGACGTTTCGAAGCGCGATTTCGCGACGCGCTGAGATGATGGTCGCGAATCAAACAACCACACGGGGACGAAGCCATGCGAAAGCTCTTCCTGTTCTCAACGTGCGCCGCCGCGCTGCTCGCGGCGATACCTCTGGCCGCGAAGGCCGATGTCGTGGTGGCGGGAACCGACTACTTCCAGACTGTGCCACCGGCAACCGATAACATTCCAGGAATCGGTACGGTCGACTTCATGGGTGTGCCGTTTGGGCCTGGGACGACCGACACGATCATCCAGCGGACTGCCGCCATCACGATCGGCGTGACCAACCCCCCCACGCCGCCCAACCTAATGATGAGGGGCCTACAGTTGGAGAGCACCAACTGGGCGGCGTTGGGTTTGCCGGCGCCGTTCTTCGTCAGCCTTGACCCTACCCAACTCGCCAATGACACCGGAGTCATGAGCATCTTCGGGAACACGACGACTGGCGGCACCTTCAACTCGACGATAAACGTCAATTTCGACATGTGCACCGCGCTTGGCGTGAGGGGTGTCGGCTGCGGTAGCGGCACATTGATTGGGACGGGATCCTTGTCTTTGTCCAGCAGCGGTAGTCTCTGGTCGCCTACACCGGCGAGCGGCGACCTGATCGTCCCCGGTCCCCTGGATGGCAGCCCAGCCGACTTCGCGGCGAATGATCATTTCATCCCTTGCATCAGCATTGGCCAGGATCCTGTCTGTGTCCTCCCTTCCTCTCTGGTGGATTTGCCCGCAGGGGGATCGATTGTGGACTTCTTCCCTGGGACCCCGACGAACCCGGTAATGAGCTGTGCCCCTGGCGCATGTCACCCGGTTGACCCGGCGCTTCCCGAGCCGGGGACCATAGTTCTGCTTGGCTCCTCGTTGCTCGGCTTGGCTGGACTGCGGAACCGCCGGCGGCGGCAGTGACAGACTGAAAAAGATCGGTCCGGCAGGCGCCGGTCGCGCGGCACTCGTCCGCGGGTCTGGCGAGACCGGGCCGATCTGATGATGCGACTAGCCGGCGAATACCGCGCCAGACGGGAACGGTGCCCATGCGTGTGACCGAACCCTCGGAGCCTTCATGAATCCGCCGACCGCCGGCGCGGCGCCCCGTGGCTTCGCGTGGCTGCGCGATCGACTGCTGGTTATCAGTGCCGAGGAGGCAAGCTTCGCCCGCCGCGGTTTCGGCCCCACGACGCCGGCCCGCCAGCAACGTCTCGAGCAGATCGGCCGCACCTTCGTCACCGGATACAACACCGCCATCCGGACCGCCGATTCCGCCGCGATTGGCGCTGACCGGGACGCGATCCCGCAAGAGTTGCATGGCTTCGCCTTCGAGGGCGCGGCGATGGGTTTCGCGTTGCTCGATCTGCTCACGCCATGGCCGGCGCGGCGCTTCGCCCGCTTTCTCACCGGTGCAGCCAGTCCGCACATCTACATGGCCCATGTCGGCGCGGGCTGGGCGCTCGCGCGCACCTCGCCGCATCTCGCCTGGCGGCTCGGGCCGCTCGATCCGTTGCTGCGCTGGCTGATGTTCGACGGCTACGGCTTCCACGCCGGCTACTTCCACCCGCGCGACGCGATCGACCGGCAACGCCAACCCGGCGCGCTACGAGGTTACGCGCGCAACGTCTTCGACCAAGGCCTCGGCCGCGCCCTGTGGTTCGCCAAGGGCGCCGAAGTCCACGCGGTCGCCGCCGCCGCATCGGGCTTTCCCGAAGCCCGGGGCCCCGATTTGTGGAGCGGGATCGGTCTCGCCGCCACCTATGCCGGCGGCGTGGATGCCGACGATCTGCGGGCGCTCGCCGCCGCGGCCGGTCCGCATCGCCCTGACCTGGGGCAGGGCGCCGCGTTCGCCGCCAAGGCGCGGCAGCGCGCCGGCAACCCGACGCCGCACACCGAACTCGCCTGCTGGACGTTCTGCGGCATGAGCGCAACGGCGGCGGCGGCGATCACCGACCAGGCGCTGCCTTCCGTCGCTCCTGGCGACCGCGGCGAGGCCTACCAGGCCTGGCGCGCCGACATCCGGCGCCGCATCGGGGCGCGCGACGTGGAGGCAGCGGCATGAGACAGGCTCTGCAACTCCTGCGCAGCAACGCCGCGCGGCTGTGCGCCGTGCTGGCATTGCTCATCCTGTATCACCTGGCGCAGCTCCCGGCGGTGTCTGGGTCAGAGCATGCCGCGCTGGCCGCGCGGTTCCGCTTCGCCGCCACACCGTTGGCCGTGCCGCCCGGGCCGCCGCCGCAAACGCTGCGGCCGGTCAACCCGAGCCTGGCGCACATCGCCTCCTGGATCTCGGCGGTCGGCGCCGCGGTGGCGCTGGCCGACATCGACGGCGACGGGCTGCCGAACGACGCCTGCTTCGTCGAGACAAGCACCAATCGCGTGATCGTCGCGCCCGTGCCGGGCAGCAGCGATCGCTACGCGCCGTTCGCGCTGGATTTCTCCGGCTTCCGCTACGATGCGACCATGGCACCAATGGGCTGCCTGCCGGGCAACTTCACCGAGGGGCCGCAAACCGAACTGCTGGTGTATTTCTGGGGCCGCACGCCGGTGGTGTTCCTTCGCCGGCCCGACGCGACCGGCAAGCTCGGCGCCGCCAGCTTCGTCGCCCAGGAGATCGTCGCCGGCGAGCAACGCTGGTACAGCAATGCGGCGACGCAGGCGGACCTGGACGGTGACGGCCACCTCGACCTGATCATCGGCAACTACTTCCCCGACGGCGCGCGCATCCTGGATGCGCGTGCCACAGAGCCCGACTCCATGCAGCATTCCATGTCGCGCGCGTTCAACGGCGGGGGGCCGCGGCTGCTGATTTGGACCGCGGCGTCACATGGCGCGCATCCATCGGTGAGCTACCGGGACGTGACCGAGGAGGCGCTGCCGGAGGCGGCGCGGCACGGCTGGACGCTGGCGGTGGGGGCAGCCGACCTGACCGGCGCGCAGTTGCCGGACCTCTACCTCGCCAACGATTTCGGCCCCGACCGATTGCTCGACAACCGTTCCACTCAAGGCCATCCGCGGTTCGCGCTGGCGTGGGGTCAACGCAGCCTGTTCGTGCCGAAATCCAAGACCCTCGGCTACGACTCGTTCAAAGGTATGGGCGTGGACTTCGCCGACATCGACGCGCGCGGCTTGCTCGACATCTTCGTCTCCAACATCACCGAGAGCTACGCGCTCGAAGAAAGCAATTTCGTGTTCATGAACACCGGCCGCAGCGACGAGCTGGCCAAGGGGATCGCGCCGTTCGTCGACCGCAGCGAGTCGCTCGGCCTGTCACGCGCCGGTTGGGCGTGGGACGCCAAGCTCGACGACTTCGACAACGCCGGCCAGTTGGAGGTGCTGCAAGCCACCGGGTTCGTGCGCGGCGCGGTCGACCGTTGGCCGGAGTTGCAGGAGCTGGCGATGGCGAACGACCAGTTGCTGCACGCGCCCGCTGCCTGGCTTCGGGTACTGCCCGGCGACGATCTCAGCGGCCAGGACCATAACCCGTTCTTCGTTGCAGACTCGCGAGGAGTCTACGTCAACGTCGCCGCCGAACTGGGACTGGAACCCACCGACAAGCCGGCGCCGTCGCGTGGCATTGCTGTAGCCGACGCGTTCGGCGACGGCAGGCTTGACTTCGCGGTCGCCAACCAGTGGGGCGACACAACATTCTATCGCAATCTTTCCCCCATCACGCACCGCTTCCTCGGCCTGGCGTTGCGCCTGCCGATCTCACCGCGGGTGGGCGTGCTGGCACGCGATGGCCGTCCCGATGCCGCGCCGCCGTCACGGCCGGCGATCGGTGCGGCAGCCACCATCACGCTGCCCGATGGCAGGCGCCGCACGGCGCAGGTGGACGGCGGCAACGGCCATTCGGGCAAGCGCGCCCCGGAGTTGCATTTCGGCCTGGGCGACGTAGCGGCCGACGCGGCGATCCCGGTCGAACTGCAATGGCGCGACACCGCGGGCAAGGTGCAGCGCACCCACCTGACGTTGTCGCCCGGCTGGTACACCATTCTGCTCGGCACCGGTGGCGGGGAGAGCTGAGATGCGCATCCAGCCGGACACCTGGTATCAGAACAAGCGCATCGGCGGGCTGTGGCGCTTCGCCATCGCGATCTCCGTGCTCAACATCGTGGGCCACACCGTGCTCGGTTTCGAGCAAGCCTGGGCGCATCCGTTGGTGGCTCTGGCCGCGGCCTACGGCATGGAATTGTCGCTGGAAGCGATCGACGCCTGGGCGCAGGCGCGGCGGCCGCGCTTCCTCGGCTCGCCGCGCACCTTCGTCGAGTTCCTGCTGTCGGCGCACATCACCGGCCTGGCGGTCGGGATGTTGATCTATTCCAACCAACGCTTCTGGGTGACCGCGTTTGCCGCGGCGACGGCGATCGCCAGCAAGCACTTGTTCCAGGTGGCCGTGGTGACGCCGCACTGCCCGCCGTCGATGTGGCCGAAGCGGCACTTTCTCAATCCGTCGAACTTCGGCATCGCCATGACGCTGCTGCTGTTCCCCTGGGTCGGCATCTCGCCACCTTACCAATTTACCGAGAACGCGCGCGGCGTGTTCGATGTGATCCTGCCGCTGATCATCGTCTGCACCGGCAGCCTGCTGAACACCAAATTCACCGAGCGCATCCCGCTGATCCTGGCCTGGCTGAGCGTATTCTTCCTGCAGGCGCTGGCGCGCAGCCTGTTGCACGGCACGCCGGTGGCGGCGGCGTTGGCGCCGATGACCGGACTCGCCTTCGTGCTGTTCACATTCTACATGGTCACCGACCCCGGAACGACGCCGTCGCGCCGCGGCGCGCAGATCGCATTCGGCGCTTCGGTCGCCATCGCATACGGCCTGCTGGTGTCCCTGCACGTGGTGTTCGGGCTGTTCTTCGCACTCGCCATCGTCACCGCGGTGCGCGGCATGACGATGTACGCTGCCGGCTGGCGCGCGGCGGCCGCACTCGGGCGCTCCGATCTGGCCGTTGCTACCGTGCCAGAGCGGACCACGTGACGCCGGCGATCGCCATCGTTGGCATGGCGTGCCGCTATCCGGACGCACGCACACCAGAGGAGCTGTGGCAGACCGTGCTGGCCCGGCGCCGTGCGTTCCGCCGCATGCCCGAGGAACGGCTGCGCCTGCAGGACTACGCCGCGCGCGATGATGCCGATCCCGACAGTATCTATCCGATCGAAGCGGCGGTGCTGGAGGACTACGCGTTCGATCGTGCCCGCTTCCGCATTTCCGCCGCCGCGGTCGGGTCGGCCGATCTCACCCACTGGCTGGCACTTGACGTCGCCACCGACGCGCTGGGCGACGCGGGACTACTGGCCGACGGCGCGCTCTCGCGCTCCGGCACCGCCGTCATCGTCGGCAACACGCTGACCGGCGAGTTCAGCCGCGCCGGCCTGATGCGGGTGCGCTGGCCGTACGTGCGGCGCCAGCTCGACAGCGCGTTGGCGGACGAGGGGTTCGACGCGGCGCGCCGGGCGACGTTTCTTGACCGTTTCGAGGACGCCTACAAGGCGCCGTTCCCGCCGCCGGACGAGGACACGTTGGCCGGCGGCCTGTCCAACACCATCGCCGGTCGCATCTGCAACTATTACGACCTGCACGGCGGCGGCTACACGGTCGACGGCGCCTGCGCCTCCTCGCTGCTGGCGGTGGCGCATGCCTGCCGGTTGCTGGCGTCGCATGAGATCGACACGGCACTCGTGGGCGGCGTCGATCTCAGCCTGGACCCGTTCGAACTGGTGGGGTTCGCGCGGAACGGAGCCTTGTCGAAGACCATCATGCGCGTGTTCGACGCGCGCTCGGACGGGTTCTGGCCGGGCGAGGGAAGCGGCTTCGTGGTGCTGAAGCGCGCCGACGACGCGGTGGCGGCGGGTCATCGGGTGCGCGCCTTGATCCGCGGCTGGGGCATGTCCTCCGACGGTGCCGGCGGGCTGACCCGGCCAACGGTGGCGGGCCAGCGCATGGCGCTGCAACGGGCGTATCGCCGCGCCGGCTTTGGACCAGGCAGCGTGCCGCTGTTCGAGGCGCATGGCACCGGCACCGCGGTCGGCGATCCGATCGAGGTCACCACGATCGCCGAGGCGCGCCGCGCCGATGGCATCGAGATGCCCGCCGTGGTCGGCTCGATCAAGGCCAATATCGGCCATACCAAAGCGGCCGCCGGCCTCGCCGGGCTGATCAAGGCAGTGCTGGCGTTGGAACACCAGGTGCTGCCCGCGGCAACCGGGTGCGAGCAAGTGCATCCCGCCATCCTCGCCCAGCAGGATGCCGTGACGGTGGCGCAGGAGAGCCGCGTCTGGCCGGAAGCATGGAAGCTGCGCGCCGGCGTCAGCGCGATGGGGTTTGGCGGTATCAACCTGCACCTGGCGCTGGAGGGCGCTGCCCACCAACCGCGCGGCGGGTTCGATGCGGTCGAACGGCGATTGCTCTCTGCAGCGCAGGATGCCGAGCTGTTCCTGTTCGCTGCCCGCGACCGCGACGCGTTGCGACGTCAGGTCGAGGATCTGGCGGCGCTGGCACCGCGCCTGTCACGCGCCGAGCTGGCCGACGCTGCGGCAGCGCTGGCGGCGCGGCTGCAGCCGGATGCCGCGCGCGCCATGGTGGTGGCCGCGACGCCGGCGGAGCTGGCCGATCGGCTCGCCCTGTTGCTCGATCGGCTCGACCGCCAGTTCATCGATCCGCACGCGGGGATCGCCGCCGGCGTGGCCGGGAGCTCGCCCAGGATCGCCTTCCTGTTCCCCGGCCAGGCGGCGCGCGTCCGATTGGACGGAGGTCCATGGGCGCGTCGGTTCACCGAGCTGGAGGCGCTCTATCGTGCGGCGGAACTGCCGGACACCGGCGACACAACCGCCACCGAGATCGCCCAGCCGGCGATCATGGCCAGCTCCCTCGCCGGACTGGCCACTTTGGCGCGTCTCGGCATTGAGGCCGCGGTGTCGGTTGGGCACAGCGTCGGGGAGTTGGCGGCGCTGCACTGGGCGGGCGCATTCGACGCTGCCGCGTTGCTGCGCCTGGCGCGCGGCCGCGGCCAGGCGATGGCCGAGCGGTCGTTGCCGGGCGGCGCCATGGCGCTGATCGGCGACACGCCCGAGGCGACCGAGACCCTGCTGCAAGGCGCCGACGCCTGCATCGCCTGCCGCAACGCGGCACGCGAATGCGTGGTTTCCGGCCTCGCCGCCGATGTCGCCGCGATCGTCGCACGTGCCGCCGGGTGCGGCATGTCGGCGCAGAGCTTGCCGGTGTCGCACGCGTTCCACTCGCGGTTCGTTGCGCCTGCCGTGCAGGCGGTACGCGATCTGGCCGCTGCCGAAACGTTCATGCCGCTGCGCCGCACTGTGATCTCGACCGTGACCGGTGCCGTGCTACCGCCCGACACGGATCTGGGCGAGTTGCTGACGCACCAGCTCACCGCGCCGGTACGGTTCACTGAGGCGTTGGCGCAGGCCACGCAGGACGCCGATCTGCTGATCGAGGTTGGACCGGGACACGGGCTGACGCGGATCGCCGCGATGCGCGACGGGCCGCCTTGCATCGCGCTGGACGCGGGCGGTCCCTCGCTGGCCGGCCTGCTGCTGGCTGCCGGCGCGGCATTCGTGCTCGGCGCGCCGGTTCGCGTGCCGGCGCTGTTCGCCGACCGCTTCGTGCGCGACTTTGATCTCGACCGGCCGCGGCGCTTCCTGGCGAATCCCTGCGAGGCGGCGCCGGTTGACGCTGCGCCGCCGACGCGGTCTTCCCGACCCAAGCCCGTGCCAGCCGTTGCGTTGCCGTCCGGGGGCACGGCACTGGAGGTCGTGCGCGGGCTGCTGGCGCGCCGGCTGGAGCTGGATCCCGCGCTAATCGAGCCGGGCCATCGTCTGCTCGGCGATCTGCACCTGAACTCGATCTCAGTCGGCCAGATCGTCGGCGAAGCGGCCCGCCTGCTGGGCCGGGCGCCGCCGGCGACGCCGACCAACTTCGCGGCGGCCACCGTGGCCGAGGCGGCCGCGGCGCTGGAGGCGGTGGCGTTGCTCATTGATGACGCGACCGAGCGGTTCCCCGCTGGGGTCGCGAGCTGGATCCGCTGCTTCACCAATGAGTACGTGGCGCGGCGGCTTGCTGCCCCGGCCGGTGAGGCACCGCGTCGCTGGCAGGTGTTCGCCCCGGCCGGACATCCGCTCGCCGGGTCCCTGGCTCGGTTGCCGTCATGCGATGACGAGCCGGTCGACGCGGTGGCGGTGTGCCTGTCCGCATGCCCGACGATTGACGATCTGCCGCGCCTGCTCGCCGGCGCGCAGTGTGCGCTGGCGAGCGGACCGGGCACCGTGCTGCTGGTGTTGCAGGACCACGGCGGCGGTGGCGCGTTTGCCCGCTGTCTCTCGCTCGAACATCGGGAGCTGCGCGTCCTGGTACTCGACCTGCCGTTCGGGCATCCCGACGCGGCGACCTGGGTCGCTGCCGAGGCTGCCTGTGCCGCGCCTGGCTATCAGGAGGCTCGCTATGACGCGGCGGGCTTGCGCTGCGTGCCGGTATTGCGCCTGCTGCCCGACGTCCAACCGGCCGGGGCAGCGGGCGGGCTTGGCGCGGACGACGTGGTGCTGGTCAGCGGCGGCGCCAAAGGGATCGGCGCGGAGTGCGCCCTGGCGCTGGCCCGCCGCACCGGCGCGCGGCTCGGCCTGCTCGGGCGTTCGGCCGCGGACGCCCCGGAGGTCATCGCCAGCCTGGCGCGGCTGAACGCAGCCGGCGTCATCGCCAGTTACGAGTCGGCCGACGTGACAGACAGCAACGCGGTCGGCGCTGCGGTTGCCCGGCTGGAACTGTCGCTCGGCCCGGTGACCGGCGTGCTGCATGCGGCCGGGGTGAACCGACCGACTCAGGTGGCTCGGCTGGACGACGCCACGCTGGCCGAGACGGTGGCGGTGAAGGTCGCCGGCTTGCGCCATCTGCTGAGCGCGGTCACGCCCGAGCGGCTGCGCCTGTTGGTCGGGTTCGGCTCGATTATCGCGCGCGTCGGCCTGCCGGGCGAAGCGCACTACGCGCTGGCCAACGAGTGGATGCGACGGCTGATCGAGCAATTCGCCGCCGCCCATCCGGCGTGCCGGGCGCTGGTGCCGGAATGGTCGGTGTGGTCGGGTGTCGGGATGGGCGAGACGCTGGGCGTGGTGGAGACCCTGGAGCGCCGCGGGGTGGCGGCGCTGGCGGTCGACCCTGCGACTGCGCTATTCATTTCGTTGGCAACGGCGCATGGCGCCCCGACCTCGGTCGTCATCGCTGGCCGGTTCGGCGATCCGCCGACGGTCGATCTGGCGCGTCCACCGCTGCCGCCCGGCCGGTTCCTGGAGCGGGTCCCGGTGTTCTATCCCGGCATCGAACTGATTGCAGAGGCTGACCTCGGCCCGGCGACCGATCCTTATCTCGAAGAGCATGCGCTGGGCGGCACGTCGCTGTTTCCCGCCGTGCTAGGACTGGAGGCGATGGTCCAGGCGGCAGCGGTACTGGCGGGCGGCGTGCCGGACACGCTGGAGCAGGTCGCTTTTGATCGTCCGGTGGCCACCGGCGCGGATGGCAGCAGGCTGCGCATCGCAGCATTGCGCGGTACCGACGGCCGCGTGACGACGGTGTTGCGGTGCGATGAAACCGGATTCCAGGCGGCGCATTTCCGCGCGGTTGCCAGTGTGAGCGGACGGCAGGCAGAGCTGGCGACGCAGCCGATCTGCGTGACGACGCCGCTGCTGTCGTCGGACGCGCTCTACGGCAGCCTGCTGTTCCATACCGGACGCTTCCGCCGCGTCGCCGGTTACGCCGCGCTGTCCGCCATGTCCTGCGTCGCCCGCATCCGGCCGGACCCTGGCGTGCGTTGGTTTCCCGAACGCGCGGGGGATGCGTTGCTACTCGGCGATCCCGGCGCCCGTGACGCGGCGTTGCATGCCCTGCAAGCCTGCATTCCACATCGCCGCGTGCTGCCGGTTGGCGTAAAGCGGATCCGGCTCGGGTGTCTGGCGCCCGATCGCGCCTATACGGTGCATGCCAGGGAAACTGCGCGTGACAGCGATCGTTTTGAGTTTGACTTGGAAATCCGCGAAGCGGACGGGGCGTTGGCGGAGCACTGGGAAGGGCTGGTGCTGCGGGCGATCGAGCCATTGGCGGCACCAGCGGAGTGGCCGCCGGCGCTGGCCGGCCCATTTATCGAGCGCCGGCTGGGCGAGTTGATCCCCACGGCAGCGTTGCGTGTCGCCATCGCGGCGGGTGAGGCGGGGAAAGCACCGGCCACCGAGGCCATGCTTCGCGAGCTTCTGGGGCCGGAAGACACGCTGCGGCGGCGCCCGGATGGCAAGCCCGAAGCTCGAGCTGGAGCCTCGGCCTCGCACGCCGGCAACCTGACATTCACGGTGGCAGGTGCCGGGCCGACAGGGTGTGATATCGAGCCGGTTGTCGCCCGAGTCGAGTCGGTTTGGCGCGATTTGCTGGGAAGCGAACGCTTCGAGCTGGCGCGGCTGATCGCGCGGGAGTGCGGCGAGGATTTCGCCGTCGCGGCAACACGCGTATGGGGCGCGGCCGAGGCGCTGAAGAAGGCCGGCGCCGTGGTCGCGCAGGCGCCATTGAGCCTGCTACGGGTCGACGCCGGGTGGGCCATGCTGGCGTCGGGCGAGTGGGTTGTCGCGACCTGGGTTGGCCGGCTCGACCTCCAGCTTGTCGCGCTCGCAATCGCCGCCGGGGTCGGCACGCGCCAAACGGCTGCGCCGGCGTATAGTTATCGGCATGTCGTCGGCTTCGGCGACACCAACCTGGTCGGCAATGTATACTTCGTCAATCATCTGGAGTGGCAGGGCCGCTGTCGCGAAATGTTCCTGCGTGACAAGGCACCTACTGTGCTGGGCGAGCTGGCCAATGGCCTGGCGCTGGTCACCACCCGTTGTTCTTGCGACTACCTGGCGGAACTCGCGGCATTCGACGAGGTACGGCTGGACATGCGGCTGAAGACGATCACGGACAATCGGATCGCATTCGCATTTGAATACTGGCGCTGCAACGAGGGCACCGAAGAACTGGTCGCGACTGGTGAGCAGGAGGTAGCCTGCTTGCGCACGGTCGGGAGCCGCAAGATGCCGTCCGACGTTCCAGCCGTACTGCTCGCTGGGCTTCGACCATACGCGGTGGGCGACGGAAAGCTATAATGTCATCCGGAAGTCATCGTGCGGCACGGGAATGTCCCGTTCTCTGTTGGGACATGCCTGACGGCCATTGCCCAATAGCACCCTACGCCGCCACGGCATTTAGTCACGCAAAAGCCGTATCGATATCGTTCTTTTCGTGAAGCGCAGCCAGCGTTTCCCGCAGCACCGACGGTGCTTATGAGCCTCCAACGCCAGAACCCCTTGGCGGGTTCCTGCATCGGCGCCCCCGTCCGGCGCAGTGCCACCAAAGCATCCCGCCTGCGTTTGATATTGCGGCACACGCGCCGGATGCTGGCCATCATGTTCTCAATGATGTTCGTGCAGGCTAGCCCGACTTTCGCAACTCGCCTCCGGAAATCCCCTGAACGCGCGAATTTCCTGGGATCCCCATCGGAAGGTCGG
>Ga0209415_10008547_pt1 | contig 17747 bp, 21 predicted proteins | sample PeaSoiSIISIP2007_FD_187696 | JGI IMG/M metagenome (GOLD analysis project Ga0209415, IMG submission 187696) | Peat soil microbial communities from Weissenstadt, Germany - SII-SIP-2007 (SPAdes) (version 2) | ecosystem: Environmental > Terrestrial > Soil > Wetlands > Peat | place: Germany... | reverse complement strand
CCGGGCGGCGCTTGATCGGCATTCCCGGTGACCACGACACCGATCGATGCAGGTAACCGGGGCAGCGGACTTCTGGCGCCGCCGCAGGGGCTAGACGGCAATTCGCGGCACGGCCGGGTCGATGCGGGCGATGTCGCGTGGGTCGGTTGTGACGATGGCGTGATGACGCTGCCGGGCGCAGAGCACGACGTGCACGTCCACGACATCATCGTGGCCGGTGTCCGCGCATATCAGCCCGACGCTGCGGGCCACGGTGAGCGTCATGACCGCGATGTCGATGTCCGGGGACTTGAGCAGCCGCGCGAGGCGGGCCTGGCGAGGGCTGCGCCAGGCCTGCGCGACGACCTCGGCGGGAATGCAGATGGTTGCGCCGCGCCGCCGCGCCGCCTCCAGACGTGCCTGCATGGCCACGCCCTTGGCCGGGTGGTCAAGGGCGAGGAGCGCACCGGTGTCGAGGGTGAGCCCGGTCGTCGCGCCCGCGCTCACCCGGCCATCCTGCCGCCCGGCTGGGGCTGGCTAGTCAGCCCGGCCTGGTCTAGCTCGGCTTCGGCCTGCCGCCGGACCTCCTCGGGCACGGGGGTTTCCGCGCGCCAGGCGGCCAGGATGTCGTCCAGGCTCTCCCGCTCCTGGTAGTCCGCCAGTGCCGTGGCCACATACGAGCTGACCTGCCGCTCTCCTCCGGCAGCTCGCCTGATCTTCTCCACGAGCTCGTCGGGGAGGCTCACCGTGATACGTTTCATACAACTATCATACTCTGCTGGCGCGCGGGGTGCCGGAACTCGGCCACGGGCCCTGAGCTGGTCCTCTAGCAGCTCGCTCGTACTGGTTGACAAGGCCGCCGAGGAACGCTCGTGCAAGTGATCAGCATCCGTGCTCGGGATAGCGAACAGGGATGTCCCTGGTCGCGCGTGGATCAAGAACCCGACCGGCACGCGGCAGGCACGCCAGCGCCGGGCGGTCATGGGCAAGCCTTGGCGTCGACCGGCAGAAGGCGTTGCGAGATTTGCATAACGGGCCGTTCCCGGCATTGTTCCTGACCGTCTCGGTGCGCGCCCACGTGCTCTTGTGCGATCCGGCCACGCATCGAGTACGTGTTCTGGACGGGGACCAGCGGGATCTGTGGCAGGCGTGGTGGAACGGGTCGTGGAATGGCCCCAAGGACCTCGGCGACGGGCCGATCGGCTGACCGTAGCCGCTGAACCCAGCCAGGCAAGCGTTCATGCCATGTCATCGCGAAGCCGACAGAAAGGTAGCCCAGCTATGGCGAACACGCATGGAAGCAGACCGCAGAAGCGTTCCATAGCACCGGAATATGCGCCCGTACCAAGCCGGACACCACCCCCCGGAGACGATCAGCCGACCGAGAGCCAGGCGTCGCCGGTGAGCCACTCGGCCGGGTCTTTCGCGGTGGGCTGCTTGGGCTGGGCAGGCACAGGTGTCTCCTTGCCCGGTCATATAGTCGCGCCTGCGCCGGTCAGGTGCTGGCGGCGGGGCGACTGGGAACTGAGTCCGCGGGTTGCGAGCGGAAGTATGCCGCGGGAGTGACGCCGGTTTCCTTACGGAATGCCGCGACGAAGGCGCTGGGTGTCTCATAGCCGACATGGCGCGCGACCGTGCCGACCGCCCGCCCGGCGGCGAGCTGGGGCAGCGCGGCCTGGAGCCGCGCCAGCCTGCGCCACTGGCCGAACGGCATCCCGGTGCCGAGCAGGAAGGCGCGGGCCAGGGTCCGCCCGCTGGCGCCGATCTGCCTTCCCCAGCCGGCCAGGGTCCGCGTGTCGGCCGGGTCGGCGAGCAGTGCGGCCGCCACCTCCGCGGCGCGCTCGTCGTCGGGCATCCGCACTTCGATCGTGGTCATCGGGACGGGCCGGAGCAGGTCGCCGAGCAGCGCCTCGGCGCGACCGCGCTGCTCCGCGCCGAGGGTGCCGCCGCCCAGGTAACCGATGAGCTCGGCGAGCAGCGGAGTGACCGTCACCGGCACCGGGTCCGGCCAGCGGGCCGGTGAGCGGTCGGGGCGCAGGTACAGCGACCGCATGGTGGCAGTGCCGGCCGCGAGCGTCTCGTGCTTCAGGCCGGCCGGGATCCACAGTGCTCTGGTCGGTGGCAGCACCCAGTCCGCGAGTTCGGTGCGCACGGTGAGCACGCCGCTGGCTGCCCAGGCGAGCTGGTGATCGTCGTGGGTGTGCCAGTTGAACACCACGCCGGCGGGCATCGGGAACGTGGCGACGATGACCGACCCAGCGGCGTCCGCCCACGGGTCGCATTGTCCATCTCGCGACATCAGATGTCATGCTACGCCATTGGCGTCAGCAGAGCCTGGCCGTAGCGTCCTGTCCATGAACCCTGATCACGAGAGCCTGTGCGGCGGCCCCGAGTGGGCCGAGTACCTCCAGACAGAGATCCTGCCGGTCGCGACCGCTGGAGCCGGGCTCGGGAAGGACATGCTCGAGATCGGCCCCGGTCCTGGTGCGGCCACCGCCTGGCTATGCGAGCGCGTGGCCCGGCTGACCGTGCTCGAGTCCGACGAATCCGCGGCCGGCCGCCTGGCACAGCGCTACGGCGATAGCAACGTGACCGTCGACACCGGGGACGCGGCTCTGATGCCCTATGACGACCAGTCGTTCGACTCGGTGGGCTCGTTCACCATGCTGCACCACGTGCCCACCGCCGCTGCCCAGCACCAGATCCTGGCCGAGGCGCTGCGTGTGCTGCGCCCCGGCGGGACGCTGACCGGCTCGGACAGCCTGGCCAGCACCGGCCTGCACCACTTCCACCACGACGACACCTACAACCCCGTCGATCCGGCAACGCTGCTGGTCTGGCTCCGCGCGCTCGGCTTCGGCCCGGTCACGATCACCGTGGGCGACGTGCTGACGTTCACGGCCCGCAAGCCAGCCAGGGAGGCGTCCTCGTCATGACAACCATCGCAGGCCTGCGCGCGGCGATCACCGGCCTGATCGGGCTCGCGGCAACGGAGGAGGAGGTGCTGCTGGCCAGCGCGCCAGACGGCGATGACGGCAGCCCGGACCGCTGGGCCGCCGTTCCGCTCATCGCGCACAACGCCGAGTTCCGGCAGCAGCAGGTGATCCGGCTCGATGCGGTGCGCGGCGGCGGCACGCCGCCCGACTTCGCCGAGATCGACCACCGCTCAGCCGAGACGTACCAGCGCTACCGCACGACCGCCGCCGAGGCGATCAGGGCGAGCAGGCAGTCGGCCAGCCAGTTGATCGACGGGCTGAGGGCGGTCAGCGACGACGACCTCAGCGGCGGGTCGCGCCATCCGTGGCTGCGCGGGCGCCAGCTATGGCTGCAGGTGGCGGTGCGCGGGTTCTGGCACCCTGCCGGGCATATCGGCGACTACCACGTCGCCCGCGGCCACCCCGACCGCGCCGTCGCCCTGCACTCGCACGCGTTGGCCACGGCGAGATACCTGAACGTCCCTGGGGCCGCCCTTGGCATGGCCGCCTACAGCCTCGCGTGTGCCCAGGCACGTGCGGACGCCTCCGCCGATGCCATCGGCACGCTGACCGAAGCCATCGGCCTCAACCCTGACCTGCGCGTGAATGCCCGCCGCGATCCCGACCTGTCCGCGCTGCGGGACGGCGGGCATCTGGACGCGCTGCTCGCCGCCGGCCCGGCCGCGTCAGGGCTGCGGTGACGCGATGCCGTCAGCGGAGGAACGCGGGCGTGCCCACCAGCTAATACACCAGCTGGGGTGCCGTGGCGGCTCTGACTCAGTTTCGGCCAGGCAGCCAGACGCCACCGGTCGAGGCGGGCGTCCGTGCGCTCGCCATCTGCCCCGGATTCGTCGACACCCCGATGGCCAGCAGCTCGAGCCTTGGCGGCGAGCAGATGATTCAGCCCGCCGACGTCGCCGAAGTCGTCCGCATGGCGCTGCGGCTCGGCGCGACCGCACGCGTGCCGGAAGTGCTGATCGAGATCACCTGAGCTCCGCCGTGCCGAGGAGGCCGCCAGCGACGTCTGCGCCATAAGGACCTCCAAGCCGAGATAGCGACATGACCACCACCCGCGTACCCGGCGCCTTCAGGCCACTGCGCGCCAGCTAACGCTGGCGTGAAGGTTGTCGCGCAGGAAGAACACCGCCAGGGCGGGAGGGCGTCGGCGCTTCCGCCCTGGCGTGCGGCTCAGTCTGCCTGGACAGCGGCGCCGCAGTCGGGGCAGAGAAATGGCCGGCGCTTGGCCATGGACCGCCAGATGGCGAAGACGATGAAGGGGAATCCCATCCCCGGGATCTCTCGTGCGGCCTGGACCGTTCCGTGGGTCGCGCACCTTCCGGTCTGGGTCTGGACTTCCTTGGCCATGATCTTCCTCCTGTGATCGGAAATGCCTGGTGGCCGGGCTAGCGTCCGAGCGGGAGCCAGCTGAACCTGCGCAGTGCGATGAGCAGGCCCGCGGCACCCCATGCGGCCACGATCAGCAGATCCTGGCCAGCGAATCCCAGCCCTGTGGTGTGCGGGTTGTAGGCGACAAGCAGCGCATCAGCCAGGTGGCGGACCGGGAAGACAGCTGCGACGTCGGCGAGCCAGCGGGGCAGCAGCGTGACGGCGACGAACACCCCGGAGATGAAGTAGAGCGGCAGCAGGATCGCCTGCGTGGACGGCAGCGCGGCGTCCTCGTTGCGGATCATCGAGGCGAGCGCGTAGCCGAGGCAGCAGAAGGCGGCGGCTCCGATCATCACGGTGGCCGCGAGCGCGAAGGCGGTGCGGCCAGGGACGTGGGCGCCGTAGCCGACCCAGCCGATGCCGAGCAGCACGGCGGTGATGCACACCGCGATGACGACTGCCGTGAGCACGCGGCCGGCGATGATGGCGGCGGCCGGGACCGGTGTCGCGCGCCGCCGCTTCAGCACGCCGCGCTCGCGCTGCGCGGTCACCGAGGCCACGAGGTTAGCGAAGGCCGCTGCGATGATCCCGAGCGTGATGATGCCCGGCACGTAGTACACCGATGCCGCGATCCGCCCGCCGGCGACCGGCACCGTGTGGTGCCTGCCGCCGAACAACGACGCGAAGATCACCAGGAACAGGACCGGCAGGGCGAGGGTGAAGAACTGCGACTGGCGGTTGCGGAGAAAGGCGCGCAGATCGTAGCCGGACTGGTGCAGTGCCATCCTGATCATTGGTGATCCTTTGTGCTGGTTGAGCCGCTGAGGGAAAGGTAGACCTCTTCCAGGGTCGGACGATGGACGTCCAGGTCGGGGAGGTCAAAGCCGCGGCCGAGCGCCCAGTCGGCGAGCATCTGGACGTGGACGAGCGGGCTCTCGCTGCGCAGGACGGTCGATCCGGCCGGCCCGGGCTCGGCGAGCGGACGCAGGCCGGCCGGCAGGTCACGCGCCTGGTGGCCGGCCGGCAGGGTGAAGCTGACGGTGCTAGTCATGTGATCCCGGCCGCCGAGGGTCCGGGGAGTGCCTTCGGCGACGACCCGCCCGGCGGCGATCACGGCGATCCGGTCGGCCAGGTACTCAGCCTCGTCCATGTAATGCGTGGTCAGGAAGATCGTCTTGCCGAGCTGCCTGAGGCCGGCGATGACTTCCCAGGCAGCCCTGCGGGCGGACGGGTCGAAGCCGGTAGTGGGTTCGTCCAGGAAGATCAGCTCGGGGTCGCCGATCAGCGCGAGGGCGAAATCCAGGCGCCGCCGCTGGCCGCCAGACAGCCGGGCGCCGAGCGCGCCAGCCCGCTCGGTCAGGCCGACCAGGGCGATGGTCTCGTCGATGTCCCGTGGCGCGTCGTAGAAACCGGCGTAGAGCCTGAGGCATTCGCGCACGGACAGGCCGGGCTCGGGCTCGGACTCTTGCAGCACGACGCCTACCCGGTCGCGCCAGGCGCAGCCCGCCTTTGCCGGGTCAGCGCCCAGGACCGTGATCTCGCCGTCGCTGCGCTGGCGGAAGCCTTCGAGTATCTCCACCGTCGTGGTCTTGCCGGCTCCGTTCGGGCCGAGGAAGGCGAAGATCTCACCACGGCGCACCTCAAGGTCGATGCCCCGCACGGCCTCGTGGCTGCCGTAGCGCTTGACCAGGCCGCGGACGCTGACCACCGGCTCGGGCGGGGCGAGGACGGCAGCGTTCTGGTCCCGTCGTTCGCCGGTACTGTTCATCTCGCTCCCCAGACTCAGGTTCTCGCTTCCATCGTGTTCCGCGGCGGCCTCGCCGTCGCCGGCGCGGCGGTGGAATCCTGCCTGCCGCGAGTACCTCACCCGAGGGTGGAGGCCATCCACCCGCGGGTGGAGCCGGGCAGCGACCAGGAATCCGCCGCAGGGCAGCAGACGGCGGCGTGGTCACGCCGTACCGTTTAGTAATGAGCTCCACTGCCCGGGCAGCGGCAGGCGTCGCCGGGCGTCAGCCGGCCGCCGGGCGTCAGCCGGCCGCCGGGCGTCAGCCGGCCGCCGGGCGTCAGCCGGCCGCCGGGCGGGACCGGGCTGGCGAGCTATGGAGGCGCGGGCTCGGCCTGGGTGTGATCGCGTTCGTGACGTTTACCTCGTTCCAGAGCCGGCCGGCTCCGGGCGGCCACGGCGCGCCGCTCGCTGTAGCGATGGCGCTCCTCGGGTTCTCGTGTGCGACCGCGGGCGTGATCTGGCTGGCCCGGGCCAGGCCGACGGTGCAGCTGACGCTGCTGCTCGCGGCGGTGATCAGCGCGGCCACGCTGATCTGGCTGCAGACCAATGGCCCCGGTCTGCTCGCGGTATTCCCGGCGGTCGTGATGGCCGCCCTGAGGCTGCCGGTTCGCCTCGGCGCTGTCCTGGCCAGCGTCGCGCTTGCCGCGGTAACCGCGGCGTGGGCGGCGCGCGGACAGGTGCCCGTGGTGGGCATCGTCCTGAACGATTCCGGAGTGCTGGCCTTCTACGTCGTCGCGATGTTCGCCCGGCAGCTTCGGGAGAGCAACGAGCGGGCGGCGGCGCTGCTCGCCGAGCTGGAGCAGACCCGGGCCGCGCAAGCCCAGGCTGCCGCGCTGGCCGAGCGCCAGCGCCTGGCCCGCGAGATGCACGACGTGCTGGCGCACTCGCTGTCCGGCCTGCTGCTGAACCTGGAGGGAGCGAGGCTGCTGGTCGGCCAGGGCGGCGCGAGCGCTACGGTCGGCGACGCGATCGAGCGGGCGCAGCGGCTGGCCAGGACCGGGCTGGAAGAGGCACGCCGCGCCATCGGCATGCTCCGCGACGACGCGCTGCCAGGGCCCGAGCGACTGGCGGGCCTGGCCGCCGAGCTCGAGAGCGACATCGGCGTGCCCTGCACGGTCGCCGTGACCGGCACCGAGCGGGAGCTCGGCACCGACGGCAGGCTGACGCTGTACCGGGTCGCACAGGAAGCGCTGACCAATATCCGCAAGCACGCCCGGCCCTGCCGGGTCGAGGTCCGTCTCGCCTATGAGCCGGACGGCACCCGCCTGACCATCGACAACGTGGACACGGCTGGTGAGCTGGCGACGGCGGGTGACGGGAGCGGATACGGGCTGACCGGCATGAAGGAACGAGCCGAGCTGCTCGGCGGGACGCTGGCCGCCGGGCCGACCGACCGCGGGTTCCGGGTCGAGCTGTGGGTGCCGGCGTGACCGGCGCCATCCGCGTCTTGCTGGCCGATGACCAGCGCGTGGTACGCGAGGGACTCGGCACCCTACTCGGGCTGCTGGCCGGCGTGGATGTCGTCGGCATGGCCGCAGACGGCGACGAGGCGCTGGCCCTGGCGCTGGAGCTCCGCCCCGATGTCGTGCTGATGGACCTGCGCATGCCCCGCTGCGACGGCATCGAGGCCACCCGCCGCCTCCGGGAACATGACGCCAGCATCAAGGTGCTCGTGCTGACCACATACGCCGATGACCGCTCCGTCATCGACGCTCTGCGGGCTGGCGCCCGCGGCTATCTCACCAAGGACACCGGAGCCGGGGAGATTCATCAGGCGCTCCAGCGGGTCACCAGCGGCCAGGCCGTCATCGACCCCGCGGTCCAGCACCACGTCCTCGACGCCATCACCGGCCCGCCGGCGCCGCGCGCGCAGTCCGCGCCGCAGCACCCCGGCGGACTTACCGCGCGCGAGGCCGAGGTGCTCTCCCTGATCGCTCAGGGTCTGTCGAACTCTGAGATCGCCCAGCGGCTGGTGGTCAGCGAGACCACCGTGAAGAGCCACATCAACCACCTCTTCGCCAAGACCGGCGTCCGCGACCGCGCCCAGGCTGTGACCTACGCCTACCAGCACGGGCTCACCTGATGCTGCTGCGGCGCAGCAGCTGCTCGGTGACCAGCGCTGGGATCTCTGGCCATGCGGCAGCGATCCCAGCCGGCCTGCCGTAGCGCGTCAGCGGCCGATCCGGTCAGACGACGCGAACCCGATCCGCCTGCGGGCCCTTCGAGCCCTGGGTGACGTCGAACTCGACCCGCTGGTTCTCGTCGAGGCTGCGGAACCCGTCGGAGTCGATAGCGGAGAAATGGACGAACACATCCGCGCCGCCGCCGTCAACATTAATGAACCCGAAACCTTTTTCCGGGCTGAACCACTTCACAGTTCCCTGTGCCATGGAGACTCCTTGCTGTAAGACATTCGGTACCCGCGCCATGCGGACCCCGGGTCCAGGCGGCGGCTGCGCACCAACTTGGGCACCGACAGCAACACGCCCGCGAGTGACTCCGCGAGCGTGACATCAACCACGTACACAGAAAAACTGCGACCACGTGAGCTAACAAGCGCCGCGCCCACCGCATTCCCCGAGATCGCCAGGCTCTCCCCGGCAGTCAGCGCACAGGCGGCATCGACGATCGTGTCGCGTGCCGGGCCGCCGGTCAAGCAGGCAGCTCTGGGTGAACGGGCAGGCCGGACCCGACCGTCACCGAGCAGTCATCGCGGAGACCGCGCGGCCGCATGCCACCGCCGGGACCGGCACGCCGGCCCCGGCGCAGTCAGCCGGTCAGGTTACCTGTGGGCCATCCGGTGGCCGGCTCGCCCGCTGACGGCGTGGTAAGCGAGTAGCAGTACGGCTGATCCGGCGATGGCGGTGAGCCAGGTGGACAGGTTGAAGAACCCGTGCAGCGTGTGGATGTGGAACAGCTTCGTGGCGACCCAGCCGCCGCCGAGCGCTCCTGCGATGCCGATCAGGCAGGTGATGATGAGGCCTTGTGATCTCTTGCCGGGGATCAGCATATTGGCGAGCAGGCCGGCCGCGAGGCCGAGGACGATCCAGGCGATGATGCTCATAGCGGTACTCCTTTGTTGGTGTTGTGCGTGACGTGCAGGGCCGGCCCGTCGCGGTGACAGATGCTGGCGGCTCGGCGCAGCATGCGCGGCGTGCCGGCGCATCTTGAGGTGCTGTGTGCCGTCCGGACCGTGCCGGCCGCGGTCGACGCGGCTGGTTAGCCGGCCTGGGTCTTATGCCGGTCCCGACGGATGATCCGCCTGAGCTGGGTGATCCGGGCGGTTCCCGCGACGGCCATGGCGAGCGCGCCCGCGATGGCGGCGAAGAACAGCGCGACGGCCAGTGACAGGCGCAGGTGGGCGCCGAAGAAGCTGACGCTGACGGCGTGGGCGTTCTGAACGATGAAGATCAGCACCACGGTGAGGGCTGCGGCTGCGGCGATCAGACCGGTGCGCATAGCGCTGATCCGGGTACGCAGCCGTCCGTGCCGGGGTGCCGATGGCACGGATGCCGGAGACGGGGCGGAGCCATTGGCGGAAGGCGGCGGCAGAGTGCTGGCGGCGGGTCGTGCGGTCGGCTCGGTCATGGAGTTGCTGTCCCTCACGAATGGGGACCGAGGCCGTAGGACCTTCGTCGGCTCCCCTTGCTGACCCGAGCGCCTGGCCGTAGATCGGCTGCTTTCCCTGGTGTCTGCCCTTAACCTACGCCTGAATCTAATAACTAGCAATATATTTCTAGAAACTGTGATAGCTTGTTACCGATGGAGAGCTGGAGTTTCCTGACCAACCACGCACGGGTCCTGCTGCGCATCGCCCAGGATCCGGGCGCGCGGCTGCGAGACATCGCGGCCGCCGTAGACATCACCGAGCGCAGCGCGTTCAGCATCGTGACGGACCTGGCAGCGGCCGGGTACGTCGTCAAGCACAAGGACGGCCGCCGGAACCGCTATCAGATCCAGGCGCACCTCCCGCTGCCAGAACCTGCCAGCCAGGAACCGGCCATCGGCGACGTGCTGGCCGTCTTGATGGGTGACGGCGCGGGGCGGAAGCTGAGCGCGGGGCAGCCCGCTCCACTGCACGAGAACGACGGCGATCTGCCCGCGCGCCGGACTGGCGGGACGGGTGCTCCAGGACGAACCGCGTCCGTTCGGCGCCGATGAGGTCGGCCCGGTCGTGACGCAAGCTCTCCCGAACGGCCGTCCTAGTGAGAGCCCTTGCGGTCGGTCAGGTACTGCTTACCGCGCAGCCGGGCCCCGGCCTCCAGCAGCGTCCCGCTTCCAGCGCGCCATTCTGGCGCCGTTACGTCGGCGCGCTCCAGCGCGTGCCCGGCACCAGGTTCCAGCTCGCCCAGCTCTCGGCACGGCAGCCATCGCCCAGCTGCTCGGCCTGGCCCTGCCGGTCATGGTATGGCTCGTCATCGACAAGATCATCCCGGCCAGGGCCGGCTCAGTGATCTGGGTCCTCGGCCTCAGCGTCGCCCAGCTTCACCGGCCTTATGCCCGCACAGCGGCATAAGGCCGGCTACTGCCGGTTGTCCGCGGCCGGGCAGCGGTTACGACGAGGCGTCGCTCGTCACCGGCGGCGCTAGACGGCTCGTCCCCGTGCCCGCCTCGCCATTGCCGGAGCAGGGCGACTTCAGGCTCACGGGTGCTGGGTGGCGGTAGAAGTTCGGCGCCTGGTCGAAGTCGTGGTAGTAGCGGTGGAAGACCGGGGTAGCGGAAGAGGCGGCTGGCGGCACGATCCAGGTCCAGTCCGCCGGGCACGCCCGGCCCTGCTGCTGCTCCCGGTCCAGGTGCTGGAGGAACCGAACCGACTCGGTGTGGTGATCGGCGATGGTTACCCCGGCCGAGCTGAACGAGTGCAGGACCGCGAGGTTGAGCTCGGTTATCGCTTTGTCTTTCCACAAGGTCCGGTCGGTCGCCGTGGACAGGCCCATGCGGCTGGCGATCACCCGCAGCTGGTCGTAGCGATCGGTGTCGCCGAGATCGCGCGATCCGATCTCGGTGCACATGTACCAGCCGTTGAATGGCGCCGCGGGATAGCAGACGCCGCCGATCTCCAGGTACATGTCGCTGATCACCGGGACGGCGTACCACCGCAGCCCGAGGTCGGCGAACCAGCCGAACTCCGGATGACCGATCGGAACCTCAAGTACCGCGTCGGCAGCCAGCTCGTGCAGCGTGACAGGCGCGCCGGCCTCCTGCACGATCAGCGGCAGGACGTCGAACCGGCCGGCCGGCCGGCCTCCTGGCCAGCCGAGGTCGAAGGCCAGGCGAGTGAGGTCCGCGTTCGCCGGGTCGCCGGTGATGCTGCCGCTGGCGGTCTGGTATCCCGCATACCGGACCAGCTGCGAGCTGAGGATCCGCGGACCTGGCCGGTCCGGCGCGTCCGGCGCGAACACGGTGATCACTGGCCGGATCCGGCCGCTGTTGGTTGCCTCGCGAAGGTGCGCGACCGACTCGGCGGCGATGTCCGCTGCCGACGTGACCTCACGGCGGTCGCGCACCCGCAGGCTCCGCCAGTACAGTCGGCCGATACATCGCGAGCTGTTCCGCCAGGCGACGCGCGCGCCGAATGCCAGCTCGTCCGGGGTATGCCGGTAGGTGCCGGTCATCTCGATCTCGCGGCGGACCTGCCGGAGCCGTCCGTCCGGCAGCCCGGCGCGATTCTCGCTGTGGAACATCGTGATGAAACGCTGCGCGCTGATCAGCAGGCTGTCCAGGGCGAATGAGTCATCACCGGCCAGCGATCGCCCGGCAGGAAACGCACCCAGGCCGGCCGCGAAGCCGGTCGCAGCTTCGTCCGCCGCCACCGGGCAGGCCTGGAAGGACGGGAACATCGAGGACTCCCCGCCCGGCTCCTGGCCGTGAGCGCGGTCCCGCGGCCGACCGCGGCCAGGAAGACGCCAGCGGGACTCCAGAAGGCTCCGGCCCTGGTTCAGACCCACCGAGACCTCCCTGGGCAGCGCAGCTCAGTGCGCACCTTCACCGCGTTAAGGCCGAGCCACCCGTGAATCCGGTTCCGCATTGACAGCCGCCCTTCCGGCAGTTGGCAGCCAGCGGCTTTCTGCCGCCTTGACTCTCGCACCAAGCGTGCGCTACCAGCCCGGACGTCCGTCTTGCACTCGGTTTGACGCATACCTTGCGTCCCAGGTCAGGCACGCAATCCAGGTCCGCCCAGGCCGCGGCGCGCGGGGCTCGCAGCCGGTTCGCTGGCGTGGCATGGCGCACGTGCGCCCGCTTGTGTACCTTGACAGTTACGTAACTACCTTGGTACGTTCACGGCATGGAAGCTGTCCTGCGGGCACTTGCGGACGAGAGCCGGCGGACGGTGCTGGAGACCTTGACCGGCGGTCCGGCAACCGCGGGTGAGCTGGCGGCGCTGCTGCCGATTGCCCGCCCGGGAGTTTCGCGGCATCTGCGGGTGCTGCGAGAGGCGGGGCTGGTCGAGGTTCGCCAGGAGGCGCAGCGGCGGGTCTACAGTCTTCGCCCCGAGCCGCTCGCAGAGGTTGATGAGTGGCTGGGCCGGTACCGGGCCCTGTGGGAGCTGCGGCTGGATGCCCTGCACACCGAGGTGGCCCGGGGAAGACGCGAGCGAAGGAGCACCAGATGACCAGCAGCGCACGTGCGGGCACCCGCATCCTGGGCAGCCTGCGATCGGCAGACGGCAAGGGCGTCGTGCGCATGGAAGACCGCTTCGACACCGATATCGACGACCTGTGGTCGGCACTCACCGATCCCCGCCGCCTGGCCCGCTGGCTCGGCCACGTGGAGGGCGACCTGCGACTCGGCGGTGAGTTCCGCGCACGCTTTACCAGCGAATGGGAAGGCACAGGGCGCGTGGAAGCGTGCGAGCCCCCGCAGCGGCTGGTGGTGCTGACCAAGGCCACGAGCCAGCGGGACGAGCATGTCATCGAGGCCACGCTGGCCGCCGACGGGGACCGGGCCATCCTGGTCATCGAGGAACGGGGCATGCCCCTGGACCAGCTCGCCGACTACGGGTCAGGGTGGCAGGTCCAGGTCGAAGATCTCGCCGCCCACCTCGCCGGGCGTGAGCGCTGCGACATCGAGGCGCGCTGGGACGAGCTCGTCCCTGCCTATCGGGACCTGGCGGCCAGGGTCGGCTAGCGCGCAGTCGCCAGGGGCCGTTTGACCTGGGATGATCACGGCGTGTCGTGGCAGCGCATCCGCCTCAAGATCATGTTTGTGTGAAGAAACAACGACGTGAGGCGGCTGCTGCCGCCAGGCTAACGGCTGGGATGGGCGGCGGTACCTGGCGATCGGAGGGCCAGCCGACCGGGATGACCAGGCTGATCCGCGCGGCCGGGCTGCGCTGGGCGGTGGAGGAGGATCAACGAGTTCGGCAAGGACAGCTTCGGCCTAGACCAGTCCCAGGTCCGGCTCTACCACGCGATCGCCCGGCACACCATCCTCGTCATGGCCGCCCTCGCGGTCTGCGCCGTCACCGCAGCCCTGCTCAGGACCCGGACCGGAACCGAGGCACCCCCGCCAGCACGGCCCGGCCGGCTCCCGCCCGCCGACCCCGGGATGATCCCGCTGGCCGTCCCCGAGGTCCGGCGGCTCATCGCCGCCGCCACGCATCCGCCGCTACCACCCGCACAGGCGATCCACTCGTCCGCCTGGATGCGCCGCCACCAGGCCGCCGCGAACTGGTTCCACCAGCGCACCCGGCTCGAACGCGACCAGAAGATCACCATGAAACCGCTGGTCATCTAACCAATGGCGGCTGCGGTACTAGGAGACGCGGCGGTCGGAGGCCGGATGCATGGTCTCTATGCGTATCCGCGCCGATTCGGCCTCTGGCACGCCGAGCCGCTCGAAGATGTCCAGCGCCTGCCTGAATACGATCCGCGCCGCATACGGCTGCTGTGTGTTGAGCGTCGACTCTGCGATTCCTTCGAGGATCTTGGCCTCCTCGTACGGGTCACCGATCTCCCTGGCCAGCCTGAGGGCGGTGTGGTAATGATCAAAGGCCTCGCCGTGCTGGCCGGACCCGCGACGTATATCGGCTATCCTGCGAAGCGCGATCACCTGCTGGGACAGGTTTCCTATCTCCTCGGCGATCAGTCGCGCCTTCTGGTGATGAATCAGCGCCTCGTCGTAGCAGGCCGCGCTCTGATAAATGGCGCCAATGTCATTGAGTACGTCAGCTTCATCGGGGAGATCGCCGATCTCACGGTATATGGCGAGTGCCCGCCGGAAAGCGGTAAGCCCTTCCTCGTAGCTGCCCTTGTAGTGGTAGACGCCGCCGATGTTGTGGTACAGGATCGCTTCGTTCTGCGCTCCGCCTATCTCGCCGAATATTGCGAGTGACTTCTGGTAGCCGTCGAGCGCGTCTCTATGGTAGCCGCAATACAGCTGTATCCTGCCTAGATTGTTGAGGGTCTTTGCCTCGCCGCGCCGGTCGCCGACGTCACGGTAGAGCGAAAGCGCGTCACTCAGGTGAGCCATCGCCTCGGGGTAACGCCCGAGATGCCAGCAGGCGATCCCGGAATGACTCAATGTATTGGCCACGCCGCGGTGGTCCTCGGCGTCGCGGTACAGAATACTTGCCTCGTTGAAATAGGCGAGGGCCTCACGGGAACGGGCCGCACGCTGGTGGGCCATGCCTATCTGGTCGAGGGCCTCGGCCTCGCCTCGCCGGTCGGCCAGCGACCGGTAGATCGCCGCCGCGTCCTCAGCGAGGGGAAGCGTCGCCTCGTGGCGGCCGGTCTGCTGGCTGACCGCGCTGAGTTCCAGCGACACGCGCGCGATCCTGGCCGGGTCGGCGAGGTCGCGGCAGGCCTGAAGGGCCAGAGTGTGGGCCGTGATGGCCTCGTCCCAGTAGGCCCTGGTCTCCATGAAGTCGGCCAGCACGTGGGTGAGATCGGCGCATGTCCGCTTCCACTCATGCCTGCCCGCGTGCTGCGCCGCCTGGAGGATGTTGCGCCATTCCGACTCCAGCCAGCTGGCCGCGTCTTCCTGGGTGCCCACTGCCGGGCTCGCCGCGGGCAGATGGGTGATCGACACGGGCGTCCGGCGCCGGAACGGGTGAAGTACCCGGTCAGCCCTGTCGGCTGTGTACAGGTAGTAGTCGAGCAGCCTGGCGACGGCCTGTCTCTGCTCAGGCTCGGGGTCATCCCGTGCGGCACGCACGGCCGCGTATCCGCGAATCAGGTCGTGGAAACGGAACTGACCGGCCGGGGCTCGTGCCAGCAGGTGATGATCGAGCAGGGTGCCGAGGGCCTTCTCGGCCTCGGCGAGAGTGCAGCCGCCCAGGGCCGCGGCGGCCTGCAGGCTGGCATGAGCGCACGGGCTCACGCCCAGCCGCCGGAAGAGCCGCTGGTGGTCGGGTTCCAGCGCACGGTAGGACAGGTCGAAGGCGGACATCACCTCCGGGCTCGCCGCGCCGGTGCCGCCGAGCCGTGCGGGAGACTGCGACAGTTCCTCGATCAGGTCGGCGAGCTCGGGCGGGTGCTCCTCGGCGACCCGTCCCGCGGTGAGCTGGATCGCGAGCGGCAACCGCCCGCACAGTCCCACCGCCGCGGCCACCTTGTCGGTGTCCTGGCCGCCGCCCTGCCCCGCGATCCGCCGGAACAGGGTGATCGCGTCTTCGACGGAGAGCACGTCGAGGGTCAGCGTACGGGCACCCTCAAGGTCGGGAAGCCTGCGCCGAGTGGTGATCAGAATCAGGCACCGGCCCGTCACCGGCAGGAGCGGGCGGATCTGGTCATGCCTGGCGGCGTCGTCGAGGATCACGATGGCGCGACGGCGGCTCAGCTGGGCTCGCCACAGCGTGGCGCGCTCGCTGATCGTCTCGGGGATCTGCGTGGTCGGCACCGTCAGCATCCGGAGCAGGCGGTGCAGTGCCTCGGCCGGATCGAGCGAGGGGCTCCCGTGGTCATGGGTATGAAGGTTGAGGTAGAGCACGCCGTCCGGGTACTGTCCGGAAACCACCCGGGCAGCGTGGACCGCCAGCGCGGTCTTTCCCACGCCGGCCATGCCCTCAATCACGGCGATCCTGGGCGTGTCGCCATGCTCAGCGGTCAGCAGGCCAAGCTGCTCGCTGCGGCCCACAAACTCCACCGTCTCGGGCGGAAGGGTGTCCGGCCGCGGCAGCCGGCCGGGACGCTGGTCGGCCGGCCTGACGGCAAGCTGCGGGTCACGGCCCAGGATGCGCTGATGGAGTTCGGACAGCATGGGGCCAGGTTCGGTGCCCTGCTCATCGATCAGCCGACGGCGGGTCTCCCGGTAGAGGCTGAGTGCGTCACCTGGCCTGCCGCTCCAGTACAGGGCTGCCATCTGGTGCGCGGTCAGGGTCTCATCCAGCGGGTGCTGAGCCAGCAGGTGGCGGAGCTCACCGACCAGGTCGGCATGCCGGCCAAGCTCCAGCTCGCACTCGACGCGCTCCAGGATGGCCGCCCGGCGCTCCTCCTCGAGGCTGTCACGCATCCGCGCTACCCAGTCGCCGCTGATCCCGGCCAGCGCCTGGCCCCGCCAGAGCCCGTCCGCCTGTCGCAGCAGCAAGGCCGCGTGGTCGCAATCGCCGCTGGCGGCCAGCGCATCCGCTTGCCGGCGCAGTCGGCGGAACTGATGCAAGTCGACCGCCTCTGGATCGACGTCGAGCAGATAGCCCCTGGCGCGCCCGACGAGCTGCACGCTGTCACCGAGGGCCTGCCGGAGTGCCGCCCGGAGCCTCGCGATGTAGACAGAGAGACTCTCCCGTGCCTTTGGCGGAGGCCGCGTATCCCACAGCCGGTCGATAAGCGCCTCAGCCGGCACTATCGTGCGCGGCGTTAGCAAGAGGATCGCCAGGACGCATCGTGCCCTGGCCGACCCAAGATCACATTGCTGGCCAGCCGACCACAGCTCGATCGGCCCGAGCGCCCGGAATTCATGATCGCCTTGCATTTTCTACCGCCTGTGGGCAAGCTCGCAGCTGGTACCTGAAGGAGAAGAACGGACACTTCGCCGGGTTAATACCCTGTTGTGGACGGTTCCCACTCGAATCCTGAGGAATTAGCTAGAATAAGTAAATGATCATGCCTCTCTAGTTTGCAATGAAATTTGCATCGCAGGTTTCATTGACTCCGGTTGCCGACCCGCAATGCCCTACAGAATAGCGTATTTGCATAATGGCCGTAACTGGCGACGGCCGGTAATGTTGAGTAACAACCGGTGCGGCTCGGGCTGGTGTGACGTGACACGACTAATGGTGTGTTCGGTGTCACAGGGACCGAGGGGATCCCCCGGTAGCAGAAGTGGTATCTAGGCCCTGCCCATGCGTCCTGCTTCCCGTGTCTTACCGCCGGGCTGCCGCTGGCGGCCGGGCGCGCGGTCAGCGGGGAGCGGGAGTGCGGCGGGAGCGCGGCTAGCGGCGTGCGGGGGGCGGGGAGCGGCGTGCGGCGAGCGGGGAGCGGCGTGCGGCGAGCGGGGAGCGGCGTGCGGCGAGCGGGGAGCGGGGAGCGGCGTGCGGCGAGCGGCTAGCGGCGTGCGGGAGGCGGGGAGCGGGAGGGGAGCGGTCAGCGGTCAGCGGGGAGCGGGGAGCGGGGCGCGGCTTGCTGGGAGCTGAGGGCGGGCTAGCGGGAGCGGGGGTGCGGCTAGCTGGAGCGGGAGCGGGG
>Ga0209415_10008545_pt1 | contig 17751 bp, 15 predicted proteins | sample PeaSoiSIISIP2007_FD_187696 | JGI IMG/M metagenome (GOLD analysis project Ga0209415, IMG submission 187696) | Peat soil microbial communities from Weissenstadt, Germany - SII-SIP-2007 (SPAdes) (version 2) | ecosystem: Environmental > Terrestrial > Soil > Wetlands > Peat | place: Germany... | reverse complement strand
AGCCGGCGCTGTACGCCGCCTCCGACGGGCTGATGAAGGCGATCGCCGAAGTGCCGGGAATTCAGGATCTGACCACCGATCTGGCCATCACCAGTCCGCAGGTGCGAGTGAACATCGACCGCGACAAAGCCGCTTCGCTCCAGGTGAACGCCAACAACGTGGAAGGCGCCTTCTACGATGCGTTCGGGCCCAAGTGGGTGTCGACGATTTACGCCGCCATCAACGAGTACAAGGTGCTGCTGGAACTGGAGCCGAAGTTCCAAGCCGATCCGCACTCGCTGTCGTTGTTGTACTTCAAGTCCACCACGGGGCAGTTGATTCCGCTGGAAACGCTGGCGACGATCACGCAGGAGGCGGGGCCGCAGTCGATCAACCACTTCGGAATGCTGCCTGCCGTCACGGTCTCCTACAACATCAAGCCGGGATACGCTCTGGGCGACGTGGTGAAGAGGGTGCAAGCCATCGCCGATGAAGTCGTGCCCGCGAGCGTCAGTTTTTCGTTCCAGGGCGCGGCCAAGGAGTTTGAAAGCTCGCTGGCGAACCTGGCTCTGCTGCTGGTGGTCGCGATCCTGGTGGTGTACATCGTGCTGGGAATTTTGTACGAAAGCTACATTCACCCGCTGACGATTCTGTCCGGTCTGCCGTCGGCCGGTTTCGGCGCGCTGATCACGCTGTACCTGTTCCACATGGATCTGAACATCTACGCGTTCGTGGGGCTGATCATGCTGATCGGCATCGTGGAGAAGAACGCCATCATGCAGATCGACTTCGCTCTCGACGCCGAACGCAACCAAGGCTTGCCGCCGCTCAAGGCCATCTATGAGGGCTGCCTGATCCGCTTCCGTCCGATCATGATGACCACCATGGCGGCGTTGCTGGGCGCGGTGCCCATCGCGCTGGGCTACGGCGCGGGCGGCGAAGCGCGGCAACCGTTGGGTCTGGTGGTGGTTGGCGGACTGATCTTCTCCCAATTGGTCACGCTGTACTTGACGCCGGTGTTCTACACCTACATGGCGAGCCTGCAAGACACGCTAGGGCGGAAGAAGAAGCCCGCTCGCGCGGAGCAGACTCCGGTGCACACGCCGGCATAGGGTCTTCCAAGACAAGGGCCGCGGATCAACGATGATTAACACCGATTGAGGGCAAGAATTTTATCGGCGTGCATCCGCGTTAATCGGCGGCTCAACATGCCTTCCCGGCGCGTGAGTCGGATACGCCTCCCTCCGTCTGCCCCGGCTGAGTCTTGAACGGCGCCGGTTTACTCGAGCGTTAGCGGCCGGTCGAACACCACATCTAGCGTGCTGCCGGCGCGCAGATCGACTTCCTTGCCGCGGGTCAGCAGAGTGGTCGCAACGCCAACCGCTCCGCCGGCCGCGCCACCGATTCCCGCGCCGGTCCAGGTCCGGGTCGCCAGGCCGCCGATCGCTCCTCCCGTGCCCGCGAGAATAGCGATCCGTCCGGCATCCTGAAGCTTGGTTCCGGCCTGCTTCACCGCGCCCTCATTGCCTTCGACCTTCTGCCCGGTCTCGCCGGAATCCACCGAATCCAGATGCGGGGCGATCTTGTAGGCCTTGCCTGTCGAGAACGTCAGCGTCTCCAGATGCAGCGCGATCTCCGCTCGCCCCTTGACCCGCCCGCTGCGCTTCGATTCGGCCACTGTCCCTTGCACGTAGGTTCCCACGGGCACCAGAATCTCACCTCCGGCGGCGATGGGGCTGGCGGTTTGCAGATATACCTGGTCGCCGGCCTTGGCGGTGCGGGTGCTGACCGAGCTAACCATTTTGAGCAGAACGTGCGAGCCGGCGGGAATTTCGGCGGCGAACGCGCCCAAGGGCAGGAGCAGAAGAAACGGCAGCAACTTCATACTCTGATCTTAACTCCGATACGCCGCTGTACTTCAAGGTGATAAAATTCACCGGGAGGCGATATGAGGATCTTGGCCGCTGTGTTGGTGACGGGCGCGGCGTTTTTTGTTGCGGTGGCCTTAGGGCAGGAGCCGGCGCAATCCCCAGCGCCGTTTCAGCGGGTCGGCAGCATGAGCCAGCTCATGGTCGATATCATTTATCCGACCTCCGACGCGGTGTTCTACATCGGCCGCGAGCCTCCTAAAAACGACAAGGAGTGGAACGATTTCCGGGGCCAGGCGCTGATGCTGGCCGAGGCCGGAAACCTGCTGATGATGGAGGGCCGCGCTCGCGACCAGGACAAATGGATGAAAGACGCCAAAATGCTGGTGGACGTGGGCGCAGCGGCATTCAAAGCCGCGCAGAACAAAAACGTCGACGCGGTTCTGGCGCTCAACGATCAGCTTTACGCAGCCTGCGTCACGTGCCACGAACAGTATCGACCGAATTACGGAAAGCGGCCCTTGGGTCCTGTCAAGCAATGAAACGGCAGGTCGCAGACCTGCCCCACTTACCTGCCCCAATTTACTTGCCCGCGTAAGTGACGCGCCAGATGCTTCGCGATCCGTCGTCGGTGACGTACAGCGCCCCGTCCCGGCCGACCGCGATGCCGACGGGCCGTCCCCAGGGATGCCCATCCGGAGTCAGGAAGGTCATGAAGTCCTCGAAGACTCCGCTGGCATGACCTTTGTCGAGAGGCACCCGGACCACTTCATGTCCGGATGGGTGCTCGCGGTTCCAGGAACCGTGCTCGGCGGCGAATAGATCCCCGCGATATTCCTGCGGGAATTGCGTGCCGTCGTAGAACGTCAAACCCAGCGAGGCGTTGTGCGGCGGCATCAGCACGTCCGGCACCACCACCTTATCCTTTAGCTCAGGATGCTTGCCCTCAAGCCGCGGGTCCTGATGCGGGCCGATGTAGAACCAGGGCCAGCCGTAGGAAGCGCCCGGCGTCACGTGAGTGATGTAATCCGGCACCAGGTTGTCGCCGAGCGCATCGCGTTCGTTGACCGAGCACCAGACTTCGCCCGTCTCGGGATTCACGCCGAGTCCCACCGGGTTGCGGATGCCGGAGGCGTATACGCGCACGAACTTCCCATCGGGAGTGTATTCGAGAATGTTGGCGCGATGGGTTTCGGAAGGATGCGTATCGGGATCGTCCACGTTGCTGCCGGAGCCGACGGCGACGAACATCGACTTTCCGTCTTTTGAGAAAACGACATCGCGGGTGGAATGGCCGCCGGAAGGCAGCTCGGGGATGATCGTTTGGGCGGGACCGGTGGCTTTCAGATCGCCATTCTTATACGGGAAGCGGACGACGGAAGTCGTGTTGCCCACGTAGACCCATTGAGGATTCGGCCCGGGCGGATAGAAGTTGACTCCAAACGCGCCGCGCTGGCCGGTGGCGAAGGTCTCGACCTGCTGCGGTTTGCCGTCCGCACCCCTGCCTCGGATGATTTTGATCTCTCCGGCGCTGGTCTCGGTGAAGAAAAAATCGCCGTTGGGGGCGATGCGAATCTGGCGCGGTTGCTTGAGATTATCGAGGAACAACTCGACCTGGAATCCCGCAGCCACTTGCGGCAGCGCGCCGGACGGACGGGACGCGAGCGCGGTGTTGCTGTTGGAGCTGGTCGCGTAGGGTTTCGGCAGGTCGTTCGCGGTGATTTTCCGGAACATGCCGGGCTTCACATTCGCGGCATCGACGAACGCGCCCTGGCCGGTGATGAGGTTGGCGATCTTGGCGCCGTCGCCCTGGAGCATGACGCCGAAAGCCAGCAGGAACGCTCCGCTGGCGATCCAATATTGCTTGTTCATTACGGCCTCCAACGCCTAGTCTACATCAGGCGCTGCTACTCGATTTGCCGCATGATCCGCGCTACTTCTCCCGGATAAGCGGGCCGCGGATTGTAGGTGAAGAGCTTCTGCTGAAGCGTCTTGCCCTTGTAGTAGGGGTGTTGGGCGAGCCGATGCGCCATGAACTCGATGCCCGCTTCGATGGACGGAAAGCCCTCCGTTCCGTTATGAAAACCCCACCGATTGTTCTCTACCGCCGCGATGCCGCAGAGAGTTTCGCGAACGGAGACCGCGGGTAGCAGGCGGTAATCGAGTTGATAATCGTCGGCGGCGCGAAGATAATCGGAGACGTGATAGGGCGCGGGGCAATGGTAGACGTGGAAGAAACGCTCCAGGCGGGCGATACGGGGATCGGGCTTGGGCGGTTCCGGTCTGGGCGCGACGGGCATATCCGCTGTGGAGCTCGCGCATAGAGCCAGGCACGCGGCGGCGGCCAAGAAGGAATGCCAGGGCCTGAAGCGGGGGGCATTCAACCTGATAGCGCTCAGTCGAATTCTGATAACAACAACCACTACTTTGCCTTCGACCGGGAATCACGCTAACTTTAGGTCCCGTTCCAGTAGAATAATAGCTGCAAGTTGGCTCCGCAACAGGGGGGTACATGCGATTTTCAAGACGGCACTTCGGAAGGATGGCGGCCGCGGTTCTTCCCGCATCCTTATTAGGGCAAGGCGGAGGGCGCAGGCCCATCCCCAGGCCGAACTCCCGCTTCGCCGGAGTGCAGATCGGCGTCATCAGTTATAGCTTCAATACCGTCCCGACCATGGATCTGATTCCCACCATCGCCAAGCTGGGGATCAATGAGGTCGAGTTGATGTCGAACCACGCGGAAGCGCTGGTGGGTGCTCCGACGGCTCCGCCTCGGGCCCCGGTTGGCGCCGGGGGTGCGCGAGGCGGCGGTGGCGGACGCGGACCAGGCGGCGGACCGCCGCAAGCTCCGGCAATCGCCTATTATTCGGGCGACGCCTGTGCGGGCCGTCAAAATCCGCAACCTGCTGCCGCGAACGCAGGACGCAGTCCTGCGCCACTTGCACCGGAGCAGGAGAAGTTCCGTCAGGATCAGGCGCAGTGGCGCACCTTGGAAGCAACAATGAACAAGTATCGCGACCTGCGCAAGCAGTTCGACGACGCGGGCATCAACCTGGGCATCCTGTGCTACAACATGAACGGCAACATCGCCGACGACGAGATCGACTACGCATTCCGCATGGCGCAAGCTCTGGGCGCGAGGAGCATTTCCTCGAGCTCTACTGTGACCATCGCCAAGCGCGTCGCGGCCTTCGCCGAACGTTACAAGATGACCTGGGCCGGGCACGGGCACGACGACGTCTGCGATCCGGAGCAGTTCGCAAAGCCCGAAACCTTCGAGAAGATCATGTCCTTCAGTCCGTACATCGGCGTGAACCTCGACATCGGCCACTTCACGGCAGGCGGTTACGACGCGGTCGCGTTTATCCGCCGCTATCACGACCGCATTACGAATCTGCATTTGAAAGACAGATTCAAGAATCCGCAGGGCGGCGGAAAGGGCGCCAACGTGCGCTGGGGCGATGGCGAGACTCCCATCCGCGAGGTGTTGCAACTGTTGCGGCGGGAGCAGTATCCTTTCCCCGCCAACATCGAATATGAGTATCAGGGCACCGATGCGGTGATCGAGGTCGCTAAATGTCTGCAATATGCGAAGGATATTTTAGTCGGATGAAGTTCCCCCTGCTTGGGATTTTGGCCGCAGGGGTAGCGCTGGCGCAAACTCCCGCCCCTGCTCCGGCGCGGGCTCCCGCTCCGGCGAGAGGAGGCGGAGGTGGCGGAGCCGCGTATCCGCAACGAACTCCGGATCCAGCCGCAGTCGCTCGCGGCAAGGCGGTCTACGACATCAATTGCGCTCTGTGCCACGGCGAGGACGCCCGCGGCGGCGACAACGGACCCAATCTGATTCGCGGCGAGGTGGTGATGAACGACCAGAAGGGCGAAATGATCGGTGAGGTGCTGCAAACTGGGCGTCCCGCGGAAGGTATGCCGAAATTCGATTTCACGCCCGCGCAAATCTCCGACATCTCCGCGTTCCTGCACGGCTTTCGCGTGGGCGGCTACGACATTTCGCGCAATCGTCCGCCCAGCATTGTAGTGGGCGATGCGCAAGCAGGCAGGGCCTATTTCAACACCAAGTGCGGGTCCTGCCATTCGGCGACAGGCGATTTGAAGGGCATCGCCTCAAGAATCACGGACGCCAGAACGCTACAGCAACGATGGCTGATGCCGTCGGGCGCCGGAGCCGGCGGTCGCGGAGGCGGCGGGCAGACGGCCGCGGCGGCGACGGTAACCATCACCATGGCCTCCGGAGAAAAGCTGGAGGGCCGGCTGAGTCGCATCGACGATTTCCTGGTGAGCTTTTACGACACCGAGGGAGGGTCGCACACCATCAAGCGGGATGGCAACGTTCCCAATGTGGAGGTCCACGATCCGCTGGAGCCGCACAAGAAACTGTTGCCGGTTTATACCGATAAAGATATCCACGATGTGACTGCGTACATGGTGACTCTGAAATGATCCGAAAACTTCTCTCAACCGGGTTGCTCGTGGCGAGTGTCGTTGCTTCAAGGAGTGCCGCCGCCCAAGGTCTCGATCCCGCATCGATCCTGAAGCCGCTGGGAGACTCCTGGCCGACGTATTCGGGCGATTATTCGGGAAGGCGCTACAGCACGCTGACGCAGCTCAACCAGTCCAACGTGAAGAATCTGACGCTGGCATGGGTGAACCACTTGACGTCTGGAGCAGGCGGCGGAGCCGGAGCGGGCGGCGGGCGCGGTGGAGTGCAAACCATCATCGGCGGCGAGGGGACCGGCGATCTGGCGGCTGGCGGCGGCACCAACATCAGGGCTTCGATCCTTCAGGTCGACGGCATACTTTACGTTTCGACGCCGGACAATGCCTGGGCGGTGGACGCTCGCGACGGCCATGTGCTGTGGCATTATTTTTGGCGGACCAGGGGCGGAACGCACATCGGCAATCGCGGGCTGGGGATGTACGGAAACTGGCTGTTCATGGAGACGCCGGACGATTACCTGGTCTCGCTGGACGCCCGGACCGGCAAGGAGCGCTGGCACAAGGTCATCGCCAGCTTTGAGCAGCAGTATTTCTCGACCACGGCGCCCATTGTGATCGGCAATCACGTTCTGGTGGGCACCGGCGACGATCTGGATGAGCCGGGCGTGCTGCAATCCTTCGATCCCGAGAGCGGCTCCGTGCAGTGGAAGTTTTATTCGACGCCGATGAAGCCCGGCGATCCGGGATTGAATAGCTGGGCCAACCTAGACGCGGCCCGGCATGGCGGCGGCCAGATGTGGGTTCCGGGATCGTACGATCCGGAAACGCATCTCTACATTCTCGGTACCGGCAATCCGACGCCGGCGTACACGTCGCAAAGCCGCGGCGAAGGCGACAATCTCTACACCTGCTCCATCGTCGCGGTCAACGTGGATACCGGCAAGATGGCCTGGTTTTATCAGACCTCGCCGCACGACACGCACGATTGGGATAGCGCGCAAACTCCCGTGCTGGTCGATGGCGAGTTCGACGGCAAGCCTCGCAAGATGGTGCTGACGGCCAGCCGCAACGGCTACTACTTCACGCTCGATCGCCTGACGGGGGAGCATCTGGTGACGTCGAAGTACTCGGACTCCGCGAACTGGGCCAAGGGTTTGAACGAGAAGGGCCAGCCGGTTCGCGATCCCAAGAAGGATTTCGATATTGGAGGCTCGCTGGTGTCGCCGGCCAACGGAGGCATCACCAATTGGCCTCCGCCCTCGTACAGCCCCGATACCGGCTTATTCTACGTTCCGCAAAACGACAGCTACGCGATGTACTATCTGACCGAGACCGATCCCCGAGGTGCGATGGGACTCGGCGGTAAAGAGGAGCAGAGTGTCGGATCGACGGGCGGTTACCTGACCGCGATCGATTACAAGACCGGCAAGATCGTCTGGCGGCACAAATATCCGGGTACCGGCGGCGGAGGGTCGAACGGATTGCTGACCACGGCGGGCAAGCTCCTGTTCGGCGGCGATCTGAGCGGCAATATCGTCGCCTACGACCCCGCGGATGGAAAGATTCTCTGGCATTCGCTGCTGGGGCAGGTGTCCAATGCGCCGGAGACGTACATGCTCGACGGACGCCAATATCTGCTGGTGGCGGCGGGCGACGCACTGTACTCGTTTAAGCTGTATTGAGGTGAATTCGCTTGGGAGGCAGACAAAACCTGGCGTGTTTGCTCGCGCTTGGTTTGTCCCTGCCCGCTTGCGCGCAGATTACCGGAAGGGTAACCTCGGCCCACTCGGGAGCCCCGATTCCAAACGCTTAGGTAATGGGCGAAGGTTCGAACAGCTCCGAAACAAACGCAGATGGCAGGTTTAATCTGCCCAAGGAACGCTTTCGGGGCCCCAATGCGCCACCTCACGTGCCCGTCACTTTCAAAGCTCAAGGATATCGTCCGATCACACGAATTGCAGAGTCGGACTCCGCGAACCTGGATGTGGCGCTTGAGGACGGCGCCGCATCGGAGTGGAAGGTCTCGCTCTGCGCCGATCCACCCGGAAAGGTGGGCTCGACGATAGGGTTCGAGATGCGATTTGCCGTTCGGCAAGACGTAAGGACGTCGGCCTACATGCAGTCGGATTTCAACGGCGAAATCATTCCATTCAAAGTTGCCGGCAAGATTTTTTCCTTGCGTACGATGGCAGGACCCTTTTGTTGCTCGGGACATCCACTTCCCGATCTATACCTGAACTCGACGACGGTAGCGGAGCGCGCCTGGATCGTCAGGGTCGGCGAACGGACATTCGACGGCCTCGATAGCCGCGGCGTCGCGAAGGACGGCACGAGGTGGAGGTGGGTGGGGCCGTTGCTCGGCGAACAGGCCGAGTATTCCGGCGCCAACGAGCAGGCCGCGAAGTTCTTCGACTCTATTCTGGATACCTTGTGCATCCGCCCCAGGTTTTGAACTTCGCGGCGATACGACGTTTAGCGGCGCGCTGTTCCCGCTTATGCAGTATTGAGTCAGACGGTGCTGACTCATCGACGCTCTTGCGGCGAAGGCGGCGCGCTGGGGCAAGGTCGCGGCTTCCTTCGTTCATCCCTTACCCGCCCTGCGCCAGATCTCGTGGATGAAGAAGTCTGATCCCCTGATAGCGTCGAAAGTCATCACCGTTAAAGGTCAGCAATACCTCAACGCCGTAGACGAACGCCGATGCGACAAGCCGGGCGTCATAGACCTTTAGGCCTGACACCGCGTGCATCGTAACGAGCTTCTTCCATTCGCTATAGATCTCAATCCTCTCCGGTAGCATGTGGAGGTAATCCTCAATGCGGGCAGAAATCCGTTCAACCTGACTTGGAAGCAATCCAAGCCCGTTCCGGCCGACGGGCCGAGTTGCGACATCCAGAACTCAACGATATTTTGCGGCACGATACAAACGCGATCGCCGCGATCTTCCAGAGTCCTGAGCGCCGCTCGCGCTTCTTTGTGCTGGGCGTCGAAGCGGTTGATGCGTCGAATGAGAATGTTTGTATCGGTCAAAACATCCATCTAGCGGGCGTCGTCGTCCAGCGTGTAGATGCTCTCCCGGCTTAGCGCTTCGTCGGAGAGGCTTGGCATGGGCGGAAGCGTGTCGAGGAGCTCTTCCAATGCTTGGTCGGCGTCCGCGGCAGTCAGTTTTCGAGGCGGCTTGGAGCCGACACCCTTTGCACCATAATGGACCTTCAGGTTGAGCACGGTCTCAGCGATCGCCTTCGCAACGGGGTCGGGAAGACCTTCGAGATTGATTACCTGCGCCATGCACCGATCAGCTCCTGCGATATGAGAATATCACAGGGGCTCCCACATAGAGAACTTTGCCCTCACGCGAAGCGGGCCAGTACACGGTGTTCACAACATTCCGATAACGCTCAAAACGGGACGTGGTCGAAACAACGATATCCATAGGACGAGGGAAGCCCGCGAGGGACGCGTAGAGTTCGGCCGCAAGCTTGTTCGGATCGGCGACCTCAGAGAACAACACCAACAGGTCGATGTCGCTGTCTAGACCCACGTCACCGCGGGCGCGAGAGCCAAAAAAGGATGATCTTGTCCGGGGAGAACCGTTCCGCGATTCGCCGGACCAGATCGACCAGAACGGCCGGGCTCTCGGCAAGTTCACTCATGGTATTCATGATTAACGCGCACTGCGGCCGCCAAAACGGAGAGACTCTTGGCACTCACTGCAGGGGCAGGGGGGCATCAAACTAAACAAATTTCAAGGATTTGCCGATTAAATCCGTGAGTGAACTCGACACTTGCTTACGAAATCGGCGCGGTTTTCTTGTTTGCGGCGATGCTGATGTTCGGCAGCGCGCACGGATTCATTCCGCGGAGCTTGAGAAACATCGGCGCCCCGGTTATCGTCGGCGTCGCCCTGGTCGGATTCCTGATCTGGCGTTTCGGGCCGGATCTGTATGCGAACGCGCGGTCGACCGCCGCGCCCTGGTTTGCGACACCTGAGCCTGCGACGTCTGCGCCGGCTCGCTCTGAAGCGCCGCCGACGCCCGCAGCTACAACGGGTCCGGTGAAATCCACCGCAGAGAAAGCGCATGCGTCCAAGCAGCCCTATCCCGCGGCGAATGGGATCGTGATCCGAGATGTCATTCCCGTGCCCGCGGAACCAGCGCGGCCTATCGAAGCCGCACCGCCCATTGCAGAAACGCAGAGCACGGGGAAAGTAGCCGAAGCCGCGCCCGTGGCGGACTCCACCGGCAGTTCCCCCTATGACAGCGGCGCAAAGCGAGCAGTCAAATCAATCGGGCATTTTCTGCACATCGGCGGCAAAAAGAAGGACCCAGAAGCGCAATAGTGTCGATGCGACGCCGACCAGAACTGGCCGGCACGCAGATGCTCTCGCAAAGTTGCTTCATCCCGTTCCCGAAATGTTCCCCGCCGTCTGTATCAAGAGGGGACTTGACTCCCATGCAAACTTTTTGATATTTCTAATACCCAGCATTTGAGGGGTCAGAGCGATTGGGGCTCTGATCGGAAAAACGAGGGGGGAGATTGTCATGCGGGTACGTGTGTTGTCCTTCTTTCTGCTGTCCTTTTTGTTGTTGACTTCTGTTCCGGCATTCGCGCAGAGCGACCGGGGCACGATTACCGGCACCGTCTCCGATCCGGCTGGAGCCGTGATCGCGAATGCTCCGGTACAGGCCAAGAACACCGAAACCGGCGTAGTTTATACGGCGCAGGCTTCCACCACCGGTAATTTCACGATCGCTCAACTTCCGGTCGGAACATATGAGCTGTCGGTTGCCGTGGCGGGATTCAAGAAATGGATTCGCCCGTCGCTGACGGTGGAGGTCGCGCAAGTGCTGCGCGTCGACGCCCAACTGGAAGTGGGTTCCTCGACGGAGTCGGTTACCGTGACGGCGGAGGCTCCGTTGCTCGACACCGAAACCGGCGATTTGAGGCATAGCGTCACGGTAGAACGCCTGAACGACCTCCCGGTGTTGGGAATTGGGGCCGGGCAGGCGGGCAGCGCGGGCATCCGGAATCCGGACGCCATGATTGAGCTGGTTCCGGGAACGCTGTGGCAGCCGAACGCCGAGGTGCGCATCAACGGCACGCCGAACAACACGCAATCCTTCCGCATCGAGGGCCAGGATGCATCCAACACGGGCACTCCTGGCGTCCCGGCGCAGACCCAGCCCAGCGTGGACTCGATTCAGGAGATCGCCATCCAAACCAGCAATTACGCCGCCGAATACGGGCAGGTGGGCGGCGGCTACATCAATATCACCATGCGATCCGGCACCAATCAATTCCATGGCAGCGCTTACGATTACTTCGTAAATGAAGTTTTCAACGCGGGCACGCCGGACACGGACGCGCCGGCCGGCACCGGCAATCCCCGCCCTCGGAATCGGCGCAACGACTACGGCTTTACGCTCGGCGGTCCCGTGTGGATTCCCAAAGTCTACAACGGACACAACAAGACCTTCTTCTTTTTCAACTGGGAGCAGTACCGCGAGCACGTCGCCATCAACACTCAATTGGAGACCGTTCCAACAGCGGCGTACCGACTAGGCAACTTCAGTTCCGCGGAGATCGGCAACCCGATCGGTACCGATCCGCTGGGCAGGCCCATCTATCAGAATGAAATTTACGATCCCACCTCGACCTTTACAGCGCCGAGCGGGCAGGTGGTCCGCAATCCTTTTCCCAACAACACCATCCCCTCCACGGATTTCGATCCTCTGGCGGTGAAGGTCCAGAGCTTGTTTCCCGCGCCGCTGGGCCCCAACGCAAGCGGGCTGGTGAATAACTATGTTCCCAACATTCCGACTTCGCGTATCACCCAGATTCCTTCGGTCAAGATCGACCAGGTAATCGGCAACAAGGGAAAGCTGGCGTTTTTCTACGAGCAGACCAAGACCACGGCGCCGCTCTCGTTTACCTTTGGTAACGTCGACGGCCTGCCCGATCCGCTAGCCACAAATCTTGGAACTTTCCAAAACGCGCCTCTGTACCGGCTGAACTACGATTACACGGTGGCGCCGACGGTGCTGCTCCACTTTGGCGGTGGTTACAGGAGTAATTATTTCTTCGTTCCCGCGGTCAACGAGGAGGGGCAGGTTCCCGATTTCAACGCTACGGCATTCGGTTTCAAAGGCGGCCTGACCAACCAGTTCTTCCCGCCCATCAGCGGGTTGTGTACGCCCGGCGCCACCACCGGTTCGTGCGTCGGCCAGGGCGGCATGCAGTCCTTCGGCAATGCGTCTTATGCGGAGAATATCACGCAGGTTCCGTCGTTCAATACCAACCTCACGTGGGTCAAGGATAACCACACGTTTAAATTCGGCGCGGAATTCCGCACCGAGGGCTATCCGGCGATCAGCAGAGCGAACAGCTCCGGAAGTTATGCGTTCGCCGCGGATCAGACCAGTTTGCCGTACCTCAACGGAACGACTCTCGCCGGCCTGACGCCAGGCTTCGGTTATGCCAGCTTCCTATTGGGAGACGTCAAGACGGTGAGCATCGCCAACCCGGTGGATCCTCGGCTCGGCAAGAAGCAGTTCGGCATCTATGCGCAGGACTCCTGGAAGATCACGCGTAAGATCACGCTCGACTACGGGCTGCGGTACGATTATTCGACCTACCTGCAAGAGCAATACGGCCGCGCACCGTTCTTTTCACCGACTACGCCAAATCCGGCCTTGGGAGGTATCCTGGGCGCGATGGAATTCGACCGCTCCGGAGCAGGCCACTGCAATTGCGACCTCGCCAAGAATTATCCCTTTGCCGCCGCCCCGCGTCTGGGGCTGGCCTATCAATTCCTTCCCAGAACCGTTCTGCGCGCCGGCTTCGGAATCGTCTATGCGGGAACGGAAGCGAACAACAATGCGGTTCCCGGAATCGCAGGATCGTCAGCCACCGTTACGACGCCGAGTTTCGGTTTGCCGGTCACCACTTTGTCGGAGGGCATTCCGGCCTCCTACGATCCTGCGCCATGGCCGAATCTGAATCCGAGCCAATTCAACATCCCCAGCGCACCGGGCGTGTATCCGCCGGTGTCTATCGCCGCCAATCCGTTTATCGATCCGAACGCAGGGCGGCCCGCTCGTCAGTATCAGTGGAGCGTTGGCATCCAGCGCGAAATCATGGCCAATCTGGCGGTGGATGTCTCCTACGTCGGAAATCGCGGGATCTGGTGGCAGGCCCCGGTTTTGGATAATCTCAATGCAACCCCCTTCAGCACTCTGGCTGCTCATGGGATCAATCTCAGCAATCCAGCCAGCTTAGCGCTCTTAACGGACGCCCTCAGCTCGCCGGCGGTCCAACAGGCTGGGTTCGGAGCGCCGTACCCAGGCTTCCCCACAAATCAGACTCTGGCGCAAGCTTTGCGGCCCTTCCCGCAGTTCACCACCATCAACACTTATTGGGATCCTCTGGGCGATACCTGGTACAACTCGATGCAGGTGAAGGCCACCAAACGCTTCTCCCACAACCTGAGTTTCGTCAGCACGTTCGCTTGGCAGAAGTCGGAGGATCGGGGGACTGAGATTGGCGAACCCAATCCCGGCACCACCGGCGGCGCGGTGGTGAATGACGTGTTCAACCGCCCGATCGACAAGTACATCTCCACCTACGATCAGCCGTTTATCTATAACATCTCCCTGAGTTACACGACGCCCCGAGTTGGGTTCAACAAAGCGTTATCCTGGGCCGTGCGCGATTGGACCTACGGCGCGTTCCTGCAATATTCGAGCGGGCTTCCACTCGAGGCTCCCTTGGCAACCAACAACCTATCTTCGGATGTATTCCAGTCTACGTTCGCCGACCGTGTTCCGGGCCAGCCTCTGTTCACCCAGAACCTCAACTGCCATTGCTTCGATCCGAATGCGACCTTCGTCTTGAATCCGGCAGCGTGGACCAATCCGCCGGCCGGGCAGTTCGGCACGTCGGCCGCGTATTATACCGATTACCGTTCGCAGCGGCGGCCGGTGGAAAACATGAATCTCGGCCGGGAATGGCGCATCAAGGAGCGCTACCGGATCAATCTTCGGATCGAATTCACGAATATCTTCAACCGCACCTACGTCTCCAATCCGACGTCCACAAACGCACTGGCGCCGCAGGTCCGGGTTCTCACGGGCCCGACCGCCGGCAATACAGCTTCCGGCTTCGGATACATCAACACGCAGTCGTACACCCCACAGGTGGGGCCGCGGAACGGCGTTCTGGTAGCGCGATTCTCATTCTAGCGGTCCGGCTACGCCGCGCCGCGGAAAATCGTGTACACATTCACGCGGGCGCGTAAGCGGTACAGCACCGCTCTGAGGCCCAATACGCTGCGGTAGATGTACAGCCACATGGGGTGGCTGCGCGTTTGGCGCTTGCGGACAAGCGCGGCGAACCGCTCAACCCCTCGTTTCAGGTGGGCCTCATCGCCAAAATCGAACGGCCCCGATTGAGCCAGAGGCTCCAGGACCCATCTGGTAAACTCCGTGGCCAAGCCAACGTATTCCGGATTCGCTAGGTCGCGGTCTGTCGCGCCGTTCCGCCTGAGAAATTCCGGGAACGCGTCCATGTTATCCATCAGGGAAGTGCTGAGCTGTACATGCACGCGTTCCTCGGCGTCAAAGTGCTGCACGCAGCCGAAGTCGAGCAGGCCCAGCCGGCCGTCGTCCATGAAAGTGTAGTTTCCGGAGTTAGGGTCGGCGTAGTTCATGTGAGCATCGTAAATTCTCTTCCAAGCGACGTACATCTTCGTGCCGAATTGATCGCGCGATTCCTGGGAAGGATTCGCCGCCAGAAACTGCGGAAGGTGCAGGCCCGGAATGAAGTCCATGGTCAGAACGCGATGGGTAGAATAATCCGGGTATACGCGCGGGACCACAATGCCATCGGCCGGATGGAACAATCCGCGAACTTCGCGGAGCGTCTCCGCCTCATGCTTGTAATCGACCTCTTCCTGCAACATCCTGTGGATCTCGTGGAAGTGTGTCTGGATCGAATCCCAGTCCTTTCCAAGCCGCATCGGGAACAGCAGCGCGCCAAGGTTGCGGAAGTCCGCGTCAATGGTTCGCGCGACTCCCGGATATTGGATCTTCACCGCCACTTCCTCACCCGATTTCAAGCGGGCTCGATGGACTTGTCCCAGCGACGCCGCGGCGAACGCTTCTCTATCGAAACTCTGAAACAAGTCTTCTGGATCTTTGCCCAGCTCATTCTGGAACAGCTCCCGAATCAGCGAGAAATGCATGGGCGGCGCATCGAAATGAAGCTGCTCCAACGTGCCGGCAATCTGGTCCGGCACGATGTTCGGCAAATTGCCGGCGGCCTGTCCGAGCTTGGTCATGGCTCCGCGCATGTACGCGAGCCGATGAAACATCTTCAGCGCGAGACGCAAATTGGTCTCCATGAGCCGGCGCTGGCGCGTTTCGGCGTCGGTAAACCCCTGCCTCACCCACAAGGCGAAGTGCGCCAGCGCGATCTGCGCGGCCAGCTCGCCGGCCATCCACAGCCGGTGCAAGGAATTGACCGGGACGCGCCGCTGGGCGAGGTCCGCGGCCAGCTCGCGGAGCTGCGCATCGCTGCTTGGTTCACGGGCGGGTATTTCACGGGCGGCTTCCTCGCCAATATCTTCGGGAAGCGCCGCAATCAGTTCACTCAGCTTCGCGTTCATGATTTCTTTCTCCTTCCGGCCCGGTGTGGATTTCCCCAGAGTGGAGCTCCAACGATCCGATGAAAAGCTTCAGCGAATGGTCCAGGAGCGCCAGTGTGTCTTCCTGGTTGGGTGAGTCGTCCGCCGCCCAGTACGCAAACACGCCCAAGTAGAGAGTCCAGTAGAGCTGCGTGGTGACGGCCGGCAGAGGGCCCGGAACACGATGCGCCGCGAGGATCTGCTCCACCTGTTCGAGGTGCTGGACGCGAATCGAATCGCCGGCGCACTCCCGAGAGGAACGCGCCAACGGGCTGAAGATCGTCTCGGCGGCCGAGGCCAACACCTTTCTGAATTTGCGGAGCTTCTTCAAGCCGGCGTAGACGAACGAGAAGAGATCCTCTTCCAGCGATTGCCTATTGTCGCGTTGAGCTTGGAATTCGTCGCGCGCTTTGGTGAAAGCTTCCGCCATGAGGGCGGCCACGACGGCCTCCTTGGACTGGAAATAGTTGAACAACGTCCCGGTGGCGATCCCCGAGGCCACGGCGATGTCGCGGGTGGTCGCGCCGTCCCAGCCGTTCCGGGCGAAGAGCTTGGCGGAGGCGGCGAGGATGCGCTCGCGGGTCGCGGATTTTGCTTCGGTGGTGATTCTCATCGCGGCAGCCGTGTTCAGGATTCTAATATGACCACGCTCATAATATATCCGCAAGGCGACGGCGTGTCAAGAGAAAGATGAGCATGCTCACAATACAGCGGAGCTGCTAGCGCTTGCAATACCTCGAACTTCGAGGTATTGTGGTCTTCGATGGCAGGGCGCGAAACCAATCCGAATTTTATGAATGGAGTTCCGGAGCTCCTGATCCTCAGGCTGCTCCAGGAGGAGGAGATGTATGGCTACGAGATCGTACAGGCGATCCGTAGCCGCTCCGAAGCGGTGATCGCGGTAGGCGAAGGAGTGGTCTATCCGGTGCTGCATGGGTTGGAACGCGATGGGGTGCTAAAGTCGCGGCGCAGGAGCGTCAACGGCCGCAGCCGTATCTATTATTCCGTGACGAAGACCGGATCGCGTCGATTGGCCGATCTATCCGAGGCCTGGGCCAATCTGGCGGCTGCAATCCAAGGGATGCTGACAGGGGGGCAACATGGCGCAGCCGTTCAATGAACTTCCCGGGGAACTTCGCGGGGAACTTCGCGAGCGCTTGCTGCGGGCCGGCGTCGCGCCACGGCATGTACGGCGCTATCTGGCTGAGCTCGCCGATCATTTGGCCGACCTGAGGGCGGAGGAGGAACGCGCGGGCCGCAGTCAAGCCGATGCGGAATCCGCGGCGATCATCCGGCTCGGCGGGATGGAGGAGCTCGCCAGGGCGATGACTGAGAGGCGGCAGCTCCAATCCTGGTGCGTGCGGGCGCCGTGGGTCGTATTCGGGCTCAGCCCGCTGGGCCTTCTAGCGGGGGCCTGGTTTGTTGCACTTTTTATTTTGTGGTCCGGCTGGAAGATGTTTCTGCCGGGGGCCGATACGCCGTTCATCCCCCAGGTAAATGAACTCGCGAATCTCTATTTTCAAGCCGGCAGGGCGCTTTATTACGGGGCGCCAATTCTCATCGGATGGGGCATCGGACTCGTCGCCGCCCGTCAAAGGTTGAAGGCGTTTTGGCCCATTGCCGGTCTGGCCCCGATCGCATTGATCCTCGTTACGGCCCAGGTTCGCGCGAGCCGCTCCGAAGTCCCAGACGGAATCGGACATATCAGCCTGAAGTTCGCCTTCGGGGCCTCCGCTCAATCTCTTTCCGTCGGCCTGTACCACACCTTG
>Ga0209415_10008544_pt1 | contig 17751 bp, 15 predicted proteins | sample PeaSoiSIISIP2007_FD_187696 | JGI IMG/M metagenome (GOLD analysis project Ga0209415, IMG submission 187696) | Peat soil microbial communities from Weissenstadt, Germany - SII-SIP-2007 (SPAdes) (version 2) | ecosystem: Environmental > Terrestrial > Soil > Wetlands > Peat | place: Germany... | reverse complement strand
CAACCTTCACATCCTCGCCGTTCCCCTTGAGGAGCGTCGCGTACGTATGCCGGAACGTGTGCCAACCGAAATGACCTTATGCGGCGTCCGTCCTTGACGCCCGTTCTGTTCCAATGGGCTCTCGATCGGGACCCATAGGTCAGTGGAGTGACCTCTCGCTTATCGATCATGAGCTGGCAAAACAGAAACGCCATGTGCCAATACGGCAGCTCGTGAACCGCGCGGGAGATGCTCTGAAAGCCCTTAAGCCATGTTTCATGATGAGCCCATTGTCGGTCGCTCAGTACCTAGAGCCGGGCAGGCTAGTCTTCGATCTCGTGGTTATGGATGAGCCATCCCAACTCAAGCCGGAAGACGCCCTCGGTGCAATCGCACGGGGAGGGCAGTTGGTTGTTGTTGGAGATCCGAAGCAGCTTCCTCCGACCACATTCTTTGAACGAGTAATGGAAGACGGCGATGTGACCGACGATGATCTTACGGCTGCGGAGAACGCCGAAAGCATTCTAGATGTCGCTACGTCGGTGTATCAACCGATCAGGCGATTGCGCTGGCATTACCGTTCACGACATCACAGCCTAATCGAGTTTTCGAACCACGAGTTCTATAAGAATCTCGTTGTGTTTCCGTCGGCATATTCGGAGCACCCAGAATTGGGAGTGAAGCTCATTGAAGTCCCCGATGGACGATTTGTAAATCGCAGGAATGTCCCTGAAGCCCAAAGAGTAGTTCGCGCAGTGGTCGAACACATGCGCGTACACCCGCAAGAGAGCCTCGGAATCGTCGCACTAAATTTTGAACAACGTGAACTGATAGACGACTTGCTTGACCATGAAATCATGAACGACCCCCACGCCGAGGTGCTTGTATCGGAGTGGCGGGGGAAGTCGGAACCGTTGTTTGTCAAGAACCTGGAAAATGTACAAGGCGATGAGCGGGACGTGATTTTCATTTCGACGACCTACGGACCGAATGAGCAAGGCAAGCAATTCCAGAGGTTTGGACCAATCAACGGACCACAGGGGCATCGACGGTTGAATGTCCTGTTCACGCGCGCAAAGAGGCGCGTTGAGGTATTCTCATCTCTACAAGCCAACAACATCATGACGGACGGTGCTTCTGGGGGAGTGAAGGTTCTTCGACAATACTTGGAATTTGCCAAGAACGGCACAATCCCCGAGATGCCCGGAGCGGGAGGCGAGCCCGACAGCGATTTCGAGATTTCAGTGGGCTATATTCTCAAGTCGGCAGGGTATGAAATTGTGCCCCAGGTAGGAGTTGCAGGATTCTCCATCGACATCGGCGTTGAGGACTCGGCCAATCCAGGTCGATACCTCGCAGGAATCGAGTGCGATGGCGCAGCTTATCACTCAGCGAAGTCAGCCCGCGATCGCGATCGGCTACGCCAGGAGATCCTTGAGAGCCATGGCTGGAAAATCTATAGAATCTGGTCAACAGACTGGTTTAAGAATAAACGGCATGAGGAGACTCGACTGTTGCAGTTTCTATCCGCCGCCCGACTGGAAGCGGCTCGTGCCTGAGCCTACCCCTCGCCACTCGCTCCAATGTACAGTTTGACAGACTTACGCAATATGCGTAATAATATACGCAATATGCGTAACTCTTCCGTGCTGACTGCGTTGTTCCCACAGGTGCGGCAAGGTGTGCTCGCGGCTACGCTCGGCCAGCCAGACAAATGGTGGTATCTTTCGGAACTTGCTGACCGTTTGGGCACGACACCATCGAGCCTTCAGCGGGAACTATCGTCCTTGGTCGCAAGTGGAATACTGGCGCATCGTCGTGAGGGCACCAGGGCTTATTTTAAGGCTGAGACCCAGTCGCCGGTGTTTAAAGACCTGCAGCAGCTCTTCGAGAAAACCGCAGGACTGGCTCCGATGATGGAGCAGATACTAAAGCCGTTTGGGAACAAGATTCGGTGTGCTTTTGTGTATGGTTCCGTGGCACGGAACCGGGAACATGCGACTAGTGACGTGGATGTGATGATCATTGGTAGCGCAGGTCTCGCTGACCTGTCTCCAGCGCTTCGCAAGGCCGAGGAGCGACTCGGGAGAGAGGTGAACGTCACGGCTTATTCCTCAGAGGAGTTCCGGGAAAAAATCAAATCGCGCGATCATTTCCTCACTGCCGTTTTGCGGGGGCGGAAGCAGTTTGTGAAAGGAGGTCAGAGTGACTTGGACGAAATTGTTGGCGAATAAGGAAGCGGAGAGACATAAGACCTCCAAGAAAGAGTTGGACAACATGCGGGCGCTGATCGCCCGCGACCTCGCAGACGCCGGCATTGCCAGTCTTTCGGCCGACCGAAGATTTGCGACTGCCTACAATGCTGCCCTACAGGCCGCCAACATGGCCATTGTTTGTGCCGGGTATCGGATCATGAGCAAGGTCGGACATCACCGGGTGTCGCTAGAGAGCACGAAACTTGTGTTGGGCAAAGCTGCGCACAAATACGCCGACTATTTTGATACCTGTCGGCGAAAGCGAAATACTATCGACTACACTTTTTCCAATGTTGCGACCGAGACCGAAGCGAAGGAGATCCTTGTCCAGGCGTCACAGTTTTATCGCGAAGTAGAAGACTGGATCACGAAAAATCACCCTTCGCTGAAAATGTAAGAAGTTCGAACGGGACCTGAACGACAGCGCCGACCAGCGCCGGTTGTTGGGTAATGCGTTTCAATCTGGTTCGGAGGTTCCAACCTGCACCTTGTTGACCATCCGGTACTAGCCGCTGATTCCCGTGCTAGAGCTGATCTCGATGGTGTTCTAAGACTATACGCACCAGTTGGCTGCGTGTACGGACGCCGGTCTTGGAGAAGAGCTGCTGAAGTGTAGCTTTGACCGAGCTCTCCGACACTCCGATTCGCGCCGCAATCTCCTTATTCGCAAGTCCCTCGAACACGCAGGAGAGCACCTGCTGTTCTCGTTCGGTGAATGGCCGTGTTCGATTGTCCGGTGCGGTTCCGACAGAAGTTCGGAGGGCGGTTTGCAGTTGCTCCTGATCCAGCCACACCTTGCCAGCCATCACGTCACGGATTGCTTGTGCCAGCAACGCGGCGGAATCGTGTTTTCGAAAAACTCCGGAAATCCCAGAGCGGATCAGCTCTGCAGCCACGCCTGCGTCCACACCTGCCGTCACAACGAGAACCTTTCCCTGGAATCCCTGTTCCTTTGCCAATCGGAGAAACTGCCGACCATCGCCCTCGCCCAGATCGAAATCAAGGAGCACGACGTCGATCGCCTTACGCCGCAGAATCTGCAGACCCTCTCCAATTGTGCCGCAGTGGGCAGCGACGTCGAATCCCGGCTCCGCAGCGAGGAGCCGACTGGCACTCTCTCGAAACAAGGTGTGATCGTCTAACAACAAGAGGTGAACGGCGCTTGCCGCGGTTTCAGGCATTTGCCGCCTCCTCATGTGCGACACCCAGGGGCAAGACCGCAGCGAAACAGCAGCCTTCTGATCCCGGCTCGTAAGAAAGCTCCCCTCCAAAGCTGCGCATAATCGCCCTAGAAACGTAAAGCCCGAGACCGCTGGACTCGGCGCCATGCTGAAACGGCCGGAAGAGGTTTTCTGGCGAAGCGATGCCTGTTCCTGTGTCCTCGAATCGAATTGTGACCGTCCCTTTGTCCTCTCTCGCCACAATTCGAAGTTGCTTCTTCCCGGTCGAGGTCATGGCCCGGCGACTATTCTTGGCCAGGTTTAAGAAAACCTGAATAAGTCCGTACCGGTCAGCCCAAACCAAAGGCAGCGATTCCTGAACATCCCACTGCATCTCGATATTTGATTCGTGATAGGCGGTTTCGATCAGTATCCGGAATTCGTCCAGTACAGACGTAAGCTCAACCACTTCGCCATTCTGAGCCGTGGTGGAACCCAATTCCAATGCCGACACTCTTTCCAGGCTCTGGATCAAGTTTCCCAAGGCCTTGAAGTCATCGTTCGACTCAAGCTCCTTAACTCTGGAGAGGTTCTTATGCACGACAAGCACTGCTCCGCAGAGGTTCCGAATTTCATGGGCAACGGCGCTCATCAGAATTCTCGTGTTCTTCAATAGATAGTCTAGGCTGAGATCCTCGCGATTCCGCAGATCCTCAGAAAGATCGACGATGATGGCCGCGAGGCGCGGGCCTGATATCGTACCGTATGTCGAAAACCAAACACCGGCCAGAAAGATTTCACCATTGCTCCTTTTCCCTGTGCACTGCAGAGTGGTCCGAAATACTCGCGGCTGTTGGGTTTTGAGAACCGTTTGCAAAGCTGGGAGATAAGAGTTAATTTCCTGGCCTTGCAAGGGCTTCCCTTCAAGAGCGAGCAAGTGTTGAGCTGCCTCATTCGCCAATAAAACGTTGCCCCCCGAGTCGATTGTGACGATCGCAGCGGGACTGCTTTCGACGAGGGAACGCAGCTGCTCCTCTGCGTCCTCCCGTAACTTGATCTGCCCTTCAAGTTCTTCGACGTGCGTCATCGTAATTCGGCGATTGCGGATCAACTCCGAAATAAACAGCCCTGTACCGACAAATCCTGCCGAGCTGAACAGCAAGCGAATCACAGCTTCATTTTCAGGCAAGTTGCTGAACGCTTCCTGAAGGACGGCACAGACCAGTGCAACCCCGACGATCTGAGTCCTTGACAGGAACCCACCGAGAATCATGATGGGAAATAGGTAAAGGAATCCCAGGGAAATGTATGGTTTCGTCGCCCAGTCGGCCATCGCGATGGCTGCTATCAAGAGACCAGCGACGACGATCAGCCTGACGCGGTTGGCCGGTGCGTAGATGGACAGTAGGTCTTTCACCGGTGGTGCATAGATCGGCAGAGGCTCTTTCATGGCCATTCTTTTCATGGCCATTCTAATGGTGCGCTATCTTCGCCTGCCAGGAAACTGCCTTCTCAAGAACTAGCCAAAAGATAGGCTCCCAGCTCGCCTAAAGATAACGGTGGAGCTTCAAGATAGGGTTCTCTTCGCACTGAGCGCCTTGCAGAATAATCACAGCCACATCTAGCACTGCATCCTCCGGGGCTTAGTTGTCTTGAAGGGCTTGAAGGTCGAACGAAAATGTTGAAATATCCGGTTCACATCAACAAGAGGATTGCCGTTGTGTTTGTGACGGCCGCAGCGATCATTGTCGTAACGGGGCTTTTGGAACTCGGTCGCAGTCGTGGTCAGGCTGCAAACGCGAATACGCCGCAGCAATCAGGCGCAAACTCCAATACGTCCTCGTCCGACGCGGCCTTGGACCTGTCGCCCAGCCAACTGAACTCGATCAAGATCGAGCCGGTGGGAGGCTACCTGTTTCCCGTTGAGAAGGAAGCGGTCGGCAACATTGATTTTGCCGACGATCTGTCGGTTCAAGTCTTCCCGGCTTATCAGGGGACCATCATCAAGAGTTTTGTGGAACTTGGCGTCAGTGTTCGGAAGGATCAACCTCTCTATACCATCAAAAGCCCCGACCTCATTCAGGCCGAGTCAAACCTGATTGGTGCGGCGGCGGCTTTCGACCTGACCAACAAGGAACTGGCGCGCGTCCAGGGGCTTGGTGGAATTGCCGAGCGCGAGAAGGAACAGGCGATCTCGGATCAACAAACCTCTGAGGGCGCTCTCAAAGCCGCACGAGATGCAGTCCTCGTTTTTGGCAAGACGGATGCGGAAATCGATCAAATGATCACCTCGCGCAAGACCGATCCCGCCCTGGTTGTACGCAGCCCCATTTCCGGCAAGATCACATCATTCAACGGGCCGCCGGGGCTTTTGGTGCAACCAGGGAACCCGCCGGCGCCCTACTCGGTCGCCGACGTGACAATCAAATGGATGCTGGCGAATGTTAGCGAAAGCGAGCTGTCATTTTTTCAGTTGGGCCAGCCGGTTCAGGTCAAAGTGATGGCCTATCCCGGCCGGGTGTTCAAAGGTAAGGTCTCTAAGATCTACGCGACGGTTGATCCGAACACTCATCGAGTAACGATCCGCTCCGAGATCGCGGACCCCCGCGATGAACTGCGCCCCGGAATGCTCGCTAACTTCGTCATTCGCGTCCACGACCCGGTGGAAGCCATCGCTATACCTGCGAATGGCGTGGTCCGCGAAGCCGATGGCACGATGACGGCTTGGGTGACGACCGATCGCCACCATTTTGTGCAAAGAATCATCAAGATCGGCCTGCGAAACGACGACCGTGTTCAAGTTCTCGATGGTTTGCACGGCGGAGAACTCATCGTAGCGGACAACGCAGTGTTTCTTAGCAACATGTTGCAGGCGCCACCAACCGACTAGGCCTAATGCCACTTTCAATTCATTAGAAGACGAGCCCATGTTCAAGTCTCTCATTGCGTTTTGCCTAAGCCGCCGCCCGATTGTGGTGGTGGGTTTGCTGCTGTTTGCTGGCACCGGGCTCATTGCTTTCAAGATGCTCAACATCGAGGCGTATCCGAACCCGACGCCCGTCATCCTGGAAATTACCGCGCAGGCGCCGGGGCTCTCTGCCGAGGAGATGGAACGTTACTACACGCGCCCCACGGAAATTGGACTCTACACCACGCCCGGCATCGACGTTATTCGCTCTACTTCGTTTTATGGCCTGTCCTTTGTGCGCGTCAGCTTCAAGTATGGGGTGGACTATAACTTCGCCTACGCCCAAGCATCGGTCGCAATGCAACAGAACGTCAGCCTGCCAGGCGGCCAGGTTCCGAACATCCAAGCCAACAGCTCGACCGGCGAAATCTACCGTTATCAGGTCGTCGGCCCGAAGCATTTCGGAATCACGAATCTGCGCACGGTTCAGGATTGGATCGTGGCACGCCGATTGTTGACCATTCCCGGCATCGCAGCCATCAACAGCTGGGGCGGCCCCACCAAGGAATTCCAGGTCGAAGTAGACCCGCACAAGCTCGAAGCCTACAGCGTTACAGTGCCCCAAATCCTGAACGCGCTGGGCAACGCGAACATCAACGTAGGTGGACGCGAAATTCACATTGGCCAGCAATCCATCAATATCCGGGGTGTCGGTCTGATTGATGACGGCGGCAGTGACGATTTGGCCCAGGGCTACAAGGTCGACGATATCGAGAATGTGGTTCTGACCCAAGTCAATGGCGTCCCAGTGTTGATGAAGGATATCGGGAAGGTGTCGATCGGCTACAGGCCAAGGCTCGGCATTTTAGGCCGCGACCAACAGAGCGATGTCGTTGGATCGATCGTGGTGATGAGGCGTACAGAGCAGACCGCGGACATGATTCCAAAGGTCAAAGAGGAAATTGACAAATTGAATCACGACGGGAGTCTGCCGCCGGGAGTCAAGGTTGTTCCTTATTATGACCGCTCATCGCTGATCGCCATCACCACGCACACGGTTCTGCACAACTTGATATTTGGATGCGTGCTGGTCTTCTTGATTCAATGGATTTTCCTCGGTAATCTTCGCAGCGCGGTCATTGTTGGATTGAACATCCCGTTCGCACTATTCTTCGCCACCATTCTCCTGGTGATTCTGGGGGAAAGTGCAAACCTGCTGTCGGTGGGGGCGGTGGATTTCGGCATCATCGTGGATTCAGCCGTAATCCTGGTCGAGAATGTCTTTCGCAATTTTCAACGAAACCAGGAAGAAAGACAGGGTCTGCTCCAACGTCTGTCCCGAGGTGACTGGGGGCCGGACCCGACGACGACCCTGGAACACGAGGCGTCAGCCAACGGATGGACGGATCGTTTGCGGCTGATTCTAATCAGCGCGCTACAGGTGGACAAGGCGGTTCTATTCTCGGCGCTTATCACCGTAGCTGGGTTCGTGCCGCTTTTCACCATGCAGGGAGTCGAAGGTCAAATCTTCGGCCCCATGGCGCGCACCTATGGTTACGCCCTGGCCGGAGCGCTAATTGCAACGTTCACCATCACGCCCGTCATCGCTTCCATGCTGCTCCCTGAGCGCCTGAAAGAAACCGAAACGATCGTTGTCCGCTTTTTACACCGTATCTACAATCCTGCGCTGCGTTTTGCGCTGACCCACCGCGCTCTCGTAGTGGGAATTGAGCTCGCCCTTTCTATTGGAACCTTCTTGCTGATAGCGCCGCGACTGGGCAGCGAGTTTCTTCCGCACTTGGAAGAAGGCAACTTTTGGATTCGCGCTTCCATGCCGACTACGCTCTCGCTCGAAGATGGTGAGGCGGCGTCGAGAAAAATGCGCGAGATTCTCCTGCGGCACCCCGAAGTTCTTACGGTGGTGTCTCAGCATGGCCGGCCAGACGACGGCAGCGATGCTTCGCCGTTCTCGAATGTCGAATTATTCGCACCGCTGAAGTCGTTTGACGAGTGGCCAAGAGGTTTGACCAAGGAAAAGTTAACCGAGCAGGTGCAAACAGAGTTTAACAACGAGTTGCCGGGCGTCGTCTTCAATTTCTCCCAATACATCGAGGACAACATCGAGGAAGGGATCTCGGGCGTCAAAGGCGTCAACTCGGTCAAGATCGTCGGCCCCAATCTCGAAGTTTTGACGAAGCTGGCCGAGCAAGTCCGCGACCAAATGAACCAGGTTCGCGGCATCGCAGACCTTGGCATCTTCCCGGTGCTGGGGCAGCCGAACCTGAACATCAAGGTAGATCGTACGAAGGCCGCTCGCTATGGCCTCAATTCCGGCGATGTGAACGCGGTCATTCAAGCGGCCATGGGCGGAGCGGCAGCAACCCAGGTCTTGGAGGGCGAGCGGCAGTTCGATCTGGTCGTCCGTTATACGCCTGAATACCGCGAAAGCATCGATAAAATTCGCAATATCAAAGTGGCCTATCAAAACAGCAGCGGCGCCAATTCCTATATACCGTTGAGCGAACTGTCGACGATCACTTTAGATACAGGAGCGGCTTGGATTTATCACGAGAGCGTGCAGCGCTTCATCCCCGTCAAGTTCAGCGTCCGTGGCCGCGACCTTGGCGGCACAGTCGAGGAGGCGCAGCAGCAAATCGCAAAGAACGTGCACCTCCCGTCTGGATACCGGCTGATTTGGGCCGGCGAGTTCGGAGACCTTCAGGAAGCCAAGAAGCGCTTGGAGATCATTGTGCCGATCAGCCTCGTGCTGATTGTCGGGTTGCTCTACACGTTGTTCAATAACCTGCGCGACTGCCTTCTGGCGCTCGCGGGCATCCCTGACGCGGTGGTTGGCGGCATACTCGCGCTCTATCTCACAGGTCAGAATTTCAGCATCTCCGCTGCCATCGGCTTCGTCTCGCTCTTCGGCGTGTCTGTCATGGACGGCATACTGATGATTTCTTTTTACAACCAGGAAAGAGCACACGGTTTGGCGCCAGTGGACGCGATGTACCGCGCCGCTTCCACCCGCATGCGCCCACTACTGATGACGTCGCTTTCAGCCTGCATTGGTCTGCTTCCCGCGGCAATTTCCACGGGTATCGGCAGCCAGGTGCAGCGTCCGCTTGCCACTGTGATCGTGGGTGGCATGCTGCTCGGCCCCGTGATGCTGCTTCTCGCCGTGCCCGCGCTGAGAATGATGTTTCTAGGCCGCGACAATCACTCACACCCACCATCCGGGGAATTACTATGAAGCTCACCCGCCTTCCTTTTCTGAACCTAGTTGTGACGATGAGCTGGGCCGCGTTGATGCCTGGAACAGGTTATGCAACCCCATCCCAACAAACATCGGCTGAGAGTTCCGCGACCACACCCGTCGCAGGAAGTCCCTCCAAGGAACAAAGGTCTCCCCGCCACGCTTCTGACAAGAATCATCCGCGCAGCCGTGCAAGCCTAACCGCGGTAAATCATCCTAAGCAACTTCCAAATGGCCGGAAACATTCCATACCTGGAAATGCGGCAAGTCTCCATCAGCCTGGTTCAGGCAAATCCGGTGTTGCTGCAAAAGGCGGGTTAATCCAGAACGAAACAGCCAGCAAGGCCATTCCTGTTCGGCTGCCAGGCACTGTCCCGCCTGCGCCAGCAACGCTCAACCCGCTCAATAACGTCCGCCATCGCGGACCCAACCCGGCGGTCGTTGGTGGATCGGCGGGTGGATCGGCGAACTTGCATAGCAGCAATACCGGAGCGATCAACGGAACTCGTATGCACCGCAAGCCTTAAGGAACTAACTCGCATGATTCGCACTCGCAAATCGCGCCTCGCCTGCTTCATCGCAACCTCTGCCTTACTGCTCACGGCAGGGTGCGCGGTTGGGCCTAGATTCAAGAGGCCTGCTGCTCCCGATGTCGGAGGTTATACGCCCGCTCCCATTTCGACCACCAGCAGCACGAGCAACGTTGGCGGCGGAGAGGCGCAACACTTAGTTGAAGGCCACGATATTCCCGGAGAGTGGTGGACATTGTTTCATTCGAAGCCACTCAATGATTTGATTGAGCGATCGCTCAAAGCCAATCCCGACCTCAAGGCGGCACAAGCGGCACTGATAGTTGCAAGAGAGAATATGCTGGCCCAACGGGGTGCTTACTATCCCAGTGCTAGTGGTGGTTTTTCGGCGAGCCGGGCAAAGACATCGGCTGACATTTCACCTGCAACCAACACCAGTGCCTTGAATTACAGCCTCTACACGCCGCAGGTCAGCGTTTCGTTTGTGCCGGATGTTTTCGGCTTAAACCGGCGCACTGTGGAGTCGTTGCAAGCGCAGGAACAGCAGGCGCGTTTCGCCCTGGCCGCGACGCATATCACACTGAGCTCAAACGTCGCTGCCGCCGCCATTCAAGAGGCGCAATTGCGGGGGCAGATTGACGCAACCCATGAACTCATCACCATCAACACCAACATGCTACACATTCTGCGGGAGCAGTACGCGAAGGGGTATGCGAGCGAACTCGACGTAGCGGCGCAAGAATCGCAGCTCGCGCAGGTCGCCGCCACCTTGCCTCCGCTGCTGAAGCAGTTGGCTCAACAACGGGATCTGCTGGCTGCGCTGTCGGGCGGATTCCCCAACCAGGATCTGACCGAAAAGTTTGAGCTGTCGAGTTTGCAATTGCCGCAGGAACTGCCAGTAAGCCTTCCTTCGCAACTCGTGGAGCAACGTCCGGATGTGCGCCAAGCCGAGGAGAATCTGCATTCCACCAGCGCCCAGATTGGAATTGCGCGTGCGAACCGCCTCCCGAGCTTCCCGCTGACTGCGAATGCCGGCAGCATGGCGGTGGTCCTCGGCCATTTGTTCTCGGGAGGCAATGGCTTCTGGGATGTAGCCGCAGGCGTCACGCAGCCCATCTTTGATGGCGGTACGCTGAAGCATCGGGAGCGCGCCGCAAGAGCCGCTTATACTCAAGCCGACGAACAATATCGCAGCACTGTCCTCACCGCGTTCCAGAATGTCGCGGACACCCTGAATGCGCTCCAACAGGACGCCGACGCTTTGAAGGCCGCGGCTGCCGCTAAAGACGCCGCCGGCGTCACCCTCGACCTAACCAAAAAACAGCTTGAGGCCGGCTACGCGAACTACCTCGCGCTCCTGAGCGCGGAACAAGCCTATCAGCAAGCCCTGATTAACCTTGTGCAGGCTCAGTCGAATCGTTATGCCGACACAGCCGCGTTGTTTCAGGCTCTTGGCGGCGGATGGTGGAACCGCACCGATATTCCGAAGAGCTAAATTAGCCGGAAGATAGCCTTGGACATCCTAAAGACGTTGCTCACATCCACAAGATAGGATTCTCATCTCCCGCATCCCGGTTTACATAAATGGAATGTCTGGAGATCAAGCTCATTGCCTTACCACGGCTGTGTTTACAATTCCGTGGGATCGCTTCTTCGATCAGGGCGAGCGGGTCTTCGAGGCTGTTTTCCTTGTGCTATGGCTTGCGTTCATGGTCTTCCTTGTCTGCTGTGCCGTAAGCTTCCTTCGCGAAAACGCCAACGCGAAGACGAAGAACAGGAAGAAACGACGTGATCGTCCAGCCTCGCCAGCGCGCGGATTACGATAGATGGCAGCATTGTGTGTTTGAACTTCCTGGCCATGTGATCTCATCTCAACGGTGCTTTGGACGTTGCTGCGGAACAGCTTGTGGCGGTACATCGGGAGCCTCAAGCCCCTGTTGTGACTGAGGTGCGCTTGGGGTCTCCGGTGTTGCTTGCCGTTCGCTAGCAAACCAAGTACCCAAGAAGAAGCCCAATGCCAAGGCGGCGCTGGCAACGACAGGGAACCAAATCGCCCAGACCTGCTTTTCCAGCCTAGCAAGTAAATCGTCGATCTGTTGTGCTCTTGAAGCCATGCTTCGGAGGAGGGACTCATTGGCGCTTCGAACCTTAGCAATCACTCCGCCTTCGGGGTGAACCACTTCGTGCAGCACGTTCACAAGTTTCTGTTGGATGGCCTGCATCTCAGAACAAGACTGACCAAGCATTCCCGCGGTGTCCGGCAAACCGGATTGCTGGAAACACTGGCGCAGGCTTTCTCCCAACAGCTTCGCAATTCGGGGTGGGTCCAATCCAGTTTCTAATTCCTTCGGCAGTTGCGAAATTCGTGATTCAAGTTGCGATGTGTATCCGGCCATTCGCTTCTCGACTTCATAGGCCTTAAACACAGCACTTTCTAGGATCTTCGGCAAAGCCTTCCGTTCTGCGGCGATCTCCGCGGGCGTTTCTCGCGTGATCAGCGCGAGGATGCCCATCGCTTCTAGTAGGCGGAGCATCTCATCGTTTGGGCTGAGTGTACGTGTGTGAGCGATGACCCTGTAATATTCCGCCTGCCGTTCAGCGGGCACTAGTCCTGCCAGTTCATCGAACAGGGTTTTGCTCTCGGACTCTGCCCCTGTCAAGTTGAGGAGTTCCTGATCGGGGCTCATGGTAAGAACATTTCCTTTGCCCGGTCGAACTCGGAGAAGAGCCGTCGCCGGTAGCTTTCGGCACGCATCACAACCGAGGCACGCTTCAGTTCGTTGATCGCATTCTGCCTTGTAGCAACCTGGCCAAGGCGGATACCGTGTTGCCGGGCTGGGTTCTCCAGTTCTGCCAAGCGAAATTCCATTCGAATCACGGTCGGCGACAGTGCCTCGCGAAAACGAATTGCTGCTCAGCCGATTCCCAATAGCTGAAGTCTGACTGGGGACTTGTGGCGTTTTGGACGACAACATACTGGGCCCGCTCTTGCAGTCGATTGGCCCATGCAAGGACACTCTCAACGCTTGCCGGGTCTGGCGTGACGACACCGACAGCAGTAAAACGTGCGCCAGTGGCCGAAACATCCTCATACATCGCGTCGAACCAGTCGCTCGCTATCTGCCCGGAACCGGCTCCCATGTCGGCGAGGATGATCGCCGCGCCCGATTCGAGATGATCTACGAACGCATCGAGACCGGCGGGGGTGTGAATATTTACCTTGGCCACCGACCCGTTGAAGAAGTGCTTCAACGACCCACGAGCTTTGTTCTCGGTATCGAGATCGAGCAATGTAAACGGGATCTCGTGTGCTTCGAACCATTCCGCCAGGGCAACGATCAATCCTGTTTTGCCCACTCCGCCCTTACCGCCCATGGTGAAGACAACGCGTTTATTTATCTTTTCGGTGTTCATCGCGATCCTCCTTGATTGACGAGCTTCAGTGGTTCGCTCTCTTCGAAGTGAAAGTGTTTGGGTTTTGCCTTCGGCTCGGCTGGCTTAGCTTTGAGCGCTGCAATTCGGGAGGCAACATCTTCGGGATTCACGCGGACGGTTACGGGCGATTGCGGTTCGAGTGGTGGCAGTTCGTACTGCACCTGTTTTCGGTGTTTGGCCCGAACCTTGATGAAGGAGTGAATCGTGCTAACTGCCACGTCGAGGCCGACACGCTCGCGGAGAATCCGAACGATGTCGCGATAGGTGCAACCTTTGCGCCGCAACTGGCGAATCAGTTCGCGGTGAGTTTCGAGTTTGGAACGAGGAGATTTCTGCGGGATCGAATCCAGCAGGGAAAGAAGCGTCGGGTCCATGATATTCAGGCTCCTTAGCACCCGGCCATCACAGTCCGTTAACAGTCCGATAACCGGTCTCCACAGTCCGATAAGTGCCCTAGAGGGCTATCCGTACCGTTTAATTTCAATCAGTTACGAACTCTAGGACGACTTTCACGGCGGTAACACGGGTTCAAATCCCGTCGGGGACGCCAACAATTCAATGCTTTAGCGGCGTCCCGGCCGTTCTTCTCACAACATTCCACAACAATCATGCGTGAGCTACCATATCCGTGCGCATGATCAGGTCCGGCAGTTGCTCTTGCGCCTGGCGTTTCGGTTGTTCCAGCGCCTGCGTGTAGCCGTTCATCGTTGTCCCGAAGGAGGCGTGTCGCGCGAGTTCCTGCACAACCTTCGCGTCCACGCCCAGCGACTTGATCAACGTCGAGAACGTGTGCCAGCCGACTTTCTTGTTGATGCCGGCACGTCACTTGGCGACGTGTTTTGTGCCCGCGCATTGCTCCAAATCTTGAGCGGTAATCCACTTCACGATTCTCCCTCCTCTTTAGTTTTGTGTCATTTGGTTTTTCTTGTATCCTCACTCAGTAATTGTGAACTTATGTTTGGCGAGAATACTTAGAGGAAGCACAACATGATATGTTACCGTGGCAAACACGGTAGGACGGTGTGCGCCAGTCTAACCCTTGGTGCCGCTGTTGCAGTCGCCGACTTCTCCGACTGCAATGCCCCCCAAAGACCGTCTATTCTTGACCAGCTTTTCCCGTTGGCCGTCACCTTCTAGCATGCGGTTGATCTGTGTAATACGATAGTCTTAGAACGATGGTGGAACTAGTTTCCCAGCCCCCGATAATGTCTCTCCAAGAACGACAGCAGTTCCAGCAGGGTCAATCCCCGTTTTGATTCACTCCCAGATGAGAGGTTTCTGGCCAAGTTCGGATTGGCGAACCATCCAAGAATCACCGGGGGCGCACCATCGGCTTCGCACGATATAATGGCGGCGCGCACTCATGCCTCTTGCCTCTGGCACCAAATTAGGTCCTTATGAGATTCAGTCTCCGCTGGGTGCTGGCGGCATGGGCGAGGTGTATCGCGCACACGATACACGCCTGGGACGCGATGTGGCCGTCAAGGTCCTGACGGAGTCGTTCGCGCACGATCCGGAGCGGCTGAGGCGGTTTGAGCAGGAAGCGCGATCAGTCGCGGCGCTGAATCATCCCAACATTGTGGCACTTTACGACATCGGTTCACAGGACGGGCGACCGTACCTTGTTTCCGAACTGCTGGAAGGGCAAAGCCTGCGTCAGGTTCTGGAAGGCGGCGCGCTCTCGGCTAGGAAAGCGGGCGACTATGCTGTGCAGGTTGCTTCAGGCCTGGCTGCGGCGCATGAAAAGGGGATCATTCATCGCGATCTCAAGCCGGAAAACATTTTCATCACGAAGGAAGGCCGAGCCAAGGTTCTGGACTTCGGATTGGCGAAATTGACCCAGCCGACTTCCGCACAGACAAACGCGGAAGTCCTCACCGTCACCAATTCTCCCACCCAAGCTGGAGTCGTGATGGGAACGGCTGGCTACATGTCGCCCGAACAGGTGCGGGGTGAGGCGATTGATCATCGCACCGACATTTTTGCTTTCGGTTCAGTACTCTACGAAATGATTTCGGGGCAGAGAGCGTTTCACCGCGATACCTCCCCCGAGACCATGACAGCGATTCTGAAGGAAGAACCGCCAGAATGGGGCACGGATTCGAAGATCGTTTCTCCTGCCTTGGAGAGGATTGTCCGGCGGTGCCTGGAAAAGCAGCCGGAGCAGCGTTTTCAGTCGGCGCGCGATCTGGCGTTTGCGCTGGCCACACTCTCGGGGTCCGACGCCAGCGCAGCGGTGCGGATCACGCCTGCGCCACGAAGTTCCAGGCGATGGATTTTGGCAGCTGCAGCGGTTCCCCTGCTCCTCGTTGGAGGGCTCGTCGGCATGCTCGTGCATAGGCCTTCCCCCGCGCGGCGAATGCAATTTGCACTGCCGGTTCCGGGCGAAGTCAGCCAGATGGCGCTGTCATCGGATGGACAAATGCTGGCCTTCGTGTCGCCCGATGACAACACCGGCGTACCGGCATTGTTTGTGCAGCGTGTCGGTGATCCCGCAGCGACTGAACTGGCCGATACCGAAGGCGCGAGTTATCCCTTCTGGTCCCCGGATAATGCGTACATTGGCTTCTTCGCCAAATCCAAGCTCATGAAGATTCCTGCTTCCGGCGGCTCGCCACAGGCCATCGCGGGCGCCCATGAAGGCCGAGGTGGGGCATGGGGAGCGAAAAACATAATCGTATACACTCCCGAGGCTCAGGGCGGAATGTGGCACGTGAATGCGGATGGCACGGGCGCGGCTCCGCTGAATCCGAGTTTGTACGGAAAACGCGAGCAGTCGCACCGCTGGCCCGTATTCTTGCCCGATGGTGATCATTTTTTGTTCTGGGTAGGCAATTTTGTCAACGACCCAGATGATCGCATCGGTGGCGTCTACGAAAGTTCGCTGGACGCAAGAGAGAAGAAACTGATCGTGCTGACCCATTCCAATGTCGGAGTAGCGCAAGGACATATTTTCTACCTGGACTTAAAGCTACGCTTGGTGTCTTCGCGGTTCGACGTTTCCAAAGGTGCGGTCTCGGGCGAACCGCAGGTTGTGGCAGATTCCGTTGAATACTCGCCCTCGATCATAATGGCCGCATTTTCTGTTGGGGCGAACGGAAGTCTGGTGTATTCCACCGGAACGGGAACGTCATTATCGCAGTTAACCTGGCTCGACCGCAGTGGCAAAGAGCTTGGGCATGTTGGTGAACCGGGAACTGTATCGAACCCCATCCTCTCTCCTGACAACCAGCGGGTCGCGGTAGACATCGCGGACCTGAAGGCCAACAACGTGGACATCTGGCTGGAGGCTGCAGAAGGCAACTCAAGCACGCGATTTACGTTTGGCTCCAGCGAAGAAGTGAACGGAGTCTGGTCGCGCGATGGCAAGACCATTGCATATCGCTCGGTAGGAGAGCTTGCCCAACTCCGCGCAAAAGCCGCATCCGGCCTGGAGCGGGAGAGAACCGTGCTCTCCATCGACATCAGCCAGGACATTCTGGCCAACTCGTGGACGCTGGATGACCAGCAGATTCTGTGCACCGCTTGGCTCGCGAACAGTCCCAGCGGCCGCGCCACCGGGTTGTTCCTGGTTCCCGCCCGCGGCGGACAACTGAAACCGTTTATTGAGACTCGCGGTTCTGATCGCACAGGCCAGATTTCTCCTGACGGTAAGTGGGTGGCCTACGCCTCCACCGAATCCGGAGATTGGGAAATCTACGTTACGACTTTTCCTGGCGGGGTTGGCAAATGGCAAGTGTCCCGCGGAGGCGGCACCGAACCGCGCTGGCGCGGCGACGGTAAGGAACTTTATTACATCGGACAATCCGGCATGCTGATGGCGGCAACGGTGTCGACGGATGGCGGCTTCTCTAGCGGTACGCCTTTGCCCCTGTTTCCACTTCGCGGCCGCCCTCATGTCTCTTCTACCGACCAATACACCTACGACGTTGCCAAAGACGGCCAGCGATTCCTGGTGAACCGGTTCGTCAAAGCAGACCATCCGACTCCGTTGACGATTGTGTTGGATGCGACGGCCCGCGGGAAATAGTGTTGGCATTGTTGTTCGATAGGACAACGCCGCCCTTTGACGGGCCGGATGGGACATAAGTCGGCTTCGAGGATGTGTGGAAGATCCTCGCTTCGCTGGGACAGGATGCGATGAAGGCAAGCGAGCGGCGGCCGCAGCTTCTTCTTCTCACCGCGCTCTCACTCACGCCCTGCGACTCGCCTCCAGACTCCGCTATGT
>Ga0209415_10008543_pt1 | contig 17752 bp, 17 predicted proteins | sample PeaSoiSIISIP2007_FD_187696 | JGI IMG/M metagenome (GOLD analysis project Ga0209415, IMG submission 187696) | Peat soil microbial communities from Weissenstadt, Germany - SII-SIP-2007 (SPAdes) (version 2) | ecosystem: Environmental > Terrestrial > Soil > Wetlands > Peat | place: Germany... | reverse complement strand
GAAGAGGAGCCGGAGGAGCCGTAGGAGGCTGCCGATGGGAAGCCCATCGGTCGTGTCTTTTTGATTCATCGGCCGGCCGTCAGCCCCCATCGCATGTCCCCCTCGACCAGCCAAGCCATCTCGGCGCCGATCGCATCGGCGAGGCGCTGGTCGAAGTTGTGTCCCACGGGGGCGAAGACGACTCGCGTCTCGAGGCCCGCGCCGAGGAGGCGTTTGGCCGTCGCTCGCTCGCGGTGCTCGACGTCGCGCTGGCCTGCTCCGTAAAGCACGCGCTGTCCGCCGCCGGTCGTGTAGGACGAAACGCGCGCATCCGTCCACCCGTCCCACGCGCCCTCGATGAGCGCGATGCGCGGAAAGCGTGACGGGTCCTTCACCGCCAGGCCGAGGATCTCGCTCGCCCCGAGCGAGAAGCCGGCGAGGAGCGGCGCGCGGGCGTCGGCCTGCTCCGCGTAGCGCGCGGCGAGCGCAGCCAGCGAAGCGTCGATGTACGCGAGCAGCGGCGCGCCGCCCGTGTGCGTGTAGCGCGTGTCCCCCGGCGTCGACCAGCGCTTGTCGTACGCACCCGTCGGGCACACGATGAAGGGGAACGCTGCCGTCGCGCTCCGCCACCCTTCGCACTGCCAGTTCGGACGGTCGCCGCTGCCGTGCACGACGACGAGCACCGGACGCGGCGTGGTCGCACCCGTCGGCAGCGAGACCAGCGCGTCCGGGTGGCCGGGGACCGCCAGCGTCTCGAAGTCGCCGCGGATCGGAGCCGGGCCCGCCTCGACGAGCGCCGCATCCGATGGTGCAGCGGACGTGGACGGGACGGGGGCCAGCGATGCGTCCTGCAAGGCGACTTGGATCGCGGGAACGTGCCGGCTGCAACTGAGCACCGTGAGCGCCACGCTGCCGAGGGCAAGCGCGCAGCGCACGCTCCAGGGTACCAAGGGAGGATCGCGGCCGAGCGTGCCGCTACTGGGGAGGGGGGGGTGGCGGGGGCCCTTCGGGAGGCCCTTCGGACACCCAGTGGCCCCGTACGAGCTGCCACGCCCCGTCGGGGCGCTGCTCCCAGTGCGCCGGTGACCACGCGTAGCCCGGCCGAAGTGCGACCCAACCCCCTTCGACCCACGCCCACTGCCCGTCCTCTAGGGTCCAGTAGCCAGCTTGCCAGGCGTATCCGGGGCGCGGCTCCGGAACGTAAATGACCCGTGGCGGAGGGGGAGCCGTCGCGCTCACAATCGCGGCGGTCAGGATGGCGGTCTCTGCGGCGAAGAGGAAGAGCCCCCCACCTCCCCGCCCGAAGCAAGCGGACGACAGGATCGCCACGAGGACGAGCAGATACCGTATGGCAACCATCTTCAACCGGCATCGTAGCAAGCTGCGCGTCGGGCGCGAACTCCCCGCCTCTCGAGAACCGCCATTCGCGACACGCTCGCTCCTCCCACGGCATCGGAGCGAGTCCAGTTGGCGCGGCGATTGCCTCAACCGCAAGCAGGAGGTCACCTCATGCCCCAGGCCGTCAGGTTCGATCGATACGGCGACATCGATGTCTTGAAGGTCGTCGACGTGGAGCGTCCGGTTCCCGGGCCGCGGCAGGTGCTCGTCGAGGTACGCGCAGCCGCGATCAACCCGGGCGAGGCCTCCATCCGCAAGGGAGTTTTCGCCGAGAGGTGGCCGACCACTTTCCCATCGGGCGAGGGAAGCGATCTGGCCGGCGTCGTGTCCGAGCTCGGCCAGGGCGTGACCGGTCTGCGGGTCGGCGACGAGGTCATCGGGTTCTCCAACAAGAGAGCGAGTCACGCGAAGCTGGTCGTGGTCCAGGCCAGCGACGTGACACCGAAGCCGCCCGGTGTTTCTTGGGAGGTGGCGGGCTCCCTCTTCGTTGCTGGCACGACCGCCTACGCGGCAGTCCGCGCCGTGTCGCTCCGCGCCGACGACACGGTCGTCGTGTCGGGAGCGGCCGGTGGCGTCGGGACGTTGGTCGTGCAGCTTGCCCGAAACGCCGGCGCCAAGGTCATCGGCCTCTCGAGCGAGAAGCACCACGACTGGCTCAAGGCTCACGGCGCAATTCCGGTCGCCCATGGCGATGGCGTGGCGGATCGCATTCGTTCTGCGGCCGGAGGGCGCATCGACGCATTCGTCGACACGTTCGGCGCCGGCTACGTGAAGCTCGCCCTCGACCTCGGGGTCAGCCCCGACCGGATCGACACGATCATCGACTTCGCCTCCGCCGAGAAATACGGGGTCAAGACCAAGGGCAACGCCGACGCGGCCAGCAGCCAGGTCGTCGCGGAGTTGGCCAAACTGGTGGCCGATGGTCGTCTCGAGATTCCGATCGCCCGGATCTATCCACTCTCCGAGGTGCAAGCCGCGTTTCGCGACCTCGAGCAGCGCCACACACTCGGCAAGATCGTCCTTCGGCCCGACTGAGCCACTTCATCGAAGCCCATGCGCGACGACGCCGGCGAGCGCGGCTCCGGCGACGAGCCAGGTCGAGCTCACCTTCCAGCGGATCAGGAGGAGCGCGCCCACTGTCGCGATGAGCATGGCGGGGATGTCTACGAGCGCGGCCCGGGCGAGCTGCGTCGTCACGACAGCCATCAGGGCCAGGGCGGCGACGTTCACGCCGTCGAGGAAAGCTCCCGCAGCGGGCGATCGTCGGGCGCGAGCCACGAGCGGTCGGCTCACTGCGACGAGCAGAAAGCCCGGCAAGAAGATGCCCACCGTGGCAAGGAGGGCGCCATAGCCGCCACCGAGGATGTACCCGATGAACGTCGCGGTCGTGAACACGGGACCAGGCGTGACTTGCCCGATGGCCACCGCGTCGAGGAGTTGCCGCTCGGTGAGCCAGTGCAGCCGGTCGACAAGGTCCGCGCGCAGGAAGGCGAGCAGCACGTACCCGCTGCCGAAGACGACCGCGCCGATCTTCAGGAAGGACAAGAAGAGCGCGACAAGGGTGACGGGCGCTGCCGCCGTGGCACCGGCACCGGCGAAGCCACCGAACAATACCGCTCTCGCCGTGCCGTCTCCCTTGCCAAGTCGACGCTGCACGACGGAGGCGACCCCCGCTCCGACCAGCACGACGAGGGGGTCCACGTCGAGAGCCGACGCCGCGCAGGCCAGCAGACCCAGTGCGCCAAGCCAGAGGGACTTTTTGACCGCCTTCGGAGTGAGCCCCCAGAGCGCCTGGACGACGATGGCGATGACGACCGGCTTGATGCCGTAAAGGATGCCCTCGATCTGGGGGATGGTGCCGAAGCGTACGTAGGCCCATGCGAGGGCCGTGACCATGAGCGCGGCCGGAAGGATGAAGCACCCGCCGCCGAGGACCAGCCCGAGCCAGCCCGCTTCCTCGTATCCGATGAAGATGGCCAGCTCGGTCGAGCTGGGGCCGGGGATGAGGTTCACAACCCCGAGCATGTCCAGGAACCTCTCGGACGAGAGCCATTGTCGTCGCCGGACGATCTCGTCCTCCATGATGGCGATGTGCGCTGCCGGGCCGCCGAATGCCGTGAAGCCGAGGCGAAGAAAGAGGAGGGCCAGTTCCGAGAGCTTCGCGCGCGGCCGGGCAGGCTGCCGAGGGCGCGCCAGGCTAGTCCGCTCCTGCGTCCACCGCGGTACCCATCCACGTACCGCCGCTCGGCGTCGCGCTGCCGGCCCCTGTCGGCCCTTGTTCTGCAATGGTGCCCTGGGTGTTCGCGCTCCGGAACGTGCCGTTGAACTCGAGGCCCGTGCTTCCGGCCGCGAAGGCGTACGTCCCCTTCACCGTCGCGCTTGGGAGCGTGGCCGTCCAAGGTACCTCGTAAACGTCCGGGGAAAAGACGGCTGTTCCGACGAACGACTCGTCGAGCGTGCCGTCGGCGGTCTGGAACCCCACGTCGAGATCCACGCTCACCGTCGGCGGCGGCGGTGTCCTGCAAGGACACCCCGGGCAGCAGTTGAACGGGGGCGCGGGGGTGCACTCGATGGCGCCGGAGTCGTACGACGCCGTGAGCGTCAGCGCGGTCGGGCCCGCGTCGGGATGATCGTAGGTGCCGGTGTACCGCGACTCGACGTACGCGAGAAGCTGGCGCCCGGTCGGGCCCCCCTCGCACGGCTCGTCGAGGCTGGAGAGCGTGAACTGCCCCGCGTCGCCTTGCGCGGTGGCCGCGTCCTGGGGAGGCGCGGTCGCGTCGCCCGGCGGGATCGATCCATCGTCCGACCCGCGGACGCTCCCGTCGGCGCCGCCGCTCGTGGCCGCGTCTGCTCCTTCTCCCGAGCCGCCGCAGGCGACCAGAGCGAGGCAGATCAAGGTAACGACAGCCCCCGGGAGATGCCCCTGCACCACGGAGGAGTCTACCAGACGTGCGGGATTAGCCGATACCGCGTCTTCTGACAGTACGCTTCGTAGCCGGGCAGGTTGCTCACGAGGAAGCGCTCCTCGCCCTTCAAGCGCCATACGATGATCGCGACGAATGGCGGGAACGTGAGGAGTCCGACGAGGGACCCGAGCGTGAGGGGGATGCCCGCGACCAGGACGAGTGCCCCGACGTACATCGGATGGCGAACTACGGCGTAGGGCCCCGTGTCGATCACACGCTGCTCGGTCGCCACCTCGATGACCGACGACGTGAACGTGTTCTCCCGGAACACGAGGAAGACGACGAGGAAGCCGAGTCCGACCAGCGCATCGCCGACGATGACGGCCGGCAGCGGCATGTGCGACCAGCCGAAGCGACGGTCGAACGCCGGGACCACGATCGTCGAAAGGAAGGCGACGCTCGCGAGCCCCTGGATGACCTTCTGGCTCGCCTCCTTCTCGGCGACGGGGCCGGCCTGCGTTCGACGCTCGAGCAGAGCCGGGTCCCTCCTCGCCAGGTAGACCGTGATCGCGAGCGAGGCACCGAAGAACAAAGCCATGAACATCCAGCCTTCGGTGAACCACACCGTGCCGGCCGATGCGAACAGCGCCAACCCGATGACGACGACGAGGTTTGCGAAACCTAGGACCGCCTTGCTCGTCACCCCGGGCATGCCGGGCGACGGTAGCAGCCTCCCGGCCGATCCAGCGATGGTCGCCCTCCAGCACCCCAAGGCAGCGTCGGCGTCATCGGCGCGGCGCTCCTCGGGTGATCAGAAGGTCACCCACTTGCCCGTGCACGGATTGGGCGTCGACGACCCGGAGATGTCGTTCGTCGTCTTCACCCCGGTGCCGGAGGGCGTGAAGTTCACGTTGCCCGGCCCCAGCGTGACGTTCGCGTTGGAGGCGCTGACGTTCGACGAGGAGATCCCGTCGACGATGACGTTGTCGAGCGTGATGCCGGTCGGATGAGTGGAGTCGTACCCGTCGATCGTCACCGTCCCGCTGTTCAGCGCATGGAAGTCGTGGATGGCGATGTCGGTGTACTGGGGAATGCTCGAGCCCGTCGCGGACGAGTAGTGTGGCGTGATGAGGATGGGATTGGCGAGATCGCGGGTGCAGATGTCCGAATAGGTCACGTTGGTCACCAGACCGCCGCGACTCGGGTCGGACTTGATGCGGATCCCGTTCGTGTTTCCCCCGCTGAACCCGCTGCCCGTCGCGTCGATGGACAGGTCGTAGACATTGATGCCCGACACGCCGCCGTTCGTCTCGCTGCCGATCGACATGCCGTGCCCGGCGAGGAAATGGTTGTGGGCAATGGTCAGGTTGGTGACGCCCGAGCCCCCCTTGATGGCGACCTGGTCGTCGCCGTCGCTGATGTCGCTGCAAATGATGTAGCCGTTGCTCGCGGACTCGCCGGGGTCCACGCCGTCGGTGTTGTGGGCGCTCGAGGGGGTGAGCGCCGTGCCGGCGCTGTTGGTGGACTTGGACGGCGTCTTGATGGTGATGCCCCAGACCATGAACCCGGCCGCGGCGAGCTTGACGTGGAACATCGGCGAGTTGTGCAGCGTGATCCCGTACATGGTGAAGTTCTTCGCCCCCGCGACGTCGATGAGGGCGGGGCTGGATCCGCCGTTTCCATTCGCGTCCCAGAAGGAGCCGGTTGCGCCGATGAGGGGCTCGCCGCCCTGGCCGTCGATCACGCCCTGGCCGACGATCCCCGAGTTCGATCCGTTCGTCGTGATGAGACCGGCGGCGGAGCCGTACACGCTGGGATTGCGCGTGCCGTAGAGCGTTGCGCCCGAGTCGACCCAGAGGGTCACGCCCGAGGGGATGGTGATCGGCCCCGTGACGAACGCGTTGTCCGCGCCGCTGGTCGTCAGCCGGACGGCCTTGCCGGAGGCGCACCCGTTGAGCGCCGACTGGATGCGCGAGGTGTCGAGGCTCGACTCGCTCGGCACGCCGTTGGTTGCGACGGATTGACTGGCCTCGAGCGTGCTGCACGCGGCCGGTATCGTAGGCTCCGCGGGAAGCGCCGAGTCCGCGGGACAGGTGGGGTTGACGATCGTGATGCCGCTGCTGCTACTGCTGCTGCTTCCGCCGCTGCTGGTCCCGCCCCCGCTCCCGCTGCTGCTCGTCGCGCCGCTGCTGCTCGCGCTGGCGTCGCTACCGCTTGACCCACCGCTCGAGCCTCCGCCTCCGCTGCTCGAGTCGTCGCCGCCGGAGCTGCCCGCTCCGCTCCCACCGCTGCTCACGTTTCCACTGCTGGCGCCGCTCCCTCCTTCGCGGAGGTTGGTGCCGCTACCGCCCCCGCACGCGCAAAGTGCCATCGCGAATGCGACACCGCCGAGAAAACGGTGAATCGGTCCGCTGGATCCCATCCTCGCCGCTCCTCGCCGCCGCTCCGCTCCGAAGGGCGCCGCGGCCAGTGAGTAGACGCGGCATCGACCGCAAATCGACGCAGAATTCTCTCTGAGTTCGTCAAGAATTCGGCGCGACCGCAAGTTTACGGTAGTAGCGGAGCCGGGCGCTTCGCATCGCGATGGTCGCGGAAGGTCGCCGAGCACACGGTCGTGACCGCCGAGGCGAGAGTCTAGCGGCCTCTGATGTTGCCGTGGCCACGGGTGATGTACATGATGCCCTTCCATGACGCCCTGGCCCGAGCTGCGCATCGCCGACTGGCGCGACACATATGCCACGTTGCAGCTCTACGCACAGATCGTCGGCAAGATCCGCCTCGCGCTGACCCCAAAGCTGAATCAGTGGTGGAACGTAACGCTCCAGGTGACGCCGCGAGGGCTGACGACCGGCGCGATGCCTTACGCCGACCGAAGCCTGTCGATCGACTTCGATTTCATCGATCACCAGGTCGTCGTCGCCGACAGCGACGGCAACGTCCGCAGGGTCCGCCTGGCGCCCGCTCCCGTGTGCGACTTCCACGACGCTCTCTTCGCGGAGCTCGCGGCGATCGACGTGCGTATTCGCATCGGGGGCAAGCCCCAAGAGTGCCCGGTCGTGACGCCGTTCTCCGAGGATCGCGAGCACTCGAGCTATGACGCGGCCGCCATCGCTCGCTACTGGGAGGCGCTGCGACGCGTCGAGCCGGTGTTCCAGAGATTCCGCGCCCGCTTCCGCGGCAAGTGCAGCCCGGTGCACTTCTTCTGGGGCGCCTGCGATCTCGCGGTCTCTCGCTTCAATGGTCGCCGCGCCCCGTTGCGCAAGGCGAAGGTGGACCGCGACGCATACGACGAAGAGGTGATCTCTCTCGGCTTCTGGCCTGGCGATCCCTGGACCGGCGCGAGCGAGGCCCTCTTCTACTCGTACACCGTGCCCGTGCCCCCCGGCTTTCCGACTCGTCGCGTGAGCCCCGGGGCGGCGCTGTTCAGCGACTCGCTCAAGGAGTTCGTGCTGCCGTACGAGGACGTGCGTCGCTCGTCCGATCCGGCGGGGGCGATCCTCGCGTTCGCCGACAGCACCTACGATGCCGGGGCGACCCTCGCCGGCTGGGACAAGGCGAGCCTCGCGTATCCGTCGGAGGGAGCCCCCTGAGCACCGACGATTCGATCGAACTCGGCCGGGGGTGATGCCTGCGGCCGTTTTGCTCCCCACCTCGCCTCACGTTGAGCTACGACCGATGGGGTTGCTGGTACGTCGCGTGCTCCTCACCTCCAAATGCCGAAGTCGCCGAACCTCTTTCCGTCAGGCACCCGGGTCCGGCCCGGCCGTGTTCTCGTCATCGATGACGAGCCGTCTCTCGGCGCTGCGCTGAAACGAGTGCTCTCGGACGAAAACGACGTCGTGGTCGTGACCGACGCGGCGGCGGCGCTGGAGAAGCTCGCACGCGGCGATCGCTACGATGTCGTCCTCTGTGATCTCATGATGCCAGACATGGACGGCATCGACTTTCATCGGCGCCTGAGCGCGGCGCAACCCGAGGAAGCGGACCGCGTGGTCTTCATCACCGGAGGCGCCATGACCGCACGCGTCGACGCGTTCTTCCGCCGTGTCTCGAACCTGCTGCTCGAGAAGCCGATCGACCTCGACGGCCTTCGCGCCTTGATTGAGCGACGGGTGGGCAGCGGCATCTCCAACACGCCCCCGGAAGGGACCCAAAGCAGCCGCTAGGAGCGTGACGCCTCCTCGACGTCGCAGGTTGCCCAAGACCACTGTGGCGATCCTGCACCGACGGGACCAAAAGGCACCCACCATTTGATCGAGGGCGCCTGCACGCGTGCTGGTCACTGCGGGTCGGCGTTCGTGAGATCGGTGAAAACGACCCCCGCGCCATCGCTCTTGTAGACGCGGTTCAGGTGGATGAGGACGGGCGTGAGCGACTCGAGGGCGATCGCATTGACCAGCGGGCCCGCGTCCAGCCCTCGCAGACCGAGATCTCGCGCCAGGCCGATGACCAGCGCCTTCGCGCGCGCATCGTCGGATGCGACCAGGACGTCGCACTTCAGGGCGAGCGCGGGATCGGCGAGGTGGGCCGCGCTCACGTGGTGGAATGCGGCCACCACGGGCGTTGAGGCGCCGACCATCGCCTGGGTCTCGAGCGCAGCGGCCCGGCCGGCGGGCAGATGCACGCGGCTCACCTTTGGCGGCTTCAGCGGGACGGTTGTGTCGACGAGCACCTTGCCGGCGACCGACCCCGCGATCGCGCGGAGCGTCTCCTCGTGGGCCTCGTACGGCACGGTGAGCACGACGACCTCCCCCTCGCCGGCGGCCCACGCGTTGTCGCCTCCGGTGACCAGCAGCCCGTTTCTCGCGAATCCTTCCGCGTGAAGGCGCGCTTTCGCGGCGTCGCGCGAACCGATCGCGATGCCGTGGCCCGCTGCGGCCCAGTGCCGAGCCAGCCCGCTACCAAGCTTGCCCGTTCCGCCTACAATCCCGAGGCGCATCGGCACGTCCCGGCGCGACCATAGCATGATCACCTGCAGCCATCGCCTCGAGGCTCTCGCCGTGCCCGGCCTGCCGCTGGTGGAGCGGGGCGACGACGTGGCGGGGATCGTCGCGGGCGCGCTGATGGCCGCGGCGCTCTCGGTCGTCGACGGAGACGTGATCGTCGTGACGTCGAAGCTCTTGTCTCGGGCCGAGGGGCGCTTCGTCGAGCTCCCTCGCGTGGAACCCTCGCCGCGCGCCGTCGCGCTCGCGCGCGAAGTGCAGAAGGACCCCCGGGCGGTCGAGCTCATCCTGCGCGAATCGGTCGCGGTGTCGCGACAGGCACCGGGGGTGCTGGTGGTGAGGCACCGCCTCGGATTCGTCGTCGCCAACGCGGGGATCGACGCGAGCAACGCGGTGCCATCCGATGCGCGGCCGGGCAGCGGGCCCTGGGCGCTGCTCCTGCCGGAGGCGCCGGATGCTTCCGCCGCCGCCATCCGCGCGCGGGTCGAGGCCGCGTCGGGAGCCAGGGTCGGCGTGGTGATCACCGATTCGTTCGGTCGGCCGTTCCGGTTGGGGACCGTGGGCGTCGCCATCGGCGTATCGGGGCTGCCGCCCCTGTGGGACCGCCGTGGCGAGGCGGACCTGTTCGGGCGGGCGCTCGAGAACACGATCACCGCGCTCGCCGATCAGGTCGCGGCCGTGGCCGACCTCGTGGCCGGTCAGGCCTCCGAGCGGCGTCCGGTCGTCCTCGTTCGCGGCCTCCGCTTCGATCCCTCGGAGCAAGGCGCGAGCACCCTTCTCCGAGGCGTGGACGAGGACCTCTACGCATGAACGTCGTGGCTCTCTCGGGTGGCGTCGGGGGAGCCCGCCTCCTCGACGGGCTCGCGCGCGCTCTCCCCCCCGGATCGCTGACCGCGATCGTCAACACCGGCGACGACTTCGTCCACCTGGGGATGCACGTGTCTCCCGATCTCGACACGGTGATGTACACGCTCGCGGGGCTTGCGCACGAGGAGCGTGGCTGGGGCCTCGCCGACGAGTCGTTCGCCGGCCTCGCGATGGTCAAGCGCTACGGTGGGCCCGACTGGTTCGCGCTCGGGGATCGCGACCTGGCGACGCACTTGCTCCGCAGCGAGGCGCTCCGCGCGGGCGAGCCCCTCTCGGCGATCACGGCACGCCTGTCGGCAGCGCTCGGGATCGAGCAGCGCGTCCTGCCGATGAGCGACGAGCCGGTGCGGACGGTCATCGAGACCACGGAGGAAGGGCCGCTCCCGTTCCAGCAGTGGTTCGTGAGGCGGCGTGCCGAGCCGCCCGTTCGCGCGGTCCGCTTCGAGGGCGGGCGGACGCCGGCACCAGGGGTCGTCGACGCGATCGATGCGTGCGCCGTCGTCGTCATCGGGCCGTCCAACCCGTACGTGTCGATCGACCCCATCCTCCACCTCGACGGCGTGCGCAGGGCGATAGCGGGCAAGCCCGTCGTCGCGGTCAGCCCGATCGTAGGGGGAGCAGCCATCAAGGGCCCCCTGGCGACGATGATCCGCAGCCTCGCCGGGGAGGTCGCCTCCGCGGGCTCGGTGGCCAGGTACTACGGAGGGCTGGTCCGTGCGTGGGTCGTGGAGCGCGGCGACGAGGCGACGGTTCCCTCGAGCCCCGTGCTCGGGACGTCGACCGTGATGCGCTCGCGCGACGACCGACTGCGCCTGGCGCGCGAGGTCCTCGCGTTCGGGGTCGAGGCCGCCCGATGAAGCGGGCCACGTGGGCCGTCGTGCCCGCCAAGTCGCTGCTGCACGGCAAGTCACGCCTGCGGTCGGTTCTCGGGGACGACGAGCGCGCCCGTTTCGCGCAGCGGCTCCTTGTCCACATGCTGGGCGTCCTCGCGGAGTGCAATCTCGACGGAGTCCTCGTCGCCACCGACGGCGACGACGTCGCGTCGCTCGCCGCATCCCACGGCGCCCACGTTCTCCGGGACCGACGGACGGGATCGCTGGCCGGCGTCGTCGACGGGGGGCTGGCCGAGGTGGCGTCACGCGGCGCGAAGGCGGCGGTGGTCCTCATGGCGGACCTTCCCCGGATCGAGCCGGTCGACGTCCGGGCCGTGCTCGCGGCTCTCGACGACCATGACGTCGTCCTCGTGTGCGACCACATGGGTCGCCACACCAACGCGCTCGCCGTCGCGCCGCCGACGGCGATGGCGACGTGCTTCGGCCGCGACGACAGCTTTGCCGCACACCGCGTCGCCGCGGACGCCGCGGGTCTCCGCGCCACCGTCATCGCCAGCGAGCGCATCGCGTTCGACGTGGACGTGCCCGCCGATCACCAGGAGCTCATGGCGCGGCGACCGGCAGCCGGAACCTGAAGCGCTCGTCGCGCGTGAGCGCCTCGTAGCTGCCGAAGACCTGCTCCGGGTCGCCGACGTCGTCGAGCGCGTCGCGCTCGTCCACTTCGCGATCGCGGGGAAAGGTGCGGAGCACGTCGTACCGGGTGCTCCGTTCGACGGGGGTGCGATCGGCGTCGCGGATGGCGCGACGCAGCGACGACGGAGTCTGCATCTGGCCGTGGGAAGCGCCTGCGGCCGTCGAGATGCTCTCATTCATGAGAGTCCCTCCGAAGTCGTTGGCTCCGCACGACAGCAGCCACTGCGCTTGGCGCATCCCGTCCTTGACCCAGGAGACCTGGACGTTGCGGATCGCGTCGCCGAGCATCAGGCGGGAGATGGCGTAAAGGCGAATGACGTCGTCCCCGGTCGGTCCGGGACGCAGATCGGGCAGCTGCCGGCGCAGCGTCATCGGCGCCTCCTCGTGCACGAACGACAGGGGAACGAACTCGGTGAAGCCGCGTGTTTCCCGCTGGATCGAGCGAAGCAGATCGAGATGCCGCATCCGCTCGACGTCGGTCTCCACGTGGCCATACATGATCGTCGACGTCGTGGGCAGGCCGATCGCGTGCGCTGTCGTCACGACGTCGATCCACTCCGCGGTGGAGATGCGCCCCGGCGCGATGCGCGCGCGCACGCGGTCGTCGAGCACCTCGGCCGATGTGCCCGGGAGCGAGCCGAGCCCGGCGGCCTTCATCTCTTCGAGCACCCTGCGAAATGACCAGCCGCTCCCGGCGGCCGCGAACTTCACCTCCTCGGGCGACATCGCGTGCACGTGGAGCGCGGGAGCGGCTGCCTTCAGCGTGCGGATCAGATCGAGATAGAAGCCTGCGTCGACCCCCGGGGCGAGACCTGCCTGGATGCAGACCTCCGTCGCGCCGAATGCCTGCGCCTCGAGGGCGCGCCGCACGATCTCCTCGGGCGGCAGGAAGTACCCCTCCTCGCTCCGTCGGGTCCGCGAGAACGCGCAGAAGCGACAAGCCTTGACGCACACGTTCGTGAAATTCACGTTGCGGTTGACCACGTATCCGACGTGGTCACCCACCTGCGCGCGGCGGATGTGATCGGCCACGGCCACGAGCGCGTGAAGCGACGGACCGCGCGCGCCGCACAAGACCACAGCGTCGTCGACGGTCACGTCGCGGCCTTCGAGCGCGCGATCGAGCACCTCCCGCACGTGGCTCGCGACGCCGCCGAGCACCGAGTCGAGGCTCACGACGGACCGCCTTGCGCGGTCGAGAGGAGCCGCACCCGGACGTCTCGCGTCGGCGCGACCAGGCCGGGATCGAGGAAACCGGGACGGTCGACGAAGCGATCGTAAATGGAAGCGCGCGGGCGCAGGTCGAAGCCGGCACGTGCGCAGACGCCCCGCAGCGCGTCGAGGTGCGGCCAGGGATGGCGCGGGTTGATGTAGTCGGGCGTCACCGGCGAGATCCCGCCGAAGTCGTTGAGCCCGGACGCGAGGAGCGCCTCGGCGGACGCGGGGTTGAGGTTCGGCGGCGCCTGGACCGAGATATCGGCGTCCAGGACGAGGCGCGCCATCGCCACCGCGAACGTCACCTCGTCGTCGTCAGGCTCGGGCGAATGGCTCATCGGGACGCCGGGAACGGCGCGGAAGTTCTGGACGATCACCTCCTGCACGTGACCGTGCCTCCGGTGCAGCTCCCGGATGGCGAGCAGGCTCTCGATCCGCTCGCGTCGCGTCTCGCCGATGCCGACGAGGATGCCCGTCGTGAACGGGATCCGCAGCCGGCCGGCGGCGTCGATCATCGCGAGGCGCCTGTCGGGCCGCTTGTCGGGTGCACGATGATGCGGCATCCCGGCCTCGCACAGGCGCGGACTCGAGCACTCGAGCATCAGCCCGAGGCTGACGTTCACTTCCTTGAGACGAACCATGTCCTCGTCGGTCAGGAGCCCCGCGTTGGTGTGCGGCAGGAGCCCGTGCGAGAGCGCGGCCGACCCCGCCCAGCGCAGGTAGTCGACGGTGCTCGCCTGGCCGAGGGAGGCCAGCGTGCGCCGGTACGCGGAGAAGGCTTTCTCGGGCTTGTCCCCGAGGCAGAAGAGCGCTTCGCCGCAGCCGAGATCGCGTGCACGACGGAGCTGCCCGTCGATCTCTGCCGGCGTCATCGTCCACTCGCCCGGATCGCCCGGCGAGCGACGGAAGGAGCAGTAGTCGCAGTGGTTTCTGCAGAGGTTGGTGAGCGGCAGAAAGACTTTCGGAGAATACGTGACCACCCGCCCGAAGAGCGCGTCGCGTACCGAGCACGCGGCGGCGCGGACCATGCTCGCGAGATCGCCCGTCGCGTCCGCGATCGCGAGCGCGTCTTCATCCGAGAGCGGTGCGGACCGCGAAATGTGCCGGAGCGTGCTCACCGCCCCGCTCAGCCCATCGACGAGACGGAGACGGGCTCGATCTCGTAAATGACGCGCACCTCGCCCGGCTGGCGGAACGGGTACTTGTCCTTGTCCATGTACTTCTTGGCCAGCGCGTCGATGCTGGCGTCGGCGCCTTCCTCGGTGGCGCGCACGATCTTGCCGCGCACGGAAACGTGCGAGTAGGGGTTGTCCGGATCGCTGATGGACAGCGCGACGCGAGCATTCTGTTTCATGTTGCGGTCCTTGACGCGACCGCGCGCCGTGTTCACGAGAAACTTCCCCTTCTCGTAGAAGAACCACACAGGCGTCACCTGCGGCGAACCGTCGGGCATGAGGGTCGCCAGGTGCGCGAATGCCTTCTTGTTCGTGAGGATCGGCAGGAACTTTTCGGGGATCGTCGTGTTCGCCATGGTGCTTTGCCTCCGCGCGGTTCGGGGACGGCACTATTCCACAGTTTTCTCCGCTGCGCGCGGACCCGTTGCCTCGGATGGGACCGTCAGCCGGCCTTCTCGATCCTCACCACCGGGATCACCCTCGACGTCTTCTCCTGGTACTTCCCGAAGTTGGGCATTTGTTCGACGATGCCCTTCCAGAGGCGGTCGCGCGTCTCGCCCTCGACGGGGACCGCCTTCGCGCGCCATTTGTCGGCGCCGATCTGCACGCCGACGTCAGGATTGGCTTTCAAGTTGAGGTACCAAGCGGGATGCTGCGGCGCGCCGCCCATCGACGCGATCACGTACGTCTCCCCTCCGTCGAAAAAAGGAACGACCGGGACGGTGCGCGCCTTGCCGGTTTTCTTGCCGACGGTGGTGAGAAGCAGGATCTTCCGTCCGCCCATCGTGCTGGCGCGCCGGCCTCCGGAGACCTGATAGAGCCAGACGTGCACCTTGACGAACAGTTTGAAGAGGGGATTCACGGACCGGGATCCTGCCCCCAATCGCGTCGGCCGTCACCACTCGAGTTCGGGGACCTCCGTCAATGCGGCGCCCGGCTGGTCGCTTGTGGCGGACGGGGCCGCCAGGAGCCGCGTTGGAACAGGTGCGGATGAATAGGGGGCGCCGGGTCGCGCCTCGGCCGCCTTCATGGCATCCTTAGGATCGTGCGCAGGGTACCCCCCCAACACAGCAGCCGTGACTTCGAGACCGAGCTTCACGAGCTGCGGGCCCGCCTTCTCGCTATGGGCGCTCGTTGCGAACGAATCGTCCGGCTAGCGTTCAACGGATTTTTGACGGGGGCCTCGGACGTCGTACAGGAGGCGGCTCTCCTCGATGCGGAGATCGACCGCGACGAGCTCGAGATCCACGCGCTCATCCTGCGGATTCTGGCCCTCCGGCAGCCCGTCGCCGACGACCTGCGTTTCCTGGCGACCGCCCTGCGGCTCATCACGGATCTCGAACGCATCGGCGACGAAGCCGTCAACATCACCGAGCGAGCCGTCGAAGAGAACGGCCATGCGAAGACCCGGGTCGGCGACGAGTTTGGCTTGATGGCGGCCGCCGCGCTCGAGATGCTCCACCTGGCGCTCGACGCCTTCCTCCGGGGAGACGACGACCAGGCTGCCTATGTTCTGGGATGCGACGACGCCGTCGACCAGCGGTGCGCGGCCATCATCGCGACGATGACGGCCTACATGCCCGAGCACGCAGGTGAGCTGCGTTCCGGGCTGTGCGTGGTCCGGGTGGCGAAGTATCTGGAGCGTATCGCCGACCACGCCACCAACGTGGCCGAGGAAGTCATCTTCATGGTCCGGGGCGACGACGTGCGGCACGGGCGCTGGCAAATTGCCACCCACCCGGCCGTCACGGAGGCCGCCAGCGCCATCTCGGTGACTCGTTGATCAGGATCGGTGCTGCTGTAAATTACCGTTGTCGCTGAATTGGGTGAGGTTGGTTCGCCAGTGGAGCGATACTTCTCTGCTCTGAGCAGAGGAGGCATCCCATGCGACGAACCAACACCCCCGGGGCTTCGGCCCTTCTTGCGACGCTGATCCTCCTCATCGTCGCCGGCGGTCTCATCGATGGCTGCGGCACGAGCGCGAACAACGCGGGCAAGGGGTCGTCCCAAATGACGGGCCCCGTGCTCGACCTCGAGCCCGACGCCTCTGCGGATGGGTCGGCACAAGGCACCGTGACGGTCACGCCGAGCACGAGCACGCTGACCGTCGTGACTGGGCAGGCGCTGCCGACCGCCCATTTCACGGCGAAGGTCGGCACAGCGACGGTCACTCCTGCTTGGTCGGTCGACCAAGGGGCGATCGGGAGCATCAACGCCGGCGGAGTCTTCACGCCTACCGGAACCGTGGCGGGGGTATGCCACGTCCTCGCGAAATACGACGGGAGCACGGGAACGGCGACCGTCACGGTGAAGCTGCAGACCGTGCAGAACGGTGACCCCGCGTGGTCCGCGACCCCAGCGATGGTGGGGACGGGAGGCTATGGCGGCGTCGGTGGGGACGGGCCAGGGGCCCCTGCCTCGGCCGCGCAGCTGTCGGCGCTCGCCGGAACGCCGATGACCGACACCAGCGTGTCGTGGATCTATCCCTACGACGGCACCGTCTGGCCGCAGGGACTCCTCGCGCCCCTCCTTCAGTGGCAATCGGGCACGCACACCTTCGACTCGGTGTACGTGCACCTCGTGGAGAACAAGTACGAATACAAGGGGACATTTGCGGCGAACGCCACGCCGTTCGCGAACCTGCCGATCCCGCAAGCGGCATGGGACGCCCTGAGCTACTCGAACGCCGGTGAGCCGGTCACGGCGTCCATCGTGCTGGGAGAGGGCGGGCAGGCGTATGGGCCGTACACCGAGACGTGGATCATCGCTCAGGCCACGCTGCAGGGCGCCATCTATTACAACTCGTACGGGACGTCCCTCGTGACGAACTCCGCCACCGACCACCTCGACTCGTATGGCATGCAATATGGCGCGGCGACGCTGGCGATCTTGCCGAGGGCGACGTCCCCGAAGCTCATCGCGGGGATCCCCAGCGTCAACCCGGCGGGGGACGGAACGGGCTGCCGCGTCTGCCATACCGTGTCGTCGAGCGGGAACACGCTCGTCACGCAAGCATCGAACGTCTCTGCGTCGGACTACTCGGACACCGTAATCATCAATCTGGGCAACGACACGACGGGGGGCGCCGGGACGTCGCTGCAGACCGCCAACCTCGCGTTCCCCGCTCTCTACCGCGACGGGAGTCTGCTCCTCTCGAGCGCGGGGGGCATGATCGACGGCGACTCGACGACGCGGCTCTATGCGCTGCCGGCGGGGACGCTGGTTCCCGGAGTGATGGGGTTGCCCGCGGGCTTTCAGGCCGCCCTCCCGGCGTTTTCACCCGATGGGCAACACGTATCGTTCAACGTCTGGGGCGGTTCCCTCGCCGGCATGAACGCCGACCAGATCACGCTCGGCATGCTCGACTTCGACGGCACGGCCACGTTCTCGAACCCGCGCCTCCTCTACACGCCGCCCGTCGGGGTGCCGGTCACGTTCTCGTCGTTCCTGCCGAACAGCGCGGGGGTCGTCTTCGAGCAGGAGCTCTCGAACCCGTCCGGCGCCTGGGGCTACACCTGGAATGGCAACACCGGCGAGCTGTGGTGGGTCGACGTGGCGACCGGGCAGGCCCATCGCCTCGACAGCCTCAACGGGTACGGCCCGTCCGGGGCGCTTTACCTGCCCGACAACTCGACGGGCGCGGCCACGCATACCGCAGCGCAGGACGCCACGCTCAACTACGAGCCCACGGTCGGCCCCATCGCGGCGGGCGGGGACGCGTGGGTCGTCTTCACGAGCCGCAG
>Ga0209415_10008542_pt1 | contig 17752 bp, 17 predicted proteins | sample PeaSoiSIISIP2007_FD_187696 | JGI IMG/M metagenome (GOLD analysis project Ga0209415, IMG submission 187696) | Peat soil microbial communities from Weissenstadt, Germany - SII-SIP-2007 (SPAdes) (version 2) | ecosystem: Environmental > Terrestrial > Soil > Wetlands > Peat | place: Germany... | reverse complement strand
GACCCTAAGCGAACATGCGCGAACGCTTGCGGTGTGATTTCGGGATTGCGTCAGGCGTGACCATGCCAGTGCGACCAGGCCCCTACAAGCCAACTTAACTTGCTTTGCAAGCGCCGCCATCCCGGGTCGATACGGCGCGCCGTCTCATGGGAGGAGGGTTGCATGGCGGGATTGAACAACGGCGTCGCCGAGCCGGAGCGGGCGGCTCCGGACATCACCGACACGACACCCGAGAACCAGGCGGCGACCTTCCGCAACCAGGACCAGGTCTGGTCGGTGCGCGCCATCCGGCGCGGGGACGCGGTGCGGCCGCTCCCGCCGCACGGCCGTTCGCTCGCGGACCTGACCTATGAGTTGGGCGGCGTCCGCCTCGGCGTCGATGACTTCATGGCCCGCCGCCGCACGGCCGGGTTGCTGATCCTGAAACACGGCGAGATCGCGCTGGAGCGCTACGGCATGGGGAACGGCCCGGAAAGCCGCTGGACCAGCTTCTCGACCGCGAAGTCGATGACCGCGACGCTCACGGGCGCCGCGCTGCATGATGGCGCGATCAGCAGTCTGGACGATCCCTGCGAGGCCTACGTGCCGCGGCTGCGCGGCTCGGCCTACGAGGGCGTCACGATCCGTAATGTCCTCAGAATGTGCTCGGGCGTAGCCTGGCGCGAGGACGACGACGCCGATGGGCGCTCCGAGGTCCATCGCCTGGGCCGGGCCATGGTGAGCCGGCGGCCCGGCGCCATCCTGGACCTGATGTGCAAGCTGCCGCGCGCCCACCCGCAGGGCGCCGTCTTCAACTACTCGACCGGCGAAAGCAGCGTGCTGGCCGCGGTGGTTGCCTCTGCCGTGGGCCGGCCGCTGGCCGACTACTTCTCCGAGAAGGTCTGGGGGCCGGCCGGCATGGAGGCCGACGCGCACTGGCAACTCGAGTCCGAGGGCGGCATCGAGATGGGCGGTCTCGGCGTCAGCGCCCGCCTGCGTGACGTCGGGCGCTTCGGCCTGCTGGTGCTGGAGGACGGCGTGGCATTCAACGGCCGGCGGGTCCTGCCGCCCGGCTGGCGCGATCTCGCCGGCCAACCCGACTGCGCGGCCACGGGCTTCGGACGGCTCAGGCCCGATATCCCGTCGGGATACGGCTACCAGTGGTGGGTGCTGCCGCACGGGCCGACCGGCATCCACGCCGGCGCATTTTCGGCGATCGGCGCCTTCGGCCAGTACATCTACGTCAATCCGGCCGCGCGGGTGGTCGTCGCCATCCACAGCGCTTGGCGACAAAACAACGACACCGACGCCGACCTCGAGACCTTCACGCTGGTCGGCGCCATCGTGCGCGCGCTCCGACCGGACCCGGCGTCGTAGCCCCGCCTCTCTGTCCCCATGGTGGCTCACGGTCGGTTGCAGCGAATGTCTGGCGCCGGACCACGATACCTGACTGCGACTGCGCCAACGGCGGGTATCCACCTATAGCGGCCGCTTGCCCGGGCCGCCTGCCGCTTGTCAGCTCCGTGTCCCCTCCGGCGCCGTGCGCCACTGCGCCTCGGGGCAGCGCCAATAGACCCCGCCTTCGCGATCCAGCATGCCGTAGCCGATCAGTTCGCGGCGCAGGGTGGCGCAGTCCCAGTGGCGGCGCTGGATCAGTTCGTTCACCTCGGCTTCGCGGTAGCGGCGGTGCTCGTCGAACTGCTCGGCCAGCCATTTCAGCACGATCTGACGCTTGCGACGGCTGGCGGGGATGGCGGTGAGCTGGCCGCCGGCGTCGACGAAGCTCGCTAGCACCTTCGCGTCCCAACCGCCGTGCTGATCGGCGACCTCTCGTGAGACGGCCACGCCGCCAGCGCGGTCCAGCAGCCCGCGATTGAGCGAGGTCAAAGTCTCCAGCTTCAGCGCGTGCCAATGGGTGACGCCTTCGACCCTGGCGCTGACCAAACCCAGCGCCTTCAGCGCCGTCAGGTGGTGGGAGACTGTCGGCTCCTTCAGCTCCAGCAGCTCGGCCAGCTCCTGGACGCTGCGTTCGCGCTCGGCCAGCAGCCCGACGATGCGCAGCCGGCTTTCATTGGCCATGGCCTTGAAGAAGGCGAGCAGGGTGGCGAGATCGGAGTCGGACATCGCGAGCTCTTGTAGTTCGATATACGTCTAATTAGATGATCCTCGAAGCGTGGACAAGCCGCCTTCAGGGTGACGCCGGCCGTCACCATATGCGAAGGCCTAGGGAACCGGGCGATCCGACCCGGGGTGAGGAAAGGGCGCCATGGCGAACGATCAGCACGACTGGATGTGGTCAGAGGCGCTCTCGATGCTCGCCAAGGCCGAGCGCATGCACCAGCAGATGTTCCAGCCGGTCACCACCCGGCGCGCCCAGATCGCCTGGGAGCCGCCGGTGGATGTGCTGGAGACGGAGAACGCCGTGCTGGTGCTGGCCGCCCTCCCCGGCGTTGACGTCGCCCAGGTGGAAGCCGCCATCGACGGCGGCGTGCTGGTCATCGCCGGCCAGCGCGCCATGCCGCCGGAGCTGCGCACCGCCGTGATCCACCGGCTGGAGCTACCCCAAGGCCGCTTCGAGCGGCGCGTGCCGCTGCCGCCCGGCCGCTATGCCGGCGTCAGCCGTTCCGAGGCGCACGGTTGCCTCGTCATCAGTCTTTCCAAGGCGAAAAAGCCATGACCGCAAAAACCGCCGCCACGGCGCCCCCAACGGAAGCCGTCGTCCCAGAACCCGTTTCCGCCGACAGCATCCGCTCCCCGACGCCAGCAGCCGCCCCCACCCAGCCCGAGACCCCCAAGGTCGAGGCCCGCTCCGGCGGGGCGCCCGCCGACGCCATGATCGTGATCCCGACACGCCAAACGGTGCTGTTCCCCGAGATCGTGTTCCCGATCACCATCAACCGGCCGATGTCGGTCGAGGCCGCCCAGGCCGCGATCCGCGAGCAGCGCCAGGTGCTGATCCTGCTGCAGAGCGACCCCAGCGTCGATGAGCCCACGGGGGCCGACATGAACGCGGTCGGCACGCTCGCCAACATCCTGCGCTACGTCACCGCGCCGGACGGCTCCAACCACATCATCTGCCAGGGCGTGCAGCGCTTCCGCGTGACCGAGTTCGTGACGGGCCGGCCTTACTTGGTCGCGCGCGGCCTGCACCTGCCGGAACCGACGGCCACCAGCTCGGACATCGAGGCGCGGTTCCTGCTGTTGCGTGACCAGTCGCTGGAGGTGCTCTCGCTGCTGCCACAGGCGCCGCAGGAGTTGCGGATGGCGATCGAGGGGGTGCAATCGCCGGCGGCGCTGGCCGACATGGCCGCCGCCTACATGGACATCACCCCGCCCGAGAAGCAGGAGATCCTCGAGACAACCGACCTGGTCGCGCGACTGGATAGGGTCTCAAAGCTCATCGCGCACCGGCTGGAAGTGCTGAAGCTCTCCGCCGAGATCGGCCGCCAGACCAAGGCTTCGCTCGATGACCGCCAGCGCGAAATGCTGCTGCGCGAGCAGATGGCCGCGATCCAGAAGCAGCTCGGCGAAGACGGCGGCAACGTCCAGGAGATCGCCGATCTCGAGAAGGCGATCGACGCGGCCGGCATGCCCGACGAGGTGCTGACCCAGGCCAAAAAGGAGCTGCGCCGGCTGCAGCGCATGCCCGACGCGTCGGCCGAGTACGGCATGATCCGCACCTACCTCGACTGGCTGATCGAGCTGCCGTGGAAGGCCCCTGAGCCCCCGCCGATCGACATCGCCGAGGCGCGCAAGATCCTCGACGCCGACCACTACGGGCTGGAGAAGATCAAGACCCGGATCATCGAGTACCTGGCGGTGCGCAAGCTGGCGCCCGAGGGCAAGGCGCCGATTCTGTGCTTCGTCGGCCCGCCTGGCGTCGGCAAGACCTCGCTCGGCCAGTCGATCGCCAAGGCGCTGGGGCGGCCGTTCGTGCGCACCAGCCTCGGCGGCGTGCACGACGAGGCAGAGATCCGTGGCCACAGGCGCACCTACATCGGCGCCCTGCCCGGCAACATCATCCAGGCGATCCGCAAGGCCGGCTCGCGCGGCTGCGTGATGATGCTCGACGAGATCGACAAGATGGGCGCCGGCATCCAGGGCGATCCGGCTTCGGCCATGCTCGAGGTGCTCGACCCGGAGCAGAACAACACCTTCCGCGACAACTACCTCGCCGTGCCGTTCGACCTGTCGCGCATCGTCTTCATCGCCACCGCCAACCAGATGGACACCATCGCCGGGCCGCTGCGCGACCGGATGGAGGTGATCTCGCTGGCCGGCTACACGGCCGAGGAAAAGCTGCAGATCGCCGAGCGCTATCTGGTCCGCCGCCAGCTCGACGCCAACGGGCTGAAGGACGGCCAGGCCACTCTATCGGCCGAGGCGATCACCGACATCATCAAGGGCTACACCCGCGAGGCCGGCGTCCGCTCGCTGGAGCGCGAGATCGGCCGGGTGCTGCGCCACGCCGCGGTGGATATCGCCGAGGGCAAGGCGGCCAAGGTCGAGATCGGCCCGGCGCAGGTGTCGGAGATCCTGGGCCAGCCCAGGTTCGAGAACGAAGTCGCCATGCGCACCGCGACTCCCGGCGTGGCCACGGGCCTGGCCTGGACGCCGGTCGGCGGCGACATCCTGTTCATCGAGGCGGCCCGCTCCCACGGCAACGGTCGGCTGATCCTCACCGGTCAGCTGGGCGACGTGATGAAGGAAAGCGCCCAGGCCGCGCTCAGCCTGGTCAAGAGCCACGCCAGCGACCTCGGCGTCGATCCGGACCTGTTTGAGAAGAGCGACATCCACGTGCACGTGCCGGCCGGCGCCACGCCCAAGGACGGACCGTCGGCTGGCGTCGCCATGTACATGGCGCTGGCCTCGCTCATGACCGGCCGCAAGATCCGCTCGGACACGGCGATGACCGGCGAGATCAGTCTGCGCGGCCTGGTGCTGCCGGTGGGCGGGATCAAGGAGAAGGTGGTCGCCGCCGCCGGCGCGGGCCTCACCCGCGTCATGCTCCCCGCCCGCAACCGCCGCGACTACGACGAGATCCCCAAGGACGCCCGCGACCGGCTGGAGTTCGTCTGGCTGGAGCGCGTCGAGGACGCGGTGGCCGCGGCGCTGGAAGGCTCGAAGGCGCCGGAGCAGGTGTACTAGGCCGCCGCCCTCAGCTTCGGCTCGAACAGCTCGGGGAAGTATCGGCGCGCGAACCGGTCGCGATAGGCGACCAGGTTCGCGTGGCCGGCCATGGCGGCGCGCAAGGCGATCGGCAGCGGCGGGGTCAGGATGGCTTCGACCACGCCGAACAGCGAGGCGTCCGCGCCGCACGGGCTGGCGCCCATCAGGTACGGCTTGTCGCCCAGGAACGCCGCCAGAGCGTCGATGTCCTGGACGCCGAAGACGGCGACCTGGCCGGCGTCGTGGCGGCCGAGCCCCTGCCCGCGCAGCCGCGCCGCGTTTGCTCGCCGCAGCATCGCTTTAATCAGCGGCCGCGCCGGCGCCGGGATGGCCCCGAACATGTGGCGCCCTAGCCCCTGCGCGAACACATGGTCGTCGCACCAGCGGGCGTGCACGATGGCGAAGTAGAGGTGGTCCTCGCACAGGCGCTGCATCGCCAGGGCGATCGCCTTTTCGGCGGGGGTGAGCCCGCGGTCGAAGTCGAAGCCGTGGTCGCGCTCGATCCAGGCGCGGATAAGCGCCGAGTCCGGCGTCTTGCCGCCCGCGTGCTCGAGCAGCGGCAGGAAGCGGTGCGGCGCGGCCAGCGGATTGCCGGGGACGGCGCGGTAGGGCACGCCCGCCATCCGCAGCAGCGCCATCGCCTTCAGCACGAACGGACTGGGATCGACGGCCCCCATGAACGGGCCGAACACGTGCAGGGTGACCATCGCAGCGCCTCGCGGGTTTGAGCGCGCTTTCCAACACGGCCCTGCTTCGATAGAAATTACAAAGATCGAACGAAGACTGTCGAGGATCTCACATGAGTGGGTTCACGCTGCAGCAGTTGCAGTGCTTCGACGCGGTGGTGAGCGAGGGCGGATTCCAGGCCGCGGCGGCGCGACTCGGCCGCACCCACCCGACGGTGTTCGCCGGCATCGCGAACCTTGAGGCGCGGCTCGGCCTTACGCTGTTCGACCGCAGCGGTTATCGCGCGCGGCTGACCGAGGCCGGCCGGTCGTTCCATCAGCAGGCGCGCGTCTTCCTGCACGAGGCGCTGGCGCTGGAGCGTCACGCGGCCCGGCTGAGCCTTGGCGAGGAAAGCCAGCTTCGGGTGGTGATCGGCGACCTGTGCCCGCTCCCGGCGACGCTCGGGCTGCTGCGGCGCTTCTTCGACGATCACCCGGCCACCCGCTTGCATCTCCACTTCGAGGCGCTCACAGGCCCTTGGGAGCGGCTGGCCGACGGCGAGGCGGACCTGATCTTGCACCACATCGACAAGTCCGATGCGCGGCTGGAGTTCATCGACCTGTTCCGCGTAAGGCTGACCCCGGTCGCTGCGCCTGGCTTCCTTGACGCCGCAGACGGGGTCAGCGCCGAGCGGCTGAAGGCGCAGGTGCAATGCGTGATCCGCGACACGGCGCGCCACTCGCCCCCGCGCGACTACTTCCTGATCGAGGGCGCGCGCCAGCTGACGGTGAGCGACCAGCTGATGAAGCGCGAGCTGATTGTGCAGGGCATGGGCTGGGGCCACCTGCCCGGCTATCTGATCGAGGACGACCTCGCCGCCGGTCGGCTGGTGGCGCTGAGCGGCCCAGGCCTCACCGGCGGCCGCGCCGACCTGGTCGCCGCTCGCCGCCGCGACGTCGCCCACGGCCCGGTCGCCGAACGCCTGTGGACCCATATCGCCGAACAGGCGCCGGCGCTCCAGACGGCGCAGCGCGTCGACGTTCAGCGCCGCGTCTAGTCGGCCGAGCTTTGCCGCGCGAGCACCTGGATTGCGATAGCCGGCGCACCGCTGAAGGTCGTTGTTTCCACCTGCCGCTCGGCGATCACGTCGAAGCCCGCGAGCAGCCGCTCCAGCCCCTCGCGCGTCTGGTGGCGGAAGACGCCGCCGTCCTCGCGGTCCCAGACACCGTAGACGCCGTGACGCGCCGACCCGGCCCGATAGCGCGCCAACGAACGTTCATCCTCCTGCAGCAGGTAGTCGCTGAGGTACAGCCAACCGCGCGGCGCGAGCAGGCGCCGCAGCTCGGACATCACCGCCACCTGGTCGGCGTCGTCCGGGATGGTCGTCAGCACGGCGAACAGGAGCGCAGCGTCGAAGGCGCCGTCAGGTTCGGCGAGGCGCGTCGCGCCCGTCGCGCGCAGGTCCAACTCAGGGTGTTCGCGCCGTCCGCGTTCAATCATGCCCGCCGAGGAGTCGACGCCGACGCTGTTGCGCCAACCCGCGTCGCTCAGCTCGGCCAGGGTGCGTCCGTAGCCGCAGCCGTAATCGAGAATCCGCGCCCTTTTGGGCAGTGCGGCGATCCAGCCGAGGTTCAGCGGGTGGGTGAAGGTCAGCTGCGCCGCCTTCTGGTCCCAATAGCGCTGCGCCGCGGCGCTCAAGCCGGCGCGCTGATGTGGCGGTGCAGTTGCAGCGGCGAGCCGATGTTGGCGATCGGCTCCAGGCCGGCGCCGACGCCGCGGATGATCACCGCACCGTAGTCCAGCGCCCGGCCGAGCAGGCTCTGCTGCACCAGCACGCTCTCGACCTTGTCGAGGTTCATCTCCACCGTGTTCCGCGAGATGAAGCCGGTCTTGTAGATCACCCGGCGGCTGGTCACGATGATCTCGGTGTTCACCGCCACGATCCAGGCGCGGATGATCTGGAACAGGCCCAGGAACAGCGCGATCACCGCCGCCAGCATCAGGCCGAGGCGGATCGTCTCCGGCTTCAGCAGCACCGCGGCGACGGCAAGCCCGGCCGCCGCGGCGACCAGCACCATGCCGCCGAAATAGATGATCCAGTGGAGGCGGGCGCGGTAGGCGATGGTCTCGCCCGGCTGCAGCACCCGCTCGGCATAGCCCATCGCTTGTCCTCGACGATTCCCGGCTGGGCGAAGGTATCGTCGGGGCTGAATGCAAACAACCGCGCGATCCTGTTCCCCTCCCCTTTGCGGGGAGGGGTTAGGGGTGGGGGTGCTAGCTGGATGCCGGCCGTTTCAACGCTATGATCCTAAGCTCCGAGACCGGGCCGACACCCCCACCCCCGACCCCTCCCCGCAAGGGGGAGGGGGGAACCTCGAGCGCCGCGAGCACCGCATCCGCGACCTCGTCCTGCGACATCGCCGCCGTCACCTCGACCAGCGGCAGGCCGAGCCGGCCGGCCTGGGCCAGCATGGTGGCGTTGTAGAGCCGGGTCCGAGCCGCGAAGCTTTCGATCAGCTGGCGCCCGGCCGGGTCGGCCTGGTCCAGCCGGCTTTCGCCGCGGATGCGGGCGTCGAACATGGTGTCGTCGGCGGTCAGCCAGACCGCGCGCACCGTGGGCAGGTCGAGCTCGGCGACCAGTTCCGGCCACAGCGCCGAGCCCTCCAGCACCAGCGGCGCGGCGTCCTCGCCGGCCGCCCGCGCCTCGATCCGTTCGCGCACCATCGGCCACATGCGCCCGTAGTGGGCCAGCACCGAGGCGAGCAGCGCGTCGGGCGTCAGCGTCCGGTAATGCTCGGCGACGTGGTCCGGCACGACCCAGGTCGGTGTCGGCCAGGGCCTGCCGGGGTGGCGCGCCAGGCTGTCGGTGGAGATCGCCTCCCCGCCCAGCCGCGCCGCCACCGCGCGCGCCGTGGTCGACTTGCCGGCATGCGACGCGCCGCCGATCAGGGCGACCCGAATGACGGTGCTCACTGCCGGGTCAGCGGCCCGGGAAGCCTGGGAACTGCGGCACGCCCTCGGGCATCAGGTGATAGGGCTGGGCGTCCTTGGTCCAGATCACCGCCTGCGGGCCGCCGTAGTCGGCCGCCGGGTCGTCGAGCGTACCGACCTTCAGGATGACGATGCTGGGATCCCGCGGCGAGCGCGTGCTCAGATGGGTGCCGCACTCGGCGCAGAACTCGCGCGTGCCAGGGCTCTCGAGGTCGGAGCGGGTGAACGTCTTCGGCGCGCCCGCGACATAGCGAAAGCCCGCCGACGGCACGATCATGAACAGGTTCTCCGCGCCGCCGGAGATGTACTGGCATTCGCGGCAGTGGCACTGGCCCTTGAACGCCGGCGGCCCGTCGGATTCGTAGCGCACCGCCCCGCAATAGCACCGTCCGGTCATGCTCATCGCCGCCTCCTTCCACCGATCTGGTGGTCGCGTCTGGTCGCCTCCCCTTCGTCCAAACCCGGCCGGCGCGCAAGGGTCGGCCGGCCGTTGACAGCCGCGCTTCGGCGGGCGGATAGTTAGGCTAACGAACATTCCAGCAGAACATTCTGCAGGGGGGGCTCGGCGATGGACCAGGGGCGGACGTCCAACGAGCTTGCGCACCGGCTGCAGCGTCTGGTGCTGCGCCTTAACCGCGAGCTGCGCGCGCAGAATGCCGGCTCCGGCGCCTCCAACGCCGACGCAGTGCTGCTGGCCGAGGTCCGGCACGCGCCGGGGCTTGGCGTCTCCGAGCTGGCGGCGATCGAGAACGTCGCCCGCTCCGTGATGAGCGAACGGGTCAAACGGTTGGAGCTGGCGGGCCTGGTCGCCCTCGATCCGCGGCCTCAGCGCGATCGCCGCCGCGTCGGCCTGGTGATCACCGAGCAGGGCCGCGCGCTGCTGGAGGTCATCACCGCCAGGCGCCGCGCCTGGATGGCCGAGCGCCTGACCACGCTCTCGGACGAGGAGCGCCGCGCTGTGGAGCTGGCGGTGGTCTCACTCGAGCGGATCACTGGACGCGAGGGTGTCGCCGCGCACAGACGCGCCGTCGCCGCAAAGGGGGAGCCGTAGCCAATGAAGAAAACCACGGGCGCTGGCCTGGATCGCCGCCAAGTGTTCGGCCTGGCGGCGGCGAGCGCTGTCCCGGCCCTCTTGCCGGGCCCAGCAGCCGCCGCGCCGACGCCCGGCGCCGCGGAGCGCGGACCCGGCGTCCCCGTCCCCACGCCGGTAGTGCGCACCGCCAGCGGACCGGTGCAGGGGCTGGTCGAAGACGGCGTGATGGCGTTCAAGGGCGTCCGCTATGGCGCGCCGCCGGTCGGCAAGCTGCGCTTCATGCCGCCCAGGCCGGCCGAACCCTGGACCGGGACCTACGACGCCACCGACTTCGGCGCGCCCGCGATGCAGCTGGCCGGCGGCAACACCGTGGCCGTCACCTCGGACGCGGCGCTGCAGATGCACCGGGTGTTCACGACGCCGTCCGAACTGAAGATCATGAACGAGGACTGCCTCTACCTGAACGTCTGGACGCCCGCCGCCGACGCCAAGAAGCGGCCGGTGATGGTCTGGATCCACGGCGGCGGCTTCGCCTACGGCTCGGGCGCGCAGCCGATCTACCAGTGCGACGGCCTGGCCCGCTTCGGCGACGTGGTGACGGTCAGCGTCAACCACCGCCTGAACGTGTTCGGCTATCTCTACCTCGGCGACCTGATGGGCGCGGACTACGCCTCGTCGGGCACGGTCGGCATGCAGGACCTCGTGCTGGCCTTGCGGTGGGTGCGTGACAACATCGCGGCGTTCGGCGGCGACCCGGACAATGTGATGATCATGGGCCAGTCGGGCGGCGGCCAGAAGGTATGCCTGCTGCTGGCCATGGAAAGCGCCAAGGGCCTGTTCCACAAGGCGTCGATCGAAAGCGGCGCTAATCCGACAGTCGGGCGCAAGGAGCGCGCCAACGAGGCGGCCAGGAAGCTGCTCGACGCGCTCGGGATCGCGCCCGGCGACATCGCCAGTCTGCAGGCGCTGCCGGCGCTGACCCTGCTCGCCGCGGCGCAGAAGGCCGGGATCGGCGGGCCTGGCGCCGGCGGGCCGATCCTGGACGGCGTCGCCATCACCCGCGACCCCTTCCTGCCCGACGCCCCCGACGTTTCCGCCGACGTGCCGATCCTGGTCGGCTGGTGCAAGGACGAGTGGACCATCTTCACCGCTGGTGAGCCCTGGTTCGGGACCATGACCGAGGCGGACCTGCAGCAGCGCACAGCGCCGCTCGGCGCCACCGGCCAGAAGCTGCTGGCCGCTTATCGCGCCGCCTACCCTGCCTACTCGCCGACCTACCTCTGGATCCAGATCATCAGCGCGCGGGTGATGCAGGGCACGGAAATCGTCGCCGCCGCCAAGGCGGCGAAGGGCCGCGCGCCGGCCTACGTCTGGTTCATGACCTGGGAGACGCCCGTCGAAGGCGGGGCGCTGAAGACTCCGCACACGATGGAGCTGCCCTTCTCGCTCTACAGCTTTGAGAAGGTGCGCGCCTACGTCGGCGAAGGTCCGGGGCCCAAGCGGATGGCCGACCAGATCGCCGGCGCCTGGGTCGCCTTCGCCCGCACCGGCAAGCCCGACCATCCCGGCATCCCGCACTGGCCGCCGTTCACGGCCGACAGCCGCGCGGTGATGGAGTTCAACCTGACCAGCCGGGTGGTCAATGATCCGCTGGCTGACGTTCGCCAGATCCTGGCCCAGATGCCGCCCACGGCGATGCCGCGCGGCTGAGCCCGAGCGAAAGGGACCGTCGAGATGCGCTCAATTCGACTTGTAATCGTCGCCCTGGCCCTCGCCGTCGCCGCAATGCTGGCGTCGCCCGGTCACGGCGTCGCGGACACGCCTTCCGCCACAGCAGGGGTCCCGGCGCAGCTGCCCGGCATCGGCATCGCGGCGCACCGGCCGGTGTTCGGCGGCGCCTGCAAGACCTGTCCCTGGGGCGCGGTCGCCGATGTGGTGAAGGCGGCGCTGGCGCCATACGGCTACGACGTCCAGGTCTGCTACCACTGCTTCATGGCCGAAGCGCCGCGGATCGTGGGCGATGCGCGCCTGCCGCCGCCGTGGAACCCGCACATGGGCAACGGCGTCATTCCCGACAGCTTCATCCCCGAGCCGCCCAACGGTCGGGTCGAGTTCGGCGCCACGGCCGACCAGTTCCTGATTGCCGCCTACTATGGCACGGGCGCCTACGCCAAGGACGGCCCCCGAAAACAGCTGCGATTGCTCGCGAACATCGCCTCGCCCGTCTACCTCATCGTCGCGGTGAGGCGCAGCGCCGGGATCGCCGATCTGGCCCAGCTGAAGGACCATAAGGGGCCTCTAAAGATCGTCGCCGACGCCGACATGGCCGGTGTGATCTTCCCCTACTACGGCGCCTCGATGGACGGGCTGAAGGCGGCCGGCGACACCTTCGCGCCGGCGCTGGTTCCGGCCCAGCGCGCCGACTCCGACGTGATCATCCACTACGGCAATCTCGCCAACTCGCCGGAGTTCAACATCTGGTACGAGGCCAGCCAGCGCGACGACCTGGTCTACCTGCAGCTGCCGGACGACCTGCTGGCCAAGCTGGCGCATGACCTCGGCCTGGAGCGGCGCGACATCCCGACCGGCCTGCTGCGGGGCCAGGACCAGCCGATCCACACCGTCGCGCGCACCGGCACCGCCATCTACGGCCGCACCGACATGCCGGCCAGCTTCGCCTACCTGGTCGCCAAGGCGCTCGACCAGCAGCAGGACCTGTTCGAATGGACGGTAGGCAACTATGCCTACAATCGCTACCGCGTCGCGAAGGTCGGAGACGTGCCGCTGCACCCTGGTGCGGCGCGGTATTATCGCGAGCGCGGATATCTGCCATAAGGTCATTCTTAGAATTCTAGGTATGGAGGGACCCACGTGGGAAATCTGACCAGGCTCGTCCGAGCCCTCGGCCTCGCAGCTGTCGGCGCATTCATCGCCGGCGCCGCCGCGGCCCAGCCCGAGCACGCGCTGCTGGGCGTCGACTGCGCCGCGCCGCCGCTGTGGCATTGCCCCGACCGCAACTGCGAGGACGCGGTGGTGACCCAGGCCGGCGCGACCGTCGAGCTGAAGACGCGGCGGCCGTTCTTCCTCGACTGCCCGAGCGACTACAAGCCGGGCGACAAGGTCAACGTGCTGCTGAGCCTGCATGGCGCCGGCTCGTTCGCCAACTGGCAGCGCAACTACTTCCCGGCGATGGACTTCAAGGACAAGTACCACCTGGTCATCATCACCCCCTCGACGCCGACCCGGATCTGGAGCGACGCCGATGACGACTACCTGCACAACATCGTCGACCTGGTAGTCGGCGCGGTCGGCAAGGGCAACGTCGACCACTTCATCCTCGCCGGCCACAGCCAGGGCGGCATGACCTCCAACCGGGTCATCTGCACCGACTATTTCAAGGACAAGGTCGACGTGCGGATCAGCCTCTCGGGCGGGCGCATCGGCGACGTGACGCCGGCGGGCAAGGGCTTCGGCGCCGGCGGACCGCCGGTCTACCAGAGCGGCAAGCCGTACACGCCACCGCCGCCGTTCCGCTTCCCGCCCGCCGCAGCGGGACCGCCCGGCGGCGCCTGCGACTACTCGTTCATCTTCTCCAACGGCGAGAACGAGACCATCCCCGCCGCGACCTCGCCCCTGGCCGACAAGTTCCACTGCGCGGCCCGGGTGCAGGACGCCGACGTGATCGATCCCAAGGCCGGCTACGTGTGGGATTCCTCGCGCCAGGACCCCGGCACCGACGGCTGGGGCCACTATCCGAAGTCGGGCCGCGCCGAGATCTTCCGCTTTCCGGGCTGCGCCGACGGGCGCGTGATCGCCGACGTGATCCGGATGCAGAAGGGCCACACCGAGGGCTACGAGCCCAACGTGACCGACGCGATCCTGGCCATGGCCGTCTCGGCGAAGGGCGGCAAGATCGCCAGCGGCGCCTGGACCCCGCCCCCGGCCCCGCCGCCGCAACGCTTCCCGTTCTGACCGCTCCCGCAGGGGCGGCCCCCCTTTTTCATTCTCATCCCGGACAAGCCGCGCAGCGGCGCAGATCCGGGATCTGCTTAGCGCCGACGGTGAAGTAGATCCCGGACGAGTCCGCTGCGCGGCGGCTCTCCGGGATGACATTGTAAATGTTCGTGTCTTTTCGTGTTTTTCGTGTTCGAATCCTGCTTCGAAACGGAGAGCGACTAAGTGCCGGTCGATCCTCTAGAGGCAATCGCAGCGGCCTACCGGCGTGACGGCTACGTCGCCTGCGAGGGACTGCTCTCAGTGGCCGAGGTCGACGCATTGCGCCGCGAGACCGCCGCCATCGTGCGCGGCGAGCGCGGCGACATCGTCGGGTCGGAGGCAGGCGATGGCCGCAGCGACGACGAGCTGCTGGGCGGCGTCATCGCGGTGCATTTCCCGCACAAGATCTCGCCGCTGATGCGCCAGGCCATGTTCCACCCCAAGGTGGTCGAGGTGCTGCAGGCGATCATCGGGCCGCACATCAAGTCGATGCAGACCATGCTGTTCGTCAAGAAATCGGGGAAGCCCGGCCAGGCGTGGCACCAGGACGAGCATTTCATCCCGACCCGCGACCGCTCGCTCTGCGGCGCCTGGATCGCGCTCGATGACGCGACGATCGAGAACGGTTGCCTGTGGATGCACCCCGGCTCGCAGGCGCCTGGCATCCTCTACCCGATGCAGCCGCACGGCGAGGCCAGGTTCGATTCCGCCGACGAAGTGTTCGACCACCCTTACGAGCGCGAAGGCGGCGTCCCGGTCGAGCTCAAGGCTGGCGGGGTCGCCTTCTTCAACGGCTATGTGCTGCACCGTTCGCTGCCGAACCGCGCCCCGGACGGCTTTCGTCGCGCGCTGGTCACGCACTACATGTCGGCGACGTCGCTGCTGCCCTGGCATATGGGCGCGCCAAGAGCGCGGGAAGACGTGCGCGACATCGTCATGATCGCCGGGACCGACCCCTACGCCTGGCGCGGTCTGGAAGAGATCGCCATGCCCTATGTGCGGCCCGACAACCCCGAGCGGGCCGAGTGGGTCTACGGCGAACTGCGCCGGCGCCGGGCCGGAAGCTGAAGGCCACCCTAAAGGTCCCTCTGGCCGTGCGCGCGGCGATCGCCTATATGGCGTTTACGACTTATGCTCAGTTTCAGCATAAGGGAGCGATGTGAAGCAGGATTTCCGCAGCCTCTACGCCCACGGGTTCGTCCGCCTCGCCGCGGCGACGCCGAAGGCGAGCGTCGGCGACCCGGCGGCCAACGCGGCGGCGATCCTGGAGCTGGCGCGGGCGGCGGACGCGGCCAAGGCGGCGGTCGTGGTGTTCCCGGAGCTAAGCCTCTCGGCCTACGCCATCGACGACCTGCTGCATCAGGATGCGCTGCTGGACGCGGTCGAGGCGCAGATCGGCGTCCTGGCCGAGGCTTCGAAGGCGCTGTTTCCGGTGCTGATCGTCGGCGCGCCGCTGCGCCACAAGGCGCGGCTCTACAACACCGCCGTGGTGATCCACCGCGGCCAGGTGCTGGGCGTGGTTCCCAAGGCCTTCCTGCCCAACTACCGCGAATTCTACGAAAAGCGGCATTTCGCGCCCGGCGCCGGGGTGCGCGGCGAGACCATCAAGGTGGCCGGCGCGCAGGTCCCGTTCGGCCTCGACCTGCTGTTCGAAAGCGCCGGCGACATCGCCGCCACCTTCCACGTCGAGATCTGCGAGGACGTCTGGACCCCGATCCCGCCCTCCAGCTACGCCGCGCTGGCGGGCGCCGAGGTGCTGATCAACCTCTCGGCCAGCAACATCACTATCGGCAAGGCCGACCTGCGCCGGCTGCTGTGCGAGAGCCAGTCGGCGCGCTGCATCGCCGCCTACCTCTACACGGCCGCGGGACCGGGCGAATCCACTACCGACCTGGCCTGGGACGGCCAGGCCGAGATCTTCGAGGACGGCCAGCAGCTGGCCGCCTCGGAGCGGTTCGTCAGTGAGCAGATGATCACCGCTGACGTGGACGTGGGCCGGCTGCGCGCCGAGCGCATGCGCGTCGGCAGCTTCAACGACAACGGCGTCGCCGAGCTGCGCGCCGACCGCCCGTTCCGCACTGTCCCGGTCGCGCTCAACGCCCCCGCCGAGCCCGTGCGGCTGCAGCGCAAGGTCGAGCGCTTCCCTTACGTGCCCGCCGACCCCGCCCGGCTCGAGCAGGACTGCTACGAGGCCTACAACATCCAGGTCGAGGCGCTGGCCACCCGGCTGAAGTCGACCGGCTCGAAGACCCTGGTGATCGGCGTCTCCGGCGGGCTTGACTCGACCCACGCCCTGATCGTCTGCGCCCGGGCGCTGGACCTGCTGGGCCGGCCGCGCAGCCAGATCATGGCCTACACCCTTCCCGGCTTCGCCACCTCGGACGCCACCAAGGCCAACGCCGTCGCGCTGATGCAGGCGATCGGCGCCACCGCCGGCGAGATCGACATCCGCCCCGCCGCCCGCCAGATGCTGGGCGACATCGGCCATCCGTTCGCCGGCGGTGAGCCGGTCTACGACGTCACCTTCGAGAACGTGCAGGCGGGGCTGCGCACCGACTACCTGTTCCGCCTCGCCAACCACCACCACGGCATCGTCGTCGGCACCGGCGACCTCTCCGAGCTGGCGCTGGGCTGGTGCACCTACGGCGTCGGCGACCAGATGAGCCACTACAACGTCAATTCGTCGGTGCCGAAGACGCTGATCCAGCACCTGATCCGCTTCGTGGCGGCGAGCGGCGATGTCAGCGAGGAGACCGCGGCCCTGCTGCACGCCATCCTCGCCACCGAGATCTCGCCCGAGCTGGTGCCGGCCGGCGCCGACGGGGCGATCCAGTCGACCGAGTCGATCGTCGGCCCGTACGCGCTGCAGGACTTCAATCTCTACTACACGCTGCGCTACGGCTTCCCGCCCTCGAAGGTCGCCTATCTGGCCGAGCACGCCTGGGCCGACGCGACCGCCGGCGTCTGGCCGCGCAACATCCCGGACGCCGCGCGTCGCGGCTACGATCTGGCCGAGATCCGCCGCTGGCTGCGCGTGTTCCTGACCCGCTTCTTCGGCTTCAGCCAGTTCAAGCGCTCGGCCATGCCCAACGGTCCGAAGATCTCGTCAGGCGGCTCGCTCAGCCCCCGCGGCGACTGGCGCGCGCCGTCGGACGGCAACGCGGCGGCCTGGCTCGCCGAGCTGGAGGCAAACGTCCCGGAAAGCTGAGCAGCGAAGCGGCGTTCAGTTCGTGTGCAGGGCGAGGAAGGCGCAGAACATCACGACTTCCACCGCCAGCAACAGCTGCACCACGACCTTGGGCCACTTCGACTTGCGCTCTGGCTCTTGGACGTAAAGGAAAGGCATCCGCGACATGCCCAGAGACTGAGCCGGAGGAGGTTGATGCGGTCCTAATATTTACCCTTAACGAGCACTTTATTCGCCGACTCGACGACCCCTTTTGCTGGCGCACTACTGTTTTCGGCGAGTGATCGCAGCCCTACACGCCGAGATCGACTGTTTCCATCACGGCGTGACGCGTCACAATCGCGCCTTATTCTAACACTCAGCCTGCGCCCGGGAAGTTCAACACGACGCGAGCTTGACCGTGACTCGGCGCTTTTACTTTCGCGCTGACGGTTACGGTGGCGGCGCCACCAACCTGGCCACCCACCTTGAAAGGCTTGCCGGGCGGCAGCTTCAGTAGGATCCACGGCCCCTCGCACCAGACAGACAGCACTGCGGCCCCCTTGGCGTCGGACAGCACCAGGGTCGCGTTGGCAAGCAACTCGCCGCCCGGGCCGGCGTATTCGACCAGAACCGGATAGGCCTGCCATTTCGGGTCGTTCTTGGTCTGGCCGATGCCGGTGCAGGCGACGCCGATCCCGGCGATGGTGGTCTCGTGGTCGAGCGGAACGTGAACCGGCTGCGCGGCGGCG
>Ga0209415_10008541_pt1 | contig 17753 bp, 10 predicted proteins | sample PeaSoiSIISIP2007_FD_187696 | JGI IMG/M metagenome (GOLD analysis project Ga0209415, IMG submission 187696) | Peat soil microbial communities from Weissenstadt, Germany - SII-SIP-2007 (SPAdes) (version 2) | ecosystem: Environmental > Terrestrial > Soil > Wetlands > Peat | place: Germany... | reverse complement strand
CGGCGGCCTGGCGCGCCATGATCGCCGAGCGGCTCGATGCGGCGGCCGGCCTGCTTGCCGACGACGGGGCGATCTTCGTCGAGATCGACGACACGGAGCTCGGTGCACTGCAGATCGAGATGGACCGAACCTTCGGGCGCGAGCAGCGCGTGTCGACCGTCACCGTCGTCCGCAGCGCGGCGACCGGGCACAAGGCCATCAACCGGGGCCCCGTCAACGTGACCGACTTCATCCTCATTTACGCGAAGAACCGCGCTCGGTGGCGATCGGCGCCGCTGTTCCGCGAGCGGTCTCGCTACGACCGAGCGTACTCGACGTGGCTCGACAACCCTGCAGATCCGCCTCGGCGCTGGCGCTTCGAGACGCTGACGGCCCACGTGCGGCGGGCGCTCGGGGGACAGCGGATCTCCCGCGAAGAGGTGGAGGCATACGCGATCGCGCACGCCGGGCACGTCGTTCGCTTCGCACAGCCGCGCTACGAGGCCGTGAGCGGGGCGGCACGAGTGCTCATCGACCGGTCCCGTCGCGAGCCCGATCGCGTCCTCAGGCTCGCGCGCGCGGGGCACGCGGACATCATCCTGCGCGCGGGCAACCGCGTGCTCTTCCTGTCCGACAAGGTGATCGAGCGCGGCGGGCGCCGCGTGCTCGTCGAGCCGCTGACGAACGTGTGGGATGACGTCGCGTTCCAGGGCATCGCGCGCGAGGGCGGCGCGCGGTTCGTACGGAACAAGAAGCCCGAGAAGCTGCTCGCGCGGATCCTCGCGATGTCGACCGAGCCGGGCGACTGGGTGCTCGATGCCTTCCTGGGCAGCGGTACGACGGCCGCGGTCGCGCACAAGATGGGCCGCCGGTGGATCGGCATCGAGCGAGGGGCCCACGTGGACGAGCTCTGCATTCCGCGGCTGCGTCGCGTCGTCGACGGCGACGACCCGAGCGGGGTCACGCGCGTGGCGGGGTGGAAGGGGGGCGGGGGATTTCATGTCTGGACATGACTGCGCGCGGCCACGCCGGGGCGCGAGGCCGCTCGCGCTCGCGCTCGTCGTGGCGTGCGGGCGAACGCAGGCGTCGGCTGCGCCGGGGCCCGCGTCGCGCAGCCCGGAGGCCGCGCCGATGATCGCGGCGTCGGACGTGATCGCCGTCGAGGAGGTCCCCTGGGCCGCGCTCGTCCGGGACGAGCGATGGGACTCGGCGTGGCGTGCGCTCGAGGCGCTTCCGGACGCCGAGCGGTCGCGCCCCGAGCTGCGGTACCTCCGCGCCCGGGTCGCGCAGGCGCGCGGGGACAGCCGCACGGCGCTGCCGCTGCTCGACGGGCTCGAGGCACCCCTACCTCTTCTCGCGGACGACATCGCGCGGCGGCGCGCCGAGGCCCGGCTCTCCGTCGGCCCGTACGAGGACGCGGGGGAGTGGTTCGCCGCGCGCGCCGGGCCAGCTGCGCAGCTCGATGCGGCGCGCGCGTTCGAGAAGGCGAAGGACGCGCGACGGTCGCGTGCCGCCGTCGAGCGCGTTCTCTCGAGCGACAAGCGCACCCGCGCCCAGGAGTCCGAGGCGCGCGCGCTCCGCGTCCGCCTCGGCGATCCTCCCGGAGATGCGGAGCGGGCCGACGCGCGGTGGCTCGCCGTGCAAGGCGCCGACCTGCCGGCCGCGTCGGAGTCCCTCGCCCTTCTGGCGCGCATCGATCCCCGGCACCCGCTCGCCGCGCCCGAGCTGATGGCGCGGGCGCGGGTGCTCTCCGACGCCGGCCGCGTTGACGACGCGCTCCGCGCGATAGACCTCGCCCCCGGCGCGCCTGGAGCCGAGGGCGTGAGCAACCTCGAGCGAGGCCGGGCCCGTGGAATGGCGCTCTACCACGCGCGCGGACGCTGGAGCGAGGCGGCGAAGACGCTTGCCGAGTGCGCCGGCGTCGGCGGGCGCGGCGCGGCGGAGGACGCCTTTCACGCCGCCCGGGCGCTCTCGCGTGCGGACCGCGACGAGGAGGCCATCCGCGGGTACGAGGACGTGGAGGCTCGCTTCCCGAAGTCGACGTGGGCGCGGCAGGCCGCGTTCCTCGTGCCGTACCTCCGCATGCTGCACGCCGACTGGCGCGCGTGCGCGAAGGGGTTCGACGCGTACCTTCATGCTCCGATGCAGGAGAACGACGATGACGTGCGCGACGCAAGGCGCGACGGCGGTCTCTGCAAGCTGGAGGACGGCGAATCCCGGGCGGCGCGCACGGCGTTCGAGCGCCTGGTCGAGGACGAGGGGGATCCGCTCATGAGCGCGCGCATGGCCGACATGGCGGCGCTGGCCGCGTTGCGCGACGGCGACCGGTCTCACGCGCTGGCTCGCTGGACGGACGTCGCCCGCTCCCGTCCTCTGTCGTGGCCGGCGCTGGTCGCGCGCGCGCGGCTGGCGAAGGTGGGTGCGCCGGTCCCACCGGCGATCGAGCCGGCGGAGGTCGACGCACCCGCTCCGCCGCCGCTCGCCATCGGGCTCCCGCCGCCGGCCGATCTCCTTCACCAGCTCGGGCTCGACAGCGATGCGGAGGCCGCGCTGCGCGACCGCGAGGGAGCCGTGACGAGCGGCGTCGGGGGGCGCTCGCTCGAGGCGCTCTGCACGGCGTACGGAGAGCTCGGGCGCGCGCGCCGCCGCTACCAGGTGGCGCAGTCGCTCCCGTCGGCGTTGCTCGCCGCGGCGCCGGGTCCCCAGACGAGATGGGCGTGGGAGTGCGCCTTCCCGTCGCCGTACGCCGAGGCCGTGCGACAGGTCGAGGCGAGCGAGAAGCTCCCGCCGGGTCTGCTGTGGGCGGTGGCGCGCCAGGAAAGCGGCTTCGACCCGGACGCAGTCTCGCCTGCGAGGGCGATGGGCCTCATGCAGCTCCTGCCCGAGACTGCGAGGACGATCGCCGAAGAGATGGGACTTTCAGCGGACGACGCGCGGCTGACGAGCCCCCCGTTCGCGTTTCGCATCGGCGGGCGGCTCCTCCGCAAGCTCCTCGACGAGTTCCGCGGCGACGTCCCGCTCGCCGTCGCCGCCTACAACGCCGGCGCCGAGTCGATCGAGCGCTGGGCGTCGCGAGGGCAGGGGCTGGAGCTCGACACCTTCGTCGAGCGAATTCCATTCAAGGAGACGCGCGACTATGTGGTGCGCGTGATGGGCAACTTCGCGCGCTACCGCTACCTCGCGGACGGCGACGCGGCCGTCCCGGTCGTGGACCTCGCGCTCCCCTCCAGGTGACGGCTACCGGCTACGACGGACGCGCGATCGGACTCGCGACCGGACGACAGCCGCGCAGCACAAGCCCGCGAGGGCGAGATCGAGGCCCCCGCCGCCCGACTCGTTCGATGACGACGAGCAGCTGAACGATTGCCGCCCCGACGAGGTGGTCGTGACGCCGTCTCCGCCGCTCGACGCGCCGCTGGAGCTCACGCCGCAGGGGCAGTTCGACTCATCGATCGTCGGACATACCGGAGCGTTCACGGACATCGTCACGTTGTAGATGTTCGAGATCGTGCTCTGGTCCGCTGCCGCCTGGAGCACGAGGTCGGTCGCCAGCGCGGCCTGCGACAGGTCCGCGCGCATGCGCGTGATGCGCACCTCTGTCGCGTTGCCGCCGGGGAAGCACGTCGCGAGGTCCTGTTGGCGCACGGCATCCGCCGTCTCGCCGAGGCCGGCATCCTCCGCACTTGCATCGTCGTCCACGCCCGTGTCGCTTGCGCCGCCATCCTCGGCGGTCGCCGCGCCCGGCAGGTAATCCTGGGAAGCCGGGTCCTGCAGGATGACGTTCTCGATCTGATACGGCGACAGGTTGAGGGAGCTCTCGATCTGCCAGGCTGCGTTCCCGAACATCGCCTCGTCGTTGGACTGCACCGTCGTGTAATTGCTCTGGCCGCCAGGGCCCGCGTTGAAGTCCCACGTGAGATCGGATCCGGAGATGGTGAACGTCTTGAAGTTCATGGGCTCGTAGCGACCGCTCGCGACGACCCAAAGCGTGATGCCGACGGTCGGGGTTGCACCCGTTCCCGCGGCGACCATCCGGAGCGGCAGCGTGAGGCCCGCGCCCGGCGTCGTCACGCTCACCGGCCGCATCGCCTGCACGCCCTGGCCCGGCGCGAGGCGCATCGCGAGGAAGTCGAAGCCCTCGCTCACGTACTCGGCGATGACCGGCGCCACGGAATCAGGGATCGCGTAGCCGTTCGTCGTCAGCCAGTTGGTGAGCGCCATCGGGTCGCTAGACCCGAGCTGCACGGTCTCGTACGGCCCGACGACCATCTCCCCGAAGACCGTGACGCCGCTCCCGCCCGACGAGCTGCTCGAGCTGAACCCCCCCACCGAAGCGTCCGCCTCGCCCCCACACGCGCACGTCGGACAGGTGGGCAGCGTGGGCGCGACGATCGTCGTCGTCGTCGCCTGGTCGATGGCCTCGAAGAGGACGTCCGAGCTGATGCCGACCGTGACCGTGCCGTGAATCGGGAGCACCCACGCGAACGACGACGGGGATCCCTGGTATTCGATCTGGTCATACAGGGTCGTCTGCTGTGGAGAGACGGCGAAGATCATCCGGTGGCCGCTGACGGACGTTCCGCTCTCCGTGGCCGGGGGGAAGTACCCGCCGCACGCCCGGGCGTCGCGCACCGGGGCAACGAGAGCCGCGGCTGCCCCGAGCGCCCCGAAAAGCAAAGACTTCCTCACGATGAGCCTCATCTTCCATTATGGCACTGCACGGGCCGGACCATCGCACGAAACGCGCTAAACCGGCGCGGTGTGTACCACGGTCGGACGCGCTCTCCGCGTCAGGGTCGGCACGGAGTGGCACAGCCCCCCGCACGCGCGAGCGCGAAGTGTCGCCCGGCCAGCTCCCCCTCCGTCAGCCCGCGCACGTCCGGCCCCAGCAGCCGCCGCGCGATCCCCGTGATCGACTCGTCCCTCTCGAGCACGAAGCCGTGGTCTCCGAGCCATCCGGGGAGGGCCGTGGGGTCGAAACCGAACCGGAACGGCTCGCCGAGCCACCGGAGCATCCTGCGCTCGCCCGACCTCAACTGCGCCTCGATGAGCGCCCTCTCCATGTACGTGAACGCGAGAGGTGAGCCCGGCGCCGAGTAGCGCGCGATGCCCCGGAACGCGGCGGCAGTCGCCTCTCCCGTCAGGTACGGCAGGACGCCTTCGAAGATCGTCATCGTCGGCAAGCGCGCGTCGTGGCCGTCGAGGCCAAGGCGGGAGTGCAGCCGATCGAGCGGGTCGCGCTCGAAGTCCCAGGGGACGAACGTCACCGGCCCGGCCGGAGCGTCGTTCCGCATGAGGGCGCGCTTCTTCGCCTGCGTCGCCGGGTGGTCCACCTCGAAGACCGCGACCCCGGCGAGCGAGCCCAGGCGCCATGCGCGCGCGTCGAACCCCGCGCCGAGCAGGACGAGCTGCCGCCCGCCGCTCGCCGCGAAAGCTGCGACGTCGTCGTCGATGACTCGCGTGCGAAGCTGCATGGTCACGACGAACCTCCGGAGCCGTCCGCGCATCCACGCGCGCGACGCGATCCGCAGGCCGCGCTCGAGCCGGCGACGCTCCCTCAGTCCCCGAAGGCGACCGGCAAAGCGCAGGCCGTAGGGATCGTCCACGAGGCGCATGGGCGCGGGGAGGAACGCTCCGAGTCCGCGCATCGCGGCGACCATCGCCGCGGTGAAGCTGGGAACGTTCTCGCGCATCGGGTCGTCTCCCGTGTAGCCTCCGAGCGCGGTCCGTGCCAGACGGCTCGCGCGGCTCAGCCCGACATGTCCGACTCGCCCCTCGCGGCGGGCGGACGCTGGGAGTCGCGCTTTCGCTTCGCGCTCTGCGCCAGCACGCGCGTCACCTCTTCGAGCGTCGACGCGCCGATCAGCTCCTCGCGGGCACGCCCGTCGTACGTCGCGCGGGCGATCGACGCCAGGATCCGCAGCTCGTCGGCATACGCCTTCGGGGGAAAGAGCAAGAGGAACACTATCCGCGCGGGGCGGCCGTCGGGCGCATCGAAGTCGATCCCTCGCGGCGCGCGTCCCAGCGCGAGGAGCGGGCGCTCCAGCCCTTCGACGGCGGCGTGCGGGATGGCCACCTCGTCGCCGAGCCCGGTCGGCGCGACGAGCTCGCGCTCCAGCACGGCGCTCCGAGCGCTCCGTTTGATGCCCGTGAGTAGCGACCCGAGCGCGCGAACGAGCTCGGCGATCGCCTCGCTCGGCGTGCTCGCGTGGAGCTCCGCCACGAACGCGCCTCTCCGCAGGAGCGCGACAACGTCCTCTTCGGCTTCCTCGCGGTAGAGAAGCCACTTCATGACCGGCCCGCTCACGAGTGACGTTGCCATCGACATGACCACCAGGGCCACGAACATCTGATCCCGGAGCAACCCGGCGCCGCGGGCGATCGCGGCCAGGATGATCCCCATCGCGCCCCTGGCGTTCATCCCGAACCCGACCGCCGCCGCCTGCCGCCAGTTCAGCCCGCCCAAGCGGGCACCGACGGCGCATCCCAGGAGCTTCGGAATCGTCGCCACCGCGATGACGAGGGCACACAGCCGCGCGTCGAAAGCCCCGAGGAAGTCCACCCGGAGGCCGATCGACGCGAAGAAGACCGGAGCGAAGACGTTCACGACGAAGTCCTCGATGACCATCCGCGTCCGCTCCTTGACGCGCGCCGCCCCCACGGTGAGGCCGACGACGAACCCCCCGAACACGGCGTGCAGCCCGATCGCGTGCGTTGCCGCCGCGCCGAAGAGCGCGAGGAGGATCACGAGCGACAGGACCCGGCCCGTCCCCGCCGCCGTCCCCGCGCTCTCGAGGCGCGCGACCACCACCTCGATGAGGCGCCGGCCGACGAGGAGCAGCCCCGTCGCGAACACTGCGGCGAGGAGGACCGTCTTCCAGAACGAGGCAAAGTCGACGCCGCCGCCGCGCAGAGGCCCGAGCAGGAGCGAGAGAGCCAGCCAGCCCACCAGGTCATCGATCATCGCCGCGGCCATCACGAGCAGGCCGACGTCCGACTTGAACAGGCCGAGGTCGAGGAGGGTCCTGGCGATGACGGGCAGCGCCGAGATGCTGAGGGCGACGCCGAGCAGCAGCGCCACCATCGTGCGCCGCGACGGGTCGACCAGGTCCGACGCCGGCAGGAGCATGCCGAGCGCGAAGCCCGCGCCCATCGGGAGGACGATCCCGAGGAGGCCCGTGATCAGCGCGTTCGCGCCGCGCCGACGCAGGATGCCGAGGTCGACCTCGACGCCGACGACCACCAGGAGCAGCACGACCGCCACGGCCGTGTAGGCGCCGATCATCGCCTCGGGCGTGCCCGCCGGAAATAGCCACGCTTGCGCCCTCGGGGCGATCCGGCCGAGAACCGTGGGGCCGAGCAAGATCCCCGCGCCTATCTCGCCGACGACGAGCGGCAGCCCGAGGAGGCGCCCGACCTCGCCAAGGACGCGCGCGCAGCCGAGCATCGCCGCGAGCGCGAGCAGGAAGATGAGAACGTCGTGGTCCGACACGCGGCGGCTGGCTCCCCTCCCTAGGCTACAGGCTTCGGCGGTCGTGATAGAGGTTTCCCCTCGTGTGGGGTCTCGCCGTCGCCGCGCTTTGCATCGGCCTCAATGGCTTTTTCGTTGCTGCGGAGTTCGCGCTCGTCAAGGTACGGGCGACGCAGCTGCACTCGCGGGCCCGGCGCGGCGACAGGAAGGCGATCGTGGCCGAGACGATCGTCGGCCGCCTGGATCGTTACCTCTCGGTCACCCAGTTCGGGATCACGCTGGCCAGCCTCGGACTCGGGTGGGCGGGCGAGCCGGCGGTCGCCGCGGTGCTCGATCGCGCGGCGCTCGCGGCGACGGGAGCGCCGGCCGCGGGTGCCGTCCACATCGTGATCGACGTGCTCGCCTTCGCGGTCCTGACGTTCGGCCACGTCCTGCTGGGCGAGCTCGTTCCCAAGCTCATCGCCATCCAGCGATCGGAAGGGACGGCGCTCGCGGCGGCGATCCCGCTCCGCGCCATCTACGTCACCTTCCTGCCGCTCCTCTGGCTCCTCGAGCGGTCGTCCAGGCTCATCCTGCGTGCGGTCGGCCTGTCGCCGGACGTCGCCAGCGTCGAGGGGCGCTTCAGCGAAGACGAGATCCTCGCGATCCTCGCCGCGAGCGTGGCGCGATCTCCCCGGGGCCGCGCCCTCGCCGAGCTCCTCGAGCGTGTCATGCGATTCTCGCAGCGCGCGGCGCGCCACTCGATGGTCCCGCGCGTCGACGTTGTGTCGCTCCCCATCGAGACGCCTGGCAAGGAGGCGCACGACTTCGTGCGCTCGCACCAGTACTCGCGCATCCTCCTGACGAAGGGCCGGTCCCTCGACGAGGCCGCCGGGTACCTCTACGCGAAGGACTTCCTTCTCCACCCGGACGCCATGACGCTGCCTGACCTCCGGCCGCTGAGGAGGGACGTCCTCTTCGTTCCCGAGGTGCAGAGCGGCGTCGACGTATTGCGCGAGATGCAGCGCAAGCAGGTCCCGATCGCCGTGGTGGTCGACGAGTACGGCGGGACGAGCGGCATCGTCACGATGGAAGACCTCCTGGAGGAGATCGTCGGCGAGATCCGCGACGAGTTCGACGAGGAGCCTCAGCGTGTGGTGAAGGTGCCCGGCGCCGAGAACGTGTGGGAGGTCGAGGGACGCGCGTCGATGGAGGAGCTTCGCGCGATCGGCGTGGCAGTCCAGGAGCCGGACCTCGGCGAGCCCGTGGGCGCGCTCGTCGTCGAGCTCCTGGGGCGGCTCCCGCGGGCCGGGGACACGGTGAACCTCTCGCCCGAGGCGACGGCCGAGGTCATAGGGATCAGCCGGCGCCGCGTGACCCGCGTCCGTGTGCGCATCACCAAGGCCGCGGCGACGTCCGCGCCGGCGCTCGCGTCACAGTAGGCGGCATGCCGCACGCGCCCGTGAAGTCCCGCCGATCGGTCTCGTGGCTGTGGCTCGCGCGCGCTGCGATCGTGGCGCTGACGGTCGCGTGCGGGTGGCTCACGGCGACCCGACTCCGCCTCGCGACCGATCTGTCCGCCCTCTTCCCGGAATCGGGGGACGCCCGGGCGCTGGTCCGCTGGACCCGCGCGGCCGGGGGTCGCGAGCCGGCGGTCGTCCTCGTCCGGGGAGCCGACGCGAACGACGTCTCCGCCGTCGCGGCGGGGCTGGCCGACGCGCTTCGTCGCGCGTCGTCGATCGCACGCGTCCTCGATCACGCGCCGGAGCCCGAGCGTCCCCTCGATCCCACGCTCGCGTGGATCTACGCGGGCCCGGAGGCTCGCGCGCGCCTCCGCGCCATCGTCACGCGGGAGGGCATGCGGGAGCGCCTCGAAGAGACCCGCGCGCTGCTCCTCGCGCCCGGCGGCGATCCGCGCGCCGCGGCGTGGATCGCGACCGACCCGCTTCGACTCGCCCAGGTGCCGTGGCAGTCGCGGGTCGAGCTGGCCGCCGGGGTCCACGCCTCGCCGGGCGACGCATTCGTCGCCGAGGAAGGTCGCGCCCGGCTCGTGATCGCGGAGCCCACGGGGAGCGCATTCGCGTCGGAGAATGCGAACGCCGTGGTCGCCGACGTCACGGCCGCAATGGCCCGCGCCGCGCGTCCTGGTGTCACGACCGAGCTCTCGGGCGGCCACGCCATCGCCCTCGCCACCGAGCAGCTGCTCAAGCGCGACCTCGCCGTCAGCGGAACGCTCTCGGTCGTCCTGGCGGCGATCGCGTTCGTCGTGACCTTCCGCCGGGCGCGCGCGCTTGCCGCAGTTCTCCCGCCGCTCGCGGTCGGGACGCTCTGGACCACGGGGCTCGCGGCCCTGCTCCCGGGGGGGCTCAGCGGGGTGGCGATCGCGTTCGCGGCGGTCGTGGTGGGGGTGGGCGTGGACACGGGGGTGCACGTCTACGCCGCCGTGCTCGAGGCGCGCCGCGACGGCCATCCCGCGCGCGAGGCCGCACGCGTGGCGCGCGCCGCCACGTGGCGTCCGACGCTGACGGCAGCGGCGGTGGCGGCAGCGGCCTTTGCGTCACTGGGGCTCAGTGGCCTCCGGGCGATGCGCGAGCTCGGCATGCTCTGCGCCGCGGGCGAGGTGTTGACGGCCGTCGCGATCCTCCTCGTGACGCCCGAGATCGGCGGATGGCTCGAGCGCGGCCTCCCGCCGCCGGAGCTGCCCGCCGGCTGGGTCGATGGTCTCGTCCGGGCCACGTCGACCCGGCGGCGCGCGCTCGTTGCGCTGCTGGCGTGCGCGGCCCCCCTCGCCCTCGTGGCGGTCCTGGGATGGCCGGCGCCCGCCTCGGCGGTCGTGGCGATTCGTCCTCCGGGGCTCGCGCCGCTCGTGGCCGACGACCACGTGCGCGCCCTCTTCGGCGGACACGCGGGGCAGTGGCTCGTCCTGAGCATCGACGCCGAGGAGGAAGCCGCGCGCGCGCGGGCCGACCGCGTGGCCGAGGCCGTCGAGCCGCTCGCGCGCGCGGGCACGATCGACGGATTCGACGCGCTCGCGACGTTCGCCCCATCGACGACGACGATGCGCGCGCGGCTCGCGGAGCGTGACGCATTGGACCTTCCGTCTCGACGGACGATGCTGGAGGATGCCCTGCGCGACGCCGGGTTCGATCTCGACACGTGCGCCCCGGGCCTCGACGCGTTCGCCCATCCGTCGGGCGATGTCGCGGCGTCCCGATCGCCCGCCCCGGAGGCCCTGCCGTGGCTCCTCGGGCGCCACGTCGCGCACGATGCGGGGGGCACCCTCGTCGCGACATACGTGCGTCCTCGCGGGGACGCCGCATCGGACGCGGGCGCGCGCGCCGCCATCGTCGCGGCGGACCCACGCGCCATCGTCACGGGCTACGACGCGATCGACCGCGCCCTCCGCGACGCGCTCTCTCACGATCTCGTGCTGGTGGGCGCCGTCACGCTGGCCATCGTCGGCGTCGCGATGCGCGTCGTCCTCCGGAGCGTACGGCACGCGCTCGTGGCGCTCTCGACGCTCGCGTGCGAGCTCGGTGCGGTCGGGCTGGCGATGCGATTGCTCGAGGTGCGGTGGCATGTGTACGACGCGCTCGTGCTCCCGGTGCTCTTCGGCGTGACGATCGACGAGGCGATGTTCCTGCTGTACGCGGCGCGCGAAGGATCGATGGTCGAGGCGCTCCGCAAGCAAGGACCGCTGATCGTCGCGACCGCGTTGACGACCGCGGCGGGGTTCGTCGCGCTGGTGGCGTGCCGCTTCCCCGGCCTGCGCGACCTGGGTGCCGTCGGAACGGCAGGAGTCCTCGCGGGCCTGGTCGCGGCCCTCGTGGTCGTCCCGTCGGCGTTCCGGGCGTTCGGCCTCGGACGGCGCTAGGAGAGCACGTGGTCACGGAAGATCCGCTCGAGCCGCTGCCGCCTCTTCTCGCGCCGGAGGGAGTCGTCGCCGCCCGCCTGCGCGACGTCGCCCGCCGCGCGCGGTCGCTCGCGGCAGGAGGGCGTCTCGACGTCTCCGGGGTGCGAGGCTGCGCGAGCGCGGCGGTCGTCGCGTCGATCGCGCGCGAGGGAGGGCGCGTCGTCCTGGTCACGGATGACATCGAGTCGGCCCGGCGCTCCGCGCAGGACCTCGCCTTCCTCGTCCGCAGCGGGACCGACGCCGAGGAAGAGACGGGGGAAGGGGACGTGCTCGTCTTCCCCGCGGGGGAATCCTCGCCGTACGCCGACGTGAGCCCCGGCAGGCGGGCGGCGATGAGCCGCGTCGCCACGCTGTCGCATCTCGCGCAGGACCGCCCCTGGCGCGTCCTCGTCATCCCCGCCGCGGCGCTCGCCCGCAAAGTGGTGCCGCGAAAGGAGCTCGTCCGCAGGGCCACCGTCGTCGCGGCCGAGTCGGAGATCGACCGCGACGAGCTCGTACGCTCCCTCGCCGACACCGGATACCTTCGCGTCCCGGTGGTCGAGGACCCCGGGAGCTTCGCCGTGCGAGGCGCGCTGCTCGACGTCTGGCCTCCCTCGAGCGCGGCGCCGGTGCGCGTCGAGCTCTACGGGGAGCTCGTCCTCTCGATGAAGGTCTTCGATCCGATCGACCAGAAGACGCTGAGCGCCGCGCCCGAGCTCAGGGAGCTATGGCTGCCGCCGGCCCGGGAGGCGATCCTCGACCGCGCCACCGTGGCCCGCGCTCGCGCGCGAGTGACGCAGCTCGCCGAGATGATGGACTGGCCGACGTCGAAGACGCGGGCCCTCGTGGAGGACGTCGTCGCCGGCCGTCCGTTCTTCGGGGCCGAGGCGTTTCTGCCCGCGTACTACGAGGAGCTCGATCCGATTCTCGCCTACGTTCCGGGCGACGCCGTCATTGTCCTCGACGACCCACCAGGCCTGACGCGGGCCGTGCGCGACGAGATCGCGCGGGGCAAGAGCGACGCGGCGCAGAAGGCGACCAGCGGTCCGGCGTTCCTCGCGGAGGCCTTCTATCGCGACGAGGGCGAGGCCGCGGGGGACGTGAAGGCGCGCCGGGTCGTCGCCCTGCATCGCACGCCCGTCGGCGGCGAGGCCGAGGGAGGCATGAGCGCCTTCGAGACGGCGCGCGATCCGGTCGATCTTGCCTCTCGCGGCCACGACGACCTCACGCGCGCGGTGAAGGCCGCTCGCGCGTCGCGGGGCAAGAACGCGGCGCTCGCCCCGCTCGTCCGTCGCGTGGCTCACTGGCAGGGCCACGGGCTGCGCGTCTTCCTCGCGGCGCGCGCGCAGACCCAGGCCGAGCGGCTCGTCCTGCTCCTGCGTCACCAGGGCATCGAGTGCAGGGCTCGCCTCGCGACATTCGACCCGGCGTGGCTCGACGAGGCCGTGACCGGCCTGGAGGTCGTCGTCGGGCCCCTCGCGCGCGGCGTCGTTCTGCCGGCGGACGGCCTTGTCCTTGTCACGGAGGAGGAGATCTTCGGCGCTCGGGCGCACCGGCGCCGGGAGCGCGCCGCCGCACCGCAAGGGGACCCGGCGCGTGCGTTCCTCGAGGACCTGCGCACGCTCTCGCCGGGGGACTACGTCGTCCACGTCGAGCATGGCATCGGCCGCTACCAGGGGCTCGTCCACAAGCGCGTCGGGGAGCTGATGGTCGATCTCATCTCGATCGAGTACGGCGGCGGCGACAAGCTTTACCTGCCGGTCTGGCGCCTCAACCAGCTCGAGAAATACGCCGGCGGCGAGCACGCGCAGCCGAAGCTCGACAAGCTGGGCGGATCCACGTTCGGGCGCACCAAGGCGCGCGTTGCGCGCGAGGTCCGCAAGATGGCCGACGAGCTCCTGCGCCTCTACGCGGAGCGGCAGGCGTTGCCCGGAGACGCCCTCCGGCCCGCCGACGACGACTACCGCGCCTTCGAGGCCACGTTCCAGTTCGACGAGACCCCGGACCAGTCGCGCGCGATCGACGAGGTGAACCGCGACCTCGAGTCCTCCCGGCCGATGGACCGCCTCGTCTGTGGAGACGTGGGGTTCGGAAAGACCGAGGTCGCGTTGCGGGCGGCGTTCCGGGTCGCGATGGGCGGCAAGCAGGTCGCGCTGCTCTGTCCGACGACCGTGCTCGCCCAGCAGCACTTCCGGACGTTCGAGGCGCGCATGGCTGGCTATCCCATCGCGATCCGGACGCTCTCCCGCTTCCAGGCGAAGAAGGAGCAGGAGGAGACGCTGCTCGGGATGAAGGATGGCAAGGTCGACGTCGTCGTCGGGACGCACCGCCTCCTCTCAAAGGACGTCCACTTCAAGCACCTCGGGCTCCTCGTCGTCGACGAGGAGCAGCGCTTCGGCGTCGCCCACAAGGAGCGCATCAAGCAGCTACGCGCGCAGGTCGACGTGCTCACGCTGACGGCGACGCCCATCCCGCGGACGCTGCAGATGGCGGTCAGCGGCCTTCGCGACCTGTCGCTCATCACGACTCCGCCCATCGACCGGCGCGCCGTCCGGACGATCGTCACGCGGTGGGACGAGCAGGTGGTCCGCGAGGCCGTGCAGCGCGAGCTCTCGCGGGGCGGGCAGTGCTTCTACGTGTACAACCGGATCGACAAGCTCTACGAGAAGGCGCAGCGCCTTCAGGAGCTCGTCCCGCAGGCGCGCATCGCCGTCGCCCACGGGCAGATGAGCGAGACCGCGCTCGAGGAGGCGATGCTCGACTTCGTCGACGGGCGCTACGACGTCCTCGCGTCGACGGCGATCGTCGAGAGCGGGCTCGACATCCCGCGCGCGAACACGATGGTCATCGACCGGGCGGACCTCTTCGGGCTCGCGCAGCTCTACCAGCTTCGCGGGCGCGTGGGGCGGAGCAAGGAGCGCGCGTACTGCTACCTCGTCGTCCCGCCCACGAACGCGATGACCGACGAGGCACGCGCGCGGGTCGAGGCGCTCGAGAGGCACACGGAGCTCGGGAGCGGTTTCCAGATCGCGTCGCTCGACCTCGAGCTTCGCGGCGCGGGTGATCTGCTCGGCGCCGAGCAGTCGGGCAACGTCGCGAGCGTAGGCCTCGACATGTTCTGCAGGATGCTCGACGAGGCCGTTCACGAGATGCGCGGCGAGGAGGTGACCCACGACGTCGACCCGGAGCTGAGCTTCGACGTCGAGGCGCTCCTGCCGGAGGAGTACGTGACCGACGTCGGCGTTCGCCTGTCGCTCTACAAGCGCCTCGCGAGCGCCGTCGACGAGGCGCACGTCTCCGAGATCGCCGCCGAGATGGAGGATCGCTTCGGCGCGCCGCCCGAGGAGGCTCGCCGCCTGGTGAAGCTTATGGCCTTGAAGACCGAGCTGCGGAGGCTCCGCGTCCTCGGATGCGAGGCCAACGCTCACGTGGTGACGCTGCACCTGCACAACGACACGCCGCTCGAGCCCCCGAAGATCACCGCCCTCATCAGAGCGTCGCACGGTGCTTGGAAGCTCACCCCCGACATGCGCCTCTCCCGGCGGTTTCATGGCAAAGATGATGCCGACGGGCTCTCGAACGCCGAGACCACCCTCGCGGAGCTCGTGCCCTGTCTGCAAGCTAGCGTGGGGTGAGAGCGGGCTATGGAATGACGGAGGTCGAGGTAGGACGAAAACTGGCGCATTCCGCGTTTTGCGGTTTCCTTTGTCGGCGGAGAGGTCAGAATGCGCGGGATGGCGAAAGGAAGCGGGGATCAATCGCCGAAGTTTCAGGATCAACAGCTGCGGTCCCGGCGCAGAAGGCCCCCGGTCGAGCCGAACGGACACTTCGTGAAGGCCTTCGCCGACGCGCTGCGGGACATCCTGCGCGAGGAGCGCCGCCGGGCGGCGTGAGCCCGCACGAGGGCCTTGGGCGTCTTGGCGGTCTCTTCTGCGCAACGCCGGCTTATCGTCGGGTTTGGTCTGTTCGCGTCGCTCGCGATCTCGATTGCTCCCGGGTGCTCCCTCGGCAACGGGTCGGGGAGCGTGATGGGTACGCTCGATGTCCCGGGGTGCTGGTCGGGCCCTTTCAACCTCAACCCTGATTTCTTCGCGGCAGTGTCGACGTCCGGCACGGCGACCACTTCGGTCAACACGGACGCGATCCAGATCCGCATCCAGAACGGCGGAGACTTCGAGACATTCAGCGACGGGCTCGCCATCCTGGTCGACGACGCGGGCGAGGTCCGGGGAGACCCCCTCCCGAACGGCACACCGCGTCCGAGCCTGCTGGGGAAGACGTTGATGGTTGCGCTCCCCGTGGGGGTGACCCCTCCGGGCGTCCCGGTGGAGCCCGTGGCGAACCCTGCCATCGTGCACGCGACGCTCTATCTCGATCGCACGTGCCGCACGCACAACGAGGCGCTCTATGCGATGGGCGCCGTGTCCCTCAATCCGGACGGCTCGTGCATGCGTCCCGAGGGCGGCGACGCGGTCGTCGACTGCGGAGCGCCGATCGCCACGAGCACTGATGGCGGGGCCGACTCGGGCGTCGACGCCGGCTCCGTGGGCGCCCCTCCCGCGCCGGGCCCGGGAGCACCGCTGCCGGTGGGGTCGAGCACGGTCGACTTCACCAGTCTGTTCGACGGGAACCCGGACGAGTCGAACGCGGCGCAGCGGCTGACCCAGGCGACCTTCGAGTTCTTCCTCGCGGACCCGCGCGAGATATGCCCCGGCGGCCTGGGCCCGCCGCCGCCGTGTCGCGGCCATCTCAAAGGCAACTTCAAGTTCTATTTCCAGGAGGGGATTCCGGCGCAGCCGTTTAACTAGATACTAGGGGCACCCTGAAGCCTCGCTCCGCCTCGACTCGCTGCGCTCGCTCGGCTCCGCTGCGGCATTCGCGTGACGATCGATCCGGCCGGGGGAGCGGCGGCCGCTCCCCCCTTCCCCCAGCCGGGAGACGGGGCGTCAGGGCGGCAGGTGCCGGGGCATGCGGCGGGCGCGGGGGGGGTGGTGTCTTGCCGTCGTGCCGGGGGAGATGCCGGCGTCGGCGGCGTCGGCGGGGGACATTACGATGAAGGGCCAGTAGTGGGCGGCGGTGGGGGTGGAGGGGTCGCCGGAGAGGGAGATGATTGAGCCGTCGGCCTCGCCCGTGATTAGCGAGCCGGGGTCGTGGAGGAGCGTGACGGTGACCGATACCGTCGAGCCGTCGTTGACCGTGATTTCTGGGAAGTTGTAGGTGGCTCCTGCGTCGTCCGTGATCGTGCCCACAGTTCCGCCGGCGATCGAGAAGGTGAGGTACGTAGGCGAGGGGCTCCAGTCCTGGGCCGTCAACGTCCATGCGGACCGCGGTGCGTCCGAGAACGCGTCGACCTCGATCGTCGCGGAGGCGCCCACGCCGACGACGATGACCTGCTGCCTCGGGGCCGCGTTGAAGTACGCCTCGCCCTTCGGGATCGGGTTGCAGGGATCGAGCGACGCCGCGGCCTGGGTGTTCGACCAGATTCGCTGGACGGTGAACGCCCCGTCGCCGGTCGCGTCCTGATCCATGTTGAAGGGGTCGACGCAGAGGTCGGCGATCTCGCCGCCCTCGATGTCGATCCATCCCCAGTTGTTCGGGTTCGTGAAATCGAGGTAGTAGCCGTACGCGCTCGGGTCGTTCGGCGGCAGGAAGACCGGGTCGGTGGTCGACTCGACGATCTCGTGGCTCGCGGTGACGGTCGTGGCCTGGAAGGTGTCGATGGTCTCGGGCGGCAACGGGGGGCACTCGCTGACGACCGCGTAGACGACCTGCTGCGAGCCCATCGCCATCGAGTTGTGATACCCGTCGAAGCCGCCGTTTTGACAGCTCTGCTCGCCGTCGAGGGTGATCGCCGTCGTCGGCGGGAAATAGAGTACGTAGATGGTGTTCGTGATCGGGTCGTCGTCGGGGGCCGGGAGGGTGCCGCCGGTGATCGCCGCCGCCAGCCAGGTTTGCAGGGTCGAGGGGCCTCCGGTGTCCGAATCCGTGTAGCTCGGCGCGGGAGCCTCGGTCAGCATCGCCGCGATCCCCGGCGGTCCATCGCCGACACAGCCGCTCCCCTTCGCCTCGCAGTAGCCCACGGTCACGGCGTTCCACCACGAGGAGGACGCCACGGACTGCCCGAAGGATTGAAGCTGGGCCGCCATCGTGTCTCCCGGGAACGTGATGGTCACCACCTTCGGAGCGGTGAGGATGCCGGCGTCGCCGTACGTCACCTGAGGAAAGGGTGTGTGGCCGCCCGGCGGCTTGCTCGAGCTCTGTCCGCTCGAGCCGCATCCCGCGAGCGCGAGAACGAGCACCGTGCCCACCGCTCGGCGCGAGAGGGACGGGCCGCGGAGCGTTTCCACAGGCGTTCTTGTAGCAGTAGACTGATTCAACGCATCCTATGAGGTCTTCGCCCACGGGCCGCGTCCCTTCGCGGCGGCCCGCCTG
>Ga0209415_10008540_pt1 | contig 17753 bp, 16 predicted proteins | sample PeaSoiSIISIP2007_FD_187696 | JGI IMG/M metagenome (GOLD analysis project Ga0209415, IMG submission 187696) | Peat soil microbial communities from Weissenstadt, Germany - SII-SIP-2007 (SPAdes) (version 2) | ecosystem: Environmental > Terrestrial > Soil > Wetlands > Peat | place: Germany... | reverse complement strand
TTCGGCGACCGGCCATCTCCTTGAATAGGCGTGATATTCCGGACCGGGCAAGAGTCAATCTTTAGGGCGGTTGGTATTAGACCCTATTTGAATCCGGTGGAACTCCTATTGGTCACCATTTGCCGTTTCTCCTCTGACCTTCAGGTCGAACGAAATAGAGCAGCACGAAACATAAGCGCTGTCGATCTCAGGTGCGTCGCGGTTAGCCTATCAACATTTTGTCGTATGCTTCACTCCGCGCAAGCGCGCGTCAGCCGCGGCGGCCTGAGCGAGGACGTTGTCGGCCAGTATTTCGATCCACTGCTTCGCGCCGCGTCGTGAGGGCGGCTGTCGCGTCGTGGATGGCTGGCCTTCAGCCGCCATGACGACGAGTAAACGGCCAGCGGCTCCTCAGCCCTTCCAGCCCGTCATCGGCCATACCAGTTTCGCGTTGCCCGGCGCCTCCGGCCAGACCGTGGCGTAGCCCTTGCCCTGCAACTGGGTCAGATACGTTGCGCCCAGCACGTTCTGTCCGGTCGCGTCGAATTTTACCCCGCGATAGCCGATGAACACCGCGCTTTGCGGCCAGTCGGTGGCGCGCAGCGCCGCCTGGATCTTCTGCGGATCGGCCGCGCCGGCGCGGTTGATGGCGTCCGCCAGCACGAAGAACGCCTGCATGTCGCGGCCACTGACATCGTCGATCTCGCGGCTGCTTTTCGCCTGATAGATCCTGTTCACCGCGTAGGACAGCGAGCCGGGCGGACCCAGGCTCCAGACGCTGCGGTTCATCAGTCCTTGCGAGATCGGCCCCACCGCCGGCAGGAAGGACGGATCGGAGAAGCCCGCCGAATCGCCGATGATCATCGTCGGCAGGTAGTCGAGCGACTTCATCGTGCGCATGAACAGGATGGCATCGGAGGCGTAGCTGACGAACAGCGCCACCGACGGGTTCTTCTGCTTGAGCTGCAGCACCTGCGCCGTCACGTCGGGGCCGTTGGCGCTATAGGGAATGCGGATCGCCAGCGGCAGGCCGGTCTGCTTCGCCTGCGCCTCAATCGCATCGCCAACCGAGGAGCCGTAATCGGTATTCTCGTTGACGATGGCAATGGTATCGATCGGCTTGCCGGACATCTTCATCGTCGCGAGGAAGCGCATGTAGCTTTCGGCGAAGTTCTGCGCGATCGGGGTGACTCGGAAGGTGTATTTGAAACCGCGCGCGGTGATGTTGCCTGCGACCGAATCGCTCACCACGAAGGGTACGCCGTAACGTTCGGCTACCGCCGTCGCGGTCATCGCCGTGGAAGAATGGTAGGAACCGAGCAGGGCGACGACCTTGTCGTTGGTGATCAGACGCTGGGCCAGGCTTTGCGCCACAGAGGGATCGCCGCGGTGATCGACGTAGATCGGCTCAATCTTGGCGCCTCCGAGATTAGGCAGGCCCGGGCTGGTGCCGATCGGCATGTCCTTCAGCTCCGGGTGGCCGGTGTTGACGATCTCGGCGCCGATTTCCACCGATTCCTTGCCCTCCCCGCCCGAGGCGGCCGAATTGCCGGTGAGCGGGAACAGCACGCCGATCTTCACCGTCTCGGCGGCGCGAACGCGCGCGGCGGCGATGATGGCGGGCGTGGCCAGCAGCAGCGTGCGGCGGCGGATCATGTGGATCTCCCGGGTTCGTCGCCGGACACATAGCCCGCGCGCAGATCGGCGTGCAACGAGGCGGGGTCGCGCGATGCCGGATCGCCGTGGCCGCCGCCGCCGGGGGTTGCGAGCAGCACCGTGTCGCCGGTCTGGAGAATGTATTGCCGCTTCGGGTCTACCGCGGCGCCGTTGATGCGCAGCACGCCGGGTGCGCCGGCCGCGCCACCATGGATGCCGAACGCGGGGAATAGCGTGCGCTCGGCCAGGAACGACACGGCGATCGGCGTGTCGGAGCGGCTTTCGATCAGAATCTCTTGTCCCAGGCCGCCGCGATGCGTGCCGCGTCCGCCGCTGTCCGGGCGCAGTTGCTTGTGGTGGAACCGCAGCGGCGCGATGTGTTCGCTGATCTCGATCGAGGTGGACGATACATTGGATGGCCACGACAGACAGGTCTGGCCGTCGCCACGCAACGTTGCCCCCATGCCGCCGTTGAAGAAGAACATGTTGGCGTAGGGTTTTTTCCCGTCGCGCACGCCCGACTGGTTCATGCCCCACATCGGTGAGCCGCACGCCGCCATGACGCGCTCCGGCACGATCTGTCCGAGGCAACCGAACACCAGCATCGGCAGATAGTGGCCGATCAGCATGCGCGATCCGCCCGAAGACGGGAATTGCGGATGCACGATGCAGCCTTCCGGCGCGCGGATGCGGATCGGACGGAAGGCGCCTTCGTTGTTCGGTAAGTTGGGGCTGGTGCAGACCTTCACCCCGTACACCGACATCGCATACGTATAGCACATGGCGCAGTTGATCGCGCGATCCACCTGCGGATCGGTGCCGGCGTAGTCGATGTCGATCGCGTCGCCATCGACCGTCAGCGCCATGCGGATGGTGACCGGTTTGTCCAGCAGCCCGTCGGTCTGCAATTCGCTGCGATAGGTGCCGTCGGGCAGGGAGTGGATTGCCGCGCGCATCGCGGTTTCGCAGCTTCCGTGGATCTCCGCCGCCAGCGCGCGCAGATCTGGAAGCGCGTAGGCGTCCATCAGCGCGGTCACCCGTTCTTCCATCAGGTCGAGCGCGACGACCTGCGCCCATAGATCGCCCAGCGTCTGGTCGGGCGTGCGCACGTTCTGGCGCAGCAGGGCGATGAGGGTCTCGTCGGGCGTGCCTGCGCGCATCAGCCTCCAGGGCGGAATCTGGAAGCCTTCCTCGAACACCTCGCGCGGCTCCGGGCTGCGGATTTTTCCTCCGATATCCGGCGCATGCGCGGTGGAGGCGCTGAACGCGACCAGGCGGCCGTTGCGGAAGATCGGCTTGGCGACGGTGATGTCCGGCAAATGGCCGGTGCCGAGCCAGATGTCGTTGGTGATCAGCACGTCGTCAGGCGCGAGCGTCTCGGGCGGGAAGAAACGCAGGAAATGCTTCACCGTCGCCGGCAGCGTGCCGATGAAGCTGGGAATGCTTTCGGTCGCCTGCACCAGCGACTGGCCGGCATCGTCAGTGACGATGCAGGAGAAGTCGTAGCTCTCGCGCACCAGCGTGGAGAACGACGTGCGCACCAGCGCCGCCGCGGCTTCATCCACCAGCGAGATCAGCCGGCGCCACAGTAGTTCGAGCGTAACCGGATCGAAGGCTGGCGTCATGCGGCGGATTGTGGTGGGCGCGCCGGGCAAAGTCCAACGCTTCCCACCGTCCGGTCGCGTCCCACCGTCATTGCGAGGAGCGCAGCGACGAAGCAATCTCCTGCCCGGGGAGCGGCGGCTGGTCGTCAGGCGGGCGATTGCTTCGTCGCTGCGCTCCTCGCAATGACATGTCCGCGCCAGCGTCGCCAAGCCAGGAAGGATGCCATCATGACCCATCTCTCACCCAATTCCGTGCAGGCGCGCGACATCGCCAGCATCGTGCATCCACAGACCAACCTCGTGGCGCATCTCGAACAGGGGCCGATGGTGATCGAGCACGGGCAGGGCTGCTACGTGTACGACGACAACGGCACGCGGTTTCTGGATGCCGCGGCGGGACTGTGGTGCGCGTCGCTCGGCTATGCGTCGGAACGCCTGGCGCGGGTGGCGTACGAGCAAATGCGCAAGCTGGGTTACTATCATCTGTATCGCGGCACGACGAACGAGGCCGGGGTCGATCTCGCCGAAAAGCTGTTGCAAATCGCGCCGGTGCCGATGAGCAAGGTGCTGTTGCAATGCTCTGGCTCGGAGGCCAACGACACCGCGATCAAGCTGGCATGGTACTACCACGCCGCGATCGGCAAGCCGGACAAACGGAAGATAATCGGCCGGCGCATGGGCTATCACGGCAGCACCTCGGCTTCGATCAGCGCGTCGGGCAAGGCCGACATGCATGCCGATTTCGGCCTGCCGTTTCCGGGATTTCTGCACACCGAATACCCGCACTACTACCGCCACCACTACGACGGCGAGAGCGAGGAACAATTTTCCGGCCGCATGGCGGAGGCGCTTGAGCAATTGATTGAGGCGGAAGGTCCGGAGTCCTGCGCCGCGTTCATTGCCGAACCGGTGATGGGCGCCGGCGGCGGCCTGACTCCGCCACGGGGCTACTGGGAGAAGATGCAGGCGGTGATCCGCAAATACGACATGCTGTTCATTGCCGACGAGGTGATCTGCGGTTTCGGGCGCACCGGCAACATGTGGGGCTCGCAGACCTACGACCTGCGGCCGGACATGATCTCCTGCGCCAAGGCGTTGTCGGCGGGCATGCAGCCGATCTCGGCGCTGTTGATCAACAAACGCGTGTTCGAGGCGATGCTGGACGAAAGCCGCAAGCTGGGGAATTTCGCGCACGGCTTCACCTATGCCGGCCATCCGGTGACCACTGCGGTGGCGATGGAGACGCTGCGCATCTATGAAGAGACCGACATGATCGGCCACGTGCGGCGAGTCGGCCCGCACATGCAGCAAGTGCTACGACGCTTCGCCGATCATCCCCTGGTCGGCGACGTGCGCGGAGTCGGGCTGCTCACCGGGATCGAGATGGTGGCCGACAAGGCGACTCGCACGCTGTTCGATCCCGCGCGCAAGGTGGGCGCGATGGTGGACAGGCATGCACGTGCGAACGGGCTGATCACTCGGTTTATCGGCGATCGCATTGCGTTCTCGCCGCCGCTGATCATCACCGAGGCGGAAATCGACGACGTAGCGTCCCGTCTCGGGCGGGCGTTGGATGATGCGTGGGAGGAGGTGAGGGGGCAGTGACTTTGCTGCTCGTCATGGCCGGCCTGACCCGGTCATGACCACACAGTGAGGCACTTTACTCCGCCGCCTGCACCTCGACACCGGTCGTGGCGAGCTTCGAGATCGCCACGCCCTTGCCGACGCCGGCGCGCTCCTTGTACGGCGTGGTATCCAGCTCCTCCAATACGATCGTCCCGTTCAGCACGCTTTGCTTCCATGCCTGGTGCTCTGGCTCATGCCCGGTGAACTCCGGCATGACCTCCTTGGCGAACAGCTCCAGACTTTCGCAGATATGCTCGTGGCTGTTCTTGCCGGCCTGGTTCAGCAAAATAATCTGATCAACATGCGAAGTCTCGAACCGCCGCAGCTTGCGCCGGATGGTTTCCGGCGAACCGATCAGCCCGCCGGTCAGGGCTTTGTACGCCAGCTCGGGATTGGCCTTCTTCCAGGCGTTGTATTCGTCCCACAGAATCACCGTGCCAGGCTTCGCGCGTTCCCGGTTGCGCGCGCCGCTGTAATACGCCAGCGAGAACTGGAAGAACGTCACGCCATCGGCACGCCGGCGTGCCTCCTCATCCGTCTCCGCGCACATGAAGTAGCTAACCATGGCGATATTGCAGTTGGACTGGTAGTCCGTCAGCTTCTGTTGCCGTCTGGTGAATGAATTGTAATAGGCGTGCACCCAGGCATGCGCCATCTCGGCCGACAGAAACTGGAAGCCAAGCGCGCCAATGCCGCAGCGTCCCGCCAGCTCGATCGTCTCAAGCTGCGAGCATGCGACCCATAGCGGCGGGTGCGGCTTCTGCACCGGCTTGGGCAGCACGTTGCGCAACGGGAACTTGAAATAGGGGCCGTCGTATTCCCAGCCGCCATCCTTGAACATCGGTAGCACGCAACGGATGCCGTCTTCCCAGACCGCCTGCTTGTCCTCCATCCGGCGATCGAACGGACCCAGCTCGGTAATGCTGGCACCCTCGCCCATGCCGAACTCGACGCGGCCATTGCTCACCAGGTCCAGGCACGCGACCTTCTCGGCCACGCGGGCCGGGTGGTTGGTGGTGAGCTGAATGATGCCATGGCCCAGGCGGATGTTCTTGGTCCGCTGACTGGCCGCGGCCAGGAACACCTCGGGCTGCGGCGAGTGCGAATATTCCTCGAGGAAATGGTGTTCCACTTCCCAGGCGTAATGGTAACCCAGCTTGTCGGCCAGTTCGACCTGGGTCAATGCGTTCTGATACAGGTTTCGCTCGGTGTCCGCCTCCCACGGGCGCGGGCACTGCAACTCGTAGAAAATCCCGAATTTCATCCTCAGCCTCCGAATGCTACTGGTCAGTATCCAGGCATGATCGGAGGTTCAAGGCAAGGTCGCTGGCGGCCCAAGCCCTCAATTGGAGGGGGGCGAGTTCTTCTCCGCATCCCGGCTATCCTGATGCGTACGCGGCTTGAACCCGGCCATGACGATGAAACGCGGCGTGGGGCAAGCTCCCCGGCCTTACCGAGCGTGCTGGCGGTCGAACTCCCACACCGCTTCGAACCCCATCACCTTGGTCATCTGTTCGAACGGATACAGCCGGTCGCGCATCCGCAGCGTCGTGCCGGACTCGCGCAGTTCACGATAGGTCGCTTCCAACGCGGCAGCGGCGGCGAGCAATCCGGCAACCGGATAGATCGCCATTGCGTAACCCAGCTCGGCGAGGCGGCCCGGCGGTAACACGGGCGTTCGGCCGCCTTCCACCATATTTGCCAGCAGCGGCTTCCCTGCCAGCTCCTTACAGATCGTCGCCATCTCCTTTTCGCTCTCCGGCGATTCGACGAACAGGATGTCGGCGCCGGCCGCGGCGAACATTTTCCCCCGGCGAATTGCCTCCTCCAGCCCGAGCGAGGTGCGCGCATCGGTGCGGGCGACAATCAGGAAATCCGCGCTGGCGCGGCTTTCCACTGCGACCTTGATCTTCTCCACCATGTCCTCCGCCGGGATGACACGCCGCCCCGGCGTGTGGCCGCATTTTTTGGGGAATTCCTGGTCCTCCAACTGGATCGCCGCGGCGCCGGCCTTTTCATAGCCGCGCACCGTGTACTGCACGTTCAGCAGGCCGCCATAGCCGGTGTCACCGTCGGCCACGATCGGCGTACGCGCGCCGCCAGCCATGACCGTTACGCGGTCGACCATGTCGCGGTAGCTGGCGATGCCCGCATCCGGCAGGCCGAGATGCGAGGCCACTGTGCCGAACCCGGTCATGTACAGCAGGTCGAAGCCGAACCGGTCGGCAATCTTCACCGACACCATGTCGTAGATGCCGGGTGCGACGAGCACGGTGCCTGCCGGGCGCTGTTGCAGCCTCTGGCGCAGTGTGGTCATGGCGTATTCTCCCCGTCAGTGACGCAATGCGGCGACCGATCCATCATCGGCCGCAGTGACATCGGGGGCCAAGATTTCCAGCGAGCGCAGGTTCGTTTCAACGCCCGCCACGCCGACCACCAGTGCCTGCAGCAGCAGCATGCCAACCAGCAGGGCCAACACAAAACCGACGCCGCCGGACGCATACAGCGCCACCACGACATAGGGAACGATGACCGAAGACACCCGGCCCACCGTGGTGCAGACACCGGTGCCGCGCAGGCGGTATTCGGTCGGGAACAGTTCCGGCACGTACACCGCGATGATCAACGCCACCAGGATGTAAATGCAGGTGAACAGCGCAAAGCCGATGACCGTGGCTACCCACACCGCGGGCGCATAGGCGTAACCCACGCCGAGCGCCGCGGCGACCAGCGACACGATGACGATGCCGCGTTTGCGGCCCAGCCGGTCGGACAGCAGGAAGCCGAGGAAGGCGCCGACCGGTCCGCCCAGCGACATGAACGTGGTGTAGCCAAGCGACGCGGCGACGCTGAGGCCCTGCTTGACCAGGAAGCTCGGCACCCAGGCGACGAAGCCGTAGATCACACAGTTCATCACCACATTCATCAGCATGGCGACCAGCGTGCGGCGGATCACCGACTTGCCGAACAACGCCCAGACGCGGACCTGCGCTCGTTTCGCCGGCGGCGGTGCGGCGACGAACGGCGGCAGCGGACCGGTCTGTGCCGTCACTTCGGTCTCGATGGCTTTCAGGCTGCGTTCTGCCTCGTCCATGCGGCCGACGGATTCGAGCCAACGTGGCGATTCCGGCAGCAGGCGCTGGAAATACCAGGCGATCATCGAGCCGGCGAACACCAGGCCGAACATCCAGCGCCAGCCGAGAGTCGGTATAATGATGTAGCCGAGCAGGGTGGAGGCAAACAGCGCGGAGTTGGTGATGAGGGATAGCAGCGCGCCCCAGCGGCCGCGGTGGTCGGGTGGCACGAACTCGGTGAGTGTGGCGTAGCCGACGACGATCTCGGCGGCGAGGCCGATGCCCATGATCAGCCGCCACGCGACCAGCCATTGCATGCTGGGCGAGAGCGCGGCGCCGAGCGAGGCGAGGCCGAACAATGCCAGGTTGAAGCGGAAATTGAAGCGGCGGCCGAAGCGGTCGCCGAGGAAGCCGGCGGCGAAGGAGCCGATGATCATGCCGACGAAGGTCATCGAGATGAACGTCGCGTTCATCGCCATGTCCGAATAGCCGCTGTGCAGCAGCGCGCCCAGAACGCCGCCGGCGAGGTAGATGTCGAAACTGTCGAAGAACATGCCGGCGCCGATCAACCACAGCACGCGGCGGTGAAATCCGGCCAGCGGCAGGCGGTCCATGCGTGGACCCGCGTTCACGGTGGTGGCGGTCATGTTTCCCCCGGTTGGTAGCAACCTCTTTTGCCTGCGGCGGGAGAGGTCGGGGCAATACGGCGGGTGAGGTTGATCGGGACGGGACGCAACAGCAACGTGCCGACCCGATCACCCTCACCCTCGTCGCTTCGCGCCTTGACCTCACTCTCGCGGTGCTGGAGAGGTTTTATCGCCTTATACCGGTTCGGTGTCCAACGCATAGCCGGCGGTGCGCACCGTGCGCACCACGTCGAGCTCGCCCTCGCCGTTGATCGACTTGCGCAGCCGGCGGATATGCACGTCGACCGTGCGCGGCTCGACGTGGATGTCCGGTCCCCACACCGCATCCAGCAGCTCCTCGCGCGAGAACACCCGGCGTGGATGCTGCATCAGGAACTCCAGCAGGCGGAACTCGGTCGGTCCCAGATGCACGCGGCGTTCGCCACGCATGACGCGGTGCGCCGCCAGGTCCATCGCGATGTCGTGAAACGCGAGCTGACCCTTCGCCGGCACCGCGCCCGAGCGGCGCAACAGCGCGCGCATCCGCGCCAGCAGCGCATCGATGCTAAACGGCTTGGTGATGTAGTCGTCGGCGCCGGTGTTCAAGGCGCGCACCGCATCCTGGTCCTCGGTGCGCGCGGTGACCATGATCACCGGCAGGTCGCGCGTGGCAGGGCGGCGGCGGATCTGCCGGCACACCTCGATGCCGGAAACCACCGGCAGCATCCAGTCGAGCAATACCAGGTCCGGCTGCGACTCGGCGATGCGCGTCAACGCCTCCTGCCCGTCGGTCGCCTCGTCCACACGGAAGCCCTGTTTTTCGAGATTGTAGCGTAGCATCGTTACCAGCGCGGCCTCGTCCTCCACCAGTAACACGAGTGGTTTGGACAGGCTGGACACCGAGTCTAGCATGACTGTTCCCCTTCGTGCTGAGTTCGCTGTTAGTCTTTGGGCCGCACCACGGCATAGGCCGCGCTGTTGCCCTTCGGCCGTGTATCGGGCAGCACCTCGCCCTTCACCGCGTAATGGAGCATCTCGGCGATATTGGTTTCGTGGTCGCCGATGCGTTCCAGGTTCTTGGCAATGAACAGCAGGTGCGTGCAGGGCGTGATGTTACGCGGATCTTCCATCATGTAGGTGATAAGCTCGCGAAAGATCGCGTTGTACATGTCGTCGACGACCTGGTCGGAGCGCCAGACCTCGACGGCCTTGTCGGCGTCGCCTTCACCGATCGCGTCGATGATCGTCTTCAGGTGCTCCTGAACCAGTTCTGCCATATGCCCGAGACCGCCCAGTGAGTACGGCAGGGAGAACTGCGCTAGCACGATGGTGCGCTTGGCCACGTTGGCTGCGTAGTCGCCGATGCGCTCCAGCTCGCTGGTGATCTTTAGCGACGCGACGATGTGCCGCAAATCCGCCGCCATCGGCTGCCGCAGTGCCAGCAGCCGGATCACGAATTGCTCGGCCTCGCGCTCCAGCGCATCGACCTTGGGATCTTCCTCCACCACGCGCATCGCCGCGGCAGGGTCCAGGGTCATGATCGCCTCGGCGGCGGCGGCCACCTGGCTTTCCACGATCCCACCCATCTCGATCAGCAGGTTGCGCAGGCGCTTGAGTTCCTGGTCGTAGCTCTTCACCAGATGTTCCGGCGCGTCGGACATGTGTGCCTGCCTCTCTCCCGATCAGCCAAACCGGCCGGTGATGTATTCCTGTGTGCGACGTTCCTTCGGCGCGGTGAACATCTGCACCGCCGGTGCCACTTCCACCATCTCGCCTATGTAGAAGAACGCCACCTGGTCGGCGCAGCGCGCCGCCTGCTGCATGTTGTGGGTGACGATCACAATGGTGAATTCGTGCTTCAGCTCGTCGATCAGCTCCTCGATCTTCAGGGTACTGATTGGATCGAGCGCGCTGGTCGGCTCGTCGAGCAGAATCACTTCCGGCCGCACGGCGATGGTGCGCGCGATGCACAGGCGCTGCTGCTGGCCGCCGGACAACCCCATGGCGGAGGTGTTCAGCCGGTCCTTCGCCTCTTCCCACAGCGCCGCGCGGGTCAGCGACCATTCCACGCGTTCGTCCATCGCGGATTTCGACAGGCGCTCGTGCAGCTTCACGCCGAACGCGATGTTGTCGTAGACCGTCATCGGGAACGGCGTGGGCTTCTGGAACACCATGCCGACCCGGGCACGCAGCGCGTTGAGGTCCATGTCCGGGGCGATGATGTTCTCGCCGTCCATCATCGCCTCGCCGGTGGCGCGCTGTCCTGGATACAGGTCGTACATGCGGTTCAGCACCCGCAGCAATGTCGATTTGCCGCAGCCGGAGGGCCCGATCATGCCGGTCACCTGCCGGTCCGGCAGGTCGAGGTTGACGCCCTTCAGCGCCCGGTTGCTGCCGTAGTAAAAATCCAGGTTGCGGATGGCGATGCGCGGCGCGTTGATCGTCGCGTCGGATCGCGCTTGCACCCCGCCGAAGCTTGCCTGTTGCCCCTGCTGCTCAGTCATTGTTGTGCTCATCCCGTTCAGCTCCTGGCGCGCAGCGCGTAGCGCGCGAAGATATTGAGGGCCAGAACGCCCACGGTAATCAACAGCGCGCCGACCCAGGCGAGCTGCACCCAGTCGTCGAACGCAGAGCCGGCATATTGATAGATGGTGACGGGCAGGCTGGCCATCGGCCGGGTGAGGCTGCCAATTTCGCTCGAATTGCCCAGGCTGGTGAACAGCAGCGGCGCCGTTTCGCCGGCGATTCGCGCAATCGCGAGCAGGATGCCAGTGACAATGCCATCCTTTGCGGCGCGGTAGCAAATCAGCACGATGACTGTCCATTTCGGCGAGCCTAGCGCCACTGCTGCCTCGCGCAGTTCCAGCGGGATCAGTTGCAACATGTCCTCGGTGGTGCGCACGACGATGGGAATGACGAGCACCGCCAAGGCCAGGGAACCGGCGATGCCAGAGAAGCCGCCGAATGGGTTCACCACGAGCTGGTAGACGAACAGGCCGATCAGGATCGACGGGGCCGACAGCAGCACGTCGGAGACGAAGCGCACCGAGTCGGCCAGCCATGAGCTGTGGCCGTACTCGGCGAGGTAGGTGCCGACCATAAGGCCGATCGGCGTGCCGATCAGCGTGCCGATGCCGGTCTGGATCAGGGTGCCGACGATGGCGTTGAACAATCCGCCGTTCGATCCGGGCGGCTTGGTGGTGTTGGTGAAGACGGTGAGCGACAGGCCGGCAGCGCCGCGCCAAAGCAAGGTGAACAGGATCGAGGCCAGCAACAGCAGGCCGATGACAGTGGCGACGACGCAGAGCGCCTCGACGATCCGGTTGCTGCGATGGCGCCTGCGGCCGAGGGCGCGCGCGACAGCCTGATCCTTGGCGGGACCAGGATGCGCGGCGGCGGTGGTGGTGCTCGCGCTCATCTCACACCTTCAGCTTCGGCCGCAGCAGCATGCGAGAGATCGCCAGCACGATGAACGAGATCACGAACAGGATGAACCCCAGCGCGAGCAGTGAGGCAAGTTTCAGGCTGCCGGTTGGGCTTTCCGGGAACTCCAATGCCACGACCGAAGCGATCGTGTTGCCGGAAGAGAACAAATTGGGGGAGATGCGATTGGCGTTGCCGATGACGAAGGTCACCGCCATGGTTTCGCCCAGGGCGCGGCCGAGGCCCAGCATGATGCCGCCAACCACCGAGACGCGGGTGTAGGGCAGCACGATCGAGCGAACCACCTCCCAGGTGGTGCAGCCGACGCCGTAGGCGGATTCCTTGAACACCGGCGGCACGGTATCGAACACGTCGCGCATGGTGGCGGCGATGAAGGGAAGGACCATCACCGCCAGGACCATCGCGGCCGTGAAGATGCCGGTGCCGAAGGGGGGGCCGGCGAACAGGTCCTGCAGCACCGGGATGCCGTCGAACCAGTCGATCAGCGTGGGCTCGACGTACTGCGACATGATCGGAACGATAACGAAGAAGCCCCACATGCCGTAGATGATCGACGGCACGGCGGCGAGCAATTCGATCGCGGTGCCGACCGGGCGGCGCAGCCAATTGGGTGCCAGCTCGGTGAGGTAGAAGGCGATGCCGAACGCCAGCGGCACCGCGAAGAACAGCGCCAGCACCGAGGTAATCAGCGTTCCGTAGATCGAGATGCCGGCGCCGAACACCTGGTGCACCGGGTCCCATTCGGTGGAGAATAAAAAGGCGAAGCCGAACTGGCGGAAGGCAGGCAGGCCGCCGATGAACAGCGACAGGATCAGGCTGCCAAGCAGCAGCAGGACCAGAATGCCCGACGCGCGCGCCAAGCCGGCGAAGATCGGGTCGCCGAGGCTGCTGTTGCGCCGGGCGGAGTGCGAGGCGGAAACCGCGGCCGCTTGCTGCAAGGTGTTGAAACCCCCCTGTTCATAAAGCGGGCGTGCCGGGCGGATCCGGCACGCCCGGCGGTGATGTCGCGCCGACCGTCACATGGTTCCCGGCACTTCCTTTTGCCACACCGCGCGGATCGCGTCGTGCACGCTGGTCGGCAGCGGAATGTAGAGGAGCTGCGTGGCGATGTCGCTGCCGTGGGCAAAGCCCCAGTCGAAGAACTTCTTCACCGCGGCGCTCTGGTTCACGTCCTTCGGATCAGTCGGCAGCAGCACGAAGGTGGCGGACTCGATCGGCCAGCTTGCCGCGCCCGGCTGGTCGTTCAGGTCGACGGCGAAGTTCTGCACCTTCGACCAGTCGGCGCTCGTGGCTGCTGCCTGGAAGGCAGCCATGGTCGGGGCGACGAATTGTCCATCCTTGTTCTTCATCAGCGCCGTGGTCAGGTGGTTCTGCTCCGCATAGGCGCTCTCGACGTAGCCGATGCCGCCCTGGATCTGCCGCACCGTGCCGGCGACGCCGTCACTGCCCTTGGCGCCCGCGCCGCCCGGCCAACTCACGCTGGTAGCGGAGCCGACCTTGCTCTTCCAGTCGGGACTCTGCATGCCCAGGTAGTCGGTAAACACGAACGTCGTGCCGGAACCGTCAGCGCGATGCACCGTGGCGATCGCGGTGCTCGGCAGCTTCAGCTCCGGATTGAGCGCGACGATTGCCTTGTCATTCCACTTGGTGATGTTGCCGAGATAGATGTCGGCGAGGATTGGCCCGGTGAGCTTCAGTTGGTTCGGCTTAATCCCCGGAATGTTAGCGATAACATCGACGCCGCCGATCACCGTGGGGAACTGCATCAGCTTGTGCGCGGCAAGCTGGTCGGCGGCGACCGGCATATCGGAGGCGCCGAAATCGACCGTGCGATTGTTGATCTGGTTGATCCCCGCGCCGGAGCCAATCGCCTGGTAGTTCAGCTTAATACCGGTCTGCGCGCTGGAGGCATCGCCCCATTTGCCATAGATCGGCGCCGCGAAGCTGGAGCCGGCGCCGGTGATCTGGATCTCTGCCTGGGCCTGCTGCGCAACAACAAGGCCGGCGGCCAGACCAATGGCCGCAGCCGCAATGGCAAGTCGCATATTAAGTCCTCCTCGGAGTCGTTCAAGCGTGAACCCGGCGGAACCTAGGCGGGGTGTGCGACCGGCCGATTGCAGTTTGATGAAGGTTCGATGACAGAGCCCGCTGGCCGAGGATGGGTGACCGGCGATTGGGCCGGCCACCCGCCGTCAAACGGTCAGCGCGGTAGCGGCGGTTGCTCGACCACGCGCAGATAGGGCTTCAGCTCCCTCCAGCCGCCGGGGAAACGCTGCTTGGCGTCCTCATTGGATAGCGACGGGACGATGATCACCGGCTTTCCGTCAGTCCAATTGACCGGCGTCGCCACCTTATGCGCGTCGGTGAGCTGGAGGCTGTCGATCACCCGCAGCACCTCGTCGAAGTTCCGGCCGGTGCTGGGCGGATAGGTCAGCATCAACCGGACCTTCTTGTTCGGGTCGATGATGAAGACGGTGCGCACCGTGATGGAGGGGTCGGCGTCCGGGTGTACCATGCCGTAGAGGTCCGACACCTTGCGGTCGGCGTCGGCGATCACCGGGAAGTTCAGCGCATGGCCCTGGGTTTCCTCGATGTCCTTGGCCCAGCCGGCATGGCTGTTGGCGGGATCGACCGACAGACCAATTGGTTTGACATGGCGCTTCTCCCACTCCGGCTTCAGGCGGGCCACTTCCGCCAGTTCGGTGGTGCAAACCGGCGTGTAATCCTTCGGGTGGCTGAACAGCACGCCCCAGGAATTGCCCAGCCACCGATGGAAGCTGATTTTCCCCTCAGTGCTGTCCTGATCGAAATCGGGTGCTGTCTGGCCTAGCTGAATTGCCATTTTATTCTCCTCGTCGATGGTTGTCTCCCGCGGACGCGCGCCCGCTGGGACCGAAGTTAGTCGAAATTTCTCCGAACGCCAGGGTCCCGGCGCGGCAGAGGATGCGGGAGCCGGCGCTACAGCTCCGCCGCCTCGATCGCGCCTACGTCGAGTAAGCGCTCGATCACCTCCGGCTCCTGGGCGCCGGCGATGGCGTGGCGGCCGGCAATGACGAAGCAGGGCACGCCGTTGATGCCCAAGCGGTGCGCCCGCAGGTTGTCGGCGTGCACCGAGTCCGCCTCGGCGTCGCTGGCCAGGAAGCGGCGCACCGCGACCGGGTCCAGCCCGCAGGCCTGGGCGATGCCGAGCAGTACGGCGTGGTCGCCGATGTCGCGGCCATCGGTGAAATGGGCGGAAAACAGCGCCTCCACCATCTCGTCGGCGCGGCCGAACCGGGCGGCGTAGCGCACCAGGCGGTGGGCATCGATCGAGGACGGGGTGCGGCGGATCCGCTCGAAGCGGAACGGCACGCCCTCCATCCGGCCGATATCGGCGATCGTAGCGTAGAGGCGGCGCGCCCGGTCCTCGCCGCCGAACTTGCGCACCACATAGTCCGGCCGCGCCATGCCGAGGCGCGGCATGTCGGGATTGAGCAGAAAGGGACGCCAGGTGAGCTCGAACAACAGGTCGGGGCGGCGGCGCAGGGTGCGCACCAGGCGGCGGGCGCCCAGGAAACACCAGGGGCAGACGAGATCGTAGACGATCTCGATGCCGAGCCTGGCCTTCGGTGGGGCGAGGATGTTCACCCGCCAATCCTGCCTTGCAACGGCGGTTCTGTCACGGATTTATCATCGGTTGTGCGGCGTGGGTGCGGTTGGCGGCTGGGCGGCCTGCTTGGCCTCCAGGGCATCGATGTGCTGGGTGAGCCGCGGCTCCAGGAAGGCGACCGCCGCGCCAATCGCATCCAGCTTCGGGCGCAGGCTGGCGTCCCATTGGCGCGACGGCACGCCCCACTCACGGCAGGCGCCGACGTAGCGGTTGTAGTCCTCGACGCGGTGGATCAGCGTGTAGAGCTGGGCGGCGACCGGGGCGCCGAACACGTCGGCCCGCTCGATCGTATTCATGAAGATATCGGGCAGCATGACCGCCAATTCCTCGGTATTCGGGGGGTGTTCGTCCGGTGCGAGACGCCGCGTGGTCTGTAGCAGACCGCTGCGGATGCGCAGTGCGCTCTGCATGTCACGCAGCACCGGGACGATGGCGGCCGCCAGCACCTGCGCGCGCAACTCGTTTGCGGCGGCGGTGCGGTGGCGGTCGAGGCGTTCCTGGCGCAGCGCGATGCCAACCGCAGCGGCGGCAGCAGAGAGGGAGCCAAGGCCCTGCACCCAGTCGGCGAGCCTCTGGTCAGCGAGCCAAGTGAGGAGGGACATGCAGGATGCCGGTGCGGCTGGGGTTTGGTAAGGCGGCGAGGCGCGATGATGGCGGAGGCGGGACGGGGCGCCAATTCCTCGGAGCCAGCGGGGGCAGCTCGTTGCGCTGGCGGATGCTGGTTCCGGGGTGTCCACCGCGCTGGCAAACCGGCCCGGGACTATCCGGCGGCTCGACGGATCGCGCTCAGTGCGCCGGGCCTGCGGCCATCGCTGAGGGTGGTAAGCTGGGTGTGGTCGGCGAGGATGGCGAATGATCGAATTGCCGGCAGGCCGCAAATTGTCGCTCGCCGCGCGGTGCTTGCAGGCCTCGCTGCGGTTGCTGCCTACGGACCTGTCACTGCCGGCGTGACTCAAAGTTGTGCGACGGTAGAAGATGGCGATGGTCCGGTCTTTTCACCGTCAGGTCCCCATGCCGAGCGGTATGGAGCCGCAGACGGCTCCCCGGTCACCGGCCTGCTGATCGCCAAAGATAACAAAGCCCTCTTCGAGCATTATCAGTATGGGCGAACCGATCGCGACCAGTTCTATTCGGGATAGAGGGCCAAGACGATCATCGCCATGTTGATCGGCATCGCAATTTCCGAGGGTGCAATCAGATCGGTCGACGACACGGTGGAAGCCAATGTCGGGGGGTTTTAGTGGCAGCGAATACGGCAAGACGCCGATCCGTGACCTGCTCCATATGTCTTCGGGCGTAGAATTCGGAGAAGACAAAGACGGCGGACGCGACCTGGATCGCTTATGGATTGAGATGGTCCGGGGCTCTGGGATTTTCCCAGAAGGCACGATCAACAGCATTGTGCAATTTAGCCGGCGGCTAATTCGCGTAATCCGTCTTAAAGCCTTGCTATCTTCTCTTTCTACAACTCCTCGAATGAACCGGGCGGCGGCAGCCAGGACCAAGGACCCGCCAAGTGCGCCGGCTTGGGGCGATATAACAACGACCAGCCCCGCCACCCCGGTCCCGGGCCCGCCCTTGCATCCACCCGCCGCTTCCGCCATATCCCCAGCCGCCGGATGGCCCGCTCGCCGCCCGGTAATTCACACGCGGGACGCCTTTCCCGGCCAGGCAAATCCGCCCGGCTCGGGTTCCGGTGTCGCAAGACGCAGCCCCGCGGAGGCACAACCGGACGCGCGAAAGGACCCGCCCCCATGGCGATGCCCGAGTTCACCTTGCGCCAGCTTCTCGAAGCCGGCGTGCATTTCGGCCACCACACCCGCCGCTGGAATCCCCGCATGGGGCCCTACATCTACGGCATCCGCAACCAGGTCCACATCATCGACCTGCAACAAACCGTCCCCCTGCTCGACCGTGCGCTGCGAGCCGTTCGCGACACCACCGCCGCCGGCGGGCGCGTGCTGCTGGTCGGCACCAAGCGCGCCGCCGCTGAATACGTGGCGGAGGCGGCCAAGCGTTGCGGCCAGTACTACGTCAACCACCGCTGGCTCGGCGGCACGCTGACCAACTGGAAGACCATCACCGGCTCGATCAA
>Ga0209415_10008538_pt1 | contig 17756 bp, 16 predicted proteins | sample PeaSoiSIISIP2007_FD_187696 | JGI IMG/M metagenome (GOLD analysis project Ga0209415, IMG submission 187696) | Peat soil microbial communities from Weissenstadt, Germany - SII-SIP-2007 (SPAdes) (version 2) | ecosystem: Environmental > Terrestrial > Soil > Wetlands > Peat | place: Germany... | reverse complement strand
AGATCGCCAGGCCGGCGCTGACCGACCCGCCAGGCGAATTGATGTAAAGCGCTATGTCCTTTTCAGGGTTTTCCGACTCCAAGAACAGCAGCTGGGCGACGACGAGGTTCGCCATGTAGTCCTCGACCGGACCCACGATGAAAATGACGCGCTCTTTGAGCAAGCGTGAATAAATGTCATAGGCGCGTTCGCCCCGGGCGGTCTGTTCGACCACCATCGGAACCAAATTGAGTGCGCGTGTCGTCATAGTTGGCCTTCTTCCTTACCTGCAGCGGAACCGATCGCTCATGAGTGAGGGCCATTGCATGCTATACAAGGGACGCCCTCCCATTTAAACGGCTTGGACGACACCTCAAGCCTCGAATTTCATCAATTCCTTGAAGTTCGAGCTTACCTCATGGACCTTCGCATGGGTGAGGACCCAGTCGACGACTTGGTCCTCCAAGGCCAGGTTTTCGACCTGCCGCATCGCGTCGGGATTCTGTAAATAGGCCCGCTTGATTGCTTCCGGATCGCCGTAGGAGCTCACCATTTCGTCCAATCGCGCGCGCGCGCGCGCGGGATCCACACGCAGGTTCTGCCGCTTGATGATATCGGCGAGGATCAGCCCCAGTGCCGCGCGGCGGCGTGCCGGCTCCGCGAAGGTCTGCGGCGGTGGCGCCTGCGAGGCGTCTTTGGCGCCCGATCGGCGCATGGCCTCGCTCTGCATTTCGCGGATCTGGGATTCGATCAGCGTTTTCGGCACGTCGATCGGGTTGGCGAGCAGCAGCTTGTCCATGACCACGGTCTTGTTTTGATTGCGCAGCGTCTGTTCGAGTTCGCGTCGCATGTTGTCGGCGACCTCCTCGCGGAGCTTCTCCAGGCCACCTTCGTTGACGCCGAAAGTCTTGCAGAACTCCTCGTCGAGATCCGGGAGCTGGGATTCCTCGACGTTCAGGACCCGAATCTTGAATTTTGCGAGCTTGCCGCTGAGTTCGGTCGCCCGATAATCAGCGGGGAAATGCACCTCGACCTCTTTGTCGTCACCGGCGGAAACGCCGATCAAGCCCTGTTCGAACTCCGGCAGCATGCGCCCGGCACCGAGCACGATCGCGACATTCTCCCCCTTGCCGCCGGCGAATGGCACGCCGTCGATGGAGCCCTCGAAATCGATGAGGACGCGATCCCCGGTGCCCGCCGCGCGGCTCACCGCATTGAATTTGAGCTGCTGCTTGCGCAAGCGCTCGAGCATCGCATCCACGTCGGTCGGCGCGACATCGGCGGTCGTGCGCACGATTTCCAGCGATTCGATCGGCTGCAACGCGATTTCGGGGAGCACCTCGAAGGTCGCGACGTAACGCAGGTCCTGTCCCTCATCGATGCTCTGCGGCTCGATACGCGGACTGCCCGCCGGCGCAAGCCGGTTCGCGCTGACCGCCTCGGCGAAGCTCGACTGCAGCAACTCCCCAATGACTTCGCGATGCACCTGGACGCCGAATTGGCGCCGGATGACGTTGAGCGGCGCCTTGCCCGGCCGAAAGCCATTGAGGCGCGCGGTCCGGCTCAGGGTTTTCAGTCGCGTCGCGACTTCTTGGCTGACGCGTTCGGCCGGCACCTGCACCTGCATGCGGCGTTCCAATTTGCCGATACTTTCGACGGAAACCTGCATGTAGGACCTCTTGGCTTGTCAAATTGAAGCGAATGCGCGCAGTGGTGCGAAAGGCGAGACTCGAACTCGCACGGGTTACCCCACTGGATTCTAAGTCCAGCGCGTCTACCAATTCCGCCACTCTCGCATCGGAACAGCCCAACAGTATAACGCAGCTTAGCGGGGTTCGCTCTCGCGCACGAGCATGCGGGCGACCTCCCGCAGCGCCGGCAGGCCCTTTTCCAGCATAAAGTAAAGCGGGCTGTCGCCGTCGAAAGGCGCGCCCTGCTGTGGCGCATGCACCCAGGCCCAGGCATGGTCCCTGGCTTCGGGCACGTGCGAAAGCGAATGCTGGATATTGGCAATCAAGGCGGCGCGCTCCTGCTGTGTCGCGGACAGCCGGGGCGCCTGGCCGAGCCGGTAGCGCGCGAGCACTTGCGGCGACGGAATTTTCAACAGTCGGCATTGCTGCAGCGGCGACAATTCCCAGACGTCGGCGATCAAGAAAAAGCGCTTGAGCGCCGTCGTGCTCGTGTGCCGTGCCGCGCGGCGAGTCGCTGGCTGTAGAACTAGCCGAGGTCCGGGACGGGGTTTAGGGGGCAAAGCGCGTTCTCACCTGGGTTGTGTAGCATAGCTCCCTAAGGCTCGCGCCGCTCGCTATGATGGCTCATATGGACATGAGCTTTGCAGAACGGCTACATCGAGCGCAAGTTGTCGGCAACAGCCTGGCCTGTGTCGGCCTGGATCCGGATCGGGCCAAATTGCCGCAGGACTTGGCCGGCACTGCCCAGCCGCTCTATGCGTTCAACCGCCGCATCGTCGATGCGACCTTCGACATCGTGGCAGCCTACAAGCCGCAGATTGCGTTCTTCAGCGCGGTGGGCGCCGAGGCCGAACTCGCCGCAAGCATTCGCTACATTCGTGAACGCGCGCCACACGCGCTCGTGATTCTCGACGCCAAACGCAACGACATCGGCAACACGGCCAATGCCTATGCGTACGAAGCGTTTGATCGCTACGGCGCCGATGCCGTGACGGTCAACCCCTACATGGGCGGGGACTCGGTGCTGCCGTTTCTGGCACGCCCGGATCGCGGCGCAATTTTGCTGTGCCGCACTTCGAATCCGGGGGCCAAAGACTTTCAAGATCTCCCTATCGACGGTCTGCCCTTATATCGGCGGGTCGCGGAGCACGCCGCAACGCACTGGAACCGGCAGCAGAATCTGATGCTGGTCGTCGGCGCCACCTGCCCGCGTGAAATGGCCGAACTGCGCCATGCGCACCCGGAGCTGTCGTTCCTCGTGCCGGGGATCGGCGCGCAAAGTGGCGATCTCGAGGCCACGCTGGCGGCCGGTCTCGACGCCCACGGCGCCGGTCTGCTGATCAGTTCCTCGCGCGCGATCATTTACGCAGGCGGTGGCAAGCCTGAGCCGATCCGCGCTGCTGCACTGCAGCTGCATGAGGCCATCAACGTGCAGCGCAGCGCCCGGCAATTGCCGATTGCGGTGGCCTAAATTGCACCAATTTGGGGCGCCTCTGCCGGAATTGGCCCTCTGGGGAACCGAGATCGGCCTTTGGGACTGGCACGTTGCCGAGGATCGGCTGACGTGGATCAACAATTGGTGCGAACAAGCGGGACTCACGGAGTTCTCGGGCGATGGCCACGAACGGCTCTGGACGGCGCGCATGCACCCCGACGATTTGCCGGCCTATCGCGCCGCACTTGCCAAACATGTGGAGGGTCATGCTGCGGTTTTCGACGTCGCCTATCGGCTGCGCGATCGCAAAGACCGCTGGGTCTGGATCCAGGAACGCGGTCGGGTCATCGAGCGCGACGCGGAGGGGCGCGCGCTGCGCATGGTCGGCGTCTGCCTCGACGCCGACGAGCGTCACCGCGCCGCGCATGCGCTAGAGCGCAGTGAGGCGCGCATCGATGTGGCGATGCGCGGGTCGGACTTCGGCTTCTGGGATATCGAGGTCGCCACCGACGAGATCCATTGGTGGAACGACTGGTGTGACCAGCTCGACATCGATCCGGGGCCGGCCAGGAAATACTCGAAGCAGTGGGATGCGCTGATCCACCCCGACGATCTGGTGCGAATCGCGGGCTATGACGAAGTGCTCGCGGGCCGCTCGGACCATTATGAAGCCGAGTTCCGCATACGCACCCGCAGTGGAGCGTGGCGATGGCTGCTGAGTCGCGGCCGCGCGACGCTGCACGACGGCGCCGGCAAGCTCACGCGCGTCACCGGCGTCACCGTCGACATCGATGCGCGCAAGCGCGCCGAACTCGCGCTGCGCGAGTCGGAGGCGCGGCTCGAGGCGGCCGTCTGGGGCGCCGGCGTCGGCCTGTGGGAGAGCGACACCGAGGGCAGCTTCCGCTGGTTCAACGATTGGTGCGCTTCGCTCGACGTCGATCCTTGCGACGGCGTCGACGCGTCGCAACGCTGGCGCGCGGCAATCTACCCGGAGGACTTGCCGCTGTTCGATCGTGCCTACAACGAGTCCAGACTCGGCGCAACCGATTCTTACGTCGTCGAATACCGCATCCGCACGCGCGCCAACCAATGGCGCTGGGTTCACGAGCGCGGCCGCGTCACCGCGCGACATGCCAATGGCCGTGCGCGGCAAGCCTTCGGCGTGTGCCTCGATATCGATGCGCGCCGGCGCGCCGAGCAGCTGCTGCGCACGCAAGCGCTGATCCTCGAGACCATGCGCGAGGGCGTGATTCTGGTCGCCGCCGACGGCCGCATCGAGTTCACGAATCTCGCATTCGACCGCATGTTCGGCTGGCAATCCGGAGAACTCGACGGGACCTCGATCCTTGCGCTGCTGAATTTCAAGCCGCGCAGCAAGGGACTTCCGATCGCGATCGAGCGGCTGTTGAAACGTTTCAACGTCCGAACCAGCCGCCTGCAAGTCTGGCTGCAGCGGCGCGACCGCAGTCGGTTCGCCGCGGAAGTTTTGTCGGCGCGCATCGAACAGGACGGCGTGAAGAAAATTCTGTTCGTGGTGCAAGACGTGTCCGAGCGCAAGCGTCTGGAACAAGAAATCACCGAAGCGGCCTCGCGCGAGCGGCGGCGCTTCGGCAGCGATTTGCACGACGGCCTCGGCCAGGAACTCACGGGAATATCGCTGCTGCTGCGCAGCTTCGCGCGAGAGCTCGGCACCGGAAACGGCGCGCTGCTGCCGCAACTCAACGAACTCATCAGCCTGGTCAATCATGCGATTCAGGCGACCCGCACGCTGGCGATGGGCCTGTCGCCCGCGACCCCTGCGCGCGACGGCTTCGTCGCGGCATTGAGTTCGCTCGCGAGCTGGTCGCGCGCGCAATTCGGCATCGAAGTCGAGCTTCGACTCGCGGTCCCCCCCGATCTGCGGATCGACGAGGCGAGCGCCACGCATCTGTACTTGATCGCCCAGGAAGCGATCTTGAATGCGGTCAAACACGGCCATGCGCAGGCCGTCATCGTGAGCCTGCGGGTCGCGAATCGGGTCATCAGTCTAACGATTGCCGACAACGGCAGCGGTCTGCCCAAACCGCCGTCGCCCGCGAGCGGAATGGGGCTGAAGATCATGGAGTACCGCGCCGGCATGATCGGCGGTTCCGTACAGATCAAGAACCGCAAGAACGGCGGTACGCGCGTGCGTTGCCTGTGCCCGCTGGCGTCGCAGCGGAAAACGGCGAAACCGCCTTTAAAGGATCATGACCGCCCGGTGCCCGGCCGACCATGATGCCGTCGAGGCGGCGTCGCATTTGCGGCGCCGTGCCGTTTGCGGCGCCGGACGCTCAGGAGAACGCTTGAATGCCGGTTTGCGCGCGGCCCAAGATCAACGCATGGATATCGTGGGTGCCTTCGTAGGTGTTGACGACCTCTAGATTGACGAGGTGACGAATCACGTCGTACTCGTCGGAAATCCCGTTGCCCCCCAACATGTCGCGGGCCATACGGGCCACATCGAGCGCCTTGCCGCAAGAATTGCGTTTGAGCATCGAAGTAATTTCGACGGCGGCGATGCCTTCGTCTTTCATGCGCCCGAGCCGCAGCACGCCTTGCAGAGCGAGCGCGATGTCGGTTTGCATATCCGCGAGCTTTTTCTGGATCAATTGATTGGCGGCCAACGGCCGGCCGAATTGCTTGCGGTCGAGTACGTACTGGCGCGCCGTATGCCAGCAGCTTTCGGCGGCGCCTAGCGCGCCCCAGGATATGCCGTAGCGGGCCGAGTCCAGGCAGGTGAACGGGCCTTTGAGTCCGGTGACTCCGGGAAGCAGATTTTCTTCGGGCACGAATACTTCGTCCATGAGTATCTGTCCCGTCGTCGAGGCGCGCAGGCCGACTTTGCCGTGCAGGACCGGCGCCGACAGGCCCTGCGATCCCTTTTCCAGAATGAAGCCGCGAATCACGTCGTCCTCGGTCTTCGCCCACACGACGAACACGTCGGCGATCGGGCTGTTGGAGATCCAGGTTTTCGCTCCCGACAATCGGAAACCGCCGCTCGCACTGCGTGCGCGGGTGATCATGCTGCCGGGATCGGATCCGTGATCGGGTTCGGTCAAGCCGAAGCAGCCGATCGAGTCGCCGCGCGCGAGCGGCGGTAGATATTTTTGCCGTTGGGCTTCGGTGCCGAATTGGAAAATGGGCAGCATCACGAGCGACGACTGCACGCTCATCATCGAGCGATAACCCGAATCGACGCGCTCGATTTCGCGCGCGATCAAGCCGTAACTGACGTAATTCATGCCGGCGCCGCCGTAATCCTCCGGAATCGTCGTGCCCAACAGGCCGAGCTCGCCCATTTCGCGAAAAATCCCCGGATCGGTCCGCTCCTGGCGAAAGGCCTCTTGCACGCGCGGCGCGAGGCGCTGTTGCGCATAGACACGCGCGGCATCCCGCACCATGATTTCGTCCATCGTCAGTTGCTGTTCCAGCAACAGAGGATCGTCCCAGTGAAATTGCACTCGCCCCATCCTAGCCTCCCTTGTCGCCTCCTCAACCGCTCTCCGGTGGCCGCAGCGCGACCGCCAGGAACGCATCCACGTCAGCGCTGCGCGTCGCATAGGACGTCACCAGGCGAATCGAAATGCCGGCATCCTGGCCGCTGAACGGCCATCGATAGAACAAAAATCCTTCGCGCTCCAGGCGCAGCACGGTCTCCTCGGGCAGCGCCGCGAACACTTCATTCGCCTCGACCGCCTGCAGAAGACGCGCGCCGCGGACGCCTCGCAAGCCCTGCGCGAGCGCGGCAGCCATCGCATTGGCGTGGCGTGCGTTGACGAGCCAAAGGTCGCCATGAAAATACGCAAGCAACTGGGCGCTCAAGAAGCGTAGCTTGGACCATAGATGGCCGCCTTGTTTGCGCCGCCGCTCGAAACTTTCGGCGAGCGCCGGATTAAAAAACACCACCGCCTCGGCGCACAAAGCGCCGTTCTTGGTGGCGCCCAGGGAGAGCACGTCGACGCCGCATTTCCAGGTCGCCGCCGCGGGCGATACGCCCAAGAAGCTCAGCGCATTGGCGAAACGCGCGCCGTCCATGTGCACCGGCAGGCGGTGTTCACGGGCGACCGCCGCAAGCTCGGCTACTTGCGCCAGATCGTAGACCGTACCCCACTCGGTCGCCTGCGTGAGGCTGAGGGAACCGGGCTTGACGTGATGCACGCCCATGTCCTTCGCGTACGCGATCGCCGCCGCCAGCGGCGCGGCCGTGATCTTGCCGTCGCGCGCCGCCATGCCCAGCAGCTTCGCGCCGCCCATGTAAAACTCCGGCGCTCCGCACTCATCGGTTGCGATATGCGCCGATTCGTAGCAATACACGCCGCCATAGGGCGGTGTGATGTGCGCCAGCGCAAGCGCATTGGCCGCGGTCCCGGTGGTTACCGGAAAAATCGCCACCGGAGTCTCGAATACCTCGCTCGCGACGCTACGCAGGCGCAGGGTGTACGGATCCGCGCCGTACGAAGGCAGCAAATCGGCATTGGCCGCAAGCACCGCCTCCATAATCGGTGCGCAGGCCGGAGTCACGTTGTCGCTCGTGAAATTTCGACTCAATTAGTTAGTACCCTTCGCGACGCTCGCGGTGGAAACCTTCGCGGCGTTCGCAGCCCTGCCCGCCTCGCGGGCCGCAATGGCGCCGTCGGCGGAGGCGCGCAACACCCGCAGCTTGCTGTCGAAGTCTTCCTTATTCAAATAGGCGCCGCACAGCCAGCGAAATCCCTGGAAGGCGCGCCGCCCATGCAAGGTCCGCCAGTTATCGAAGAGCAGCGCCGTTCCCGGCGTCAGTCGCATGGTGATCTCATAAGCTGGATCATTGATGAGCCGGTTGAACAGCTTCAAGGCCGCATAAAACAACTTCATTCGCGACGCCGGCAAGCGAAACGGCGCCCGGTCGTAGTTATTGTACGCGATCTGGGCAAAATCGCCGTTGCGATCCAGGCCGATCACCGCATGCTCGGCCCTCAAATGGACACCGTCGCCGAGATAATGGGCCGGGACCTTGACCGTCGTGAGCACTTCGAAGGCGGCCGGATCGGTGCGGCGAATGTGTTCGGCGACATTGAAGCCGTCGACCAGCGTACTGTCCCCGCCGGTGCCGTCGAATTTCAGACAATGAAACATTTGGAACCCCGGCGAATCATTGCTGTAGGTCCCGTCGGTGTGCGGACCGATCGCCGCGGAGGTATAGGCGGTATCCTTGAACGCGAGATTCGCGCTGAAGTCCCACATGCCGCCGAATATCGTTTGGCGCACGTAGCCGATACGCGTCGCCAGCTCCTTGGTCGCCTCGATGCTCGTCGGCACCCCCGAACACAACGCGAAGCCGTATTCCTCGACCATCGAGAGCCAGCGCAGCAGGCCCTCGTCGTCGGATATGACTTCGGCGTACGGCATCGTCGGAAATCGCTCGCCGAGCGTGGCCCGATCCCATAGGCGACGCGGGGGCGCCACGTCGAAGCCGTCGTTCTCGGCGACATTCCATAGGAAATCGGCCGGCAGCGAACTGACGCTACCGTCGTGCTGCCAAACGACATTCAAGGATCGGCCGCCGTCGACGATCTCGAGGCTGCGCGCCGCGATCCCCAAGGGAATCGTAAAAGTGTCGACCTGACGCTGCAGCGTATCGGGGTTCAGGCTTTCCTTCGAGTGACAATGGTCTCGCAGCCAAAACGCCGAAAAGCGACCCGTAGCGCGTTGATTGCGCCACGTGAGCTCCACCCCGTCGTCAACCAGCCGCGCCGTATTCAGCAAATTCGCTTGTTCCAACATCGCTTTTCTCCTATCCGGGACACTATTGAACGAGTGTATAATAACGTGAGTTCCGGCGTCAAACCCCGCGATGCAATAGAATTCGCCCCAATGGACGATAAATCCGCTCTGCTCAATCAGCTGCGCATCGATCGCAGCGCCGACTCGATGCCATCGGGCAAGGGCCGAATCTGGCTCGCGGCGGGCGGCATCGCAGTGCTTGCCGCCGTGGCGCTGGTTTGGGCGTGGACCCGCCCGTCTGCGGTGGCCGTTCACATTGCGGTCGCGCAAGCGATCGCGGGCGGCACCCCGGCGATCGCCGGCTCCATTTTGGACGCATCGGGCTATGTGGTCGCACGCCGTCAGGCGACCGTATCCTCCAAGATCACCGACAAGATGGTCGAACTCGACATCGAGGAAGGCGACCACGTCAATCCCGGCCAAATCATCGCCAAACTCGACGATACGAACATCCGCGCCGCGCTGAATCAGGCCGGCGCCCAGCTCGACTATGCCAAAGCCGGACTTGCCGAGACCGAGGTCAATCTCGCCAATGCGCAGCGCGACTTCGAGCGGCAAAGCAGCCTCGTGGAGCAACATTTCGTGAGTCAGTCGGCGCTGGACACGGCCCGCACGACGCGCGACGCGCTGCGCGCGCAGCTCGAGACGCAGAAGAGCAACATCCAGGTCTCGGAGCGCACTCTGAATGTCGCCCAGCGCAATCTCGACGATACGATCGTGCGTGCTCCTTTCGGCGGGGTCGTCACGGTCAAGGCGGCGCAGCCTGGCGAAATCGTATCGCCGATATCCGCGGGCGGCGGCTTCACGCGCACCGGCATCGGCACGATCGTCGATATGGATTCCCTCGAAATCCAGGTCGATGTCAACGAGAACTTCATCAACCGCGTGACGCCCGGCCAGCATGTCAACGCCAAGCTCAACGCCTACCCCGATTGGCAGATTCCGGCCCACGTCATTGCGGTGATTCCGACCGCGGATCGAGCCAAGGGCACGGTCACGGTGCGCATCGCGCTCGATCAGAAAGACCCGCGCATCCTGCCCGAGATGGGCGTACGCGTCTCGTTCCTCGAGGAGACCTCGAGCAATGCCGAGCCTCGGAGCGCCGCCGGCGTCAGCCTGCCGAGCGATGCGGTACAGGCGAGCGGCGCAACCGGCGTGGTATTCGTGGTGCACGGCGATACGCTCGAGCGGCGCGCCGTGCGGCTCGGCGCAAATACCAGCGCCGGCGCAACGATCGTTTCCGGTCTCAACGCCGGCGAACGCGTCGCGGTCGGAGATTTCGGCGTATTGAAAGACGGCGCACGCGTGCGCCTCCAGCCAGGAGGACCATGAGCGAAACCATCGTCAGCTTGCGCAACATTCGCAAGCGCTACACACGCGGCAAGCAGCACGTCGACGTGCTCGAAGGATTGACGCTCGACATCCCTAAGGGCGAATTCGTCGCGCTCATGGGGCCGAGCGGATCCGGCAAGACGACGCTGCTCAATCTGATCGGCGGTCTCGACAAGCCGACCTCGGGAGAAATCACGGTCGCCGGGCAGCGCCTCGATCAGCTCGGCGGCGGCGCATTGTCGCGCTGGCGCGCCCGTCACGTCGGATTCGTGTTTCAGTCCTACAATCTGATGCCCATGTTGAGCGCGCAGCGCAATGTGGAATTGCCGCTGCTGCTGACGAATTTGCCGGCTGCGCAACGCAAAGCCAATGCGCTGGCCGCACTGACGCTGGTCGGCGTCGCCGATCGCGCCAAACACAAGCCGGCCGAGCTGTCGGGCGGCCAGGCCCAACGCGTCGCAATCGCGCGTGCGCTGGTTGCCGATCCCACGATCCTGGTCTGCGACGAACCGACCGGCGATCTCGATCGCAAATCCGCCGACGAGGTCCTGCACTTGCTGCAGACGCTCAATCGCGATTACGGCAAGAGCATCATCATGGTCACGCATGACCCGAAAGCCGCCGAATTCGCCGGCCGGCAACTGCACATGGACAAGGGCGCGCTCGCGGAATCCGGATGAAGTTCTTCCCGTTGATCTGGGCGACGCTCTGGCGCAAGAAGGCCCGCACGATCTTCACGCTGCTGTCGATCGTGGTCGCCTTCCTGCTGTTCGGCGTATTGGAGACCGTCGACTACGCGTTCGCGCATCCGAGCACCGGCACATCGGGCGCGAACCTGTTGATCACACTCAATAAGTATTCGATCACGCTGTCGCTGCCGTTTTCCGATGAACAGGAAATCCGCTCGGTGCCGGGCATCGCCGATGTCACGTGGCTCACGTGGTTCGGCGCGTACTACCAAGAACCGAAGCAATTCGTCTTCGCGCTGCCGATCGACATCGACACTTACCTGGGTATCCACAAAGGCGATTTCGTCTACGACGACACGCAGATGCAGGCGTTCCGCAACACCCGCGACGGCGCGTTCGTGAACACCGAGCTCATGAAGAAGCATGGCTGGAAAATCGGCGACCGGATTCCGCTGCATTCGACGATCTGGACCCAGAAAAACGGATCCTTGGACTGGAACTTCCTTGTCGTCGGCGTCTACGACGTCACGGATCCCACGCAACGCAACCAGCAGGCATCGACCTTCCTGTTCCACTACGACTACTTCGACGAGGGCCGCAGCTTCGGCAAAGGCAACGTCGGCTGGTACGAGGAGCGCGTCGAGGATGCCGCGCAGTCGGCGGCGATCTCGGCGCGCATCGATGCGCTGTTCGCGAACTCCTCGAACGAAACCAAGACCCAGCCCGCCAAAGATTTCGCGCTCGCGTTCATCAAGCAGCTCGGCGACATCGGCTTCGTGCTGCGCGCGATTCTCGGCGCGGTATTCTTCACCTTGTTGTTCTTGACCGGCAATACGATGATGCAGTCGGTGCGCGAACGGATCCCGGAACTCGCGGTGCTGAAGACGCTCGGCTTCACCGACGCCAACGTGCTCGGCCTCGTGCTCGCCGAATCGCTGTTGCTGTGCGCGATTGGCGCATTGCTGGGGCTCGCCGCGAGCTACGGCGCGTTGCCGATCATCAAACAAGGGCTGCAGGGCGTCGAGCTGTCGCCGCTCGCGCTGCTGCCCGGCATCGGCGTCGCGGTACTGCTCGCACTGATCGTGGGACTGCCGCCCGCGCTGCGCGCGAAGCGCCTGAACATCGTCGATGCGCTCGCGGGGAAGCACTAGCATGTTCAAGCAGTTGATCGCGATCACGGTCATGAACCTGCAAACGCTGCCGCAACGGCTCGGCGCATCGAGCGTCATCGTCATCGGCATCACCGGCGTCGTTGCCGTGTTGGTCTCGGTGTTGGCCATGGCCGCCGGCTTTCACCATACGCTCGCCGACAGCGGCCGCGCGGACCGCGCCATCATCCTGCGTGGCGGATCGGACGCGGAGCTCAACAGCAATTTGACGCGCGAGGATATCGACGTCATCAGCAGCGCGCCGGGGCTCGCCAAGGACGCGGGCGGCAAGGCGCTGCTGTCGAACGAACTCGTCACGGTGGCGAATGTGCCGAAAATCGATACCGGCACCGATGCCAACGTGACGATGCGCGGCGTCGGCTTGAAGCTCGCAGACGTTCGCCCGGAATTGAAGATCGTCGCGGGCCGCATGTTCCGTCCGGCGGTGCGCGAGCTGATCGCCGGCGCGGGAGCCGTCAAGCAATTCCGCGGCTTGACGGCCGGCAGCGTGCTGCATTTGCGCAATGCCGACTGGCTCGTCAGCGGCGTATTCACGAGCAACGGCGACATCCATGAATCCGAGTTGCTCGCGGACGTCGACACCGTGGGCTCGTCGATCGAACGCGGCGGCTACAGCTCCGCGATCGTGCTGCTCGACAGCCCGGCGGCGTTTGCCGCCTTCAAGGACGCGCTGACGACCGATCCGCGGCTCAAGGTCGACGTGCAGCGCGAGCCCGAATACTACGCGGCGCAATCCCGGGATCTCACGCGCACGATCAACATCGTCGGCAACTCGGTGGCGATCATCATGGCAATCGGCGCAATGTTCGGTGCGCTCAACAGCATGTACACGGCGGTGGCGGCGCGCAGCGTGGAAATCGCGACATTGCGGGCGATCGGCTTCGGCGGTCTGCCCGTGCTGCTGTCGGTGATGATCGAGGCGCTCGCGCTGTCGCTATTGGGCGGAATCCTGGGGGCCGCGCTCGCGTGGTTCTTTTTCAACGGTCACAGCGTCAGCACGCTCGGCGCCGCGTTTGCGCAAGTCGTGTTTCAGCTCACGGTGACCCGCGCGCTGATCGTGACCGGCATCGTGTGGGCTTGTCTGATCGGCTTGCTCGGCGGCTTCTTTCCGGCGCTGCGGGCCGCACGCCTGCCGGTCGCGGAGGCTCTGCGCGCTTCGTGAGCGTGGCGCTCATACGCCCATGCCCGCGATGGTTTCCTCGCCGATCGCGAATGCGGTCGATGCGCCAGTACCGCTCGTGACCACGACCAGTCGCACGTCGCGCGCCGGCGAATCGCAGAGCAAGGGCCGATCCTCGAGCGACGCATAGGTGCCGATCCAGCGCTGCGTGACGTCGTATGAGACGCCGGGAAGCACCGCATGGAATTCGTTGAGCACCAGCGCATCCAGTTGCTCGTCAGAAAACGGGTCCATCGTATGACCGTAAACATGCGTGTCGCCAACGACCAGCGACCCGTCGGCGGATTGCACGACGATTAGATGCGCGCCGGCGGCGAGATATTCCGCCTGCTCCCGCTGCAATCGCCGACGCAGCGCGGCGGCCTGCGGCAGCTCGGAATAGCCGGGGTAGCGCAGCAAGGACAGGTCCGTCATGAGCGCGGCATCGAGCTTGAAGGGGCTCTTAGGCATCAGACGCAACATCTGCAATTTGGAGCGCTGCACGCCGTAGCTTGCGAGACGCTCCGGAAATAGAGTTGCCAAGTCATCGCCCGGGCAAAGCACGATCAAGCGCGCAGAAACCCTTCCGGCGGTCGTTTGCAGCCTATTGGTTTCGACCGCCTGCACGGCGGTACGCCATAGGAACGTCACGCCGTGCGCCGCTTCGAGCCATGCAGCGAGACGCGGTATCGCGTCGCGCGATTCGACACGCCGTTCGTGCGGGCTGAACATGACGGCCGCCAATTCGCGGCTCAGATAAGGAAATCTTGCGATGGCCGCCGCCGTATTCAATAGCACGCAGTCCCGTCCCGCCTCGGTCTGACAGAATGCCTCGAGTAAGCTGGCTGCTTCCGGTCGGCGCGCGACGATCGCCGCGCCCCTATGAATGACGCTAATTCCCGCCGGCCCCGCAATTTCGTCCCAGACATCGCGCGAGCGCATGGCGCGCCGCCGGTTGTCCCCGCTCTGTTGGCCCGAGACCGTGACAAAGCCGAAGTTGCGGATCGAGGCGCCGACTGACCTTTCATCGCGATCAATGACGACCACCCGCAATCCGCGGCGCGCCGCCGCAAGCGCATGCGCGAGGCCGACGATACCCGCACCGACTATAGCGACGTCGTATGACAATGAACGCGTTCCTGGCGCGGCGCGGCGGGCCCGCCGCCTTAAGATCGCCTCACTCCTCTTCGAGCGGCGCCGGCTGCGGCGACGCCTGCAGCGCGAACATGCGCTCCAGCGTATGCACGAAGGTTTTCGCGCGCTGCACGGCCTCGGCGGCGGGCTTGGCATCGGTTTCCGTGCCGGTGTAGTCGGCCTGGAAGCGCAGGGCCTCCGTGCGGCTCAATGCACCCGCCAATTCGCGGTCGAGCTGTCCCGATTGAACCGCGTACTGTCTGAATGCCGCAATCAGGTCCCTATGCGTGGCCGGCAACCCGTCCTCGGGGACACCGGCAGTCAGCAAGGCAGCCCTCGCGATATTGAACATCGCGTAGTAGGCCCGGTTGACGGCACCATCCGAATCGCCGTCATCGAGACTGAGTTGTGCGCTGCGAAGTGCCCGATGGCCCTTGCGCGCGAGGTTACGCACGAAAGGCGACGTGCTCACGAATCCACCGCAACTGAATAGCCGCAGCAAGCCGCGCCATCGGACCGTGTGTCAAGCCCATTCATGGATCCTATTCTGGGTGCACTCCCTTGCCCACACAATCGCCTGCTCGTGCGAATCGCCGCCTCCATGCTGCCGCTCTGTGAAATCTGTGACCGAGTACCGCCGGCGACGGTCATCCGGCGCGGCGCTCGCGCGTTGCATTGGGTAACCTCGCTTCGATGCATCGGCGGATTGGATCAGCAGGAGCCGTTCACTTGAATCGTCCCGTTCAGCAACCGCTGTGGCGCCTTTTGGCACTGGTCGTCGGACTCTGCGCTTCCCTGAATGCGCGGGCCGACGCGCTATATGCGGTGCAATTGCTTCGAGAGGGCGGTTGCGGCGGCACCCTGCCGGCCGCCCAGCCACTGCATCACAATCCCTCGTTGGACCGGGCGGCCGCACAATGGGCCGCCGGCAGTTCCCTGCAGACAGCCGCTGAACACAGCGGCTACGCGGCGCAGTCCACCGCTGCCGTGCATATTCGCGGCCCGGAGTCATCCGCGATCCAGCTGTTGAAGCAATCCGGCTGCCGCACGCTCGCGGACCGCCGTCTGCACGACATCGGATCTTTCAACCGGGGTTCGGATACGTGGATCGTGCTGGCGTCTGCTTATGTGCTGCCGACGAGTGCACAGGCGCCGGTGCTTGCTACGCGCGCGCTGGAACTCGTCAACGAGGTGCGCGCCCGCGGGACTCGCTGTGGCGAGCGCTCATTTGGACCGGCACCACCGGTGAAGCTCTCCGGCACGTTGGCAAGCGTTGCATTTGGACATGCAGCCGACATGGCCGAACACAATTATTTTGAACATGAGGATCTCGCCGGGCGAACGCCGGCCGATCGGGTCCGCGCAGTCGGATACCGGGAAAAACTAGTGGGCGAGAATATCGCTTACGGCCCCAAGTCGGCCGAGGAAGTCGTGCAGGGCTGGCTCGAAAGCCCCGGTCATTGCGAGAACATCATGGACCCGAGATTCGCCGAGATGGGCATCGCATTTGCGGCGGGTCATGCATCGAGGCGCGGTCTGTTTTGGGTGCAGTTGCTGGTCGCTCCACGAGCCTAGGCGCTTTGGCGCTAAGGCCGCGGCACGACCGGCGCCAGATTTGCGCGCGATACCCATCCCGTTCGACCCGCCCGGGTCTGAACGAGCACGAAACCTTCGTACTCCGCGGTCATCTTCACGGTCTCGGCCTCCGGCAGTACAAACGAAGCTTCTCCCATGGGAGACCGCGATCCGCGAAGGCGTGCCGAGTGCATCGCTGTTGGATATGCCCGAAGGCTATCAGGTGCAGGATGGGCCTGAATACACGCAATGGTACTCGCGGTGAACCCAATGGCGGCTGATCGGGGCGGCTGCCTCGACCCTCGTCCTTAGGTAGATCTCCCGATGGCGGCGCATTTGGCCGCGCGCGATCATCAAATGGTCCTTGGAGTGTAATCAAGGGGCCCAGGCGTTGCGTGGAATCGCAACGCGAGCGCATGGTGAATACGACTCATATACCAGCTTAGGAGGGCACATGATCAGGGCAGAACAGGCATTGCATGAAATCTTGTCGATTGGCATCGATGAGGAGCCTGAGGAAGTTCTAATGCTCAAGGCCCGAGCTCTCGTCGAGAAATTCAAAGCGGACTGTACGGCTTATCACCGACAATTGACCTCGGCCGAGGATGCGCTTTTGCGCGTGGAAAGCGATCTGTCGAAACTGCGCGACGCCGTGGATCGGGAAATTGATCGGCGCGTCGATGAGGATTTGACGGACACTGTCTGCGATCTACTCGAGCATCTATCGAATCATCTGCATGCGCAGAGCGGCGCTTCCGAGCAAAGCGGCACTTCCGCGCAAGCGGTTCCCGCGGGGGATGCCGATCGGTCGGGCACTATCGCCGCGAGCGAGGATGCGCAGCGCCGCGCGATGATTGCCGAGGCTGCGTATCTGCGTGCCGAGCAACGACACTTCGAGCCCGGACATGATCTCGAGGACTGGTTGGCCGCCGAAAGCGGGCTCGCGCGGCGCTAATGCCTTGCGGTAATATTCGGCGGAGGTTCGCGATCGGCCAAGATACGAAAAACCGCGATGCCGCGCGAAAAATACACGATGACGAGAGTTACGGGCCGTTTCATGGTCTTTCTGGCGCTGGCATCCATCGCCGGTGTCGCGCGCGCCCGCAGCGATGTTCCCTGGGATGGGGGTTACCTTGGCGTGAATTTGGGCATTCCGTCGACCAGCAGCTGCAATAGCTGGGCGCTCAGCGGTGCGACGATCGATAGCGCCGTTGCATCCGAATTCAACAACCAGAATTGTTCTGCGGGCGCGCTCGTCGGCGGCGTGCAGTTCGGCGAAAACTACCAATTCGAGCGGCTAGTGCTCGGCGTTGGAGCCGATCTCGACCTTTGGAGCGCTAAGAATGTCAACGAGTTCTTGAAATACTCAGGCACAGTACCTCCGCCGGGCGCATACGTTTTTTCCAGCCGACAGAACCCGAGCGCGTTCGCGGTCATTGGTCCCCGGGTCGGTTACGCGGGAGATGTATGGATGCCCTACTTGAGGGCGGGTGCGGTCATCACCCCAGGCTCGCATAACAGTACGCTCGTTTATACGCCGACCGCAGCGCCAAGCCCCACTGCGTCGTTCAACGGAGGCAAAGCCTTTGCCACCGCTGGATGGGCCGCCGGCGGCGGTTTCGAACTCGGCTTGAACGGCGCATGGTCGATCACGGCAGAGTATCTGCACGTGAGTCTTGGCAAAGGATCCGACTCCGCGACGGCTTGCAGCGGCACAATTTCAGCATGTGCCGCATTTTCCGGTGTGTCGTTCGACAACATCCACGGAGGCTACAGCGCGAACCTATTGCGAATCGGCGTCACCTACTG